>Ga0206118_100891_pt1 | contig 10617 bp, 11 predicted proteins | sample 3A20Ametagenome_FD_177999 | JGI IMG/M metagenome (GOLD analysis project Ga0206118, IMG submission 177999) | Enriched microbial communities from leaf-cutter ant dump, University of Wisconsin, Madison, United States - 3A20A | ecosystem: Environmental > Terrestrial > Nest > Insects nest > Nest dump...
CAAATGCCGGCGCCTCAAGACCCAGCATCACATCCAGCTCATCATCATCGACTACCTGCAGCTCATGTCATCGGGCAGCGACGCGAAGAACGGCGGCAACCGGACCCAGGAGGTATCCGTGATATCCAGGGCGCTCAAGGGCCTCGCCAAAGAGCTCAATGTGCCGGTCATAGCTCTCTCCCAGCTCAGCCGGGCTGTCGAAGCCCGTACCGACAAGCGGCCACAGCTGTCCGACCTCCGCGAATCAGGCTCCATCGAGCAGGATGCCGATATCGTAGGCTTTATATACCGGCCCGATTACCACAACCTGGGAGAAGAGCCCGGCTTCAATATCGCAGAGCCCGAAGCGGAGCTTATGATACAGAAGCACAGGAACGGCGCCCTGGGCAATATCAAAATGAAGTTTATCAAAGAATTTGCCAAATACCAGGATCCCGCCGACGTCGATTATTTCGGCAATATGCCAGGTGGCGCTTCCTTCCCTTCAGCCCAGGATTCAGGCATCATCAGGAAAGAAAGCCGCGCCAACAACGACGATGACTTTATCGATATTCCTTTTTAGAAGACAGAAGCAGTCCAGGCTGCTGACATTACCGCATTATCACATAATGTAGTACTTTTGTCCCCTTGAAATAGTAATCGATGCAAGTAAAAGAATCCCTGATCGACATTACCCGCCTGGTGCTCAGAAAGAAAAGGACGATCATCCGCAATATAGCCGTGGCTGGCCTCGTAGCCATCGTGGCCGTGCTCTTTCTGCCCAATTATTATTCATCGACGACGGTCTTCTACCCCGCAAGCCCCGATGTGATGAAGCCCGAGCATATCTTCGGCAACTCGTCGAAGGAGATGGAGTATTACGGTACGGGCGTCGACCTCGACCGCATGCTCACCGTGGCACAGTCAGGCGAGCTCTATGACCTGATGATAGACTCCTTCGACCTGTACAGGAGATATGACATCGACTCCACCGGCTCCAAGGCCCGGTATAAGGCCCACATGACCTTTAAGGATCACTACCGGATAGAGAAGACCAAACTGGACGCCATCGAGCTGACCATCGAGGATAAGGATCCCAAAATGGCCGCATCGATGGCCAATGCGACCCGCTTCTTTATCAATGAGCTCGTCTCCAACCTGCTGAAATCCAACCTCAGCGAGCTGGCCACGACGATCAGGGACAACATCGGCCAGAAACAAAAAGAAGTGGATCTCCTCGCCGACTCCGTCAGGCTGCTCCGAAACAAGTTCAAGATCATCGACCCCGAGTCGCAGGCCATAGAGCTGATGCAGAAGATGGTAGGCACCGAGTCCAAGCTCAAGCGCGAACAGGAACGCCTCAAGGTCCTCCAGGCGGCGCCCGGCATCCCGCGTGATACCATCACCATGCTCAAGGCCATGGTCGCCGGTCTCCGGGAAGAATACCGCTCCCTTACCGACTCCAACACGACCAGCGCGATCAACTTCAACAACTTCAACGAAGGGCGCAACACGATCGAGATCATGTCGACCCAGCTTCGCTCCGCCAAGGACTACCTCACCGTGTATAATACGCGCTATAACCAGGTGCTGGGGGTCCTGAAGAGCAACAGCAACGCCCTGCACCTCGTCGAGAAAGCCGATATCCCGCTGGTCAAGTCCCGGCCCAAACGCAGCCTCATCGTGCTGTCGGTCGTCATGGCAGCGCTGATGCTCAATGTGATCGGCATCATTGTCATCAATACCCTGCAGGATCCGGAATGGAAAAAGCTCTGGAATGGCTAAGCCGTTACAGGTCCTGCTAAAGCGGCCCGGCAGCCTGCTGACCACGGTCAATGCCGTGTTCCTGCTATGTGTCATAGCGGCCATAAGCCTGGACCGGTACCTGCTGCTGCTCCTGCCGGCGGCCTTGCTGGTGAGCCTGTATTTCTTCCGGGATCTCAGGCTCACGTACATGGTCATGATCATGAGCATCCCGCTTTCGATCGAATATTCATTCGGAAGCCTGAGCCTCGACGCACCTGACGAGCTGTTCAACATCTTCTTTTTCTGCCTGCTGCCCGGCTTCCTGGTCTTCAATTACAAGAGGCTCGACTTCAGCTTCATCCGGCACCCCATAGTCGTGCTGCTGACCGCTTCCTTCGTGCTGTCTGTTCTGGCGACCTGCTTCTCGGTCCATCCCGTCCTTTCCGTCAAGTACCTGCTGGCCAAGGCCTGGTATATCGTCGCCTACTTCGGCCTCACAGCGCTGTTTGTCAGGACCTGGCACGACGCAAAGCAGCTCGCTGTCGGTGTGGGATGCACCGCTACCCTCACCCTGCTCTATGTCATGGTGCGGCATGCGGCGACAGGCTTCTCTTTTGCCGGGATCAACTTCTGCGTGGGCCCGTTCTATTCCAATCACGTCAACTATGCCGTGCAGCTCCTCGTCGTGTTCCCGCTGATATGGATGCTGGGCAGGATGCACCGGCTCAGGTGGGGGCAGGCCTACGTCTATACAGGCCTCATCGCGCTGTTTATAGCCGGCATCTATTTCAGCTACACCAGGGCCGCCATAGGCGCCTTGTTCCTGCTGGTGCCGTTCTATTATGTCGTGCGCAGGAAGCTGGCCGGACCCGCCATCATCCTCACGGTCATCGGCGTAGTGGCTTATACCGTCTATATGGTCCGGGACAACCGCTTTTTTGACTATGCGCCCGACTTCAACAAGACCATCTCACACCAGGACTTCGACAAGCTGCTGACAGCTACCTACAACTTTGAGGACATCTCGACGATGGAACGCGTATACCGCTGGGTCGCCGCCCGGTATATGATAGCGGACAAGCCGCTGCTGGGCTTCGGACCCAACAACTTCTACGACACCTACAAGTCCTATACCCTCAACTCCTTCCGCACCTACGTAAGCGACAATCCCGAAAGGAGCACCGTACACTCCTACCTGCTGCTGCTGGCTATCGAGCAGGGCGTCCTCGCGCCGGTGCTGTTCCTGCTGCTGGTCAGCTGGGCGCTGATCACGGGACAGCGGATGTATCATGAGGAGGAAGACCCCAATATACGGTATGTCATCATGGCCGCCATGATGATCCTCTTTGCGCTGATGGTCATCCTGTCGATCAACGACGTCGTGGAGTCGGACAAGGAAGGCTCCTTTTTCTATATATCGCTGGCGCTCATAGCGGGATTCCACTGGAGGCGGGTCAAGGCCAGGAGACAATTGAGAGCGGACAATGGATAGCGGGGGTAATTGCCCCCTTTGCCAGTTATCAATTACTTTTCAGCCTGGACAGCTCTTCTTTGAGCTCTTTATTTTCCTCCTCCAACCTTTCGATGTATTTTTTCATCGTATCCAGCACATAGTCGGGAAGCTGGTGAAAATAATTCTGACTATGCCAATAATTATTACTTGATGCTCCTTCATTGATGATATACACACCGTCTTCCGGCTCGTAGATCGACTCGAGGTCGGTATTGAGTATTTTGGCCATCTTGTCCCATTCTTTTTTGGAGATGCGGGTGATGCCGCTTTCCCTGCGGCTGTACTGGGGCTGGGTGATGCCGAGCAGCTCAGCTATCTCTGACTGCGATATTCGGCGCTCCTCGCGTAGTTTTATAAGCTTCTGCTTGATCATTACGACATAATTTCCTGTCAAAAATAAGCATTATGACCAAAATCGTATAGCTTATGCGCATAATATCATGGGTCAGTGCGGCAGGGGTGCCTTATATTTGCCCGCAGGTAGTTAAAACGGGACCCCGGCACAATAATAAAATGCAGGCCGCGTTCCGTATTAACAAAACATTACCTCAATGGATCCTAAAGATTTGCATTAAAAAAACACCGCTATGACGACCATACCAAGCCAGTAAACCGACGACCGTTACCCCACCGGGGGCGACACACTTACATAACCGGCACCACGTGCCTGAACATCACCGGCCATAGCATGGCCCTGTCATACTATGGCCGGCACATTCCATCATCACAAAAAAACAGATTTATGAGCAGACAACTCTTTTTCCCCGTTATGATCCTGACCGCGATATTGCTCACCCTCTATGCCGGATGCAGGAAGGATGACCTATATACCGCCGGTACACCGCCGCCCGGATCGGATTTCAGCATACGGAACCTGAAAGCTCTCGTAAGCTCCCGGTCCGGTGATGCGCTCAGCATCAGGACCGGCAGTGAGGATTCGATCGATATAACCCTTACCGACGACTATGCCGTGCAGCCCGACTGGAGCATCAGGATCGTGTACAGGGACAGCCAGGGCGACACCATCAGGACGCTCGTCCCCTGCAGGACCGGCGCGCCCTTCCAGGTGCTGGGACTCAACGGGACGACGTTCCTGCAGTTTGACCGGGGCCTAAATGCCGCTACCAATACGGCTACCCTTACCTATAATGTCGTGACACTCATCCCGGAGGGCCTGGATATCGACTTTGAGCGGTTCTCGGGAGTGGCCATCATCCATGATCTCAGCAGCATGATAGCCGCCACCTACCAGGTATCCAACGATACGATCAGGCGGCAGGGCAGTATGGACTTCAGCGAGCTGGTCGGCTCGCAAAGCGCTCTGGATATACGGGACTCTCCCGGCAAGCCTCTGCCCTGCCCTACTTTCAGAGACTCGTGGTGGGAACGGGTGATGCGATTTTTAAACACATATTTTGAAGCCGGATCCGGCGAATATGGCTTTGCCTTCGGTGAGATCGGCACAGGAGAATCCTGGAGCAGCTATAACGGCACCAGGCCGCCAGGAGGAGGCGACGGAGGCGGAATCGGGAACAATAACGGCAACAACGATCCCGGCCATAACGACAATGATAATTCCAACATAATTGTCGATTTCAGCCCCTGGGCCAATGTCGATTTCGAGCTGGCAAACAAGTTTAACAATGATAACGGAGCTTACGACTACATGGTAGCTCTGAAGCAGCAGGCGCAATATGACAGCGCCAAAAAGCTCCGGTATCACCGCATCCTGAACTTCTACCGGTACCTGCTGACGATACCGCCCGACATCAACCAGAACCTGGCCTATGCGCCCGGCCCCTGCCCGCACGGCGGCTGCGAGGCGATAGACATATTCGATTATTTTGTAAAGACCCGGTCGCCCTTTGCCACACAGGTCATCCTGCACTTCACGGGCAATACCAACCTGACCTCCATGGCGCTCTACAGCTGGGCGTGGAAGATGAATGACGGCCTGTCGATGGAAAAGATCGACGAATACATAGCCGCCCATCCCGAGCTGCACGGCCCGTTCCATTCTGTCGGTTATACCCTGCCACAGGTTACTCACAATAACTTAGCTACGCCTGTACAGTCGAAATTCAACAAGCTAAAATTTCTCGACGAGCTGTGCGCCCTCGACGACCAGGCCATCAGCGAATTATTACTGGCTGACAATCACGGCCCCGTCATCGCAGATGCCTATGATTTCTACTTCTCTCACGGGGAGACCGCCACTGCGCGCGACTTTATCAAGGCCTATCTCTCCGGCTTCAGGAGGAATACGTCGAACCAGTTTGAATATTACATGCAGCATTGGAATAATACGTATAGCTACCTGATAAATATTGGTCTTATTGCAGGCTCTACAAACTTTATAGAGGCCCTTAATTGGCTAAGAAGTCATATTGATGTATATTTGGCTATATCAAATGAAGGTTTGCTCAATGACAATAGCGAATTCGCACGGTGGGGAATCCAATATTTTGTTGATCATCCTAATACGACAGTTAAACAGTTTAAGAACTGGTTTATGGGTACTCCGGAGGGGTATGATGGTGAATATAATGCGGCGTATTGGGATGACCCTGCCAATGTATTTGCTCCTCAAACCTTGCCCAGTTGGGAAGAGTTTGAAGAAGCATTTCCAAAAAATGAAGATGGAGGAGACATGTCAATAGCAGATATATATAATTTAGTAGGCGGTGATGTTTTGACTGCCAAAAACACATATAATTTGAATATGGGATGTGCATTAAAATTATCCCGGGCGCTTAATTACACTACTACCGTAACCATACCCTATATTCCTTCCACTCCGAATAGCCTTGGGACAGTGATGGGTGCTGACGGCTTGTACTACTTTTTAAATGCCGAAGCCATGAATCGCTGGATGCGCAAGGTGTTTGGGTGTGAGAATCCTAATACAAGCATCGGAGAATATTATAACTCCAACGCAAAACACTGGACTGATGCGCAGTTAGATAAATTTGCACCAAATGTTACCAATTACTTTGAAACAAATGATGTAAAAGGCATCTATTCTGCCGTAGCCGAAAAAACTGAGTTTGGAGCTACAGGCCACTGTGACTTGATCTATAGTGACGGCACTTGTGTGAGAAAATGTTATTTTGAACAGGCCGACAAGTTTAAATGGTTAGATATCTGGAATTTGCACTAAATAAAGATCTGTGAAATACATAATATTGGTAATTTTTCTAATTCATTCGTGTAACTGTTCGTTTAGCCAAAAAGCTAAGATAGATTACAATAGCTCATATCTAATAGTCAATTCTGCTTATGCCTTTCCGTATAAAGCAACTACCGCAGGTTACATACTAAGAAAACTATATGGTAATGCCTTTAATAAATGGGTGGATATAGAGCAGGACAGAGAAGTATTTAGTTACAATTATATTTGGTCAATGAACAATACTGCGGAATATATGACCCGATTAAATTGTTCCATGCTGTGTGGGGAAAAGCCACAAATACTTAATATTTCATTAGATAGTTGGCTCAACCCAAAACTTGATTCGATTGTGTTAGAATATGAAAAACCAGATAGTGCGAAATTAAAAAGAGACCCTCGTTTTATTCTTATATCAAATGGTCTTGACAAAATTGACATGTCTCCACTATCTGACACCATCATATTATACCATGAAAACCTCTGGTGTCGGGCATTTAAATATCTGGTGATTCAGCATATATTTTCTGCCACACTAGGATCGAATTTTGATGCGAACTGTCTTTCACAGGATGGCTCACAGCAAGCCAACTTAGATATTCTGGGTAATAATAAAGATTACCTTCAAATTACTAAAGATGTTGCTTCCGATTTGTTTTCACGATATGATCAGGCTACTTATATGAAGAAAGCTCAATTTTTTTATCCTGCTTTTGAGTTTATCTGGGATACCGAACTGGATACCATAGCAGGAAGGTATTACAATGAATACATGGAGATACATAAAAAGAAATAGGAAACCAAAAGTCCATCGAAGTAGAGGACAATACAATATCATATGCTGCATATCACTATGAAAGCATGATCTCGTATATTCTAAGACTACCGGGGCATTCATGAAATATTTATATGGCCCTTATAATAATCAGAGATACTACTATGAAAATAAAAACTAAAATGGTGGTACTAATTGTGTGTATATTGATACTATCGTGCAAGAGTTTTACAGGTCTTTCCTACTCACAACAGATGAAGGAGATCTATCTATACATTTTCAAGCTAACTTATTTTAAAAAACTTTTATTAATAGGATATAATAATTCTCCTGAAATAAAAGAAGTAATTTTGACGGATCAAAGTGGTTTTAGCGAAATTATTCTAACGTCGGCTGACTATCTCCTGATAGACAGTTTAGTCCGGATAGATAATTCAATATTGGTACAAGATTCTTTGAATAGGATCGGAAGAGTGGCCGAGGGCGCTGAGGGAAAGCGCATCATCAGCTATGCGCTGGAGAAATACCAGAGCAGGTGGCTTGATAAATTGGCAAAACAAAGATATAAAGCTTCTGTCAAAGGTAGTTCAGAATAAAATATAGTTACCTTTATACAGAAGATTATGATTATAAGCCACTAAGAATACTATTTAATATTAGGTATTCCCGAGGTCCTAAGCTAATTATCATGGATAAGCTCATAATTATTTGTATTGTTTTGTTTCTTGCCGGATGCCATTCCCTAAAGCCTGAAAATACCATAATTGAAAAAGATCAATGGATTATCGCTTATAAAAATGCGGTTTTTATTTCCTGTATCAGCCAGTCTGATCATAATGTGGATGTTTCTTTGCCGGTTATAAAACACGACATCTCGGCATCAATATGCTTTGATGTTTTGGGAGATAAGGATTTTTCTGCAAGCGCTGACAGCGTTGGCAGGTTTTTCCACACCCAAATTCCACCTTCTCCTATATTGGATTTCGGAGGAGGTAAAGCTATCATTAATGAATGCCTGGCATACTATAAGAATAATCTCCTTGATTCGATAGCTCACAATGAATATAAAAAATTCCGTAAAAAGCGGAAAGCAATGTATAATTGATAGTTATTTATATAATAATATATTCAAATGCAGAATTTATTAATAGAATTATATGAAACCATAGCCAGGTATCATGCCATAGGACTGGATTTTGAATCCTACCTTAATCAGAACTCAAATCAGCGCAGACGCTTTGGAGAGATCGTCGCCAATAAGTTTGAGAGCAGGGAATACGATCGTTGGATGGAGCTGATCAATAAAATACAGCCTCTTATACCCGGGTTCAGCTGCCTGTCTCCATCACAAAATCCCGGTCTGTTCGGACAGGCACTGGTAGAAGGTACAGAGTGGGGCAATATGATTTTCCAACGTTTTATCAACCTGGAGGTCAGTTTGTTCGGCCCCTATTATTTTATACATTTTACCGAATATTCCAGCAGGAAAAGTGGAGAAAGATCATTACCCACCACTATTATTTCAAACGTGAGAGAGCATGGCAACCTTTTCAATGAGCTTACGGAACTATTCAGCAGTATATTTCCCGGGTATAAAATGATACCGTTCAGGCTCCTTTCTTTTGAAATAAAAGGACTGGACGTAAACGGCATCAGGAATTCTTATGGAGGGCGGATATATCACGGTATATTTAATAACAATGATGATATTCTGAAGGGCCGTATAATTGATGATTTTCGGGAGATATCCCAAACCTTCGGGACTTAGACCAGTAATCACCTCAAAAATAGTATCATCGAAAGAGAATTAAAAAGAATGGCCTATAACTAAAATACCATGTCAATTAGAATTCTGAAAATACTGGGAGTATATTCTCTAACACTTTTCATAACCTACCTAACAGTCAGATTATACCTCGAGATTAAGTTTTTTAATTCCGAAATGATCGACGATGTTGCTAAAGAGTTTAAGTACTTTTTTGTAGCTTCAATATTTTACATAGGTATTTCTTATTTACTGCCTTTATTATTAATAAAGTTTTTCTTAAATAAGTTTTATAAGATAAGATTTGAATATTATATAACAATATTACTTCCTATACTTTTATACCTTTATTTTGGATACAGGGGATTTGCATACCACCTGTTCAGGAAAGAAGATTTCAACCTGTTTATTAACCAATTACAAAATACCACGAATGAAATAGTCTATGTAATTGTAGGGACGATCGTATTAAATTTATTATACTTTTTATTCAATATTAACGGGAAGAGAGATCTTAAAACAAGTTTATAAATACAAGTATATAGTAACAGACTCCTGGCACAATCAGCCAACAGGAAAGATTTAAAAACTTGAAAACCAGGCGGGCTTACATCATGAAAAAAATAATATTTTTTTACCTCGTATTATTCACAGTATTTATTGGATGTTATCCTTATAAGCGATCAGGTTTTAAATATAACCATTATGAAGACGCCTGGATAACAAATTTTAAAGATGATGTCTTTATGCATTGTATTAGAGAGGGTTATAAGAATGACACGATATTTGATTTGATGCAAAAAAAAGATCTTTTAAATTCGGGCGAAATAGATGGCTGGTTAAGGGTGATGGATTTAAAAAGAAATCTAGGGAAAACCGTTGCTCAAAATATACCAAAGCCTTATAAAAAAATAGACGACCCCAAAGATACATCAAAAAAACTGATTCTGACCTCCTGCTTACATTATTATGGAAGTAAAGAACTGGATTCTATTGCGAGATCTGAATACAGGAAAAAATTGAAAAGCGAAGATCCGGATTAGTCGGTATCAGTTAGTGAGTTTTATTTAATTTAGTAAACGATATAAAATGCTGCAAAATGAGAGCAATATTTATTTTCTCTACTTTTATCCTGGTTATTAATTGCTACTCACAGAATATAATAAGTGAAATTAGTGGCATAAATAAAATTGGTGATAGATTATATTCATCTTATCATTATGCTAATTCAAGTTATAGCTATTCCAGACCACTGTTATTATTAATTACTAACAGAAATAATTTCAATGAGATTCAGAATAAAATACCATTAATATATGCTTCTCATCCAAAGCAAAATTATACTGACATATATTTATTGGGCTTGGAAAATGTTAACAATCGTAATATAAGTATTGCTGACTCAATAATTATAGATACTTTTCTTGAAAGCATATTGCAGTATAGGGCATGTAACAATTTACCTAAATATTCTACAGAGAAAATTTTATCGCAAAGTGAATTTATTGAACAGGAATCCGACTTATGCAGAGCTTTATTATGTAGAACGAGTTGAGGGGTTGAAGATCAAAATAAGATGTCGTGCATTGTTGTGAAAATGTGTATATTACACATATAAATTATTACCACATAATTCTTCACATATGCACGACATAGCCACAATATACAAA
>Ga0206118_100893_pt1 | contig 10604 bp, 7 predicted proteins | sample 3A20Ametagenome_FD_177999 | JGI IMG/M metagenome (GOLD analysis project Ga0206118, IMG submission 177999) | Enriched microbial communities from leaf-cutter ant dump, University of Wisconsin, Madison, United States - 3A20A | ecosystem: Environmental > Terrestrial > Nest > Insects nest > Nest dump...
GAAGATGGGATCGGTCAGGATGACGACGGCGCCGATCATCGCCGCCAGCGCCGTCAGCAGGATCGGCTTGAAGCGGATCGCGCCGGCCTCGATCAGGATATCGGTGAGCGCCCGCACGCCCGCCGCATCCTCGCGCGGCGCATGGCGGATGAAGTCGACGAGCAGGATCGAGTTGCGCACGATGATGCCGGCGAGCGCGATAAAGCCGATCATCGAGGTGGCCGAGAACGGCGCGCCGAACAGCCAGTGGCCGCCGATGATGCCGATGAAGGTGAGCGGGATCGGTGTCAGGATGACGAGCGGCACCTTGAAGGAGCCGAACTGCGCGACGACCAGGATATAGATGCCGAGCAGGGCGACGATGAAGGCCGCACCCATGTCGCGGAAGGTCACCCAGGTCACCTCCCACTCGCCGTCCCAGAGCAGCGTCGAGACGCGGTCGTCCTCCGGCTGGCCGTGCAGCGAGATCACCGGCTTCGGCAGCCCGGTCCAGTCCTGCGCATCGAGAGCCGCCTGCACGGCCAGCATGCCGTAGAGCGGCGCCTCGAAATCGCCGGCGAGCTCCGCCGTCACCATTTCCGCCGCCCGGCCGTTGTGGCGGAAGACGGGGAAGGAGGCCTGTTCCTCGCCGATCCGCACCATGTCGCCGAGTTCGACCACGCCGCGGTCGCCCGGCAAGAGGTTGGCCGGGATCGGCGTCGTCAGGAAGGCCTCAGTGACGCGCCGCTCGGCCTTCGGCCGTTCGAGGCGGATCGGGATCGGCGCGCGGCCCTCGCCGCGGTGCGAATAGCCGATCGTCGTTCCGCCGTTGAGGATGGCGAGCGTGTCGAAGACGTCGCTTTCCTGCACGCGGAAGAAATCGAGGTCGTCGCCGGAGATGCGGGCGCGCAGCCGCCGCGCCGCGATCCCGTAGGAATTGTCGACGTCGACGATGAACGGCACGGCGCGGAACGCCGCCTCGACCTTGCCGGCCACCGCACGGCGCGTCGCCGCATCCGGACCGTAGATCTCCGCGAGCAGCGTCGCCATCACCGGCGGGCCGGGCGGCGGCTCGACCACCTTCAGGCTCGTTCCCGTCGGCACGGCGACGGCCTCGATGCGCTTGCGGATGTCGAGCGCGATCTCGTGGCTGGAGCGGCTGCGCTCCGCCTTGGAGAGGAGATTGACGGCGACCTCGCCCATGTTCGGGTCGGCGCGGTAATAGGCATGCCGCACCAGCCCGTTGAAATTGAACGGAGCGGCGGTGCCGGCATGGGTCTGCGCCGAGCGGACCTCGTCCATCTGCGTCACGATCCGGGCGATCGCCTGCGCGACCGCATCCGTCTCCTCCACCGACGCGCCCTCGGGAAGGTCGATCATGACGGCGAGCTCCGACTTGTTGTCGAAGGGCAGGAGCTTCACCGTCACGTCCTTCGTGTAGAAGAGCGCGAGCGACCCCAGCGTCATCACGCCGACGGCGATGAGGAACAGCCAGCTCCGCGCCTTCGAGGCGAGGATGGGCCGGGCCGTCGCCGCATAGAGCCTGCCGAGCAGGCCGCCCCGGCCATGGTCGTCATGGGCGGCGACGGGCGCCTTGCCCGCCGCCTTGAGCATCAGCCAGGGCGTCACCGTCACGGCGACGAAGAAGGAGAAGATCATCGCGGCGGAGGCGTTGGCCGGGATCGGGCTCATGTAGGGGCCCATCATGCCGGAGACGAAGAGCATCGGCAGCAGGGCCGCGACCACCGTCAGCGTCGCGACGATGGTGGGATTGCCGACCTCCGCGACCGCGGCGATCGCCGCGTCCCTGCGGGTCCTCCCATCGGTCATGCCCCAGTGGCGGGCGATGTTCTCGATCACCACGATGGCGTCGTCGACGAGGATGCCGATGGAGAAGATCAACGCGAACAGCGACACGCGGTTCAGCGTGTAGCCCATCGCCCAGGAGGAGAACAGCGTGAGCAGGATCGTCACCGGGATGACGACGGCGACGACCAGCGCCTCGCGCCGCCCGATCGCCAGCCAGACGAGGGCGATGATCGACACGGTCGCAAGGCCGAGATGATAGAGAAGCTCGTTCGCCTTCTCGTTCGCCGTCTCGCCGTAGTCGCGCGTGACCTCGACGGCGACGTTCTCCGGGATCAGCGCGCCCTCCAGCTCATGGACGCGATGGAGGATTCTTTCGGCGACCGTCACGGCATTGGCGCCAGCCCGCTTGGCGATGGCCAGCGTCACCGCGGGAACGCGCAATGCGTCGGTGCCGGTACGCATCACCGTCGAGACCAGCGTCTCGTCGGACACCGTGACGAAATCGACGCTCGCGACGTCGCGAACATAGACGGGGCGACCGTCGCGCGTCGTCAGGAGCAGGTTGCCGATCTCGGCCGGCGTCTTCAGCGTCTCGCCGGCCACCAGCATCACCTGCCCGCCGCCGTCGCGGACCCGGCCGGTCGGAAGGGCGCGATTGGCGCCCGCGACCTTGCCGGCGAGTTGCTGCAGCGTCACCCCGGCAAGCGCCAGCCGGGCCGGATCGGGCGCGATGCGGATGCGCTCGTCCGTCTCGCCGACGAGATAGGTGAGGCCGACATCGTCGATCCGGGCGAGCTCGTTGCGCAGCTCGCGGGCGATGCGGGTCAGCACGCCGGCGTCGACCGTCTCCGCACCCTCCGGCCGGGGCGTCAGCGTCAGCGAGACGATCGCGACGTCGTCGATGCCGCGGCCGATGATCATCGGCTCGGGAATGCCGGTCGGGATGCGGTCGAGGTTCGCGCGCACCTTGTCGTGGACGCGCAGCACCGCGGCATCCGACGAGGTGCCGACGAGGAAGCGGGCCGTCACCAGCACGCCGTCGTCCGCTGACTGCGAATAGACATGCTCCACCCCGTCGATGCCCTTGACGATGGTCTCCAGCGGCTCGGCGACGAGCTTGACGGCATCCTCGGCGCGCAGGCCGTCGGCCCGCACGCGGATGTCGACCATCGGCACGGAGATCTGCGGCTCCTCCTCGCGCGGCAGCGAGACAAGCGCGATCAGGCCGAAGGCGAAGGCGGCGATAAGGAAGAGGGGCGTGAGCGGGGAGACGATGAAGGCACGCGTCAGCGCGCCGGCCAAGCCGTCACGGGGCGCGCCGGTCATGGGACCTCCACCGTCTCGCCGGGCGCAAGGCCCGAGACGATCTCGACGAGGACGGCGCCGTCGCGCTCGATGCGCTCGCCGACGACCACCGCACGCTCGTTCATCGCCGCACCATCGCCGGCGCGCACGAAGTCGACGCCGTAGCGGTTCGTGACGGCCGCGGCCGGCACGAGGACGGCCTGCCGCTCGCCGACCGGGAGCTCGACCAGGACCCGCGCGTCGACGAAGGCGGTGTCGAGCGCATCGGCCTCGACGTCGGCGATCACCCGGCCGTTCTCGATGCGGGGATAGATCTTCGCCAGACGGCCGGCGATCTCGCCGGCATCCGTGGTGATGCGGATCGCCGCTCCCTGCTCAAGGGCGCGCGCATGGCGCTCGGGCACGGCAAGCCGCAGATAGAAGCCGCCGCCGATCGTCGCCACCGGCTCGCCGCCCATGACCACGCCGCCCTTCGTGACCGGCGTCGTCAGCACCCGCCCGGCAAGCGGCGCGAGCACGTCGCCTTCCGCCTGCTGCTGGAGGACCACGGACTTCTGCGCCTCGGTCGCCGCGATCTGGTTGCGGGTGACGTCGACGTCGGTGCGGAGCTGGTCGAGGCGCTGCGCCGTCGCCACGCCGCGCTCGGTGAGCGACCGGCCGCGCGCCAGCTCCGTCTCCGCCCGCCCGAGCTGCGCCTGCAGCGCCGAAAGCTGCGCCTCGATCGCCGCGACCTGGAAAGCGAGCTTGTCGTCGTGCACGGCGGCGATCCTCTCGCCCGCCGCGACGGTGTCGCCCTCGGTGACGAGCAGTTCCGTGACCGTACCGCCGATCCGCGCCCGGGCCGGGACGACGTTGCGCGCCTCGATCCGCCCGTAGACGGCCTTCCATTCCGTCACCGGAACGGCCTCGACCGTCACGGTGCCAGCGAAGGCCGTCGATGCGGCAAGTGCGAGCAGCAGGGAGAGAAGCAGGCGCATCGCGACCTCAGAACGCCGTGCCCGGCTTCACGCCGAGCCTGCGCATGACCATCGCCGCCGGGCAGAAGCCGGTGAAGGCGGACTGCAGCATGTTGGCGCCGACGAAGACCGTCAGCCAGACGAAGAGGGGCGAGACCCAGAGGGTCAGCGCGACGGACAGAAGAACCATGGTGCCGGCAAAGGCGAGAACGGAGCGGTCGAGGGTCATTGCATGTCTCCTTCAAAACAATGTACCTACCAATATACGAACTTTCGTAAGTATTGCAAGTGAGCGATCGTCGCCTCGCTCGATGACCTGCGGTCATACCCCCTCTGGCCGGCAGGCCAGAGGGGGTGAGCGACATCTGCCCGCCTCTACGGCGCGGCCTTTCAGCCGATATGCCGGCAGGCCCCGGCACGGTCCTGCAGGTAGGCCTCCACACCGGGCGGCAGCGCGGCGGCGATATCCGCCTCCGACAGGAAGCTGAAGGCCGTGGAGAGCGCGTCGGCCGTGGCGGCGGACGGTGCGACGACGCTGACGCTGCGGTAGCGCTCCGCCGAAGCGCCATTGCGCGGATCGAGGAGATGGCAGGGCGAGCCGGGACCGGCGAAGCGGAAGCCGTCGGTGCCCGACGTGGCGATCGCCCGGTCGGCGAGATCGACCTCCTGCCCCGTGCCGGCGATGCCCACCCGCCACGGCGTGCCGTCGCCGCGCAGGCCGAGCGCCCGGATCTCGCCGAGATCGGCGAGCGTATGCCCGACGCCGCCGGCGCGCAGGAGAGCGATCGCCCGGTCCGTGATGTAGCCCTGGGCGATGCCGTTCAGCGTCAGCGCCATGCCGGGCGCACGGAAGGCGATGCGGTTCTCGTCGAAGGCGACGCGGTCGAGCCCGACGCGCTGCAGGGCCGCGCCGATCTCCCGGGGCGGCGGGCCGGCGGGATCGGCATCCGGCGTCGTGAAATGCCGGGTGTAGAGGGTCCAGAGCGGCTGGACCGTCGGGTCGAACAGGCCGCCGCTCATGCGCCAGGCGGCGCGGCTCTCCTCAAGCACCGCCACCAGCTCGGGCGGCGGATCGGCGAGCGCACCCTGCGCATTGAGCCTGTTCAGGGCGGACTCGGCAATATGCAGGCTGAAGATGCGCTCCAGCCGGTCGATCTCGACGACGATGCGGCGGATCAGCCGCTCGGCCTCGACCCGGTCCGGGTGATGCAGGATCAGTTCGGCCGGCGCCCCGAGCGCGCGCCCGTGCCAGCGCACCCCCTGCGGCACGGCCCGGGCGAGGCCTCCGAGCGGCAGCAGCGCGAAGCCTGCGGCGGCAGCCGAGATGCCGAGGAAACGGCGGCGGGAGGATCCTGCACCCATGGTCAATGCTCCGTTGCGTGCGGTTGCAGCTCGGTCTCCTCGCCGCCCAGCACATAGGCGGGCGGGATGCCGGAGAAGTCGACGACCTCGCCGCCGTTCTCGCCGGCGAAGGCGAGCGCGGCCTCGCGCGTCGAGAAGGGGATCGCCTCGGCGACGCCCATGCCGCCGCGCCGCACGCTGCCGATCACGTAGAAGGCGGCGCGGGCGTCGATCCAGTTTTCCGCGCCGGGCTTTTCCCAGCTCTCGGCCGCCGCCATGTCGGAGACGTAGATCGCGGCGATGTTTTTCGGCTCGTCGGGCAGCAGCGTGAAGGCGACCGCGTCGCGCGCCGAGGAGAACCAGATCGGCTCGGGGATCTGCGACAGGATGATCTGCCCTTTCGGGCCGTCGTGCTCCAGCACGTTCATGCCGCAATAGCGGCCGATCGCCTCCTCGTCGAGCGCGAAGGGCTTCGGTGCCTCCTCCTGCGGCTGCGAGCAGGCGGCGAGCACGACGAAGGCGAGTGCAGCGAGGATGCGCATCATGCCTCCCTCCGCGAAAAGACCAGCATGGCGGCGGCAAGCGGCAGCGCCGTCCACAGAAGGAGGGCGGCAAGCAGCGCCGGCGCGCCGAGCGAGGCGATCTCCGCCATGCCGCCCATGCCGGAGATCGCCCCCGCCCCGCCGCCGAGATTGAGGAGCCGGTAGGCGTCGGTGGGGTTGAGCAGCAGCAGGGCATCGAGCAGGCCGGCCGTGACCGTGCGGCCCTGGTCCGCCACGAGCAGGCCGAGGAGCGCCATGTCGTAGACCAACACGAAGACGAGCCAGATGCCGACGGCGATGCCGCCCGCCGTGCCGCGCTCGCCGGCGAGCACGCTGACGAGATAGCCGACGGCGACGAAGACCGCGCCGAGCAGCACGGACGAGCCGATCAGCCGCGCGAAGGCCGGCCAGCCGGCCGCAAGGCCCGAACCGCCGGTCAGCCCGAGCGCCAGCCCGGCCGCCCCGTAACCGACCAGCGTGGCGAAGGCGAGGATCGCCAGGTGCCCGACGAACTTGCCGACGATCACCTGCCAGCGCGCCAGCGGATAGCTGAGCAGCAGAAGCAGCGTGCCGCGCTCCGCCTCGCCGACGACGGCGTCGTGCGAGATCAGGAGCGCGATCAGCGGCACGAGGAACACCGACAGGCTCGACAGGCTGACGACGACCACGTCGAGCGCGCTCGCCCCGACATTGCCGGTCGGCGCGCTGCCGAGGAAGGTCAGGGTCAGGGCGAGCGTGGCGAGAAGCAGCGTCGTCGCCAGCACCCAGCGATTGCGCAGGCCCTCCTGGATCTCCTTGCGCGCGATGACGAGGATGGTTCTCATCGGCCGGCCTCCCGCTGCCTGTCCTGGAAATGGGCATAGAGCTCGTCGAGCGTCGGCGGCGTCACGTCGAGATCGGCGATCTCGGCGCCCATCGCCGTGCGCAGCAGCGCCACCTTGTCCTCGGGTGCGGCGTCGATCTCCAGCATGTGGCCGTTGACCGGCCGCCAGCCGGCGCCGCCGTCGAGCCGCTGCCGCTCGCCCTCGGCGAGCCGCACGCGGATGCGGGTCGGCAGCCGCGCGATGCCGCGCAGCGCATCGAGCGTGCCGTCGGCGATCTTCACGCCCTGCCCCATGATGACGATATGGTCGGCCCGCCCCTCCAATTCGGAGAGCGCATGCGAGGAGAGCAGGATGGTCGCGCCGCCCGCGCGCAGGTCGTCGAGGAAGCCGTAGAAGTCACGCCGGAGCGCCGGGTCGAGGCCGGTGGTCGGCTCGTCGAGCAGCAGCACCTGCGGCGCGCCGATCAGCGCCTGCGCCAGCCCGAGCCGCTGGCGCATGCCCTTGGAATAGGTGCGCACGCGCCGGTCAGCCGCCGCCGACAGGCCGACACGGTCGAGAAGTTCCGCGATCTGGGCACGCGGCGCGCGCTTCAGCGCGGCGTAGAAGGCGAGCGTCTCGCGGCCGGTCAGCGCCGGATTGAAGGAGACGTTCTCCGGCAGGTAGCCGAGCCGGGCGCGCACGGCGGGATCGGCGGCCGGGTCGCCGCCGAGCACCCGCACGCGGCCGGAGGTCGGCCGGATGAGGCCGAGCATCAGCTTGATGAGCGTCGTCTTGCCGGCGCCGTTGTGGCCGACCAATGCCACGATCTCGCCCTCGGCAAGCGAGAAGGAGACGTCGCGCACGGCCTCTACGGCGCCGAAGGATTTCGATACGGCCTCGATGTCGATCCGGTGTGTCATGGCGTTGCTGTCCCTTCGTCCGGCGGGGCCATCAGCGGCCGGCTGTCGACCACGCCGCCCGGCAGCAGTGCCGGAAACTGGCTCTGCGCCCAGCGGATGACCTGCACGGCCGGGCTGTTGATGAGGATCTTCGCCTGCGGCGCCGTCCACAGGACGCGGTCGACGAGGTCGTTCGGCCGGTAGGGACTGTCGGCGATGCCGTCACCGTCGAGGTCGAAGGCGGGATTGTCGCTCCAGTAGTTGCCGCGCCCGTCCGCCGACCAGTCGAGGTGGCGCGTGCCGACATACTTGACCTGGTTGCGGTTGCCGACGAAGGCGTTGCCGGTCATGCGGTTGCCCTCGGAGCCGGCGGTGAAGTGGATGCCGATCGCACAGTTCTCGAAGCGGTTGCCGGAAAAGGCGTTGCGGTTGGCATTGTAGATGAACACGCATTTCTCCGGGCCGAGGCGTGAGCCCCCCGCGTCCTGCGTGGCGGTCTGCTGCACCTCGATCCCGTGGGAATCGGCCTGCCGGCCGGCATTGGTCCAGCGCGAGACCGGCTGCAGGCGGCCATAGACCCGGTTGCCGGAGATCTCGGAGCCCTTCGCCGTGTTCAGCACCAGCCCGTGGTCGCGGTCGCCGTCGGAGACGTTGCCCCGGATCGTCAGCCGGTCGGAATACATGATGGCATAGCCGACGGCATTGCCGGTCGAGACGTTGTCGGAAATCTCGCTGTCGTTGGTGTACATGTAGTGGACGGCGAAGCGCAGGCTGGAGAAGCGGTTGCCGGAAAAGACGTTGTCGCGGCTGGCATTGGTGAAGATGCCGTCGCGGCCGAAGCGGATGTCGTTGCCGATCACCTTCGCGCCGGGCGCGTTCCACAGATGCACGCCGTTGCCGGCCTCGGCCGAGCGCCCCTCGCGCAGGCCCTCGATGCGGTTCTCACGCACCAGCGCCTCTTTCGCGCCGTGGATATAGACGCCGTAGAGATTGCCGAGCACGGCATTGTCCTCGACGACCGCGCCGGTCGCCGTCCTGGCGAGGAACACGCCGGAATCGAGCGTGCCGATATCCCGGCCCGACCCCGTGATCGTTAGGCCGCGCACGGCCGCCCCCGGCGCCGTGACGGTGACGACGCTGCCGGTGCCGTCGCCGGCGAGGATCGCGCCCGCCTCGCCCTCCAGCGCAAGCACCGTGGCGACCGTGACCGGCCCCCGGTGCTCGCCGGCGCCGAGCCGCACCGTGTCGCCCGGCCGGGCGGCGTTCAGGATCGCCTGCAGGTCTTCCGCGCCGGCGGCGACGGAAACCGTCTCCGCCCGCACGGACAGGGGTGCGAGGGCGGCCACGAGGGCCGCCACCGCGATCGTTCCGATGGCGGGTCTCGCCGTCACGTCAGGCCGCCTGCGGCTCGACGAACATGCGGCCCTTCATCTCCATGTGCATGGCATGGCAGAACCACGAGCAGTAGTACCAGTAGACGCCGGGCTTGTCGGCCCGGAACGTCACCGAGGCGGTGGCCTGCGGCCCGATCTCCATGTTGATGCCGTAGTTGATGATGGAGAAGCCGTGGGTCAGGTCCTCGACCTCGTCGATGTTGGTGACGTAGACCGTCACCTCGTCGCCCTGCTTGACGGTGAAGGTCTCCAGCCCGAAGGCCGGCGCGGCGGACGTCATGTAGACGCGCACCTTGTCGCCGTCGCGGATCACCTCGCTGTCGATCAGGAGGTCGATGCCGTCGGCCTTCGCCTGCTGCACGGCGTCGGCGAAGAACGGGTCCTCGCGGTTCCACACATGCACGGGATCGACCTTCGAGCGGTGGACGATGGTGGCGTCATGCGGCTCGGCGAAGCTCGGGCCGTCATGCACCAGCACCATCTCGTCGCCGGAGATGTCGATCAACTGGTCGTTCTCCGGCTTCAGCGGGCCGACGTTGAGGTAGCGGTCCTTGGAGAACTTGTTGAGCGAGAGCAGCCACTTGCCGTCCGCCTCCTTGGTCTGGCCCATGGAGGTGTGGTTGTGGCCCGGCTGGTAGTGGACGTCGAGCTTCTGGCGGATCGGGTCGACCGCCTCGCCCTTGTAGGCGCGTTTGGCGTCCTCGATGTTCCACTTGCAGACCTGGCTGTCGATGAACAGCGTCGTATAGGCGTTGCCCTTGCCGTCATAGGCCGTGTGCAGCGGGCCGAGGCCGAGTTCCGGCTGGGCGACGATCGTGTCCTTCGACTCGATCTTGTCGTCGAACAGGTCGTCGAAGGTGCGCACGTCCATGACGGTCACGGTCGGCGACAGCTTGCCGTTGGCGACGATATGGATGCCGTCCGGCGCGGTGTTCATGCCGTGAGGGCTGTTGGCGATGGGGATGTAGCGGGTGTAGGGCGAGCCCTTGCGCCCGTCGAGCACCGGCACGCCGCCCATCTCGGTGAACTCGCCCCTGGCGACGGCTTCCTCGATGCGCTTCAGGTTGAAGACGACGATCCAGTCCTGCTCGGCCTCCATCATCTCGGCGAGGTTCACGCCCTCTTCCGAGTTGTAGCAGGTGGAGAAGGCGTATTTGCCCTGGTAGTCGGCATCGACGTTGTCGAGGTTGCCGTTGACCATCACCTGCCAGGCGACCTTCATCGTCTCGCCGTCGACGGCGGTGAAGATCGAGCGGTAATGCGACTTGTCGTCCAGCACCTTGCCGTCGTTGGGGATCGGCACGCGGTCCTCGCCGTTGCAGAAGACGTAGCCGGTCTTCGGGTATTTCTGCACGCGCAGGCCGTGCACGGTGTGCTGGTTGGGAAGCTGGATGATCTTGTCGCATTTCATCACGTCGAGGCGGATGCGGCAGACGCGGGTGTTCGCCTTGTCGTTGGCGTAGAGGTAGCGTCCGTCATAGGTGCCGTCGGTCTGCGAGGGATGCGGGTGGTGCAGGTCGCCGTTGAGATAGGTCTGCAGGCCGCGCTTGTTCATCAACTCCCGGTATTCGGGCAG
>Ga0206118_100898_pt1 | contig 10520 bp, 7 predicted proteins | sample 3A20Ametagenome_FD_177999 | JGI IMG/M metagenome (GOLD analysis project Ga0206118, IMG submission 177999) | Enriched microbial communities from leaf-cutter ant dump, University of Wisconsin, Madison, United States - 3A20A | ecosystem: Environmental > Terrestrial > Nest > Insects nest > Nest dump...
CTCTCGGTGGACGGCATGCTCAAGGGCCGGAAAGCACCCGGCGCAAGAGCACCCGAAAAAGCCGCCTGACAGACGCTGCCGGCACATCATTTAGCGAGACCAGACATATGAAATTCACCCTCTCCTGGCTGAAGGACCATCTCGACACCGACGCGACGCTCGAAGAGATCTGCGAGCGCCTGACGGCGATCGGCCTCGAAGTGGAGGACGTCGACGACAAGGCCGCCTTCAGGCCCTTCGTCATCGCCCGCGTCGTCTCCGCCGAGCAACATCCGAATGCCGACAAGCTCAGGGTGCTGATGGTCGACACCGGCAAGGGCGACCCGGTGCAGGTCGTCTGCGGCGCGCCGAATGCGCGTGCGGGCCTCGTCGGCGCCTTCGTCTCTCCCGGCACCTTTGTGCCCGGTATCGGCGTGACGCTTGCCGTCGGCACCATCCGCGGCGTCGAGAGCCGCGGCATGATGTGCTCGGAGAAGGAGCTGGAGATCTCCGACAACCACGACGGCATCATCGACCTGCCCGCGGATGCGCCGGTGGGGACAAGCTTCGCCGCCTATGCCGGCCTCGACGATCCGGTCATCGAGATCAACCTGACGCCGAACCGGCCGGACTGCACCAGCATCTTCGGCATCGCCCGCGACCTCGCCGCCTCCGGCCTCGGCATGCTGAAGACGCCGAAGGCGCCCGAATTCAAGGTCGAGGGCGAGACGCCCGTTAAGGTGCGGCTGGACCTCGGCGAAGACGGCCATCTGTGCCCCGGCTTCGCGCTCCGCCTCGTGCGCGGCGTGAAGAACGGCCCGAGCCCGAAATGGATGCAGCAGCGGCTGCTGGCCATCGGGCTGCGCCCCATCAACGCGCTGGTCGACATCACCAACTACATGACCTTCGACCAGGGCCGGCCGCTGCACGTCTTCGACGCCGCCAAGGTGAAGGGTAACCTCGTCGTGCGCCGCGCGGCCGAGGGCGAGACGGTGCTGGCGCTCGACGGGCGCGAATACACGCTCAATCCGGCGAACGTCGTCATCGCCGACGACGGCGGCGTCGAATCGATCGGCGGCATCATGGGCGGCGAGCATTCCGGCTGCGACGAGAGCACCACCGACGTGCTGATCGAATCGGCGCTCTGGGACCCGATGAATATCGCCAGGACCGGCCGCGCGCAGGGCATCATCACCGACGCGCGCTACCGCTTCGAGCGCGGCGTCGATCCGGAATACATGGTGCCGGGGCTGGAGCGCGCGACCGAACTGGTGCTGGAGCTCTGCGGCGGCACGCCCGCCGCGCTGGAGGTCACCGGCTACGAGGGCCACGCGCTGAAGGTCGTCGATTTCCCCTTCACCGAGGTCAAGCGCCTGACGGGCCTCGACGTCTCGCCGGAGGAGAGCATCGACATCCTCACCCGGCTCGGCTTTACGGTCTCCGGCTCGGGCGAGCGCGTCTCCGTCACGGTGCCGTCCTGGCGGCCGGACGTGGACGGCAAGGCCGACCTCGTCGAGGAGGTGATGCGCATCCACGGCGTCGACAACATCCGCCCGGAACCGCTCACAAGCCACGGCGCGGTGAACGGCCGCATCCTCACCACGCTGCAGATCCGCACGCGGCTCGCCAAGCGGGCGCTCGCCGCCCGTGGCATGCTGGAGGCCGTCACCTGGTCGTTCATTCCGAAGGCGCATGCCGAGCTCTTCGGCGGCAGCGCTCCTTCGCTCGCGCTCTCGAACCCGATCGCCGCCGACATGTCCGACATGCGGCCCTCGCTGCTGCCGGGCCTGCTTGCCGCAGCGCAGCGCAATGCCGACAAGGGCCATGGCGACGTGGCGCTGTTCGAGGTCTCCGGCACTTATGAGAGCGACCGGCCGGAAGGCCAGCGCCGCGTCGCCGGCGGCCTGCGCCGCGGCACCGCCTCGCTCGCCGGTTCCGGCCGCCTCTGGTCGAACGCCGCGAAGGGCGGCGGCAAGCCGGTCGACGTCTACGACGCCAAGGCCGACGCGCTTTCCGTGCTGGAAGCCTGCGGCCTGCCGATGGGCAACGTGCAGATCGAGCCGGGCGGCCCCGCCTGGTATCATCCCGGCCGCTCGGGCACCATCAGGATGGGGCCGAAGGTCGTGCTCGGCACCTTCGGCGAGTTCCATCCGAAGGCGCTTTCCGCCCTCGACGTCTCCGGCGCGCTCGCCGGCTTCGAGATCTATCTCGACGCCATGCCCGAGCCGAAGAAGAAGGCGACCCGCACCAAGCCCGCCCTCGACCTCTCGCCGTTCCAGGCGGTGCGCCGCGACTTCGCCTTCGTCGTCGACAAGGCGGTGGAGGCGGGCGCCATCGTCCGCGCGGCCTCCGGCGCCGATCGCAAGCTGATCGCGGCGGTCAACGTCTTCGACGTCTTCGAGGGCGCTTCCCTCGGCGCGGACAGGAAATCCGTCGCGATCGAGGTCGTCATCCAGCCGACCGACAAGACGCTGACCGACGAGGACTTCGAGGCGCTGACGGCGAAGATCGTCGGCAACGTCGTCAAGACCACCGGCGGCACGCTGCGTGCCTGACGGGGATAATTCCCCGGGCCGCTTCCCGGCCCGGGGGAAACTGCTGTAGTCTCCCCCCGCAAGAAACGGGGAGAACACCATGCTGCGCTTCGGAATCCTGTCGACGGCCAAGATCGGCCGCGACCTCGTCGTGCCCGCCATCCAGGACGCGGAGAACTGCGTCGTCACCGCCGTCGCCAGCCGTGACCTGGCCAAGGCCCGCGCCATGGCCGACCGCTTCTCGGTGCCGCATGCCTTCGGCTCCTACGAGGAGATGCTGGCCTCCGACGTCGTCGACGCCGTCTATATCCCGCTGCCGACCTCGCAGCACGTCGAATGGACGATCAAGGCGGCCGATGCCGGCAAGCACGTGCTCTGCGAGAAGCCGATCGCGCTGAAGGCGGACGAGATCGAGGCGCTGATCGCCGCGCGCGACCGCAACGGGGTACTGATCTCCGAGGCCTTCATGGTCACCTACAGCCCCGTCTGGCGCAAGGTGCGCGCGCTGATCGCCGAGGGCGCGATCGGTCGGCTGCGCCACGTGCAGGGCGCCTTCACCTATTTCAACCGCGATCCTTCCAACATGCGCAACGTGCCGGAGCTCGGCGGCGGCGGCCTGCCGGACATCGGCGTCTACCCCACCATCACCACGCGCTTCGCCACCGGCAAGGAGCCGCTCCGCGTGCAGGCAAGCACCGACCGCGATCCGGAATTCGGCACCGACATCTATTCGAGCGTGCGCGCCGATTTCGGCGACTTCGAGCTCTCCTTCTACATCTCCACCCAGCTCGCCCACCGGCAGGTGATGGTGTTCCACGGCGACGAGGGCTTCATCGAGGTCAAGTCGCCCTTCAACGCCGACCGCTACGGCGCCGAGGAGATCGAACTCACCGACCGGAGCCACGGCGAATCGCGCCATTTCCGCTTCCAGGACGCTCGGCAGTACCGCTGCGAGGCGGAGGCCTTCACCCGTGCCGCGCTGGGCGAGGACGAGGAAGTGGTGACGCTCGAAAGCTCGCTCGCCAACCAGAAGCTGATCGACGCGATCTACAGGGCCAGCGACAAGGACGGCGGCTGGGAACCCGTTTAAGGTCAGGGTCGGCCGAAGACGAAGCGGGAATAGCCGGCAAAGGACCAGGCCATGGCGGCAAGCGACGCGGCCGCCACGGCGAGCAGCGGCGACAACCCCGGAAAGACCAGCACGAGGGCACAATAGAGCGCGTAGTTGAGGAGGGCGGCACTGACGCCGACGCCGCCGTAGCGCGCGCCCTCGGCGGCAAGGCCGCGGCCGCTGCGGCCGAAGGTGAAGGTGCGGTTCGCCCAGAAGGTGAAGAGCATCGCCGCGGCGATGGCGACGACGCGGGCGGAAAGCGGCCCGAGCGCCGTCAGCCGCAGGAGAAGGAAGAGCAGGCCGGCATCGACGAGGAAGCCCGCGCCGCCCGTGAGCGCGAAGGCGACGACGCGCCTCATGCTGCCCGCGCAGGCGCCGCATCCGGCGACGACGCGGCCTTTCGCCGGCTCGTCGCGGGCTGGCTCATGTAGTGGATGCGCAATTGCTCGATGCGGGCGCGGGCGAGCGAATCGAGGATCAGCCCCGCCGAGAAGATCAGGAACGAGATCATCATCAGCGCCATCGACAGGACCCAGGTCGGCATGCGCTCGACGAGGCCGGTACGGACATAGTCGGCCAGCACCGGCGCCATGAAGGCGAGGCTCGCCGCCATGACCCCGCCGGAAACGGTGCCGAAGAAGGTGAAGGGCCGCGTCTCCTTCATCAGCATGGCGAACATCCAGAGGATCTTTCCGCCGTCGCGGAAGGTCGAGAGCTTGGAATGCGAGCCCTCCGGCCGGCGGCCGTAGTCGAGCGTCAGCTCGGCGACCGGCATGCGCAGGCGCGAGGCGTGCACCGACATCTCCGTCTCGATCTCGAAGCCGCCGGAGACGGCCGGGAAGCTCCGGGCGAAGCGGCGCGAGAACACCCGGTAGCCGGAGAAGATGTCGGTGAAGTCGTCGCCGAAGAGGAAGCGGTAGAGCCGGTTGAACAGGCGGTTGCCGAAGGCGTGCCCGTGACGGCCGGCGTCCTCGCCGATGCCGCGGCGCGTGCCGACCACCATGTCGGCGCTCTCGGTGATCAGCGTGCGCACGAGATCGGGCGCGTCGGCCGGCGCATAGGTACCGTCGCCGTCGGCCATGACGTAGATGTCGGCCTCGATGTCGGAGAACATGCGGCGCACGACGTTGCCCTTGCCTTGCCGGCGCTCGCGCACGACGCTGGCGCCGGCAAGAGCCGCGCGCAGCGCAGTCTGGTCGGTGGAATTGTTGTCGTAGACATAGATGCGGGCGGCCGGCAGCACGGCGCGGAAGCCGGCGACGACGTCGCCGATCGTCTGCGCCTCGTTGTAGCAGGGCAGAAGCACGGCGATGTCGTAATCCGCCAGCAGGGCTTCCGTCATGACGATGCGTTCTCCGTTCCCGCCCGGCGCTCGGCCGCGGCTTTACTATTTCTTGAGAAGGTTAAGGCTAGGTTTCGCCGGACGCGCCGAGGAGAGGATCGTGCCGGAGACCATGCCTGCAACGCTGCCGCTGTCGGCCGCGCCGCGGCCCGCAGACGAAAGCGGGCCGGATCTGCGCGTGCCCGCTCTCTATTGCCTCGTAACCATCGGCCTGCTGCTCGCCCTGTCGCTGCCCTTTGCGACCGACTATGTCGGGGCGGACAATGACGACGTGATGCGCCTCGTCATGGTGCGCGACCTCCTCGCCGGCCAGGGCTGGTTCGATACGACCCAGTACCGGCTCGGCCTTTCCGGCGGCACCTTCATGCACTGGTCGCGCCTCGTCGACCTGCCGATCGCCAATCTCATCGGCTTCTTCTCGCTCTTCACCGACCGGATCCACGCCGAGGCGCTGGCGCTCGCCGTCTGGCCGCCGCTGCTGGCGGTGCCGGTGCTCTGGGGGATGGGGCTTGCCGGCTTCCGCCTCGGCGGCGCGGCCGCCATGCATGCGACGCTGATCCTGACGGCGATCCTGATCGTCTCGCTCAACCGCTTCCAGCCCGGCGCGATCGACCATCACAACGTCCAGCTCGCCCTCGTCGCGGTCATCGCCGCCATGCTGCTCGACCCTGAGGCACGCGCCCGCGACCACGCCGTCGCCGGCCTCGCCGCGGGGCTGGCGATCGCCGTCGGCGCCGAGACGACGCCGCTCGTCGCCGCCGCGTGCCTCCTCGTGGCGCTGCGCTGGGCCTGGCACGGCAGCGCCTTCCGCGAGGCGGCGGCGGGCTTCGGGCTTTCGCTGGCGCTGACGACCACCGCCTGCTTCTTCCTGACCGTTCCCCCCGCGCATTACGGGCAGATCACCTGCGACAGCCTGTCCTACGGCTTCTACGCGCTCTCGACCTTCGGCGGCGGCCTGCTCTTCCTTGCCGCCTCGCTTGCCGGCGACAGGTCCCTTGCCGCGCGGATCGCGATCCTCGGTGCGGCCGGCGCCGTGCTTGCGGGGGCGGTGCTGGTGGTCGCGCCCGCCTGCCTCGGCAACCCGCTCGACACGCTCGATCCGCTGCTCGTCACCTTCTGGCTCTCCGGCGTCGTCGAGGCGCAGTCCTTCGCCCGGCAGTTCCGGCTCGATCCGGGTTCGCTCGGCGGCTTCTACGCCGCCGGCCTGCTGGGCGTCGGCACCTGCCTCTGGCGCATCCGCCGGCGCGAGGCGGTCGAGGCACATCTGATGCTCCTGCTGCTGCTCGCCGTTTCCCTGGCCGTGACCTTCGTCCAGGTGCGGGGCACGATCTTCGCCAATCTTCTCTCGGCGCTGCCGCTCGGGCTCCTCGTCGCCGACCTGCGCCGCGCCGCCAATGCCGAGCCCGGGAACGGCCGGCGGGCCTTCGCCTTCGTCCTTGTCACGCTCGCCTCGGTGCCGGCCGCCTGGGCGCTCGCCGGCGCGGCCCTGCCCGGCCGGTCGCAGCAATTGCTGGAAGCGGGGCCGGCGGCGGCGACCCCCCGCTCCTCCTGCACCGGCCCCGAGGCGATGGCGGCCCTTGCCGCGGAACCGGCGGGCGTGGTCGCGGCCGCCGTGGATCTCGGCGCGCCGATCCTGCGCCACACCGGCCACCGGGTGCTGTCCGCCCCCTATCACCGCAACCAGGGCGGCATGCTGACGGAGCTGCATATCGGCCTTTCCGATCCCCATCGGGCCGAGGCCTTCCTGCGCGGTGCGGGCGTGACCCTCCTCGCCTTCTGCCGCACCGACGCGCAGGCCCAGAGCCTCGCCCGGGCCGAGCCGGGCGGGCTCTATGCCAGCCTCTTCCGGGGCGCGGTTCCCGCCTATCTGGAACGGGTCGACGGTCCGCCGGAGGCGGCGCTCCGGCTCTATCGCGTCAGGCCGCAATAGAGATTGGGGACGCATCGCGTCGGCCCCTGTCTTCCGGCGGCAAACGCACTAGTCTTTGCGCATGAGCTTCTTTTCCGACAGTGATTCGCCCTCGAACCTCGCCGAATACTCGGTGTCAGAACTGTCCGGCTCCATCAAGCGGACGATCGAGCAGGCCTTCGACCAGGTGCGCGTGCGCGGCGAGGTGTCCGGCTATCGCGGCCCGCATTCCTCCGGCCACGCCTATTTCTGCCTGAAGGACGACCGCGCCCGCATCGACGCGGTGATCTGGAAGGGCAATTTCTCGAAGCTGCGCTTCAAGCCGGAAGAGGGCATGGAGGTGATCGCCACCGGCAAGATCACCACCTTCCCGGGCTCGTCCAAGTACCAGATCGTCATCGAGGCGCTGGAGCCGGCGGGTGCCGGCGCGCTGATGGCGCTGCTGGAGGAGCGCCGCCGCAAGCTCGCCGCCGAGGGCCTGTTCGACGCGGAGCGCAAGAAGCCCTTGCCCTTCCTGCCGAAGGTGATCGGCGTCGTCACCTCGCCGACCGGCGCCGTCATCCGCGACATCCTGCACCGCATTGCCGACCGCTTCCCGGTCCATGTCGTCGTCTGGCCCGTCAAGGTGCAGGGCGAGGGCTCGGGCGCCGAGGTGGCGGCGGCGATCGAGGGGTTCAACGGCTTTCCCCCCGGCGGACCGGTGCCGCGGCCGGACGTGCTGATCGTCGCGCGCGGCGGCGGCAGCCTGGAGGACCTCTGGGGCTTCAACGACGAGATCGTCGTGCGCGCGGCGGCGGCCTCGGCAATCCCGCTGATCTCGGCCGTCGGCCACGAGACCGACTGGACGCTGATCGACCACGCCGCCGACCGCCGCGCGCCGACGCCGACGGGGGCGGCCGAGATGGCCGTGCCGGTGAAGGCCGATCTCGACGCCGTGCTCGCCTCGCTCGGCGCGCGCCTTCGCGGCGCCACGACGCGGCAGATGGAGAACCGCCGGCAAGGTGTGCGAGCGCTTTCCCGGGCGATCCCCTCGCTCGACCAGTTGCTGGCGCTGCCGCGGCGCCGCTTCGACGAGGCGGCCGCCCGGCTCGGGCGCGGGCTAGAGATGAACACGGTCAACAAGCGGCGCGCCTTCGAGCGGACCGCGGCGCATCTCAGATCCGACCTGCTGCTTGCGCGCCTCGCCGAGCGGCGCCAGCGCGTGATCGAGCGGGCGGACCGGGCCGAGCGGGTGATGGAGCGCCGGCTCGACCGGTCGCGCGCGCAGATCTCCGCCTTCGACGTGTCGCTGCGGGCCATGCCGGCGCGCCTCGCCGCCCAGACCGGCCGCCTGCGCGAGCGGCTGTCGGGGCTTTCGCTGCGCACCGAAAGCGCGCTCACCGGCACGCTCGACCGCCGCCGGGCGCTCCTGCAGGCGCATGGCCGCATGCTCGAATCGCTCTCCTGGCGCAACGTGCTGAGGCGCGGCTATGCGCTGGTGCGCGACGAGGAGGGGCATCCGGTCAAGGGGGCGGCGGGGCTTTCCCCCGGCCGGGCGATCGCCATCGAGTTCGCCGACGGCACGGTCGATGCCGTCACCGGCGGCAGCGGCGCGGCGCCGCGGAAAAAGCCGGCAAAGCCGCAGGAGCCAGGCCCCGCATCCGGCCAGGGAACGCTATTCTGAGCCGTCGACGACGTGGTTGTAGGCCGCGTCCAGGCCGCGGAAGACGGCCCGCGCGATGTCCGCCTCCATCATCGCCGAAAGCCCGGCCGCCGTCGTGCCGCGATATTCCATGAAGAGATCGACGATGTCGGCGGGGCTCTGGCGCAGTTCGGCGATCTGGGTCGCGGCACCGAGGAAGAGCTGGCGCACGGCGATATCGGCCGTCTCCGGATCGATGCCGGCCTCGACCGCATGGCGGATCATCGCATCGGCGAAGAGCGCCGGAAAGGCCGGCCCCGAGCCGGTGAGCGCGGTGAAATAGTCGATCTCCGCCTCGTCGACGACGTAATGCGCCCGGCCGGAGGCCGAGAAGAAGGTCTCGGCGAAATCCGCCTCCTCCTCGCGCACGTCGTCGGTGGTGAACCAGGGGGTGAAGGACTGCCGCTGCTCGGCGCAGGCGTTCGGCATGGCCCGCACGATGCGCCGCGCACCGAAGCGCCCGGCGATCTCGCCGGCGCTGACGCCCGCCATGACGGAGATGACGAGGCGGCCGCGCAGATCGACCGAGAGCTCGTCCAGGTCGGCCGGGCGGACGGAGAGCATGACGATGTCGGCGGCGGCGACGAGGACCGCATTGTCCGTCGTCATGTGCACGCCGGGCCAGGCCTCGAAGCCGGAGATCGCGCCGGAACGCGAGGAGAGCGCGAGGTCCTCCGGCCTGACGATGCGGTCGGCGAGCACCGGACGCAGAAGGGCGCCGGCAAGCCAGCCGCCCCCGCCGATGACGCCGAGCATCGTCATGCCCATTCGCCTCCGCGCATGACGGGGACGCGGCTGCCGTCGGCCGTGAGGCCGTCGATGTCCACCTTGTCGGAGCCGATCATCCAGTCGATGTGGATCAGGCTCTCGTTGCCGCCCTGCGCGTGGATCTGCTCGGGCGAGAGCGTCGCGCCGTCGAGGAAGCACTTGGAATAGCACTGGCCGAGCGCGATGTGGCAGGAGGCGTTCTCGTCGAACAGCGTGTTGTAGAAGAGGATGCCGCTCGCCGAGATCGGCGAGGAATGCGGCACCAGCGCCACCTCGCCGAGGCGGCGCGCACCCTCGTCGGTGTCGAGCACCTTGGAGAGCACCGCCTCGCCCTTCGAGGCCTTCGCCTCGACGATGCGGCCGCCCTCGAAGCGGACCTGGATGTCGTCGATCAGCGTGCCCTGGTGGGAGAGCGGCTTGGTGGAGGAGACGCGGCCCTCGACACGCAGCGCATGCGGCGTGGTGAAGACCTCCTCCGTCGGGATGTTCGGGTTGCAGGTGATGCCGTTCTTCGCCGTCGCGGCGCCGCCGTGCCATTCGTGGCCGTCGGCGAGCCCGACCGTCAGGTCGGTGCCGGGGCCGGTGAAGTGCAGCGCGGCGAAGCGCCGGCCGTTCAGCCAGGCGGAGCGCTTGGCGAGGTTCGCATTGTGCGCCGCCCAGGCCGCCACCGGATCGGCGACGTCGACGCGCGAGGCCGCGAAGATGGCGTCGGCGAGTTTCTTCACCGCCACGTCCTCCGGGTCGTTCGGGAAGACCTGCTTCGCCCAGGAAGGGTTCGGATAGGAGACGATGTTCCAGTTGATGTCGAAATTGGCGATCTTCTCCAGCGCCGGCTTGTAGGCGGCGGAATTCGCCCTGTTGGCGCGGGCGACCTTGGCGGGGTCCTCGCCGGAGAGCAGCATCGGGTTGTCGCCGGCAATCGCAAGCCGCGCCGCGCCCGCCGCATAGGCCTTGGCCATGCCCTCGTAGAGCCAGTCCGTCGCCCGGTCGAAGCTCTCGTCGGGAGCGTGACGGTAGCGCGCGAGCGTCGCCTCCTCGTCGGAATAGAAGGTGCCGACGAGGCCCGCGCCCGCCATATAGGCGTGCCTGGTGATGAGGCGGACGAGCGGCAGCGCCGCGACCGGCGCGGTCATGACGAGGTCCTGCCCCTTCTGAAGCTGCAGGCCGACGCGCACGGCGACCTCGGCGAGCTTTTC
>Ga0206118_100903_pt1 | contig 10489 bp, 10 predicted proteins | sample 3A20Ametagenome_FD_177999 | JGI IMG/M metagenome (GOLD analysis project Ga0206118, IMG submission 177999) | Enriched microbial communities from leaf-cutter ant dump, University of Wisconsin, Madison, United States - 3A20A | ecosystem: Environmental > Terrestrial > Nest > Insects nest > Nest dump...
GGCGCGCGACGCCGGGTCGGCGATCTCCGTGCCGTCGGCGAGGCGGAAGAGATAGGCGTCGCCGGGGCCGGCGAGATCGGTTTCGACCTCGAACCAGCCGTCGCCCGATGCGTGCATGGAAAGCGTGCGCCCGGCGAGCACCAGCCCGACGTCGCGCTGCCCCGGCGCCCAGAGGCGGAACCTTACGCCGCCATTGTCCAGAACCGTGGCGCCCCAGCCGTTCCGGCGTCCTGTCTCGGCATTCGCAAAGGCCATGCGTTCCCTCTCCCTGTCGAAGCGAAGGAGGGCAAAACAGGCCTGCGGTGCAAAAGTTCCCGCCGCCGGCTCCGGCGTCTTGACAAGGGCCGGACAAGGTTCTTTACTTCGCTAAACAGCGGCAATCGGGCAATTGCGCCTCACCGGGGAGAAACACCCCTGTGAGGCGTTTGTCGTTTTTTGGGGAACGGGACGTCTTGGCCAGGCAGACCATCGACATCGGCGTGCTCTTCTCGTGCTCGGGTCCCTATGCGGCCCCGGCCGAGCAGGGCTATCGCGGCGCGATGGCGGCGATCGCGGCGGTGAACGCGCGCGACGACCTGCCCTTCCGCCTCTCGCCCGTCGTCGCCGACCCGGAGGGCAACACCGACCGCTACGCCGCGCTCGCGAGCGAGCTGGTCTCCGGCCGGTCCGTCCAGCACGTCGTCGGCTGCACCACCTCCTGGAGCCGCAAGGAGGTCATCCCCGTCATGGAGAAGGCCAAGGCGCTGCTCTGGTATCCGTGCGTCTACGAGGGCTTCGAGGCGAGCGAGAACGTCGTCTATGTCGGCGCCTGCGCCAACCAGCATATCCTGCCGCTGCTCGAATTCGCCCTGCCCGTCTTCGGCCGCGACGCCTTCCTCGTCGGCTCGAACTATATCTGGGGCTGGGAGAGCTGCCGCATCGCCCGCGACGTGCTGACCCGCTCCGGCGGTCAGGTGCTCGGCGAGCGCTACGTGCCGATCGGCGACACCGACATCGACCGCATCGTCGAGGAGATCCGCATCAAGAAGCCGGATTTCATCCTCAACTCGCTGATCGGCGACTCGTCCTATACGTTCCTCAAGGCCTATCGGCGGCTCTGTGAGAGCGATCCGGATTTCGCCATCGGCCGGCGCCCGGTGCTGAGCTGCAACCTGAGCGATAACGAGGTGCTGCGGCTATCGCCGGACAGCGAGGGCATCTTCACCGTCTCCACCTATTTCGAGGCGATCGCCAATCCGCTCAACACGGCCTTCCTCGCCGGCCTCGGCGAGGAGACGCGCAGCGCCGGCATCACCGCCTTCTTCGCCCAGGGCTATACCAGCGTGCTGATGATCGCCGCCGGGCTCGCGGAAAGTGGCATGGGCGAGGCGCTGGACGTGCTCGCCGCCGTCAAGGCCAGGGACGTCGCCACGCCGCTCGGGCCGCTGCGCATCGACGAGGGCAACAACCATATCCATGCGCGCGCCCATATCGCCCGCGTCGCCGCCGACGGCCGCTACGAGATCATCCGCCAGAGCACCGGGCTGATCGCGCCCGATCCGTTCCTCACCCATTCCAATCTCGTCGTCCCCGAGACCGGCGCGGTGCCGCCGGCGAAACCCGTCCTGAGGATCGTCAAATGAGCGACCGGTTCTCGACCCCGTCCTTCGAGGGGACCAGCGCCCTCATCCTCCACCGGGCGCATGCCAACACCGAGGCGCTCGCCCGCCAGCTCGCCCGCATCGGCGTCAGCGCCGTCACCGTCTGGCCGGAGGTCGAGGGGCAGGATTTCGACGGCTACGACTTCCTGCTCTTCGACGCCGACATGGGCTACGACGCGCAGTTCCCCTGGGCCGCCGGCGAGGCGCCGATCCCGACCATCGCGCTGATCGGCTCGGAAGCGCCCGGACGGGTGACCTGGGCCGTCAGCCATGGCGCCGACGCGCAGCTCCTCAAACCCATCGGCAGCTCCGGCGTCTATGCCGCGCTGGTCATCGCCACCCATGCCTTCGGCCGCCGCAAGGCGCTGGAAAGCCATGTCGGCGATCTCACCGCCCGGCTCGCCAACCGCGAGAACCTTGCGGAGGCGACCGCCCTGCTGATGGTCCGCCACGGGATTTCGGCCGCCACCGCCTATGCCCGCCTGCGCCGGCAGGCGATGGAGGAGCGGCGCAGCATAGACGACATCGCAGTTTCGATCCTGAACGAGACAGGGACGGTTAAGGGAAGCCATGGCCTCTGATCTGTCGGCAGCCGTCCCCGCAGCGGCGGCCCAACCCGGCGTGCTCGCGCGCCTGGCACGGCGGAAACTTGCCCTGTTCGGGCTTTCCGTCATCGCGCTGATCGTGCTGCTCGCGGTCTTCGCGCCGCTGATTACGCCCTACAATCCGGACGAGCAGTTCTTCGACGGGCTGACGCTGGAGGGCGCGCCGCTGCCGCCGTCCGCGCAATACTGGTTCGGCACCGACCTCGTCGGCCGGGACCTCCTCAGCCGCATCATCTACGGCGCGCGCACCTCGCTCGTCATCGGCGTCATCGCCAACGGCGCCTCGATCCTGATCGGCGCCACGGTCGGCATCACCGCCGGCTATTTCCGCGGCTGGATCGGCACGGCGCTGATGCGCTTCACCGACCTGATGATGGCCTTCCCGGCGCTGCTTCTCGCCATCGTGCTCGCCGCCATCTTCCGCCCGAGCCTGCTGATCGTCGCCATGGTCATCGCCATGGTCAACTGGGTGCAGATCGCCCGCGTGCTCTACACGGAGACGCGCTCGCTCGCCGAGCGCGACTTCGTCGAGGCCGAGCGGGCGCTGGGTGCCGGCTCGCTGCGCATCCTCACGCGCCACATCCTGCCGCACCTGACGTCGACCATCGTCGTCTACTCGACGCTCGGCATCGCCACGACGGTGCTGCTGGAAGCGACCCTGAGCTTCCTCGGCATCGGCGTGCAGCCGCCGACGGCCTCCTGGGGCAACATCATCTTCGAGAACCAGACCTATTTCACCTCCGCGCCCTGGCTCGTCTTCATTCCCGGCGTCGCGATCATCCTCTTGGCGCTCGCCTTCAACCTCGTCGGCGACGCGCTGCGCGACGTGCTCGACCCGACCCAGCAGGGGCACCACTGATGATCTCCTACATCGCCCGCCGCCTCCTGCAATCGGCCCTGATCCTCGTCGGCATCAGCATCGTCACATTCGTGCTGCTCTACCTGCTGCCCGCTGATCCGGCGCGCCAGATCGCCGGCCGCAGCGCCACCGCCGAGACGGTCGCCAACATCCGCACCCAGCTCGGCCTCGACCTGCCCTTCCACGAGCAGTACCTGCGCTACGCCAAAGGCCTCGTCCAGGGCGACCTCGGCCGCTCCTACCTGCAGAAGACCGAGGTCTCGACGCTGATCGCCGCCCGCCTGCCGGCGAGCCTGCTCCTGATGGCCGGGGCGATCACCTGCGAGCTGGTGATCGGCCTCGCCATGGGGCTGATCGCGGCGCTGAAGCGCGGCAGCCCGGTCGACAACGGGCTGATGCTCGTCTCCTTCGTCGGCGTCTCCGCGCCGCAATTCGTCATCGGCATCATGATGCTCTACGTCTTTTCCGTCGTGCTCGGCTGGTTCCCGATCGGCGGCTACGGCACCTTCGCCCATCTGGTGCTGCCGTCGCTCACCCTCGGCATCCTCGGCGCCGGCTGGTACGCGCGGATGATGCGCTCGTCGATGATCGACGTGCTGCGCCAGGACTATATCCGCACCGCCCGCTCCAAGGGCCTCAAGGGCCGCACCGTCCTCTTCCGCCATGCGCTGCCGAACGCGGTGCTGCCCGTCATCGCCATGATCGGCATCGACATCGGCCTCTTCATGTCGGGCATCGTCGTGGTCGAGAGCGTGTTCGGCTGGCCCGGCATCGGCCAGCTCGCCTGGCAGGCGATCCAGCGCGTCGACATCCCGATCATCATGGGCGTCACGCTCGTTTCCGCCTGCGCCATCGTCATCGGCAATCTCGTCGCGGACCTCGTCGCCCCGTTCATCGATCCGCGCATAAAACTTCGCTGACCTTCCCAGTCGGCAAGGACCACCAACCATAAGAGAACCAACCAGAGGAGAACGAATATGAAGAAATTCCTTCTTTCCGGCGTCGCGGCCCTCGCGCTCGCCATGACCCTTGCGCCGATGGCCTCGGCCGAGGAGATCAAGCAGGGCGGCTCGATGGTCGTCACCTACAAGGACGACGTCTCCACGCTCGACCCGGCGATCGGCTACGACTGGCAGAACTGGTCGATGATCAAGAGCCTGTTCGACGGCCTGATGGACTACGAGCCGGGTACGGCGACGCTGACGCCGGACCTCGCCGAGAGCTACACGATCTCCGACGACGGCACCGTCTACACCTTCACCCTGCGCCAGGGCGTGAAGTTCCACAACGGCCGCGAGATGACCGCAGACGACGTGAAATACTCGCTCGACCGCGTCACCGATCCGAAGACCCAGAGCCCGGGCGCCGGTTTCTTCGCCTCGATCAAGGGTTTCGACGAAATCTCGGACGGCTCGGCGTCCACGCTCGAAGGCGTCACCGCCGTCGATGCGCACACCGTGAAGATCGAGCTCACCCGGCCCGACGCCACCTTCCTGCATGTCATGGCGCTCAACTTCTCCTTCGTCGTGCCGAAGGAAGCGGTCGAGGAACACGGCGCCGACTTCGGCAAGCATCCGGTCGGCACCGGCGCCTTCAAGCTCGGCGAGTGGACGCTCGGCCAGAAGCTCGTCTTCGAGCGCAATGCCGACTACTGGCATGCCGGCCTGCCGAAGCTCGACCAGATCACCTTCGAGGTCGGCCAGGAGCCGGTCGTGGCGCTGCTGCGGCTCCAGAACGGCGAGGTCGACATCGCCGGCGACGGCATTCCGCCGGCGAAGTTCCTGGAGGTGAAGGACGACCCGGCCTATTCCAAGCTCATCGTCGAGGGCGGCCAGCTGCACACCGGCTATCTTACCATGAAGACCACCATGAAGCCCTTCGACGACGTGAAGGTGCGCCAGGCCGTCAACATGGCGATCAACAAGGACCGGATCGTCCGCATCATCAACGGCCGCGCGGTGCCCGCCAACCAGCCGCTGCCGCCGACCATGCCGGCCTATGACACGTCCTACGAGGGTTATGCCTACGACGTCGAGGGCGCCAAGGCGCTGCTCGCCGAGGCCGGTCTCGCCGACGGCTTCGAGACGGAGCTCTACGTCTACAACACCGACCCGAACCCGCGCATCGCCCAGGCGATCCAGCAGGACCTCGCCGCCATCGGCATCAAGGCCGAGATCAAGGCGCTCGCCCAGGCGAACGTCATCGCCGCCGGCGGCGAGCCGGACCAGGCGCCGATGGTCTGGTCGGGCGGCATGGCCTGGATCGCCGACTTCCCGGACCCGTCCAACTTCTACGGCCCGATCCTCGGCTGCGCGGGCGCGGTCAAGGGCGGCTGGAACTGGTCCTATTACTGCAACAAGGAACTGGACGAGCGCGCGGTCGCCGCCGATTCCATCGTCGACCCGGCCAAGGCCGGCGAACGCGAGGAAGCCTGGCGCGCGATCTACATGGACATCATGAAGGACGCGCCCTGGGCGCCGATCTTCAACGAACAGCGCTTCACCATGCGTTCCGAACGCCTCGGTGGCCCGGATGCGATCTTCGTCGATCCGGTCCACATCCCCGTCCACTACGATCAGGTCTACGCGAAAGATGTGCAATAACTGCAACTACACCATCCACGGCGCGCATCATCATTACGGGTGGGATCGTTCGATCCCGCCCGTGGAGAAGGTGGCGCCGGGCTCGAGGATCTTCTTCGAGTGCAGGGATTCCGGCAGCGGCCATTTCACCCCCGAAAGCACCGTCGCCGACGTCTCGACGCTGGACTTCACCAAGGTCAACCCGGTCACCGGTCCCGTCTACATAGACGGGGCCAGGCCGGGCGACGCGATCAAGGTGACGATCCACGAATTCGAGCCCTCGGGCTTCGGCTGGACCGCGATCATCCCCGGCTTCGGGCTGCTCGCGGACCAGTTCAAGGACCCGAACCTGCTGCTCTGGAAATACGATGCCTCGACGCTGGAACCAGCGCTCTACGGCAGCCACGGCCGCGTGCCGCTGAAGCCGTTCGCCGGCACGATCGGGCTCGCATTGGCCGAAGAGGGCCTGCATTCCGTCGTCCCGCCCCGGCGGGTCGGCGGCAACCTCGACATCCGGGATCTTGCGGCAGGCTCCGTGCTCTATCTGCCGGTCGAGGTCGAGGGCGGGCTGTTCTCGATCGGCGACACCCATGCCGCGCAGGGCGACGGCGAGGTCTGCGGCACGGCGATCGAGAGCCAGATGAACGTCACCGTGACGCTCGACCTGGTGAAGGACGCCAACCTCTCGATGCCGCGCTTCACCACGCCTGGCCCGGTGACGCGCCATCTCGACGCCAAGGGCTACGAGGTGACGACCGGCATCGGCGCCGACCTGATGGAGGGCGCCAAGGCCGCGGTCTCCAACATGGTCGACCTCCTCGGCAAGCAGTACAACCTGTCGGCGGACGACGCCTACATGCTGTGCTCGGTCTGCGGCGACCTCAGGATCAGCGAGATCGTCGACATGCCGAACTGGGTGGTCTCGTTCTACTTCCCCCGCATCGTCTTCGAATGACACGGCCGGCCGCGCGGCACGCACCGCGCGGCCCCCATCAACAGGACAGCGCACCATGACCCTGACCTCCGTCCCGCCTTCCGAACCGCTGCTTTCCGTGCGCGGCCTCCTCACGCAGGTGGCGACCCCGCGCGGCGCGAAAACCGTGGTCGACGGGCTGAGCTTCGATCTCCATCGCGGCAAGACGCTCTGCATCGCCGGCGAGAGCGGCTCGGGCAAATCGATGACGGCGCTGTCCCTCGTCCAGCTCCTGCCGCAGCCGATGGCGCGCGTCGCCGGCGGCGAGGCGTTCTTCAAGGGCCGCGACATCTTCGCGCTGAAGGGCGACGATCTCCGCACGCTGCGCGGGAGAGAAATTGGCATGATCTTCCAGGAGCCGATGACCTCGCTCAACCCGGTGCTGACCGTCGGCCGGCAGCTCACCGAGGCGATCACCGCCGGGCGGCCGATGACGCGCGCCGAGGCGACGGCCGAGGCGCTGCGCCTGCTCGACCAGGTGCAGATCCCCGATCCCTCGCGGCGGCTGAAGCAATATCCGCACGAGCTTTCAGGCGGCATGCGCCAGCGCGTGATGATCGCCATCGCGCTTTCGCAGGGCCCCGACATCCTGATCGCCGACGAGCCGACCACGGCGCTCGACGTGACCGTGCAGGCGCAGATATTGAGCCTCATCCGCCACCTGCAGAAGGAGCGCGGCACCGCCGTCATCATGATCACCCACGACATGGGCGTGGTCGCCGAGATGGCCGACGATGTGCTGGTGATGAAGGACGGCAGGCGCGTGGAGCAAGGACCGGTCGGGGCGATCTTCGACGCGCCGCGCGAGGCCTATACGCGCATGCTGCTCGACGCCGTGCCGAAGCTCGGCGAGATGCGCGGCACCGACCGGCCGAAGCGCGCCGCCGCCCCTTCGGCCGCCCTGCCGGCGATCAAGCCGGCGAAGGACGTGATCGTCGACGTCGCCGACCTCACCGTTCGCTTCGACATCAAGGGCGGCATCCTGCAGCGGCCGGTGAGCCGGGTGCACGCCGTCGAGGGCCTCACCTTCTCGATTGGCCGCGGCGAGACACTGGCGCTGGTCGGCGAAAGCGGCTGCGGCAAGTCGACGACCGGCAAGGCGCTGATGAACCTCATTCCCTGGTCCGGCTCGATCCGCGTCGACGGCCGCGAGACGAGCGGGCTGTCGCGCAAGGCGATGAAGCCGGTGCTGCGCGACGTGCAGATGGTGTTCCAGGACCCCTATGCCTCGCTCGACCCGCGCTACCGCGTCGGCGACCTCGTCGCCGAGCCGCTGGTCATCCACGGCATCGCCAGAGGCAGCGAGCTCCGCGACCGCGTCGAATATCTCTTCCGCCGCGTCGGGCTGTCGCCGGAGCAGGCGAACCGCTATCCGCACGAGTTCTCCGGCGGCCAGCGCCAGCGCATCTCGATCGCGCGCGCCTTGTCGCTCTCGCCGAAGGTCATCATCGCCGACGAGAGCGTCTCGGCGCTCGACGTGTCGATCCAGGCGCAGGTGCTCGACCTGCTGCAGGACATCCAGAACGAGACCGGCATCTCCTATCTCTTCATCTCGCACGACATGGCCGTGGTCGAGCAGATCAGCCACCGCGTCGCCGTCATGTATATGGGCCAGTTCGTCGAGCTCGGCACGCGCCGGCAGATCTTCGAGGACCCGAAGCACGCCTATACGCGCCAGCTGCTGGCCGCCGTGCCGGTGCCGGACCCGCGCCGCGAGCGGCGGCTCTACGACGCCAATGTGCGAGAGATCAGAAGCCCCATCCGCCCGCTCGGCTTCGTGCCGCAATACAATGCGCTGGAGGATGCCGGCGACGGGCACCTCGTCGCGGGTTAGCCCTTCGCCGTCTCGAAATCGCCCTTCTGCGGCGGGGCGATGGGCTTGAAGAGGGTACGGTCCGGCTTGATGTCGAGAAGCGGCGTGCCGTCGAGGCAGTCGAGGCCGCGGACATGGACGCGCGCCCCCTCGACCCGTTCCAGCACCACGATGGACGTGCCGATCGGGTTGGGCCTGACCGGCGAGCGCAGCGAGAAGGTGCCGTGCACCTCGCCGTTCGAGGCCGGACTCTGAAGGACGAGGTCGCGGCGCGAACGGTCGAGCCAGTAGAGGACCTCCAGCCGCTCGAACTTCTCGATGCCCCTCAGCGCCGCCGCCCAGGGCTCGAAGAGCTCCAGCGTGCAGGTGGGGCCGTCGTGGCGGCCCTGCCGCGGCGTCTCCATGCGCGAGGTCCAGGGCGTGCGGACACGGCCGATGAAGACCAGCCCGGCATCCGTCGCCTCCGGCGGTGTAACCGCGACCTCGTTTTCCCGCAGCTCGTTCTGGCGCACCATGCACAGTCCTCCGACGATATATTCACAAGGATATATCGTCGGTTCGGGACCGTATGGCAACACCCTAGACCCGGTTGATGGTGGGCAGGTAGGTCATCACGTCCTCGCGCCGCCGCTCTTCGAGTGGCGCGATGTGCTCGTTCCAGAAGGCTTCCGCCTCCGGCGTCTCGTGCCGCCATTGCCGGGTGCTGATCTGGTTGTCGTCGATCTTGGCCAGCCGGCCGCCGCCGAGATCGAGGTAGCGTTTCGCCAGTTCTGCCGTGGTCTGTTCCATTGGACGCCTCCCTTGACGGTGACGGAAGGGAAAGGCGGACCGGCGCCGGATTGTTCCGGCGGTCAGAACGTCGGTGGGGTGCAGGCGCTGATGACCTCGCAGGGAACGGGGCCGACGCAGCGGAAGCGATGCGGCCGGCGGCTCTCGAAATAATAAGCGTCACCGGGGCCGAGGATGCGGCGCTCGTCGTCGACGGTCACCTCCAGCCGGCCGGAGAGCACGACGCCGCCCTCCTCGCCCTCGTGCACCAGCGGCACCTTGCCGGTGTCGGCGCCGGGCTGGTAGCACTCCTTGAGAATCTGCAGGCTGCGGCCGAAGAGATTGTCGCCGACCTGGCGGTAGGAGATGCCGCCCTTGCCGATCTCCGTCAGTTCGTCGGCGCGGTAGAAGGCCTTTTTCGGCCGCTCCGGCTCGAAGGCGAAGAATTCGGCAAGGCCGATGGGGATGCCGTCGAGGATGCGCTTCAGCGCGCCGACGGAGGGGTTGCTGGCATTCGATTCGATCAGCGAGATCGTCGAATTGGTGACGCCCGCGCGCTTGGCGAGCGTGCGCTGCGAGAGATTGTGCGCCATGCGCAGGTGGCGCAGCCTGCCCCCGATATCGACCGACATGGCCGGCTCCTGTTCGAGATGTTCGGAATATCGCAAAATCAATATCTCTCATCCTTTATTTTCAATGGCTTGATGTCAACCAGAAAAGGACTTGTTCGACACGGCAAATCATGGCGTCAATCATCGACCGCAGAGGAGATTTGCCATGAACGTGCACAACAAGCCGAATGCACCGGTGCTCGACAGCTACTGGATGCCCTTTACCGCCAACCGCCAGTTCAAGGCCGCGCCGCGACTCCTCTCCGGCGCCGAGGGCATGTATTACACCAGCGTCGACGGCCGCCCCGTGCTCGACGGCACGGCGGGGCTCTGGTGCGTCAATGCCGGCCACGGCCGCCGGCAGATCGCCGCCGCGGTGGAGCGGCAGCTCACCGAGCTCGACTATGCGCCCTCCTTCCAGATGGGCCACCCCATCGCCTTCGACTTCGCCGAGCGGCTGGCCGAGATCGCGCCCGGGCCGGAAGGCGCCAGGCTCGACCGGGTGTTCTTCACCGGCTCCGGCTCCGAATCGGTCGACACGGCGCTGAAGATCGCGCTTGCCTACCAGCGCGCCATCGGCCAGGGCACGCGCACGCGCCTCATCGGCCGCGAGCGCGGCTATCACGGCGTCGGCTTCG
>Ga0206118_100910_pt1 | contig 10400 bp, 2 predicted proteins | sample 3A20Ametagenome_FD_177999 | JGI IMG/M metagenome (GOLD analysis project Ga0206118, IMG submission 177999) | Enriched microbial communities from leaf-cutter ant dump, University of Wisconsin, Madison, United States - 3A20A | ecosystem: Environmental > Terrestrial > Nest > Insects nest > Nest dump...
GTCGCGAGTGCCTCGCGCCGGGGTAGCAGGTGTTCCCATTTCTCCACGTATCGAGCGCCGGCCAGCGCGATTCGACCACCGGGCTCCAGCAGTGCATTGGCATCGCCCAACAGCGCATGCAGTGGTGCCTTGCAGGCAGCGATCTGTTCGGGCGTGGTGGCCAGGCGGGCCAGCACGGCAGCCAGGTCCTCGCGAAGTTTGCAGGCTTGTGCGAGCTCATCCAGAGGGGTGGCCAGTCCTTTCCACAGGCCGGTGGTGGACTCACGCAAGTCGTCCAAAGCAGCCAGCGCTTGCTCGGTTTCGGTTCGCTGGCGGAGCGTCTGGTGATCGCACGCGAGCGTGGGGCCGCAAACACCTTCCTCGACCAAGGTGTGGGTCGCATCCAGGGGACCTTGTTGGGGATGCCTTCGCCGATCGCTCAAAAAATCCAATGCGGCGCGCAGGCGGTCGACTTGCGTGGCGTGGCCGGCCCACAAGCCGTCGGTCGTCGTTTCCAGCGAGGCCTGGGCGGCAATGTCCTGGTCCAACTGGCGCAGTCGGCGCGCCCTCTGCAAATCGGCCTGCAGGGCTGTCCCGCATTGGCCGTCCGCGATGACGTCGAAGCCATCGTCCTCCCACGCCCGTCCTTCGCGCACAGCGGCCAGGGCGATCTGCCAGCGCAGGGCCGTGCGCACCTTGTCCTCTTTGGTATCCAGTCCTGCCCAGGCGGACGCACATTCCTGCGCGGGAGTAATGGCTTGGACCTGTTGGCGCAAGGCACGGATGGCATTCCAATGCTGTAGATCGTTGCTGACGTCAGGCTGCGATCCTCCCTTGATGGCGCCAGACAGTTGCGCCGCGACCTTGCGTTTACCCAGCCAGGACTTGGGCCAGAACGCCTGCTCGGCGTGTTCCCACCTCCGCTGCAACTCGGCGACGTCGAGCTGTTCAATCGATTCGCCATAAGGGGCCGACAGCGCTGCGTGGTGTTGCGCGATCTGGGTCAGCAGACCGAGTCCCTGGTTCAGTTGCACGACCGTGCGAGGTGTCCAAGGCTCGCCGAGCTGTGCATGGATCTGCCGGTGTTCGGTGAGCGCTGCGAGGCTATCGGTGCAGGCGGTCACGACGGAGGCGGGCCATGGTTCAGAGAGTTGCGCATTCAGTTCGGCATGGCGGCGCACCAGTGCTGCGCCTTCCTGCAGGCGTTGGCTCAGAGTGCGGGCGTCGGGGCGCAGGACGAAGCGCCAATCGTGCCCTGCTGCCGATGGCAGGCGTTGGGCCAGGATCAGCAGTGCTTCGCAGGTGTCGGGCGTCAACGTGGGAGAGGGCAGGCCGATGGCCTGGACAAACGCCTGGGCGGATTCGATCGTCGCCTGGACGGCGGGAAGCACGTCACGCGCAGCGGCGATCAGTTGCTGTTGCCAGGTGGGCGACCAGTCTCCCTGGCCGACCAGGGCCAAGGGGTGCTGCGCCAGCGCGGCATGGCCAATGGCTTGCGCATTGACTTCCAGCCGGTCCACGGCGTTGCGCAACTGTTCGATGCCCGCATGATCGTGCTGATCGGCAGAGGGCCAGCCCAGGGCGAGTATCGGGACGTCGTGTCCCGCGCTGACGGTGCCGATGGCATCGAACAGGCTCAGGCCGTTGCGGCGACGCTGGTGAAGGCGTTCCACATAGATGTTCAACGCATCGCGCAGACGTTTGAGTTTGTCGGCTTCTGCCCGCCATTGCTCGGCGTCGGCCTGGCCGCTGCTGGACCAAGCGGACTGCAACTGGGCCAGTACGTCAAGTTTGCGGGCCTTGCTCGAGTGCAGCTCCAGGCAGAACTCGCCGAGGCCGATTTCACGCAGGCGCCGGTAGACGACGTCCAGCGCCGCGATTTTCTCGGATACGAAGAGGACGCGTCGGCCCTGTGCCAGGGATTGGGCGATCAGGTTGGCGATGGTCTGGCTCTTGCCCGTCCCCGGTGGACCGATCAGGACGAAGTCCTTGCCCTGCGAGGCGGCCAGCACGGCTGACAACTGCGAGGAATCGGCCGGCAAGGGGCAGAACACCTGTTTGGGGTCGAAGTGCTGATCTAGTTCGCGCACCTGCGGGAATGGCGCGCCTGGTGGATAGGCATCGCGCGGGGTGTCCAGCAGGTGGCGCACGACCGGGTTCTCGCGCAATTGCTCGCTATGCTCGGCCAGGTCTTTCCACATCAGGTATTTGGCGAACGAGAACATGGACAACACCACGTCCTCGGTCACTTCCCAGCCCTTGATGTCCTTGATGGCGTGGCCGACGGCCTTCCAGACCGCAGTGACGTCCAGGCCCGCATCGTCCCGCGGCAGTTCGCCTTCGAGCGTGCCCAGGTTCAGTTCGAAGTCCTGGCGCAGCATCTCGATCAAGGTCGGATTGAAGCGCGGCTCGTCGTCATGCAGGCTGAGCGTGAAGCCCGAGCGGGCGCTCTTGCGCTGCAGGCTGACCGGCACCAGGACCAAGGGGGCGCGGTAGCGTTGACCATCACGGTCTTCGCGGGTCCAGGATAGGAAGCCCAGGGCGAGATACAGCGTGTTGGCACCGCCTTCCTGCAAGGTCGTGCGAGCGCTGCGAAACAAATCGACCAGACGTGAATCGAGCTCGGTTTCGGGAACGCCAACAAAAACCTCTCGTTTCTGCAGGGCTTCCAGAGCGTGCGCGCGGCGCACGTTCTCACGTTCGCGGGCCTCGTAGATGGCCTGATCGCGCGGATCGGCACCGTCCATCAGGTCCGGACGCGGGCGCAACTTCAGGGACTGGCCGCTGGCCAGCAGGTCTTCCAGCGCACCAGGGTCCGGTGCTTCCAGCTTGAGTGCTTTCTTGCCGGCCTTGAAGTTGAGCAGGTTGTTGCGAAGCGACAGATCCAGCAGCTTGCGTTGCCAGCGAAGCAGCCGGTCCTTGGGATCGAGCTGGCTGGCCTCTTCCGCATTGGCCGGCGCGTTGTCGGGCAGGTCAGGCGCGTCTTCGATCTTTGGCACGGCGGGCGTGGACGGTGACCCTTCGGTGTCCGACGCCGTAGCAACTGCCGCCTCCGCACTGGCCAATGGCTTGATGCGCTGCAGCCGCGCCCGGCGGATGTCCACGGCCAGGCGGAATCCCGCATCCTGAGATTCATCAACCTGCTGGGCACCGCGTTCGGTGGCATAGCTGAAAGGGACGGTGGGGCGCTGGGTGATCAGGGTGGTCTCGAACAGCACCAGTTCCTTGAGCCTGAGGCGCTTGCGCAAAGCGGTCACGTCGTCGACGACCGTGGTGGAAAACTCCTCCGGCTGCAGCCAGACACCGGCAAAGGCATGGCCCTCGGTGAAGACCAGCAACGGGTTCAAGCCTGCCTGCTCGAGTGCGGCGCAGAACAGCAACGTGAGGTCGAAACAGGTCCCCAGGCCCGAGCTTTCGATCTGGCTGGGGCTGCGCACCTTCTGGCCCGATTGCTCGAAGCTGGCGGGAGGCAGCGCATAGTCCAACTGCAGGCCAGCCGTGGCCCCCCAGAGGGCCGAGGCCAGTTCCCAGGCGCGTTTGGCACCGCCGGTATAGCCGTCCAGTGCGGGGTTGCGATCGTTCTGACGCAGCACCTCGGCGGTCCGCTTGAGCAGCCGGTCCACGGCCGGATCGTTGGGCTGGACGAAGGCGGCGACCAAGTCGGGCAGATGCGAGATGCCGCCCCATTGATTGCGTGGCAGCAGCTCCAGACGGCTGTCGCGCTGAGCGAGGGACGGGGTGGACGCATCCGCGCCCACGGAGCGCAAGGCCAGCGAGACCGTGGCCGTCTCGGCCTCGGTCAGCCGCGCCAGCAATCCGCCGTCCAGGTTCAGGTCCAGGTCGCGGATCGGATAGCGGGAGCCCGCGGCCAGCGCGTCGATCCGCCAACGGCGCGGCTTCAAAAAGGGCGGATCGGACGTCAGGACCAACTCGACCTGCTCATGTGTCTGGTCGGTCTCGTTGACCAGCCAGAGATCCCGCAGCAGCGGGACCGCATTCTGAAAGTCCGCCAAGTTCAATTTGGCGATTAGGGTAAGGTCGATTTTCAGTTCGGCCGCGGTGGCTGAATCTTCCGGTTGTGTCTCGTCCATGGAATCCCCCTGTGGTGCCACTTCCGTAACATGCATTACACCCTGTTACGCCCTACCAGGATATTAGCTCCAGTTGCCAGAGATTTCGGCAAGAGTTAAGAGCCGTCGCAGCGAAATTAGGGAGGACGGGCTGTTGAATCTGCCTTCTTGCAGGTGGTGATAAGTGGGGGTCGTCTCTGAGCGTACTGCGGAGTATGGTCGGCAATTTGTGGGGTGGCCGGCCATGCGAGACATCGTCGCGAGGTTTGGCTGGTCTGCCGCCGGATCGCTGGGGATCGCCTGCGCCCAGCACAGGCGACAGACGTGGATGTGGGTTCGTAGACTGTACCGGCCCTTGCCGATGCCGCCTGATTGCCGCTTGCCCTGATGTCGACTTCGAACCCTCCTGTTACCCCCGCCGGTCCTGCGGCGGCGCTGTCGTTCGCGCAACTCGTCGACGCGTGGTACACACATGCGGAGGCGCCTGTCGCCGCAACCCCGCTGGACCTTGCGGATGGTCTGCTCATCGGTGGTGAGTACGGCACTGCCGTGGCGGCATACGCCTCGATGACGCCGCTTTCGCCCGACATCCAGACACGTCAAGGGTTTGCTCTGCACCTTGCCGGGCAATCGTCCGAAGGCTTGCCGTTGATGGATCGCGATATTTGCCTAGCGTCGCCGGCCGGGAAGGCGGCGCTGGCCGATGTGCAGTACGCGGCGTACCGTTCGCATCGAGGCTTCGGTGGTATCCCTGACGAAGTACGGGCGCTGGCTATTGACGCCGCCTTTGATCCCGTTTTGAGCCCGTATGCAGTGCGCTGCTTCTGGCGCTTCGGCGGCTTGGCGGCCACTAGCGAACAGCGGCTGGAAGTGTCGGTGCGAGGTCTGGCAGCGACCGGAGAGATCTACCTGCAGGCATGGAAGGCTCGAGCATTGCGGCTTCTAGACCGGCAAGACGAGATTGACGTGCAGCAATTGGCCAAGGCGGCATCCCGCGACGAACTCTGTGCGATGGTGCTGCTCGAGCTCAGTATTGACGATGGCCCGTGGGAGACGGCTGAGCTGGCGGTCAGGTGTCTCCAAGACCACGCTGGTGCCGACGAGCACAGGCCCTATGCCGCGGCTTTGCTGCAGGCGGTGATCGACATCTCTGCGGCGCGCGCCTCCGGCGACCTGCAGCGTGCGCAACGCGCCTTGTCCTTCACCGAGCACCACTTCGACGAAAGCTACGTGCCTTGTGCCCGACGACCGGACCTGGGCCCGTATGCGTTGGAAGATGAACTATGTGCGCTGGCAGTCAGGCTGGAGGCAGCGCGTCTGTTGGCGCTGGATGATGTCGCCAGCGACGCTGCGGCCCGTGCAGGCATGACCTACTTGTGTTATCCGCTGTACCAGCCGTCGTTCGAGATGGTCGACTTGGTGCTTGCCGGCTTCAGAACGCCTTGGTGGATCAAGGACGTGATCGACAATCCGCGTCTGAATGACGTGTTGCCGCCGGACAGCCCGTGGCGCTGGATGAAGGTGGTCGTCGAACTCGAGGAAGACGCGAAGCCGCACTGGGCCAGTCTCAAGAGCTTCGCCCGCCACATTCCGGCGCTCGATCTGCCGGACTGGATGCAGCGGTACGTTGCCACCATCCAATTGGCCACGGGCCATCCGAAACCCGAGGTGCTAGGCGTCGCGTTGGCGCGATGGAGCATGCATGACCCGGAGGACTTCGAGATCCCAGACAAGGCGCTCAACCTCCGGCCAGCAACGATGCGTGGCTGGGTCAGCGCCGCGGCCGAACTAATTGACCAGCTCTCTGACGACGCGGAGGTGGAGATATCTCCCGAACTGTCCAGCACCGAACTCATCCGGAAGCTGAGTTACGTGGGGGAGGCTTCAGTTGGTGTGGAACTGGCCGACGCCGTGCATTCGCGTATGGGAACAGATACGACGGCCTTTCATCTGGCGTTCGCCGCCTATGCCGACAAGCGGTACGACGCTGCGGCGCGGCTCTATCGGGAACTGGTGGAGAAGGATCCATGTAGCTTTCCCAGCACGCGCAATCTGGCGCTGGCGTATGCCAAGGCCGGACATTCTGGCGAGCTGCAACAACTGCTTGCCGATATCGGGGGACGTGCCGCGGAAGCGAATGCGGATTGGCCCGGCCTTCGGGATGAAATCGGTAGGTTGCTGCAAGGAGCGAAACAGTCGCACACGGAACGCAACAAGATTGATTTGGCGAAGACGGCCATGCGGGCTTACAACGACCGGCTCGGAGCGATCACGGCACCTGGACAGCTGACGCTTGGCCAGGCGACCGCCCTTCTGGCCCTGTTGCGCGGAAGCGATATCGATCACGCAACGTGGGAGGTGGCATCACTGAGTAGCAGCCGGGTTCCATTCGGTCCGACACCGCGGTTCCTTGGTCTTCTGCAGGAGCTTGCCAACCTTGGAGCCCTCGGTGTGTCCAGCATCGCGAATCGCGGCATCCACGCTGTCGGGGATCATATCGAGTTCGACTGGTCGGACGTCACCTTCAAGATCGTGCCAGCCAGTCTGGACCTGCAGCGGGCCATTCGCGACTTGCCGCGTGAGCAGTGGCCAACGAGTTGGTCGCAGGAACTGGAGACGTTGGCGATCTCGGTGGCGGTGGAAGAGTGCATGGCCTACATCTGGCATTTGGCGGACGAGCGGTCGCTGCCTCTTCCAGAAGATGCCGACCTGCGGAGCGTGTATCGATCACATTTGCAGCGTGCTTCCGCAGGCAGGTGCTGGTACTTCACATTCAAGACGATTCAGTCGGCGAACGATTACCGGACGCGGTTTCCGGCCGGGCGGCCGCAGATCGCTGGATATATCCTCAAGAATCTGCGGCAGGTGGGTGAGAAGGCCATTGAGGAGAACTGGACGACCAGCTACAACCGGCTGTGGGCTCTGCCGCGATCGCACTTCGCTGGTGCCCTACATGACGTCCTGACTGGCTGGGGCGACAACGCATTCGATTCGCGCATTCGGGACCTCGTGGTCTAGCTGGAGACGTTGGTCAGCCGGGGCCATAGGATAGTGAAATGGCGCGGCATCAACTATGGGTGCCTTGCAAGTACGCAAGCAAGGATGGCCGCGCCTACGGGGGCGCAGCCCGCGAGCCCGGCAGCGGAACACTAGGACGCATAATGCCTCCACTTCGGGTAAAACGTGTAGCTTGAGACGGGGGGTGACCATGTCGATACTTCAGGAAATATTGGCCTGGGCGCAGGGGCTGCCCGCATGGCAAAGCGATGCCGTGGCCCGCCTGCTGGCCAAGCAGGTACTCACCGCAGACGACCATGACGATCTGTTCGCACTCCTGAAGCTGGCGCACGGCATCCCGGATCAGAAGGGTCGCACACCCAAGCCACTTGCCGCCGAGCAGATTCCCGTGCCGCTCGATAAGACCAGGCACATCGAACTGCTCGCGATGAAGAACATGCGGCACGTCAATGCAATCGCCGAGAACCAGCGCCTTCCCTTCAGCGCCGTCGGAATGACCGTGATCTACGGCGACAATGGCTCGGGCAAATCGGGGTACTCGCGCGTGCTCAAGCGGGCATGCCGCGCGCGCGACCAGACCGAGGCGATCCACCCGAACGCCAACCTCCCCGCCAGCAAGGCCGGCGTTGCAGAAGCCGCGTTCGAGATTGCAGTAGATGGTGTCGCCAAGGATGTGTATTGGACGCAAGGAAAGGTGGCGCCTCCCGAGTTGTCGTCGTTCGCGATCTTCGATTCGCGCTGCGCCCGCGCCTACCTCGACAGCGAGGACGACTTTTCCTACGTCCCCTATGGCCTCGACGTCTTCGAGGCGCTGGCGAAAGTCTGCAAGCAGTTGAAGACGGCGACTGAAGCCGAACATGCGCAGTACGCCGTCGACCTCACGGCGTTCGCGCCGCTGCAGGGCGACACGGCGGTCGGAAAGCTTGTCGCATCGCTATCCGCTAAGACGACTCAGCTACAGGTCGACACGCTGGCAACCTTGAAACCGGAGGAGATGGCGGAGCACGCCGAGCTGGACAAGAGCCTGAAGGAGAACAATCCGAAGGAGAAGGCGGGCCAGTTGCGCTTGCAGGCACGCCGCGTTGCAGCTATCGCTTCCAACACCGCTGGCATGGGCGCGCTGGTGGGTCAAGCGGTCGTCGCCAAGCTCCGCGGGCTCGCGGACAGCTATCGCACCGCGCAGGCGGCGGCCGTGCTTGCAGCCGAGGAATTCAAGGAAGGCGAGGACCTGCTACCTGGTACCGGCGGCGACGCCTGGCGCGAACTGTTTGACGCCGCGCGCAAGTTCGCGACCGAATCCCACCCGGACAAGGCTTTCCCTGATCTGGGTGCTGACGCGCCGTGCCCCCTGTGCCAGCAACCGCTCGCCGAAGGTGGCGCGCGCCTGCTGCGTTTCGAGTCATTCATTCAGCAGGAGACGGAGAAAACCTCGCACGCGCGCCGCGCTGCCTTGGCTGCGGAATACAAGCCGTTCATCGCACAGAACCTGACGCTGAATCTCGACGACGCGACCCACGACGAGCTCAAAGCCCTGGACCCTCAACTGGCCACCGATGCCAGGGCGTTTGAGACGCAGCTTTCGGCGCGTCGGGAGGCCATCAAGGCGGCGGTGATCTCGCACCAATGGGATGATGTCGCCGAGGCTTTGGCAAGTCCCGCAATGCGGCTTCAGGCGCTGGCCGACAAACTCAATACCGAGGCTGAGACGTTGGAGAAGGCATCCGACGAGAAGGCTCGCGCCGCGCTGCAGAAGCAGTTTTCGGAACTCGATGCGCGGATTAGGTTGAGCCAGGTCAAGGATGCCGTGGTCGCGGCCGTCGGCAAACTAAACCACCAAACCAAACTCACGCAGTGCCTAGCAGCAGTCAAGACTAATGCCATTTCGTTAAAGGCATCGGACATGGCCGAAAAGGTCGTTTCCAAGGAACTGGCCGAAGCACTGAACCGTGAGTTCAAGGCGCTGGGCGTCGGCACGCTGAGCGTTGCGTTGCAGAGTCGCGCCGACCGAGGCAAGGCCTTGCACAAGCTCAAGCTGGAACTGCCTCAGATTCGCAGTCCTGGTGACATCCTGAGCGAGGGGGAGCAGCGCGCCGTGGCGATCGGCTCCTTCCTGGCCGAGATTGGATTGAGTGGCGGCAAGGGTGGCATTGTGTTTGACGATCCCATGTCCTCGCTCGATCATCGCCGGCGCGAGCGCGTTGCCAAGCGTCTCGCCGGCGAAGCCGCAAAACGTCAGGTCATCGTGCTCACCCACGACATCTACTTCCTCTGCCTGCTGGTAGAGGAAGCGAAATTGGCCGGTACGATGATTTCCACCCAAAGCTTGGTCCGTCGTGCCGAGGGATTCGGGATCGCAGATCCTGAGCTGCCATTTGAAGGCAAGAGCGCGGCCAAGCGGATCGGCGCGCTGAAGGTGCAGCACCAATCCATCGCCAAGTTGCACAAGGACGGCGAGGAGCAGGAGCATCGCCGGCAGACCGTCGAAGCATATTTCCGGCTGCGCTTGGCTTGGGAGCGTGCAGTCGAAGAGGTTTTGTTGCGCCAGGTCATCCTTCGCTTCCGTAAGGGAGTTGAAACGCAGCGGCTTGCCGAGGTCGTAGTCGATGACGATGACTATGCGCAGGTCAACGCCGGCATGTCGCGATGTTCGAACTTCGCCCACGACAAGGCGCTGGAGGGCGGAATTGCCATCCCCGACCCGGACGAGCTGCTTGCTGACGTCAGCGCGCTGGAGACGTGGCGTTCGCAGGTCGAGAAGCGCAGCACGGAAACAGGAAAGAAGCGTAAAGCGGGTCCTGCTGCTGCTACCGCGACGGCAGCGGCTCCCTAGTGTCCGAGCTCAACGCGTGCTCCCGCGGTCCGTTGCGCCGTTGATCCGCGCCGTGCAGTTATGGCGGCGGCAAGGGGCTACCGGAATTGGCCGGTAGCCTCATGCCTCCATCCCAACCGGCGTCGATGAGCATCGTCTGCACACGCTACATCCCGGAGGATTCGCCCGCGCTGACCTTGGGTGGTTCCAAGAGCGTATTTCGAGTGCGTGCCCACCTGCTCAAGTTCGGCAAGCGTGCCTATGGCATTGTCGAACGGAGGCACGATTGGCCGTTTTGTTGACGGCGATGAAGCAGGTGATGTGAAAGCAGGGGGTCTTGGGGGGTACCCCTCATGGCCGACGAATTAAAACGGGGCTCCGAACTTCGTAATAGGCTAGGGTCTTAGGAAGCTGAGCGATTAAATAGGCTGCTCACGGAGAAGCTTGAGCAGAGTTTGGTAAAGACTATCGCGGCGATGATTGAAGCGGAACTCGGTTTCCTTGAGGTGCAGGTAGAACATATG
>Ga0206118_100911_pt1 | contig 10384 bp, 11 predicted proteins | sample 3A20Ametagenome_FD_177999 | JGI IMG/M metagenome (GOLD analysis project Ga0206118, IMG submission 177999) | Enriched microbial communities from leaf-cutter ant dump, University of Wisconsin, Madison, United States - 3A20A | ecosystem: Environmental > Terrestrial > Nest > Insects nest > Nest dump...
GCGGCGAGAGCAGCGGCTGGCTCGGATCGACCACCTCGCCGGAAAGGAAGGCGACGCGGCGGCGGCGGAAGCCGTCGTCGAGCAGGTAGGTGCCGCCGGCATTGGCCACACCGTCGAGGCTCACGCGGGCGAAATCGTTGCGCAGCTCGAAGGGGGCGGCGATGGTGCCGGTCGCCGTGGTCTCGCCGGCGGCGAAAGTCGCCGTGCCGGCGGCGACCGGGCGGCCGCGCGCGTCGTGCGCGGTGAGCGGCAGGCTGCGCGCCGCGCCGGCTTCGAGGCGGGTGACGGTGACGGCAAGCGCATCCGCGCCGTTGACGGCGGCGAGCCCGTCGCCGGTGATGAGGCGAAGATCGGCGGGGGCGAGCGCCTGCAGGGCGGCGAGCGTGTCGTCCTCCTCACCGGCCGCCATGCCGTCGCTGAGGAAGGCGAGGGTGCCGGGGGCCGCGCCGTCGAGCGCGGTGCGGAGTGCGGCGAGTGCCTGGGTCCGGTCGGCGGGCAGCGGGCGCGGCTCGGCGGCGGCGAGGCGGGTGCGGGCGGTCGCGGCATCGACCGGGCCGGCGTCGTGCTGGCGCTCGGCGGTGAAGACGAGGGAAATCGGCAGGTCGCGGCCCTCGGCGTCGTCGATCAGGGCGGCGGCGGTGTCGACGCGGCGCTGCCAGTCGGTGGCCGAGGCCCAGGTGTTGTCGATCACCAGCACCAGCGGGCCGCCGCTTGCCAGCGTGTTGGCGCGCGGGTTGAAGACCGGGTCGGCGATGGCGAAGATGACGGCGGCGGCCATCAGCATGCGGATGAGCGTCAGCCACCAGGGGCTGCGCGCCGGCGTCTCCTCGCGCTTGAGGATCGCGGCGAGGATGGCGAAGGGCGGGAAGACCTCCGTCAGCGGCTTCGGCGGCGTCAGGCGGAGCAGCCACCAGATCGCCGGCAGCAGCACGAGGGCGGCAAGCACCGCAGGCGCAGCGAAGGCAAAGGCGCTCATCGTCCCGGCTCCCGCGCAAGCGTTGCCGGCATGCCGGAGAGATACATGTGCACGGCGACCAGCGCCTCCGAGGCGAGCCGGTCGGTGCGGTGGGGCACGAAGCTCCAGCCGAGATGGCGGAGATTGTCGGCGAGCGCGGAGCGGTTGGCCGCCCAGGCGCGGGCGTAGTCCTCCCGCAGCGTCTCGGCGCGGCCGGCGGTGATCTTCTCGCCGGTCTCCGGATCGGTGAATTCGGTGCGGCCGGCATAGGGGAAGACCTCTTCCGCCGGGTCGGTGACGGCGACGACATGGCCGCCGAGCCCGCGCCGCGCGAGCGGGCCGAGCCGCGCCATCACATCCTCCACCGGATCGAGGAAATCGCCGAAGAGGACGATATCGCTGTTGCCGCGGATCATGCGCGTGTCGGGCAGGCCGCCGGTCGCGTCGTGGTGCATGAGCGCCGTGGCGAGCCGTTCGGCGGCGTTGCGTGCGGCGATCGGCTCCATGATGCCGGGGCAGCCGATGCGCTCGCCGGAGCGGGCGAGGATTTCCGCGAGCGCCAGCATCAGTACCAGCGCCCGGCTCTCCTTGGAGACGAGGCCGAGCGTCGACTTGTACATCATCGAGGGGGAGAGGTCGGCCCAGATCCAGACGGTGTGGGCGGCCTCCCATTCGCGGTCGCGAACATAGGTGTGGTCGTCGCGGGCCGAGCGGCGCCAGTCGACATTGGTCAGGCTCTCGCCGTCGACATAGGGGCGGAACTGCCAGAAATTCTCGCCGATGCCACGCTTGCGGCGGCCGTGCCAGCCGGCGATGACGGTATTGGCGAGGCGGCGGGCCTCGACCATGCAGTCGGGAACGAGGGCGGCGCGGGCCTGGGCGCGCGAAAGCACCTCGCGCGTCGGGGTCGGCTGGACGGTCTCTCCGACGGGCGCCATGGGAGCCTCCGTCAGCCGCCGGCCTGGCGGACGAGATCGGCGATGACGTCGCGCACCGACATGCCCTCGGCGCGGGCGCCGAAGGTGAGCGCCATGCGATGTTGCAGCACCGGCTCGGCGAGCGCCATGACGTCGTCGACGGAGGGCGCGAGGCGGCCGTCGTAGAGGGCGCGGGCGCGCGCGCACAGCATCATCGCCTGGCCGGCGCGCGGGCCGGGGCCCCAGGCGACGTGCCTGTCGGTGGAGGCAACGCCGTTGCCGGGGCGGGCGGAGCGCACCAGCGCCAGGATCGCGTCGAGAACCGTCTCGCTCACCGGCATGCGGCGGATGAGGGTCTGGATCTCGATGAGGCGCGCGGCGTCGATGGCCGGGCTCGCCTCCGCCTCGCGCACACCGGTGGTCTCCAGCAGGATCTGCCGCTCGGCGGCGAGCTCCGGATAGTTGACGTCGACCTGCAGCAGGAAGCGGTCGAGCTGGGCCTCGGGCAGCGGATAGGTGCCCTCCTGCTCCAGCGGGTTCTGGGTGGCCAGCACGTGGAAGGGCTTCGGCAGGTCGTTGCGGGCGCCGGCGACGGTGACGTGATATTCCTGCATCGCCTGCAAGAGCGCCGATTGCGTGCGCGGCGAGGCGCGGTTGATCTCGTCGGCCATCAGCAGCTGCGTGAAGATCGGCCCGGGCACGAAGCGGAAGGAGCGCCGGCCGTTCTCGTCCTGGTCCATCACCTCCGAGCCGAGGATGTCGGAGGGCATCAGGTCCGGCGTGAACTGGATGCGGTTCGCCGAGAGGCCAAGCACGGTGCCGAGCGTGACGACGAGCTTGGTCTTGGCGAGGCCCGGCACGCCGACGAGCAGCGCATGCCCGCCGGAGAGGACGGCGAGCAACGTCTGCTCCACCACGCTTTCCTGGCCGAAGATGACGCGGGCGACCTCGCGGCGGATTTCGGCGATATCGGCGAGCGCGTTTTCGGCGGCGGCGACGATCGCCTTCTCGTCCACGCCCGTTTCGGGGGAATTGGCAACGCCCATGGCTGTCTCCAGTGCCGTTTCGGGGCGAATCGCGGCCCTGCCGTGTCCGTCCGTCTCTCTTGCAACCTTATTAGCCCGCCCGTGGCTGACAAGCGACCGCGAAATGACTATCTCGTGAGGGCAGGAACGATCATGCCCCTATATCCCGAGGGAGATAGGGGCCAACCGGGACGGAACAATGGCAACGAGCGAAATTCACGCGACGGGCGATGCGGCCGGCCTTGCCGCGCTGATCTCGCGGGCCGCCGCCGAGACGGGCGGGCGCGGCCTGCCGCCGGTCGAGCGCTGGAACCCGCCGTTCTGCGGCGACATCGACATGGAGATCCGCGCCGACGGCACCTGGTTCTACCTCGGCACGCCGATCGGCCGGGCGCCGCTGGTCAGGCTCTTCTCCACCGTGCTGCGCAAGGACGAGGACGGGCACACCTATCTGGTAACGCCGGTGGAGAAGGTCGGCATCCGCGTCGTCGATGCACCCTTCCTCGCCGTCGAGATGGACGCGGGCGGCGCGGGGGAGGAGAGGGTGCTGACCTTCCGCACCAATGTCGGCGACGTGGTGTCGGCCGGGGCGGAGCATCCGCTGCGTTTCGTCGTCGAGGGGGAGAATGCCGAGCTGAAGCCCTATCTCCTCGTGCGCGGCCGGCTGGAGGCGCTCGTCTCGCGGGCGGTAATGTACGAGCTCGTCGCACTGGGCGAGACGGTCGGGATCGACGGCGTCGACATGTTTTCCGTGCGCTCCGGCGGCATGGTCTTCCCGATCATGCCGGCGGCCGAGCTGGACGCGCTGTCGACATGAGCGCTGCGCCCTACAGCGCCGGGGAATTCCGCCGCCGCGCCGAGGCGCAGACGCGAACGCTTGCCGAGGCGGCGTGGCGCGAGCACGGTGACAGCCTGCTCAATCCTTCGACCATCCCGCATCTCGAAGGCATGCACCTGAAGGACGCGGCCGTGCTCGTGCCGGTCGTCGACTCAGGCGCGGAGGCGCGGGTGATCTTCACCCGGCGCACGGCGAGCCTGCGCAAGCATTCCGGCCAGATCGCCTTTCCGGGCGGCGCGGTCGACGCGGAGGACGGCGACGCGGAGACGGCGGCGCTGCGCGAGGCGGAGGAGGAGATCAGCCTCGACCGCGCCTTCGTCGAGCCGGTCGGCCGGCTGCCGCAATACAAGGCGCTCTCCGGCTTCTCGATCACGCCGGTGCTCGCCGTCGTGCGGCCGGGTTTTTCGCTTCGCCCCAACCCGGCGGAGGTGGCCTCGGTCTTCGAGGTACCGCTCTCCTTCCTGATGGACCCGGAAAACCACGAGACAGGCAGCGGCGTCTGGCTCGGCGGCGAGCGGCACTATTATCGCATGCCCTACGAGGGGCACGACATCTGGGGCATCACCGCCGGCATCGTCCGGGTGATCTACGAAAGGCTCTATGCATGACATCGGTCGCACAGGAGGGGTGGTTCACCGATCCGGCGCTCATGCGTGTTCTCGCGCTGCTCAACGCCGAGGGCGGCGAGGCGCGGGTGGCGGGCGGCGCGGTGCGCAACAGCCTGATGGGCCTGCCCGTCGCCGACGTGGACATCGCCACGACCCTGACGCCCGACGTCGTCGTCGCGCGGGCGACGGCGGCCGGCGTCCGGGCGGTGCCGACGGGCATCGAGCACGGCACCGTCACGCTGGTCGCCGACCGCAAGCCCTTCGAGGTGACGACGCTGCGCCGCGACGTCGCGACCGACGGGCGCCGCGCCGAGGTCGCCTTCGGCACCGACTGGCAGGCGGACGCCGAGCGGCGCGACCTCACCATCAACGCGCTCTATGCGACTGAGGACGGCACGGTGGTCGATCTCGTCGGCGGGCTCGGGGACGTCGAGACGCGCACGGTGCGCTTCATCGGCGACGCGGACAGGCGGATCGCCGAAGACCATCTGCGCATCCTGCGCTTCTTCCGCTTCTTCGCGCTCTACGGCAGCGGCCGGCCGGATGCGGAGGGGTTGCGCGCCTGCGCCCGCGCCAAGGGCAGCCTCGCGAAACTCTCGGCCGAGCGGGTCTGGTCGGAGACGAAGAAGCTGCTTTCCGCGCCCGATCCCGGCCGGGCGCTGCTCTGGATGCGGCAGACCGGTGTGCTGACGGAGATCCTGCCGGAGACGGAGAAATGGGGGATCGACGCGATCCCCGGCCTCGTCTCGGCCGAGCAGGCCTTCGGCTGGAGGGCGGACCCGCTGCTCCGGCTCGCGGCCATCGTCCCGCGCGATGCGGACCGGCTGAAGACGCTCGCCCGGCGCCTCAAGCTGTCGAAGGTGGAGGCGCAGTTCCTCGACGGCTGGGCGAATGCGCCCGAGATCGGCGGAAGGCTCACCGATACCGTCTTCGAGCAGCTCCTCTACCGCCACGGGCCGCTCGGGCTGTCGACACGGCTGAGATTGATGCTCGTGCAGGCACGCGCCAGGGCGGAAGCCGATCCGGAGGCGCTGGCGCTCGTCGGTCTCTGCAGCCGGCTGCTGGCGAAGGCGGAAAGCTGGGAGCGGCCGGCCTTCCCGCTCTCGGGCGCGGACGTGATCGCGGCCGGCGTGCCGGCCGGCCCGGAGGTCGGGCGGCTCATCGGCGAGGTCGAGGAGGCGTGGCTTGCGGGCAATTTCCGCGAGGACCGGGCAAGTCTCCTTGCCCGGCTTGAGGCGCTGATCAAGAAAGGTTAGGCCGCGTCGGCGTTCTTCTCGTCGGTGATGCGGGCCTTGATGTTGTCGATCATGTTTTCCCGGATGATGGTCTCGCCGTGCGCGCTGCGCAGGTGCTCGACGGCCCGGCGCACGACCTCCGCGTCGTCATTGGCGCGCGTGTGCCATTCGCATCCCGGGACGAGTGAACCGCATTCAAAAAGCCTCATGACCTATCTCCTGTCGTTTCAACGGATTTCACTATAGCAGATAGGGCACCCCGGACCAAATCCGAGGGTCTGCCTTGCGAAGAAACGAAAAACCCTCCGCCGCTTTCCGCGGCGGTCGGGGCATGCCGTGGACGGCGGTCAGGCCGCGTCGTCGTGGGCCCAGGCGTCGAAGCAGGCCGAGGACTGGAACTGCTCCGGCCGGGTGTGGTGATCCGCCGACGGACGGCGCGCGCCGCCGGCCAGAAGCCGCCGGGCCTCCTCGACGAAATAGGCATGGGGAAGATCGACGCCGCTTTCTGCCCGGATGGTCTCCGCGAAGCGGTCGAGGAAATCGGCCGCGTTCCGGTCGAGACCGCGCGCCGCATCGTTTGCCGCATGTATCATCATGATACCTCCCTCGTGCAAATCATGCTCGCGCACCATAGCACGACGGCGGGATAACGCCCAAATCACAAGCCCGCGACAGAAGTGCCCAGGTCCAGGGCGTCAGGGCCAGCGCACCACCGGGGGAAGCGAGGAGAGGATCGACTCGACGTTGCCGCCGGTCTTCAGCCCGAAGATCGTGCCGCGGTCGTAGAGCAGGTTGAACTCCACGTAGCGGCCGCGGCGCACGAGCTGCTCGTCGCGGTCGGCCTCCGTCCAGTCCCGGTTGAAGTTGGCGCGGACGATGCGCGGATAGACCATGGCGAAGGCGCGGCCGACATCCTGCGTGAAGGCGAAGTCGGCCTCGAAGCCGCCCTGTTCCTCCGGCGAATGCAGCCAGTCGTAGAAGATGCCGCCGGTGCCGCGCGGCTCGTTGCGGTGCTTGAGGAAGAAATACTCGTCGCACCACTCCTTGAAGCGCGCATGGTCGGCGACGGGATGGCGGTTGCAGGCGATCTCCATCGCCTTGTGGAAGAGGACCGTGTCCGGGTCCTCCATCGTGCGGCGGCGGTCGAGCACCGGCGTCAGGTCGGCGCCGCCGCCGAACCAGCGGCTGGTGGTCACGACCATGCGCGTGTTCATGTGCACGGCCGGCACGTTGGGATTGACGGGATGGGCGATCAGCGAGATGCCCGAGGCCCAGAAGCGCGGATCCTCCTCGGCGCCGGGGATCTGCCGGCGGAACTCCGGCGAGAACTCGCCGTGGACGGTGGAGGTGTGGACGCCGACCTTCTCGAAGACCCGGCCCGCCATCATCGACATGCGTCCGCCGCCGCCTTCTCCCGCCTCGCGGTGCCAGTCGCGCGCCTCGAAGCGGCCGGGCGGCTGGTCGGAGAGGGGACCTTCGAGATCGTCCTCGATCGCCTCGAAGGCGGCGCAGATCACGTCGCGGAGCTGCTCGAACCAGGCCCGCGCCCGGGCCTTCTTGTCCTCGATGTCCTCGGGCAGGCCTTTCGGCAGGTCCGGTCGTTCCATGGGCTTCCCGCCTCCGGCAGTCTCGAATCGCATTTTCGCCACAGTTCCCAACTTTGCGCCGTTTGGCAACCGCCGGCGGGACTCGCAAAGCGTGCCGGAAGGCCCTATCTTTGCGGCATCGGTCCTGCCGCAGGGAAATCCAGATGGCGCGTGTTCCAGGTCCTCCGCCGCTCACCGGCCTCCGGCGCCGGATCGAGCGCCACCGGCTCGGCAAGCTGGACGGCGCAAGCTTCGTGCGCGAAACCTACCGCCTCGACCGGGAGGCGGCCCGCGCCAAGGCGCGCGAATGGTTCGAGCAATGGCCGAAGGCCGCCTACTGGACGGAGGTGGAAAGCTGGCGCGCGCTCGACGGCGGCTTCATCGAATTCACCATGCGCCGCCTGCCGAGCGCTGACTGATATTGACGCCGGTCCGGGCGTTTTCTATCTTGCGCCCATCGCCAACAACAGAAAGGCGCCGTTGCGGGTCAGAAGCGCGGCTCAGAACCCTTGTTCGAACTCGCGATCGCTGTCTTCCTCATCCTGTTCAACGGGGTCTTCGCCCTTTCCGAGCTTTCCATCGTCTCCTCGCGCAAGCCGCGGCTGAAGACGCTCGCCGCGCAGGGCGTGCGCGGAGCCTCGTCCGCGCTGAAGCTCGCGGAAAACCCCGGAAAATTCCTCTCCACCGTCCAGATCGGCATCACGCTGATCGGCATCCTCGCCGGCGCCTTCTCGGGCGCTGCCCTCGGCGGGCGGCTGCGCGACATCCTGTTTGCGCAGGGCGTGCCGGACTGGCTCGCCGATCCGCTCGGCTACGGCATCGTCATCTCCGTCATCACCTATCTGTCGGTCGTCATCGGCGAGCTGGTGCCCAAGCAGATCGCGCTGAAGAACCCGGAACGCTTCGCCGTCGCCGTCGCGCCCGCGATGTCGCTGCTCTCCAGGGCCGGCGCGCCGGCGGTCTGGGTGCTCGACGCCTCGACGCGGCTGATCTTCCGCCTTCTCGGCCAGCACGAGGTCTCCGAAAGCGTCGTCACCGACGAGGAGATCAAGACCATCGTCGCCGAGGCCGAGGCGGCGGGTGTCATCGAGGGCGGCGAGAAGCTGATGATCGCCGGCGTCATGCGCTTCTCCGACCGCGAGGCCCGCGGCCTGATGACCCCGCGCAACGACGTCGACTGGATCGACCTCGGCGACAGCGTCGAGGAGATTCACGCCCAGCTTGTCGAGAGCCCGCATTCGCGCATGCCGGTCGCCGACGGCGGGCCGGAGACCATCGTCGGCATCGTCCAGAAGCGGGAGATCCTTTCCGCCATCCTGTCCGGCCAGTCCTTCGACATCCGCACCTTCGTGCGCCCCGCGCCGATCGTGCCGGACACGCTCGACGCCATGCGGGTGCTGGAGACGCTGCGCGACGCGGCCGTGCCGATGATGCTGGTGCATGACGAATACGGCCACTTCGAGGGGGTCATCACGCCCGCCGACGTGTTGGAGGCGATCGCCGGCGTCTTCCGCGCCGACATCGAGGAGGGCGACGACGAATACGCGGTGCAGCGCGAGGACGGCTCCTGGCTGATCTCCGGCTCGATGCCGATCGACGAGATGGCGGACCGGCTCGGCCTGTCGCTGCCCGCCCGCCGCAGCTACCAGACCGCCGCCGGCCTCGTCATCGAGGCGCTGCAGAAGCTGCCCAAGACCGGCGACGTCACCGAGACCCAAGGCTGGCGCTTCGAGGTGGTGGACATGGACGGCCGCCGCGTCGACAAGCTGCTCGCCGCCCGCCTCGGCTGAGTTTCCTCAGGCGAAGCCGCCGGTCTGGCGCAGCGCCTCGCCGGCGATCATCGCCGCCGACAGCGCGACGTTGATCGAGCGCCGGCCTTCCTGCATCGGGATCAGCACCCTTCCGTCCGCCCGCGCGTGCACCGCGTCCGGCACGCCGGCGCTCTCGCGGCCGAAGAGCAGGATGTCGTCCGGCCGGAAGGTAAAGCCGGTGTAGCGGGTCGCGGCCTTCGTCGAGGCGAGCACGAGGCGGCGGCCGCTTTCCCCGCGCCAGGTCTCGAAGCGCTCGAAGCTGACGTGCCGCGTCAGCGCCGCGCTTTCGAGATAGTCCATGCCGGCGCGCTTCAGGTTGCGGTCGGAGAGGTCGAAGCCGGCGGGCTCGATGACGTCGACGGCAAGGCCGAGGCAGGCGGCGAAACGCAGGATCGTGCCGGTGTTGCCGGCGATGTCGGGCTGGTAGAGGGCGATGCGGAGCGGGTGCATGCGTGCCGCCTAGTCGATCTGTGGTCGGAAGGCAACAGGCCGGGCGAGAGCGACGGATCTGCGACGAAATGACTGGTCAAGCCGTCCGTTTCGGGCTAACCAGGGTTATCTGCAACGCGAGAGAAAGGGAGGTTCATGATGGATATATCAGTTCGAATGCGCCTTCCGGCCGGAATCACGCCCCTTCTCGCCTAGGCGCTTCGCCGACCCGCTCCTCGCAGGATTCCTTTTCAGCACGCCCGCGTGACGCCTCCTTCGCCGCGCGGCCTTCATTCCGGAACCCCGATCCGCGTGCACCCGATGCGCGCCGTCCGTGCCGGTTCCGCGTCCAGTATTTCACGGAGAAAGCCAATGTTCGGCTGGTTCGAGACACGTTTGAATCCCTATCCTTCCGAGGCGCCCGCGCTGCCGCCGAAGGGCCTCTTCGCCTTCCTCTGGCACTATACGCGCCCGGCGGCCCCCTGGCTCGTGCTGCTCGGCGTCTGCTCGATGGTGCTCGGCATCGCCGAGGTGGTGCTGTTCCAGTTCCTCGGCAACATCATCGACTGGCTCTCGGGCAGCGATCCGTCGACGTTCCTCGCGCGCGAGGGCGGCACGCTCGTCTGGATGGCGGTGCTGCTGCTCGTCGTCATCCCCGGTTTCGGCGCGCTGCACACGCTCACCATGCACCAGGCGCTCGCCGGCAATTTCCCGATGATCGCCCGCTGGCAGATGCACCGCTACCTGATCCGCCAGAGCATGGCCTTCTTCGCCAACGAGTTCGCCGGCCGCGTCTCCACCAAGGTGATGCAGACGGCGCTCGCCGTGCGCGAGACGGTGATGAAGATCATCGACGTCTTCGTCTATGTCATCGCCTATTTCGTCTCGATGATCGCCATCATCGGCGCGGCCGACATCCGGCTGGTGGCGCCGCTCCTTGTCTGGCTGGTCGTCTATGTGCTGATCCTGCGCTATTTCGT
>Ga0206118_100916_pt1 | contig 10339 bp, 2 predicted proteins | sample 3A20Ametagenome_FD_177999 | JGI IMG/M metagenome (GOLD analysis project Ga0206118, IMG submission 177999) | Enriched microbial communities from leaf-cutter ant dump, University of Wisconsin, Madison, United States - 3A20A | ecosystem: Environmental > Terrestrial > Nest > Insects nest > Nest dump...
TCCATTATAGCACATACGGACGAGAATGAGAGAGAATACGGTAGTAAATGAGAGTAAACATGGAATTTTATCGACTTTTTGAAAGAATTTATGGTGGGTTGTATTGTGAATTAATCGACAGTCTCTTCTTTCGAACAACACCCTCCGTTTGAGCGCTATTGGAGCAACGTTACTCGATTCTTTCGAACAGCGCCCCCCGTTTGAGCGCTATTGGGAAGGCGTTACTCGATTTCTTCGAACAACTCGTTTTGTGAAGAACTTCAATGCCATGTGTCGATGTACGTGAATTGGTCAGCCGTAGTTTTTTTTAGATTCACGTGCTCCTGGCACAATTGGCGGTCTCGTGGGATACAGTCTGCCGGCATGAGACCCTGAGTATGTCCTACCAAAAAAGTAACGGCCTGTGACCTGCAACTCCATTATGGAGTACACAGATTCACAGGCCTAGTACATTTTCATTCATGACGGTGGCGGTTTGGGACAGCCCCACTTGCTTTCATTGCCGATCTGTTATTTATTCACTTGCAGCAGATTAATGATCATCGTTACGGCTTCAGCTCTTGTTGCTGAATCCTGCGGTGCAAATTTGTTATCTTGCTTGCCGCTTACGATACCCAACTTCTTCACCAGGGATACCGCACTTGTCGCCCAGCCAGGAATTTCGCTCTCATCTGCAAAACCGCTTGTTCCCGCCGATACCGCCTCCGTCGAGTACGCTCTGGCAATCATCACCGCAAGTTCCGCACGTGTAATCTTCGCACTCGGACGGAAGCTGTTGTCGCCGTAACCGGAAATGATGCCGGCTTCAGCAGCTTGTCTAACAGCATTCCTCGCCCATGCTCCGATCTTCTCTTCATCGATGAACCCGCGTGGCTCGCCTTGACCATCCAGCTTCAGTGCCCTTGCCAGCATCACAGAGAATTCAGCACGCGTAATCAAGGCATTCGGCTTGAACGTGCCGTCGACATAACCGCTCACGATGCCTAGTTGCACGGCTTCTGCGATCTTAGTCGCTGCCCAGTGTCCAGCGAGATCTGTATAAGAGACCGGAGACGACTCCGTAGCCCGTTCGTCGACAGCCAACACCGCGAACTTGGCGGAAAAATCGACTTCAGCCGTAATCGTATCGCCGTTCACCTTGCCACCAATCTCAATCCAGGATTTTTCTTTATCATCATAATAGAAAATAGCTGCGCGTTGTCCTTCTTGCACTTTGGACGCATCGAACTTGAAGGTCAACTGGACCGGCTTCGCAAAGTTGTCTGAGAGGTTCTTCAACAACTCATATACTGGACTCGCGAACACTTCATCTCCGCCTGTAAGACCTTCGATATTGCTGATCTGCTCAATAGTCAGTTTGAGCTCTTGATTGGAAGCGCCGGCGGGGATGGTTACGGTGATCCCATCACCCAACTTCGCCTCTCCTGCTGTTCCTGCAGGCAGCGTCAGTTCACCGTCTGTAGACACAACCGTCCCCGCATTACCACCGCCGCCTCCACCAGCCGATCCACCGCCTCCGCCGCCGGTCGATCCGCCACCGCTGGAAGACGCAACCGGTGTTACTCCACTCGAAGGCGCAGACATTGCACCATATCCAAGCGCATTACGCGCTTCTACTGTGAACGTATAGGCAGTTCCATTGGTTAAGCCTGTAATCATCACCGTAGTGCTCGTCGTCGTCACGACTAGATTACCAGGCGTCGAAGTTACGCGATATTCCGTAATCGCGCCCCCGCCATTATCCACCGGAGCGACAAAGGTCACCGTGACACGTCCGTCGCCTGCAACTGCTGTAACATCTGTAGGCGCTGCAGCCAACGTCATTGGCGTCGCACTGACTTCGATGGATTCATTCTCCCCTGCGTCATTCAAGGCAGAGACGACAAAATAGTAGGTAACTCCGTTCGTTAAGCCCGTCGCTTCATAGCCATAAACTGAATTGCTTACAGAAGCGACATCCGTACCCAAGGTTCCGGAAGTCGTGCCTTGATAGACTTTATATCCCGTTGCATGAGGCACCCCATTCCAAACCAGTTCGACCTTGCCATCGCCAGGCGTCGTCGACACAATCGCAGGGGCTCCCGGCGGTGTCAATGTCCACTTCGCATAGAGCTCTGTAGCGCTTGTAATTACCGCGTTCGCAATGTCAAATAAGCTAGTCAAGCTAGAATCCGTGTACCAGCCAGCGAACGAATAACCGTCCCGGGTTGTCGTGACTGGACCGGCCACACGAGCATTATATTGGACCGTCTGACTGTCAATCGCCGTCCCGCCATTCGTGTGGAACGTCACCGGATAACCGATCGTATCCCACTTCGCATACAACAGTGTAATACCTGTAACTGGTGTATTCGCAATATCGAATGCGGCAGTCAAGCCGGTATCCGTGTACCAGCCATTGAAGGTATGACCTTCTCGGGTCGTCGTGACTGGACCAACCACAAGAGCATTATACTGGACCGTCTGGCTGACAATCGCAGTTCCGCCATTCGTGTTGAACGTCACGGTATAATCGTTAATCGTCCATTTCGCATAAAGCTGTGTAGCGCTTGTAATTACCGTATTCGTGATGTCGAATACGGCAGTCAAGCCAGGATCCTTGTACCAGCCATCGAAGGTATGACCTTCTCGGGTCGTCGTGACTGGAGCGGCCACAAGTGTATTATATTGGACCGTCTGGTCATCAATCTCCGTTCCGCCATTCGTGTTGAATGTCACGGTATAACCGTTAGTTCCCCACTTCGCATACAGCTGCGTAGCACCTGTAACTGGCGTATGTTCAATATCGAATGCGGCAGTCAAGCCGGCATCCGTGTACCAGCCATCGAAGGTATGACCTTCTCGGGTCGTCGTGACTGGACCAACCACAAGTGTATTATATTGCACCGTCTGGCTGACAATCGCTGTTCCGCCATTCGTGTTGAACGTCACGGTATAATCGTTAATCGTCCATTTCGCATAGAGCTCTGTAGCGCTTGTAATTACCGTATTCGTGATGTCGAATGCGGTGGACAAGCCAGCATCTGTGTACCAGCCATCAAATGTATGACCTTCTCGGGTCGTCGTGACTGGACCAACCACATGCGTATCATATTGGACCGTCTGACTGTCAATCGCTGTTCCGCCATTCGTATGGAACGTCACCAGATAACCGATCGTATCCCACTTCGCATACAAGGAGATATTGCCCATGATCGGTGTAGTCTCGAAGTTAAATTGTTGCGTGAAGCTCGTGTCGTCTGTATACCATCCTTCGAACGTATGGCCTGCGCGAACCGGATCCGCTGGTGGCGACATGAAAGCCGCTTCTGTAACGGATATGTTGCTCACCGGCTGTCCGTTATTCGGATTTAGACTTACGGTGTGTTTCGTCTCCCAGCTTGCATATAAAGTGAGATCGGTTGTAATTGGTGTATTGTCGTTGAACTGCATTGTACGTTCAGAGTCCGTATACCAGCCGTAAAAGTCAAGATCGCCATAGGTCGGTGGTGTCGGCAGCGTCAACAACTGACCATCCAAAACGATTTGCGGCCCGATCGGCGTTCCGCCGGAAGTATCGAATGTGACCGTATGTTCCTTGAGGAAGTTAGCTGTAACACCGAGATAGCCACTTGCCGTATCCTCCCGTGTAGGTGTATCTATGCCATCGCTCCACCCTACGAATGCATATCCCGGATTCGGCACAGCCGTTACGGAATCACCTCGCGTATTATACGGTACATCGAAGAATGTAAATTGAGACACACTTACTTCCGGATCGTCTGTTAGCGTCAGCGTTCCATTCTCACCCGCGAAGTAAATCAGATTATACTTTTCAGTTTCCCAAATCGCATATAATTCAAGGTCCGCTGTCGGCGTGATCGGCGCTCCTACCGAATAATCAGTGCCCAAACCATCGGCGGCAGTGTTCCACTTCACGAACGTATGACCTGTCTTCACCAGACTGCCGTGTCCTGCAATCGTTGCGGGATTCCCCGCCCACGCCAGCTGATCTCCAGGCAGCGTTCCGTCCGTATGTCCGCTCCCATGATATTCGATTTTGAATGCTGGCTGAATGGAACGAATATACCTATTAAATCGATCTTCGAAATAGAGCGTTCCATTCACGGGATGAATGGCAATCATATGAGGACCATAGAGCAACCCGTTGATTGCCTCGGTGCCTTCATCCGAATACCCAGCTGTCCTTGATGCACTTCCTGCGATCCGACTTACTGCTCCACCCTGTGTGACCTTTATGATCTGATTCCCAGAATTCCCTGGAATATCGCCAGTCGTTGTAATATAGGCATTGTCGTCCGCATCGAATACGATATATCTAGGGTTACTAAAATCAGAATTGACTCCCGAAGCAAAGGTAATCCATTCCTCATCTGAAAATGAATACTTTTTTACCGCATGCTCTGCGCCTCTTTGTGTAAAATATAAGTCTCCTGCGGAGTCAACGGCCATGCGTACGAATTTAGTATTATAATCTGATGGTAACGCGATATCCGTGATGGGAGTGAACTCTCCGTGAGATCCATCTGATTCATTCACATTAAGTTTACCGAGAATATACGTATTATTGCTGCCCTTTTGTTGATACACATAAAGATTACCCGATGCATCCAGTGCTATATTCTCAACAATATTTCCCGAATCATATGGATATTGGTAAATATCCGTAATCTTATTTGTGTCGAAATTAACTTTATATATTTTACCCGAGACTTCTTCGGCAATATAAATATTGTTATGCGAATCAACCGCAAGCGATTTAGGTTTAGTCGTTCCAACCAGGTTCGCCTCTCTGCCGATGGCAGGTTGTTGTCCTGCACTGATCGATACAGTGCCCTTTCCCAATTTCAGATCTCCAAGACCGAAGAAAGTACTCACATCGCCTGTCGGCGTCACTTTATAGACACGCGAATGACCCCAATGCGTAAAATAGAGATTACCCGATGCATCTACCGTCATATCTAATAACCCATTTACCACCGGACCTGCACCTTGTATTTCAGTGAACCCAACCTGATCAGCCTTCGTCCAATCGACATCAGCTAGTTCTACACCGGGTGGCACTTTACCCGCTTCTTGCCCATTGCCAAACTCATTGACAAGCACATACGATCTTTCGCCATTCGCAAACGCCCGGTTAGCACCAGGAAATGCGAGCTGGACGATCAACATCGCCATAACAAAACACACTAAATATTTACGCATTCGACTAACCCATAGAGCCTTTCCGCTTAGCTTCTTCAATGTTTAAGCCCTCCATATCAACAAATATGGGTGCAACTATACCATCCCTCCTCTTCTCAGCCATCATCCGAAAGTTGTAGTACGTCGATTTTTGTCATAAAAAAGAACACACCCCCATCGATTCCTGATCGTGAGGGTGTGTTCCTCTTATAGGAGATTCAGTTCCTTCGCTCGGGCGATCGCTTGCCCACGCCGCTTAACGTCAAGCTTACTATACAGGTTGAACACATGTCTCTTGACCGTAGCCTCGGAAATCCCCAAGCTATCGGCAATCTCTTTATTTGAATATCCTGCAGCCAGTGCTTGCAACACCTCAGTCTCCCGCTGAGTGAGCGATTCGATCATCGGACCGACCGGCTCAAGCTTGAACGGAGTTGGAGCTGGAGTTGCTACAGGAGGCTTCGCAGGTTCCCTGGCTTGCTCATGCTGGATCCAATGTAAATACGACAATCTCGTAATCATCAGCTCCAGCACATGAAGACTTTGCTCTGTAAATACACCGGAAACTTGCGAGTTTTCCATATACAACAGCCAATCCGCACCTTCGTATCGCTTTCCAATACGCATGCAGATGATTGAAGCCGAGGCAAGTCGGGCCATGTAGGTATCCTTCACATAGGGACTGCTAGCCGCATCTTCCAATAATACGGGTCGCCCCGACCTTCTGACATATCGGCACAGGTACACTGGAATAGCGAGTTCATCGGTAAAGGGAACTTGTCTGCCTGCTTGTACCTGGATCTGAAATTCGTCTCCCTTGCAAGTCAGAATGCACCCACGGTCTGCCCCTAGTTGCCGAATCGCCGTATCTACAAATTGCTCGAGCAGATCGGCAGACCCTATGTCTGTCCACTGTGCGATCTGAGATAGGATAGGAATCTCCGTTCCGGGATGCACGCCAGTATTGGCTTGACCCGATAACATTCCAGTTGACGCTTCCGAAGGAAGCGGATTCTCTAAGAGGGATTGCTCCTGACGACTTGACGTAAACCACCCGATATCCGGATACTTCCGTTTCATCGCATTTACCTTTGCCATGAGCCCCCAATTGGAATAGGCCGTACACGCATCCATCAAAGACACAATCGCACCTGATCGACTTCCTGACTGATCATAGTAATCATACAATCGTTCACCTGCGATGGCTTCCAACAGGGCATACTGCTCCTCTTTCGCTTTATCGATGGCAGCTTCGTAGGCACTAACGACCTGACTTCCCTTACCCGCAATGCGCTTCCCTTCCGCAACCATTAAGAAGTAGGCCGACGACTCGTATCCCCAGTAACCTGACCATTTCTTCATTTGACGCATAAGCTTCCGCATCATTCGGACAATGTCTCTTCGCTCGCTCGCTGTCGCATTCGGATAGAGCGCCGCGCCAGACAGCGCCTCGAATAGCCTTAGCTTACGATTCTGCATCCAATCAAACGCCAGCTCGAGCGCTCGGCCACGACGAGCCCAATCCAACGCTGTCCGATATTGTCCCGCATAATAAGCGACCTCGAGCTTAAGAATACAAGTATAATTGTCCTCTTGACGTGAATCTTCCTGCCCAGCAGGCTGGATATACGACAACTGCAAGCTTTCGTCGTGCAACACTTCACTATAGGCCTTGGCCAACTTGCAGATCTCCAACGTCTTGTCGTCCATCATAGCCTTTGCTTCAAGCTCGATGGTCGAGACAAGATCCTTCAATCCGTGAACATGGCCGTAATAAGTGATCAACACCGCAATCACCGATAGATTCACCATGGTTGTGTCGCCATATTCGATCGATCTGCGCAGCGATTTCATCATATAATCCGTCGCTTCCAGGGGACTTCTATGCTGGACAGTCAACGAATAGATCAGCGGTAAGCGATACTGATGAACTTCATGCACTACGGAGGTTGATTTTGTCGCCTGCAGTGCTTCTGACGGCAGCATTCGGTATAGCCACGGCACCCCACGCTGCAGGATCAGTTCATACAGCCCAATATTGCATAGGAAAAATTCATTCATCCCTCGCTTGAGACCATAGCGAATAAATTGCGCGCTTAGAATAATCTGATCCATCGGACGTTCAGACAGCAACGACAAACTCAGACTCAAGAACAGACGATTGAATTGCTCATAATCAGAATCCGTATTCGATGGCAGCTTCCCCAACTCATCGCGGTTCTGCCTCAGGGCAAGCTGTGTACGCACCACCTCAACCAGCACTTTCCACAGCGAGGACCGCTCCGGGATCGACCAGCCATACTCCGCTAACGCCAACTGACCATTGCGGACTGCTGCGGCATTGTTCTCCAACGTGAACAACTCAATCTGATAGATGGCCAGCTTGACCCGTTCCTCACGCCCCAACTGATCCGCATGTTGCATCAAATAATCAAAATGCGCGCGCATTTGCTCCAAATTCCCTTGTATATATTCAACATAAATGAGCTCCGCGTAGCAACGATAACGACTGGAAATTGGCTCCCCTAGTCGCTCCATCAGTTGAATGGCTGTTTCCGCATAGATTCTTGCCTGCGAGAACTTCCGTTGTTTATTTCTCAGCACACACATCTGCGTATTGTATTTCGCTAATACCCGCTGCTCTTCCGTCGAGATCCGATCCAGACAACGGTTCCAATGATAGGCGACCCGTTCGACACCCTCCGGTAGAGCACCCTCGATACGGTTCATATAGATCGACCCAAGCTGATAATGACTCTGCTCATGACTTCCCTCTAGCTGTGCATACAGCATACGTTGCCATTGGGTATGCATAAACAAATAGTCTATGCCCTGTGCACCGCCAATTGCTTCCTCGTCATCGCGGTAAACGATCCCTTCCCTCTCGGCTGACTCCAGCAACGCAAGCGCTTCGGAGTGCGCGATTCCGCATGCTTCACTCACGACAATTGAATTGAATCGCATCCCGCATAATGAGGCAAGGGTCAACAAACGCTGATCTCGCTCATTCAATCGACGAAATCCTTCTTCGTATACATCCACCGGCTGACCGATGAGTTCATCCTGCACTTCATTCAACACTTGATCCCATGTCCAGCGTTGCTGCAACTCGTCAAATACCAACTTTTTCTCAGCAATCCATTGTTGAAGCAGCTTACGGATCGCGCCAGCGTTGCCTGCAGTCAGATCATATACCCATCTGGCAAGTACCCTCACCCGGGTCGAATCCTCATGAACAGTCGCGATCATCCATTGCCGCACATCCTCATACACGAACGACCCTAGCTGAATCTGCTTCGTATTCCCTGTTGATCTAGCGGCATCGCTCGAATCATCCAGGGAGGCACGATTGCTCCATTCGATCTCCATCCCCTGCGTTTCAATCCCCAATATCCCGGATTTCAAGGGTTGTTGCAGCAAGCTATTGAGGACATCCCGTGTGCCGGAATCCACCCGGTCCGAATCCTCTATCCACAGCACGAACGGTTTACAGTACGTCATGAAGCCTTGGAGCACAACCAACAGAGTTTCCTTGATCTGCGATTCATTCATCGGAGATGAAGGCGTCCCACTCGTAGCCAAACCCCATAAACCAGCTGTCTCTGGCCATAGCGAATGGATATAAGCCATATCCCGCCCAAGCTCTCGCTCCAGATAACTTGATACGCCTGCTATCGTCTTGGCATCTTCACCCCAGAGTTGCTCAAATCCTTGTCCAATCGCTTGCAAAATAGGGGCATAAGGAAGGCTCTGCTCCTCATCTCGCCCGACCACAGTCATCACTTTCACGCCGCGACTCATCAAGGTCCTCACATAATAAATCATGAGATAGCTTTTCCCCGTGCCTTCCTCTCCACTTACATTCACCCGTACGGCAGATCCTTGTGCCGCCTGGGCGTAAGCGATTTCCAGTTCGTGCAGCACATCTTCACGAGCAATGGGATGCAACGGTTGTTGGAATTGGCAGCGTTGATCGATTTGCCCGATCGGAATAGGAAGCAGCATACCGTGCTTCTCAAGATGACGAATACAAAGCTTTAAGTCAGCCAATAAGCCATAAGCGGATTGATACCGGGCAGTTGGCGACTTCGCTAACAGCTTCATCACAATCCCTTGAAGCGGTCCTGCTAATTCAGATCGGTGCATCGTGATCGGCAGCGGGGGCTCTACAACATGTGAGAATGCCCAATCTTTCTTGGCGCTGCTTCCAGGTTGAATCGGCAGTTGTCCCGTCAGGAGCTCATAGAAAATAACGCCAAGCGAGTAGAGGTCACTGCGAGCGTCCGGCACACGATTTATCGTTCCCGTATATTCTGGAGAGCGGTAGGCTGCACGCCATCCCGTCGTGTCCGTGACTACAGCCTGCTTCGAGTGTGTGCGTATCTTGATATTGTCAGGATTTAATGCCCCAATCGTCTCATTCTGTTTATGTATGTTATATACCATTTCAGTTAACCTTACCGAAATATCGAGAAAATCAGGAATGGCTAACGGAGAACTGGATATCCATTCATGGAGCGTTGTTTCTTGGTGTATGATCATGGAGCCCTCTTATCTATGTCAACAATTTGGTTATCATTATTCTATATTATTACAATGAAACAGCCAAATAGTTTATTCATGTACAGCTCAAGAAGCGATTACGTTCTGCTTCTTATTAAAGACTGGCTGCAACGCTTAATAAAAAAGGCTTCTCACAAAGTTCAATTTGAACTCGTGAGAAGCCTTTTTTTATTCTCATCATCGAATTACTTCGATAATGATTTCATTACATCATGCCGCCCATACCGCCCATGTCCGGCATGCCGCCGACAGGAGCTTTGTCTTTCTCAGGCTTGTCGGCGATAACCGCTTCGGTCGTCAGGAAGACGGACGCTACGGAAGCCGCGTTTTGCAGAGCGGAACGCGTTACTTTCACCGGATCGATGATGCCGGCTTCGAACATGTTCACCCACTCGCCGTTAGCTGCGTTGTAGCCAGTGCCTACAGGCTCTTTCTTCAGACGCTCGACGATAACGGAGCCTTCTTGGCCGGCGTTAGCCGCGATCGTGCGGATCGGCTCTTCCAGAGCGCGCAGGATGATGTTGACGCCCGTCTTCTCGTCGCCGTCGGCTTGAACGCCCGAGACCGCTTCATATACGTTAACCAGCGCCGT
>Ga0206118_100918_pt1 | contig 10306 bp, 8 predicted proteins | sample 3A20Ametagenome_FD_177999 | JGI IMG/M metagenome (GOLD analysis project Ga0206118, IMG submission 177999) | Enriched microbial communities from leaf-cutter ant dump, University of Wisconsin, Madison, United States - 3A20A | ecosystem: Environmental > Terrestrial > Nest > Insects nest > Nest dump...
CTGATGATGATGATGGGCCTCACCGCCCGCGGCGTCGCCGAGGTCACCATGGTCGATCTCGACGAAAGCCGCCGCCGCCGCGCCGTCGATCTCGGCGCGACGACGGCCGTCGGCCCGGACGCGGCGGAAGCGGACCGGCGCTATGATATCGTCATCGACTGCACCGGCGTCGTGCCGGTCTGCGAGCGCATGCCGGATTTCGCCGCCGACGGTGCGACGCTGCTGTTCTTCGGCGTCTGCCCGCCCGGCGCGAAGGCCGGTTTCGCACCCTTCGAGATCTTCCGGCGGGAGCTGACGCTCGTCGGCAGCCACTCCCTGTCGAACAACATCCCCGATGCGCTCTCGGTCCTCCAGGGGCTCGGCGCGCGAGCGGAGGCGCTCGTCTCGCACCGGCTGCCGCTGGAGGCGATCGCCCGGCACATGGTCTCGCCCGTCAAGCAGGGCACCATGAAGATCCAGTTCTCGGCGGAGGCCTGATCACCGTGTCCGCCGCCGCCCGTTCCTTCGCCACAGACCTGCCGCCGCGCGCGGCGGCACTCGCGGCCGTCGAAACGGCCGGCGATGTCGACGTGCTCGTCGTCGGCGGCGGCATCAACGGCGCGGGCACCTTCCGCGACCTCGCCCTGCAGAGGCTGCGCGTGCTGGTCGTCGACCGGGAGGATTGGGGGGCGGGCGCGTCCATGGCCTCCTCGCGCATGGCGCATGGCGGCCTGCGCTACCTGGAGAACGGCGAGTTCCGCCTCACCGCGGAGGCGACGCGCGAACGCAACCGGCTCCTGCGGGCAGCCGGCCACATGATCCGGCCGCTGCCGATGGCCATCCCCTTCTTTTCACATGCCGCCGGCCTGTTGACCTCGGCGAAGCGGGCGCTCGGCCTCTCCGCCTCGCTGCGCGAGCGCGGCTTCGTGATGGCGGAGATCGGCCTCTTCCTCTACGACTGGTTCGGCCGGTTCGACCGCTCCATGCCGCTTCATCGCGCCATGCCCGGGCGCAGCGTGCGGCGCACCTTTCCGGCCCTCCATCCGGCCGTCCGCGCCGCGTCCGTCTACTATGACGCGGTGATCGATGCGCCGGAGCGCATCGCCGTCGAGCTGATCGGCGAGGGGCTTGCGGCCTCGCCGGAGAGCATGGCGCTCAACCATTGCGCACTCGTGGCCCTCGACGGCGACGGCGTGGTGCTGCGCGACGAGGTCTCGGGACGCTCCTTCACGCTGCGGCCGAAGGTCGTGGTCAATGCCACGGGTGCCTGGATCGACCGCGCCAATCGCGCGCTCGGCGTCGAGCGGCCGGTGATGGGCGGCACCAAGGGATCGCATGTCGTCATCGACCATCCCGATCTCCTCCGGGCACTGTCCGGCCACGGCATGATCTTCGACGACGGTGCTGGCCGGGTGTGCATCATTTATCCGATGCGCGGCAAGGTACTGCTCGGCGCGACCGACATCCCGGTGGCGGATCCCGACCTGGCCGTCTGCTCGCAGGAGGAGGAGGATTACCTGCTGGCCGCCGCCCGCGTCGTCTTCCCGAAGATCGCCTTCGGCCGCGAGCACGTGGTCTTCCGCTTCTGCGGCGTCCGCCCCCTGCCGAAATCCGACGCGGCGACGCCGGGCGCGGTGAGCCGCGACCATTCGATCGTCACCCTGGAGCCCGAAGGCGGGCGCGCCTTCCCCGTGCTCTGCCTCGTCGGCGGCAAGTGGACCACCTTCCGTGCCTTCTCGGCGGCGGCCTGCGAGGGCGTGATGGCGCGGCTCGGCAGGACGCGCCGGGTCGACACGGCCGAACGGCCCGTCGGCGGCGGCGCGGGAATGGCGACCGAGGCGGCGCGGCAGGCATTCGCCCGCACGCTCGCCGACCGCCATGCGCTCGATTCCGCCCGCGCCGAAACGCTTGTCGGCCGCTACGGCTCGGGGGCGGCGGCCGTCGCCGCCTTCCTCGCCGAGGGCCCGGATGCGCCGCTTGCCGGCGCGCCGGCCTATAGCGAGCGCGAGATCCTCCGGCTTATCCGCTGCGAGATGGCGGCGAGCGTGGAGGACATCGTCTTCCGCCGCACGACGCTCGCCATCGACGGCGCGCTCTCGACCCCGCTCCTGGAGCGGATCGCCTCCCTTCTCCGCGACGAGGCCGGTGCCGGAAGCCCGGATCTCGACCGCCTCATCGACCGCCTTCGCACCGTCCATGCGGTGCCGAAGCTGCGGAACGCCTCACCAACCCCCTCCCATCCGACGACAGTGGAACAATGACCATGACACGCCTCGACGAAAAGCTCGCCCGCATCGCCGCCGATCCCTCCGGCGCGAAGGACTTCATCATCTGCGACGCCAAGGATTCCGACATGGGCTTCGGCCTCGCCCACGGCGGGGCGATGCGCGACCGGGACGGCCGGGAGAACGGCCGCCTGCGCAGCCGCGAGATGTTCCTCGACCAGGTGCGCGCCATCGTCGAGCAGGACATCGTCGACCTGATCCTGCTCAGCGTCAGCAACATGGAGCGGCTCGTCACCCGCGAGAACCTGTTCGACAAGTCCCCCATCGCCGTCGGCATCCGCGCCAACGACACGACTGACGCCTGGGTGCTGCGCAACGCGGCCTATCGCGAGACGCCGTCCATGCCCTTCCGCACCGCCGAGATCGGCGACTGCGTCAGCGGCAGGGACGGCCGGCGGGCCGATATCGGCCTCTATTCCATCACCTTCAACAACGATGCCGACGCCGACCGCCGCTCGCTGGAGGCCTTCCGCGACTTCCGCCGCGAGGCGGTGGCCGCCGGCTTCCCCTATTTCCTGGAGGTGTTCAACCCGAACCTGGAGCAGGGCCTGACGCCGGAAGGCATGCCCTTCTACGTCAACGACTGCATCATCCGCAGCCTCGCGGCGGTGCCGCAGAACGCCCGCCCGCGCTTCCTGAAGGTGGTCTACAACGGGCCGCGGGCGATGGAGGAGCTGGCGGGCTACGACCCGAACCTCATCGTCGGCGTGCTCGGCGGCGGCTCCGGCACGACCTACGACTGCCTGAAGCTCCTGCACGACGCCAGGAAATACGGCGCGCGCATCGCGCTCTTCGGCCGCAAGATCAACCTCGCCGAGGACCCGCTCGGCATGATCCGGCAGATGCGCCTGGTGGCCGACGGCGAGGTCTCGCCCGCCGAGGCGGTCAAGGCCTACCATGCCGGCCTCGCGGGACAGGGCATCGTCCCGTTCCGGCCGCTGGAAGACGACCTCCGCGCCACCGACCCCGTCCTGATGTAAGCCCGGGCCGAAGGACCGTATCATGACCCGACTGACCCTCGAAGCCTGCACCAAGACGTTCGGCTCCCTGACGATCCTCCACGGCATCGACCTGGCGATCGAACCCGGCGAGTTCATCGTCTTCGTCGGCCCGTCCGGCTGCTGCAAGTCCACGCTCCTGCGGATGATCGCCGGCCTCGAGGACATCAGCACGGGCGTGATGCGGTTCGACGGGCGGATCGTCAACAACGAGACGCCGTCCGAGCGCGGCATCGCCATGGTGTTCCAGTCCTATGCGCTCTACCCGCACATGAACGTGCGTGAGAACATGGGCTTCGGCCTCAAGCTCGCGGGCCGGCCGAGGGCGGAGATCGACCGGGCGGTGGACGAGGTCGCGGCCATGCTGCAGCTCACCGCCTATCTCGACCGGCTGCCGAAGCAGCTTTCCGGCGGCCAGCGCCAGCGCGTCGCCATCGGCCGCGCCATCGTGCGCAACCCGTCCGTCTTCCTGTTCGACGAGCCGCTCTCCAATCTCGACGCGGCCCTTCGCGTCGCCACCCGCGTCGAGATCGCCAAGCTGCATGCGCGCATGCCCGGCACGACGATGATCTACGTGACGCACGACCAGGTCGAGGCGATGACCCTCGCCGATCGCATCGTCGTCCTGAACGGCGGGCGGATCGAGCAGATCGGCAGGCCGCTCGACCTCTACGAGAAGCCGGCGAACCTCTTCGTCGCCCGCTTCATCGGCTCGCCCGCCATGAACATCCTGCCCTGCGCCGTCGGCGCGGACGGCCGTGTCTCCCTGCCGGACGGCGGCCGCATCACGCCCTGGCTCTACGACTGCAAGGGCGCGGGCCATGCCGGGGTGCGGCCGGAAGACGTCGTGGTGGGCGGTGACGATGCGCCGATCGCCGGCCGGATCGAGCTGGTCGAGCAGCTCGGCGAGGTGCAGCTTCTCCATGTCGACGTCGCCACCGGCGAGCCGATGATCGCCAAGGTGGCGCGCGACGCGCGCTTCAGGATGGGCGACGCGGTCCGGCTCGGGGCCGCGCCCGCCCATTGGCATGTCTTCGATGCAGCCGGCCGGGCCGTCCCGCCGCGGCGGACCGACGCGTCATGAGGCGCTCAGCGGTCCTTCGCGTCCGGTGCCGGCGCAGGTGCCGGCCGGGCGTTCTGGATGGTGGCGCCGGCCTCGCGGATCTGGCTTGCGAGCGTTTCGTCGATATGGCCGGCGGTGAGGAAACAGTCGACGTCCTCCAGCCCGCAGACATGGGCGAGCGTCCGGCGGCCGAACTTGCTCGCGTCGGCCACCACGACGATCCGATGCGCGGCCTGGACGATGACCTGCTTGATCGCCGCCTCCGGCAGGTTGGTGGCGCTGATGCCGAATTCCGTGTCGATGCCGTTGCAGCCGACGAAGGCGATGTTGGCGGAGATGTTGCCGAGGATCAGCGTCGCCATCGGCTCGACCAGCGAGTGCTGCAGCGGCCGGAGGCTGCCGCCGGTGACGACGGTCATGATGCGCGGATAGGCCCGCTCCAGCGTCAGCGCGATGTTGATGCCGTTGGTGAAGACGGTCACGTTGGAAAGGTCGGTCTTCTTCACCAGCGCCTCGGCGATCGCCATCGTCGTCGTGCCGACGTCGAGGATGACCGTGTCGTTGTCGCGGATGATGGCCGCCGCCGCCTCGCCGATCGCCAGCTTGTCGGCCTCCTCGCTGCGGCTCCGCGCCTCGTAGGGCGTTTCGGAATAGGGCGTCTGGCCGCGCAGGATGCCGCCGCGCACGCGCCGGAGCCCGTGGCGTTCCTTGCTCAGCGCGTCGATGTCGGTGCGGATCGTCACCTGCGAGACGCCGAACAGCCGCGCGAGTTGCTTCACCGATACGAACTGCTCGGTGTCGACCATGCGCGCGATGCGCTCGCGCCGCGCCTCGATGTCGAGCGATTCCGGATCGTCCTGGGGCATGTCCATCCGCGCCGCAGCGCTTTCCTTTCCAAATGCAAAGCACTTCCTTTTTCTTTCGAAAGCCGCCGAAGTGCAAGCGGTCTCTATGAACAATTTAACGGAGGAAACCATGTCGCATGATCTTCAGTTCTACATCGACGGTCGCTGGGTCGACCCGGTCGTCGCCCATTCCATCGACGTCGTCGACCCGTCCGACGAGACGGCCTTCGCCCGCATCTCCATGGGCAGCCACGCCGATGTCGACAAGGCGGTCGCCGCCGCGAAGCGGGCGTTCCGCACCTTCGGCCGGACGACGCGCGAGGAGAGGCTGGCGCTGCTGGAGCGCGTGATCGCCGCCTACAGGCGCCGGCAGGACGATCTCGCCGAGGCGATCTCGCGTGAGATGGGGGCGCCGCGCTCCTTCGCCCGCGACGCCCAGGTCTGGATCGGCCTTGCCCATCTGGAGAAGATGGCCGAGGTGCTGAGGACCTATTCCTTCGAGCATTCGAAGGGCACGGCCCTCGTCGTCAAGGAGCCGATCGGCGTCGTCGGCATGATCACGCCGTGGAACTGGCCGCTCAACCAGATCGCCTGCAAGGTGGCGCCGGCGCTCGCGGCCGGCTGCACCATGGTGCTGAAGCCGAGCGAGATCGCCCCCCTCGACGCCATCGTCTTCGCGGAGATCCTCGACGAGGCCGGCGTGCCGCCCGGCGTCTTCAACCTCGTCAACGGCGACGGGCCGACCGTCGGCCAGGCGCTCGCCAGCCATCCGGACGTCGACATGATGTCCTTCACCGGCTCGACGCGGGCCGGCATCCTCGTCGCCAAGGCCGCGGCCGACACCGTCAAGCGCGTGCACCAGGAACTCGGCGGCAAGTCCGCCAACATCCTGTTTCCCGACGTCGACTTCGAGGACGCCGTCACCAAGGGCGTCGCCGGCTGCTTCCTCAACAGCGGCCAGTCCTGCAACGCGCCGACGCGCATGTTCGTGCCGCGCGACCGGCAGGACGAGGTCGTCGCGATCGCGCGCGGGGCGGCCGAAGCCTATACGGTCGGCCCGGCCGCCCAGGACCCGAAGCTCGGCCCGGTCGTCAGCCAGGTCCAGTTCGACAAGATCCAGGACCTGATCGAAAGCGGCATCCGCGAGGGCGCGACGCTGGTGACCGGCGGCCCCGGCCGCCCCGCCGGGCTGAACAGCGGCTATTTCATCCGGCCCACGGTCTTCGCCGACGTGACGCCGGACATGCGCATCGCCCGCGAGGAGATCTTCGGGCCGGTGCTGTCGATCCTGCCCTACGATTCCGTCGAGGAGGCGCTGGAGCGGGCGGACGACACCGTCTACGGGCTCGCCTCCTACATCCAGTCCCGCGATCTGGCGAAGGCCCGCGCGGCCGCGCGGCAGATGCGCACCGGCAACGTGCACATCAACTATCCAGCCTGGGACGCCGGGGTAGCCTTCGGCGGCTACAAGCAGTCCGGCAACGGGCGCGAATATGCCGAGTTCGGCCTCGAGGACTTCCTCGAGATCAAGGGCATCCTCGGCTACGAGGCTGCGTGACGGCAGGTCAGGCCGGGTGCCGCCCGCCGGCACCCGGCCGTTGCCGTCGATCTGGAGCAAGATCATGTCCGATCCCGAATTCGTCGCCGTCCTCGAACGGATGGGCCTCGTCGCGCGCGGCGCGCCGCTGCGGCTGGAGCCGCTGACCGGCGGCGTCGCCTCCGACATCCTGCTGGTGGAGACGCCGGAAAGGCGCTTCTGCGTCAAGCGCGCGCTCGCCCGCCTCAAGGTCGCCGCGGTCTGGGAGGCGCCCGTCAGCCGCAATGCCGCCGAAGCCGCCTGGCTGCGTCGCGCGGGCGGCTGGGTGCCAGGCGCGGCGCCGGCCATCCTCGGCGAGGACAGGGCGTCCGGCACCTTCGCCATGGACTACCTGCCGGCGGAGACGCATCCGGTGTGGAAGGCGCAGATGCTCGCCGGCACCGTCGACGCCGCCTTCGCCGCGGCGGTCGGGCGGAGCCTCGGCCGCATCCACGCTCGCAGCGCCGCTGATCCCTCGGTTCCCGCCGCCTTCGCCAATGACGACACCTTCGAAGCGATCCGCATCGAGCCCTACCTGCGGGCGACTGCGCGGGCGCATCCGGACCTCGCCGCGCCGCTGGAGGCACTCGCCGGCCGGACGCTGGCGACGAAGCGGGCGCTCGTGCACGGCGACGTCAGCCCCAAGAACATCCTCTGCGGCCCGGCCGGCCCCGTCTTCCTCGACGCGGAATGCGCCTGGTACGGCGACCCCGCTTTCGACATCGCCTTCTGCCTCAATCATCTCCTGCTGAAGGGCGCGCGCGAGGGGATCGACCGGCGGCCCCATGCCGCCGCCTTCTCCGCCTTCCTCGCCGCCTATCTGCCGCTGGTCGACTGGGAGGAGCCGGAGGCGCTCGAAGCCCGCGCGGCCGCCCTCCTGCCGGCCCTCTTCCTCGCCCGCATCGACGGCAAGTCGCCCGTCGAATATCTGCAAGCCGACCGGGAGAAGGACCGGGTGCGCGCCTTCGCGCGGCCGTTGGTCGCCGAGCCTCCGGCCCGGCTCGAACCGATTTCCCACCTCTGGAGAGACCATTCATGAGCCGTATTCAGAACGTCCATGCCCGCCGCATCTGGGATTCGCGCGGCCGGCCCACGGTGGAGGCCGAGGTGACGCTCGCCGACGGCGCCGTCGGCCGCGGCATCGCGCCGGCCGGGGTCTCGCGCGGCACGCGGGAGGCGATCGAGCTGCGCGACGGCGGCGCGCGCCTGGGCGGGCTCGACGTGACGCGGGCGCTTTCGGGCATCCGCGACGAGATCGCCCCGGCGCTGCGCGGCCTCGACGCCCTCGACCAGGAGGGCGTCGACCGGCGGCTGATCGCCCTCGACGGGACGCCGAACAAGGCCCGCCTCGGCGGCAACGCCACCGTCGCCGTGTCGCTCGCGGTGCTGCATGCGGCGGCGGCAAGCAGCGGGTTGCCGCTCTGGCGTTATCTCGCGGGCGACGGGCCGGCCAGCATCCCCCTGCCGGAGATCCAGATCTTCGGCGGCGGCTCCCATGCCGGCCGGCGGACGGACATCCAGGATTTCATGGTCGTGGCGCCGCGCGCGAAAAACTTCGCCGAGGCGCTGGAGATCACTGCGGAGATCTACCGTGCGGCCGGCCTGCTGATGGCCGAGCGCGGGCGCCTCCAGGGCGTCGCCGACGAGGGCGGCTGGTGGCCGGCCTTCGACAGCAACGAGGAGGCGCTGGACATGCTCGTCGCGGCGATCGAGCGGGCCGGCTACACGCCGGGCCACGAGGCGGCCATCTCGCTCGACATCGCGGCATCGGAATTCGGCCGCGACGGCCGCTACCGCCTTGCGCTGGAGGACCGCGAGCTCGACAGCGACGGCATGGCGGAATACCTGCTGCGCTGGTGCGAGCGCTATCCGATCGTCTCCGTCGAGGACCCGCTGGCGGAGGACGACCCGGACGGCCTCGCCCGCTTCACGGCAGCCGTCGGGGATCGCCTGCAGGTGATCGGCGACGACTTCCTCGTCACCAATGCCGCCCTCGTGGAGAAGGCCGCCGCCGGCCGCAACGTCAACGCCGTCCTCATCAAGGTCAACCAGGCCGGCACCGTCAGCGAGGCGAAGGCGGCGTGCGCCGCGGCCCGGCTGGCGGGCTTCGGCACCATCGTCTCGGCGCGATCCGGCGAGACGGAGGACGTCGCCATCGCCCATCTCGCCATCGGCTGGGATGCCGGCCAGCTCAAGGTCGGCTCCTTCGCCCGCTCCGAGCGGATGGCGAAATGGAACGAGGTGCTGCGCATCGAGGAGGGGGCGGGTCTTCCGCTCTTTTCGGGCGGGCGAGGATAGCAGCGCTCAGTCGGCCCGGTTCCCCTCGGCGTCGAAGAGGTGCAGGTGCTGGGACGGGAAGGCGACGGGAACCTTCGGCCCGGCCTTCAGCGCCGCGCGGTCGAGCGTGAAGACCTTGAAGGGCAGGCCGTGCAGCGAAAGATGCATGATGATGCCGAAGCCGGTCGGCTCGATCAGCTCCACCGCGGCCTCCATCGGGCTTTCCGGCGCGATCGCCACGTGCTCCGGGCGGATGCCGAGCGTGACCGTCGCGCCGTCGGCAAGGTTTTCACGCGGCGTCACCGGAATGCGCGTGCCGTCGGCGAGCACGACGGCGCCGTCGCGCGCATAGCGGCCGTCGAGGAAGTTCATGGCCGGCGAGCCGATGAAGCCGGCGACGAAGAGGTTGGCCGGCCGGTCGTAAAGGTCGAGCGGCGCGCCGACCTGCTGCACCACGCCGCCATGCATGGCGACGATGCGGTCGGCGAGCGTCATCGCCTCGATCTGGTCGTGGGTGACGTAGATCGAGGTGGCGCCGAGATCGGCATGCAGCTTCTTGATCTCGGCGCGCATCTGCTCGCGCAGGCGGGCATCGAGGTTGGAGAGCGGCTCGTCGAACAGGAAGGCCTTGGGCTGGCGGACGATGGCGCGGCCCATGGCGACGCGCTGGCGCTGGCCGCCGGAGAGCGCCTTCGGCCGCCGCTCCATCAGCGGCGCCAGCCCGAGTTTGGCGCCGGCATCCGAGACCATCGCGGCGATCTTCTCCCTGGCGGTCTTGCGGAGCCTCAGGCTGTAGCTCATGTTGTCGGCGACTGACATGTGCGGGTAGAGCGCATAGGACTGGAACACCATGGCGATGTCGCGGTCCTTCGGTGCGAGCTCGTTGACGCGCCGGCCGTCGATGCGGATGTCGCCGGCGGTGACGCTTTCGAGCCCGGCGATCATGCGCAGCAGCGTGGACTTGCCGCAGCCGGACGGGCCGACCAGCACGATGAACTCGCCGTCGCCGATGTCGAGGTCGATGCCGTGCAGCACGGCGAATTGGCCGAAACTCTTGGCGACGGCGGAAATCTCGATGGAAGCCATGGGAAACCCTTTCAGCCTTTGACCGCGCCGGCCGTCAGGCCCTGCACGAGGTAGCGCTGGATCATCAGGAAGAACAGGCAGGCCGGGATCAGCGCCAGCACGCCCGCGGCCATCATCTGCCCGAAGTCGACGGAGAACTTGGAAACAAAGGAGAGGAGGCCGACCGGGAAGGTCGCCGCGTCGTTGCCGGAGATCAG
>Ga0206118_100920_pt1 | contig 10305 bp, 8 predicted proteins | sample 3A20Ametagenome_FD_177999 | JGI IMG/M metagenome (GOLD analysis project Ga0206118, IMG submission 177999) | Enriched microbial communities from leaf-cutter ant dump, University of Wisconsin, Madison, United States - 3A20A | ecosystem: Environmental > Terrestrial > Nest > Insects nest > Nest dump...
TTACTTCCAATACATTGATGCACCGTACGAAGCTGCCTTTGCGCTATTGGATGGTTGCCCTCTATTGGGTGGCCTCGGGCCAGCGTTGCTCCGCGCGCAAGCTGGCTCAGACGCTCAGCATCCAGCAGCGTACGGCCGACAGATTGCTGCGCAAGATCCGCCTGGCCATGCACAAGTCCGAGCCCACTCTCCTGCTCGACTTCTGGAGTCGCGAGAAACGCTCACAGCAGCAGCCGATCGTGCGGCGGGCCATGCTGAAGATGCACAGAAGCGCCCGGGCCTTTATTCGGCGGTATTACGGCAGGCGCGTGTCCAAATGGAACATGCTGTACTACTATTATGAGTACCGTTTCCGGAGCAACTATGCGCACCATTTCATAGAGACGCTTTCCAGCTTGATTCTGGCCTCCTGCACGACGATTTACTCGTTAAACGAGTACGGAATGCTTCGCGAGCGGAAGGAGGTCCGGCCAGCAGCTGCATAATAAAAAACGGCCGGACAAGGTTTCCCTCAGTCCAACCGTTGTAAGTTTTGTTTCTTCAATCTCGTTATCTTCGGCCTCTCGCGACGGCTTATTCAGAATTAACGCATTAGCGCGGATTACGCCTTTACGAACCTTGCCAGAAACCTTCCGAATGCTGTCTGGCCGCCTTCGTCCGACTTGTACACGCCCGCGTCTTGAAGCACCGCGTAAAATTTGTCACCGACGTCGGCTTGAAGAAGAAGGCTCACCGCTTGCTCGGAGCCGTCCGTACCGTACTTGTCGACCAGTTCGGCGATCCACTCGGCATGCTTGTTCAACGGATGGTCGGTACCAGCTAGTGCTGCTGCGTCGTAAGGCGTTTTACCCGTCAAAATATCCGAGATCCGGCCCAACTCGTCTTGCAAGCGGCCCGGCAGAACCGCCAGCCCCATCACTTCAATGAGGCCGATGTTTTCTTTCTTAATGTGATGCAGTTCCTTATGCGGATGGAAAATGCCGTCCGGATGTTCTTCGCTCGTACGGTTGTTGCGAAGCACGAGATCGAGCTCGTACTCGCCGTTGTCCTTAAACCGCGCGATCGGGGTGATCGTATTGTGCTCGATGCGCGCGCCGTCTTTCTCGCTGAAAGCGAATATATCCGCGGATGGATCGCTGTAACTGCGCCAATCCGCGAGAACGGCGGAAGCGGCGTCCAGAATCGCCTGGCGATTGCTGGACCGTAAGCGCAGGACGGACATCGGCCATTGCACGATCCCGAGAGAAACCTCCGGATGCTTGCCGTATTGGCGCCATTCGGGCACAGGAGCGACCTCCATAGGGAAGACGTGGCGCCCTGCCTGGAAGTGGTCGTGATTCAAAATCGAGCCGCCTACGATCGGCAGATCGGCATTGGAGCCGATAAAGTAGTGCGGGAACTGCTCGACGAAATCCAGCAAACGGCTGAAGGTAGCCGGCGAGATTTTCATCGGGATGTGCTCGCCGCAGAAGACGATGCTGTGTTCGTTGTAGTACACGTATGGCGAGTACTGGAAGAACCAATCTTCACCCTGCAGCGTTAATGGCAGAATGCGCAAATTTTGCCTGGCCGGATGGTCCGGGCGTCCCGCGTAACCGACGTTCTCTTTGCACAGCAAACATTTCGGATAGTGGGATTGCGGCAGGGATTTGAGCAACGCGATTTCCCGCGGATCCTTCTCGGGCTTCGAGAGATTTACCGTAATTTCGAGCTCGCCGTCCGGAGTGCGATGCTTCCAATATCCGTTCTTCTTGATCCGGTCCATGCGAATGTAGTTGGAATCGATGTTCAGCTTGTAGAACCAGTCCGTCGCGTGAGCGACGCCGCCCTCCGCCGTCAGTTCGCGGAAACGACGATTCGTTTCCGAAGGTCGCGGCATGAACAGCCCCATAATGCGGGCGTCGAACAAATCTCTATAGGTCAGCGTATCGTCGGGCACAAGTTCCTGTGCGGCAGCCGCATCAAGAAGCGGCTCGAGCAGAGGAACCGGGCTGTCCGGCAGCTCTTCCGCAGACGGCAGTTCTCCTTCCGTCGGCTCCTTCACGCCGTACAAATCGAGCAGACGGTTGCGAGCGTCGTCCACGTCGAGCGAGTCGATCAGTCCTTGATGAAGAGCGAACGCCGTCAGCTTCTGAATCGCTCCGGCCAATTCACGCTCTTCCGCCGGTTCAGGGGTCGTTGTCGATCCGTTCATGCGATAATCCTCCCCTTCTTACTTTTTGTAGCCGTTCGGGTTCACGCGGTGCCACTCCCAAGCGCTCTTGACGATGGCTTCGAGCTTGTCGCGTTTCGGCGACCAGCCTAGCTCTTGGCGCGCGCGATCCGAAGACGCGATCAGCACCGCCGGGTCTCCGGCTCTGCGAGCTTCGATCTTCGCGGGAATCGGATGGCCCGTCACTTCGCGCGACACGTCGATGACTTGCTTAACCGAGTAGCCGTTGCCGCTGCCCAAGTTATAGATTGCGCTCTCTCCGCCTTGGCGAAGCCGTTCCAGCGCTAAAATATGAGCGTCCGCAAGGTCGCTGACGTGAATATAGTCGCGAATGCAGGTGCCGTCTTCGGTGGCGTAATCGTCTCCGAACACCGAGATGAACTCGCGCTGTCCCAGCGCGACTTGAAGCACGAGCGGCACGAGATGCGATTCCGGATTGTGATCTTCGCCGATTTTGCCCGACTCGTGCGCGCCCGCCGCGTTAAAGTAACGCAGCGATACGAACTTGATGCCGTGGGCGACGTCGAACCAGCGAATCATTTTCTCCATCGACAGCTTGGTCTCGCCGTAAGCGTTCGTCGGCACGGTGCGGTCGTACTCGTCGATCGGCACTCGCTCCGGCTCCCCGTAAGTAGCCGCGGTAGAAGAGAATACGATGCGGGATACGCCGGCTTTCTGCATCTGCTCGAGCAGGCACAGCGTTCCGTACACGTTGTTGTGATAGTATTTGCCCGGATCCTTCATGCTCTCGCCGACGAGGGAATTAGCCGCAAAATGGATAACGCCGTCAATGTCGTTCTCCTGAAACACCTTCGCCAGGAATTCGCCGTCGCGCAGGTCCCCTTCATAGAACTTGCCGCCCAACACTGCGTCCCTGTGGCCTTGGTACAGATTGTCGACGACGACGACCTGCTCTCCCTTTTCCAACAATGCCGCAACCGCATGCGAGCCGATGTAGCCCGCTCCTCCCGTAACCAATACCGCCATCGTTTACGCCTCCCCTTTCAATTCTCCGACTCCGTCTCCGATATCGCACACGTAGAACGCGGGCTTAAGGCCGGTAGCGGCCTCGTATTTCTCGCCCACTTCGGAAATAAAGCGTTCCACGGAATCCTGGTGTACGAGCGATACCGTGCATCCGCCGAACCCGGCTCCCGTCATGCGCGAGCCGAGCACTCCGGGTACCGAACGCGCCGCATCGACCATCGCATCGAGTTCAGCGCCCGTCACTTCGTACAGATCGCGCAGCGAATCGTGCGAAGCGTTCATCAGCTGGCCGAAAGCGGCCAAATCGTCCTTGTTCAGCACTTCGATTGAACGAGCGACGCGGTCGATCTCCTCCACGACGTGGCGCGCCCGACGGCGAACCGTGTCATCCGCGATCAGATGAGCGTTGTCTTCAAATTGCTGCAGAGTCAGCTGCCCGAGCAGCGTCAGTTCCGGGAAAGCGGCGCGAAGATCGAGAACCGCTTGTTCACATTGCGAGCGACGCTCGTTGTACTTGGAATCGACCAGCCCGCGGCGTTTGTTCGTATTGCCGATGACCAGCTTGTAATCGCCGGAGCGGAAAGGAACCAGCTCGTATTTAAGCGTGTCGCAATCAAGATGAATGGCATGGTCCTTGCGGCCGTTGGCCACCGCGAATTGATCCATAATGCCGCATTTGACGCCGATAAATTCGTTTTCCGCATGCTGCGACCAGAGCGCAATCTGCACCGTGTCCGTCGGCTTGCCTTCGAGAGTCAACAAGGCGTACGCCGTTACGACTTCGATGGAAGCGGAGGAGGACAGGCCCGATCCGTTCGGAATTTCGCCGTGATACAGAAAGTTATATCCGCGGCTCAGCTCGATACCGCGCTGCTTCAACTCCCACACGATACCCTTCGGATAATTCGCCCAATCGTCTTCTTTGTTAAACGCGACTTCATCCAGAGAAACTTCCTTCTCCGCCGGGAAATTCGTCGACGCAAAACCAAGCTTGCGATCCTCGCGAGGAGCGATCAGCAGCGTCGTGCCGAACGTGAGCGCCGCCGGAAAAACGGCTCCTCCGTTGTAGTCGGTATGCTCACCGATCAGATTAACCCGTCCAGGCGCCTGAAATGCCTTTATGCTTGAAGCATCCCCGCCGAATTGCTCTACGAACCGCTTTTTCAACTCCGTAAGCTGTGCCATAAGGAATCCATCTCTCCTCCGAATTATTCTTCGTTTGATTTCATTATAGCGATAATTTCGGGAAATCCGAAATGGCATGAAGTGCTTATCATATGGAGAAATGTGACTTTCGGAAAAGGGGGATTGGGATTGTCGTGGTATAATCGAATAAGAATTAGGAAGAGTTACGGAGGAAGTCACGAAGAGTTCGAGGCAGAGAAGTTGCGGGAGAAGAAAGGAGGAGTTACGATGGCCAAGCAAGCGACTTACCGCGTCGCGTCTAATCCCTCCGGCTTTCGGAAAGGCGAGCTGACGGTTCTGTTCGCCGGAGACAGCCAGACGAAGCCGCTGCATCGTATCGGCCCCAAGGTAGTCGATTACTATTTGCTCCATCACGTGCTGTCGGGCAGGGGTTTATTCCGCATGGGAGAAGTCGAGCTTGAGCTCGGGGCGGGCGACAGCTTCCTGATCCACCCGGGCAGATTGTTTCACTACGTATCGGACGAACAATTTCCGTGGAGATATCGTTGGGTCGCTTTTTCCGGTTCGGGCGCGGCTGCTCTTGTAAGGGATGCGGGGTTCGATCTGGAACGGCCTTGGACGCATACGGGCGAGGATAAAGCTCCTGGAGAGCGGTGCCGCGCAATCTTCGAAGCATTCAGAGAAAGAAGCGGCTCCGCGTCACTGGCAGCGTCGGGCCATCTGCACCTGCTGCTGGCAAGCCTTCGCGAAGCTTCTGAAGATTCCGCACCGTCTCTTCCTCGCCCAGGCACGCATAGCGAAGAATTGGCCCGTCAGGTCATCGGTTACTTGTCCACCCAATACGCGGAGCCGATCACGATCGAAGGGATGGCCGAGACGCTCGGATACAATCGAGCTTACCTGTCCCGCATATTCAAGCAGCACGCCGGCGTCTCTCCGGCAACTTTCCTGACGAAGCTGCGCGTCGATCAAGGAAGGCGGCTGCTGCGCGAACGGCCGGAGCTTACCGTGGAGCAGATCGCTTCGTCGGTCGGTTTTCAGGATGCGCTATATTTCTCGAAGCAGTTTCGCCGCTGGTACGCGCAGTCGCCGACAGAGTACAGGACAACCGTTGACGACGCGTTAAAAAAGAAATAGAAGCGAATGAACGGGGAGAGGCGGCACAAATGGGCCGGCTCGAGACGGGAAGCGGTGGGGTGCGCAAGTGAGCGAGCCGGCAAGTTACCAAGCGAATGCAGGCTCCCATCTGCCCGCGACTTCCTTCGCATCGTTGAGGAATTCGTCGGGAAACATTCGGTCCAGCTTCTGCAACGTGTCGTCCGAAGCGCCTCCGACCCGCTTGAGCACGGCTTTGACGATATACGGCCAGGCCACCTCCGTTCCGTCGGTCACCGCCAAGGCTACGCCGATCCGCTCGCGTCGCAGTCCAAGAGCGAAGACGCCGTGCGCCCCGCTCTTGGCTACGATGTTCTGATCTTCGAGCAGCAAGCTGGCCAGCCGGTAACGACCTTCGACGAGCTCGGGATAGGCGTTCATGGCCGCTGCCATCCGTCCCGCCGCTTCCGCCGCGTCTTCGTCCCCGGCAAGCTCGGGAGACGCCAGCCGTCCGTAAGCAAGCGCGAGCGAATGCACCGGCAGCGCAGCCACCGGAAAGCCACAGCCGTCTTTGCCGATCGTCTCCTGCTCGCCAGCCGCTTCAGCCCACAGCTTGATGCGGCGAATGATCTCCTGCTGTGCGGGATGATCCGGGCGAATATAGCCTTCAAGCGGCCACCCCTTCAGCTTGCTCCAGGCCAATACGCCCAGATGTTTGCCCGCGCACGTATGGAACAGCTTGCGAGGTTGGCCTCCGCTCGCTACATACTGGTCCCTCGCTCGGCGGCCTACGGGAAGCGTCGGCTGGATAGCGAGCAGATCCTCGTCCAGCCCCGTAAGCGCGAGAATCTCTTCCAACGCTTCTACCTGCTGTTGGCTCCCTCGATGCGACGCAGCGAGCAGCGCCAAATGGCGCGGCTCGAACCCATACGCTTCGGCGGCTCGGTCCAGCAGTGACGCAATCGCCTGAATCGGCTTGGCGGTCGAACGCACGTAGACGGACTCATCCGCATCTCCGCACGCATGCAGCAGCTTGCCGTCCTCCGCCGATACGACTGCGATCCTTCCTCTATGAACGTTTTCCGGCTTGCCGCCTCTATTCATAATCAACAGCGGAACGTCCGCCGGTATCGGATTCGTACTCATGACGACTGTTCATCCTTTCGATGTCTATGCCTAGCGCGGACAAAAAACCAGACGTCGCCGTCTGGATTTCGGTCGTCCCCTATTTATAAGTATGCCCTTTCCGGTCGGATTTGGCGCTCGCTTAACGAATCGTTCCGGCGGCCTCCCTCTCCCGGGAAGTTTCCGTTCCTTCCCCGAAATTCACCGCTTCTGCCACCAGATACAGCGGACGCCCTTTCGATTCCTCGTAGGTCCGGCCGATATATTCTCCCAACACGCCGAGCAGAGACAGCGTAATGCCGTGAAACAGAAGGCTGATCGCGATCATCGAAGTCCAGCCCTGCGTCGTCGTATCGGTGAACAATCGTTGGTACAGCACGACGAACAGGTAAACGAAACCCACCGCCGACAGCACGAAGCCGAGCACGCTGGCGATCTTCAGCGGCCTCGTGGAGAACGAGGTCATCGCGTCCAGCGACAGCCGGATCATTTTGCGCAGCGGATACTTCGTCTCTCCCGCGAAACGCTCGTCCCTCACGTAGTCTACGGAAGTCTGCTTAAATCCCGCCCAGCTGACAAGACCGCGAATGAAGCGGCTTCGTTCCCGCATCGAGGTCAACGCATCGCTCACCTTGCGGTCCATCAGGCGGAAGTCGCCCGTGTCCACGGGAATGTTCACGGAAGTCATCGAACGCAGCAGCCTGTAGAAAGCCGCCGCCGTCAATTTCTTGAACCACGACTCCCCTTTGCGCTCGATCCGCTTGCCGTAGACGACGTCGTAGCCTTCGCGCCACTTGGCGACCATATCTGCGATCAGCTCGGGAGGATCCTGCAAGTCGGCGTCGATCAGCACGACCGTTCTGCCGGACGCATGGTCCATCCCGGCCGTCACCGCGATCTGATGGCCGAAGTTGCGCGAGAACTCCACCAGCTTGACGCGGCGGTCCTCGGCGCACAAGGAGCGTACGATGTCCGCCGTCCGATCGCGGCTTCCGTCGTTCACGAACACGATCTCGTACGTCTCCCCCAATTTGTCCAGCACCGTCTTCAAACGGCGGTACGTAACCTCGATCACTTCTTCCTCGTTGTACATCGGAACGACAACGGAAAGAAAACAGCCTTTCTGCACGATTCAATCTCCCTTCTATCTTCGTGATCCAAACCGAACTTAGAAGCCCCAGCTTGGAAGCCAGCGTATCATCACGTTCATCCATTCCCGGCTGATCGTCATGCCCGTATAGACCGGGTAGAACCAGATGAACAGGCCGGCCGCCGCGATTCCGAACACCAGCGTGACCCGTCGCCCGTTGTAGCTGCGTTCCTCGAACCAGCGAAACATCCAGACGATCGACAGAATGATCAACGGCACCATCGGGAAGTAATGATACAGGAACGTAATGCTTCGCGGCGCGATCATCCACGGGACGTAAAAGCTTAAGTAAGCGACCGTCAGCGTCAGCACGATACGATCTCTCCGTCTGAAGCCAAGCCACCATGACGCCAGGAGCGCCGCCAGTCCTCCCCACCAGATGAGCGGATTGCCGATCGCCGCGATGCTCTGGGCCTCGCCGTTGTCGAGATCCTTGCCGCCGTAATACCAGACCGGCCGAATCATGAGCGGCCAAGTATACCATTTCGAAGCGTAAGGATGATCTTCCTTGACGCCTTTGTGATAGTCGTACATATTTTTCTGGAACTGCCACAAGTCCTTGTAGCTGTCTTCCGCCTTCGTCGCCTTGATGAACGGCGCGTACGTCGCCGAATAGACTCCGACCGGAACCGCCACGTAGAAAATAACGCAAGCCATCAGCGTCAGCACGATGCGCCGCACGGTATCGAAGTCGCCGGCCATCCGTCCTTCCCGCCAGCGGCGGAAGAGCGCGAACGCGAGCAAAATCGCCAGCCCCGCTCCCCCGTACAGATAGTTCCATTTGACCGCCGCGGCCGCGCCGAAGAACAGCCCGCTAAGCGCGAGATAGCCGAGCGCCCGCTTAAATCCACCGTTCTGCCACTTCGTCTCTCCAAAACGGTGCATGCCGTAAAACATCAGAATCGTAAACGTCACACCCGAAATGTCCACGTTGGCCGAACGGGAATGCACAAGATGGAAGCCTTCCAGTACAAGCAGCAACGCCGCCAGCGCCGCGTATCTCGTCCGCCCGAACATTCCTTTGGCTACGGCGTAGAAGAGCGGCACCATCAGCGTGCCGACGACGCCGGCCATGAAGCGCCAACCGTACGGCGTCATATCGAACATTCGAACGCCGAACTCGAGAATGATTTTGCCCAGCGGCGGGTGCGTGTTCTCGTACGGCTCCATCACCTCGATGAATTCGTACGCCGTGCGCCCGTGATATATCTCGTCGAAATACATGCCGTTGCGATAATCCGGCCGGTAAGGCGCCCATTGCTGCTCGTCGAACACCTCTTGTCCGCCGCCTTCCGAGCTCGTCGAATTGCCGCTTCCGGACTCGATGTTCATGACCGGAACGGGAATGGATTCGACGCCCTTCGTGAAGAAAGCCGCTTCGTACAGACGATAGCCGGTACGAACGGTCGTAAACCGCATGAAGCGCGCCTCGACCGACTTGTCTTCCGACTTCCACGTAAATACGCGATTCGTCTTGTGCTCGACTTTCGCATAGGATTCCCATTTTTGCCCGTCCGACGACCATTCGATATTCGTCTCGCCTTTGGCTCCGGGTCCCTCGTACAGGTTAAGCCTGTCCACCTTCCTAGCTTCGCCGAAATCGACGGTGAAATAATCCCCCGCCTTGCCCGGCATCCAGAACGTCTGGGGTGCGGTGCGATTACCCAGATCGGTAAAAGTCATAATCGCTGATATCGCGGTAAGAAGCACGACCAATATAAGGTCTAACGGCGTCCACCGCCGATCCTCGCGATGATGGGAGTATGCCTTGCCCCATTGCACCGGAGCGGATCGGGCAGTCTCATGATAGTCCATTTCCGTCCTCGCTTTCGATTTTTACCACAGTTTTTTCCTGTCCCTATTGTAGACGAACCGTCGCTCTCTGGAAAGAGCGCGATTCATTTTGTCGGAATCGGGTAATTCAAATCAGGCACCGTATCATCCCTAACCAAGGAGGAATACGCTATGGCAGAAACGAAACAAGCGATTAAAGGAGTCGTGATCGGGGGCATGATCGGGGCGGCGGCCGCGCTGCTGCTCGCTCCCAAATCCGGCAAGGAGCTGCGCAAAGATATCCGCGACCGTTACTCGTCCGTGCAGGACAGAACGAAGCAGTTCGTCACCGACGCCGGCGGCAAAACGCTGGAGCTGGCCCAGCAGGTCGGACGGAAAACGGCCGATATCGCGGACAAAACCCGTTCCATCTTGACTGAGGTCAAAGAAGAGATTCAAGAACAGGGGGCCAAAACGGTCGAAAGCGTCCGCAACGGATCCATGGTCCAGGACTTCAAGGACATGCAGAAAATGGGCAAGGAAATGAAGCAAATGAAAACCGAAAGCGAGCTCGAAGAGGACGGCCTCGTGAACGACCCTATCCAGAACCGATAAAATGAAGGAATGGCGGCGTAAGGGAAACGAATCCCTTCGCCGCCATTTTTCGTTGCCAAGCCGCGCATGGGATTGAATCGGATAGGAGGCTACCCATTAGTTGGGTAGCCGACCTTCCACACCACCGTACGTACCGTTCGGTATACGGCGGTTCCTAAGTTTACGTTGTGACTTGTCGGTGGTAATCCGAAAAGAATAAGTA
>Ga0206118_100921_pt1 | contig 10300 bp, 8 predicted proteins | sample 3A20Ametagenome_FD_177999 | JGI IMG/M metagenome (GOLD analysis project Ga0206118, IMG submission 177999) | Enriched microbial communities from leaf-cutter ant dump, University of Wisconsin, Madison, United States - 3A20A | ecosystem: Environmental > Terrestrial > Nest > Insects nest > Nest dump...
CGTTCATATCCGGACTTCTGTATCTCCCACATCACATAATCAAAAATCTCTTCCAGGCGTGCCTGGATAATCAGGGCCAGGTTGCGCTGGCTGATCTCCTTATTTTCCCTGCCTTTCAAGCCCGGGATAGTAATTATCTTGTCATCATATACCTCATCGGCAAGCGCATAGCCAAATTTGGTTTTGAGCTTCTCCGCCTGATTCTGCATAACATTACATCCTTCCTTGATGTCGCGTGTGATGGCGTTGCCTCCGAAAGGAATGACAGCAGTGTGGCGGATAATTCCCTCATAATAAACAGTAATGTCGGTCGTACCACCTCCGATATCGATCAGGGCTATGCCGGCTTCCTTTTCTTCATCACTCAGCACAGATGCTGAGGAAGCGATCGGCTCAAGCGTCATTTCAGCCAGCTTCAGACCCACCTTTTCGATACATCGTACAATGTTGTTGGAAGCGGTGATCTGACCGGTGATGATATGAAAATTGGCCTCAAGGCGCACACCGCTCATACCTACCGGATCGATGATGCCCTGCTCGTTGTCGATGGTATATTCCTGCGGAAAGACGTGCAGGATCTTATCTCCGGGAGGGAGCACCAACTTGTACATATCATGAATGAGCTGCTGAATATCGTTTTTGGAGATCTCAACATCGCCATTGTCCCGCAGACGGGAGCCTTTGTGCTGAAGGCTTTTGATATGCTGGCCGGCAATGCCGACGTGCACAACTTTGACCGTTTTTTTAAGCTTTTGTTCGACAATACGGATGGCATCCGTAATAGAACGAACGGTTTTTTCGATGTTGCTGACGACACCGCGAAGGACACCGTCAGATTCAACTTTACCTACGGCAAGGATTTCGAGTTTGCCGAATAGATTACGACGTCCCGCGACTGCACAGACCTTGGTCGTACCGATATCGACTGCGACGACGATCGGATTGTTGTTAGTGTAAGTACTGTCCATAGTAATAAGATTTCTGTATATTTAGTTATTGAATAAAGATTGTTTTAGCTTTTGATGGGAGATACATCGGCCTTCCTGGCGATCACCTGGTCTCTATATTTCAGGTTGATTTCTTTATAAAGATCCCAGCCTTCAGAAGGCATACCTTTTTTGTAAAAGATCTCCAGGCGTTTGAACTTATTCCCGATATCATCCGCATTACCCAGGATGATGCGGTGATTGCCGAGCTTGGGAATGATAGAGATATCCTTTTTATCATCCGCAACAAGCTGTTCGGTCAGACCTGTCATAAAAGGATCCTTACGCACAGCCAGGATGATATTGAATGCCCTGGAATAGACATTGGAAGAGTCCCTGATCATATCGTTCCTGAATTGTGGCAGCTCTCCTGTAAGGACGGGAAGACGCAATACCGCATTGTCAGAGACCGGCAGCTTACGACCTGCCTCATCGATATAGAATGTGGCCTGATCACGCAGAATGACCCTCAGTACCGGCGTTCTCTGCTCGACACGGATCTTCAGGTTGTTCCTGGCATCAATATAAACCTGTGCGTCACGAACAAAGTCATTTTTTTCAACAATTGACTCAATCTTGTTGAGGTCCAGCTTATCAACATGCTGATCCTTAAGCTTCAGCTTGTAATTCTTTTTCAGAAGCTCAGCCAGGTCGGCATTTTCGACCAGAAAAACATTTCCTTCCAGAGGCCGGATGTCGACGATCACTTTTGATACCTTACCCGTACTGCGGGCATCCGTAGCGCTGATAAGGCCGAAGACCGCGACGCCAAACAGCACAAAACCTAAAATTTTCAAACCCAATTGCATTGCTTTACCTGTTTTCATGACAATAATTTTTTGATTTTAGGAACGAGGGTATCGATATCGCCCGCGCCAAGTGTGATCAGCACCTGAGGCTTGACCCTTGCGATAAAGTCACATACTTCATCAAATGACAGAAGCTGTTTATTGGGATTGGTCATTTTGTCAAGGATCAGGGCGCTGTTGACATTTTCTATCGGTAATTCCCTTGCAGGATATATTTCCAGCAGGATAGGATGATCCAGCCTGTCCAGCTCCCGTGCAAATCCGTCTGCAAAGTCTCTTGTCCTGGAGAAAAGGTGAGGCTGAAAGATACCTGTCACCTTCTTACCCGGGAAGAGGCTCCTGGCAGTGGCTATGGCATTGCGTAATTCCTCGGGATGGTGGGCATAATCATCGATGTAAGTATGATCACCGGATCTGACGATGTATTCAAATCTTCGTTTGATACCGGCAAAGTCCTTGATAGCCGCGATAACGGCCCGGGCATCCAGGCCGGTCTGCAGGCCTATGGAAAGCGCCAGCGTTGCATTGGACACATTATGCTGGCCCGGCATTCGCACTTCCACATCCCTGTATAGCATGGTCTTGTAATGAAAATCAAAAACCGTGGTACCGTCTTCTTCCGACCTGATATTGTCGGCAAAGATGTCGGAAGCCTTATCTCCAAAGGTCAGGACGTTATACGTCTGTTGCAGGATATCCAATTCGTCATGGGTAAATTCTGCGATCGTCGACCGGTGGAGATACACGGATCCTCCGGGGATGGTCTTATTGATAAATGCCTTAAAGCCTTTTTTGACCTCTTCATTTTCACCATAGATATCAAGATGATCGGCGTCCATACTCAGCACCGCGCTGATGTGTGGCGTCAGTGTAAGAAAAGAGCGGTCAAATTCATCTGCTTCAGCGACGATATAGTCCGATCCCTGGTCGACATAATTGGAGTCATAATTGGTCATGATACCCCCGACAAATCCGGTAACCCTGACACCGCAGTGATAAAGTATATGAGTAACCATCGCCGTTGTGGTTGTCTTACCGTGTGTACCCGCAATGGCGATCGTCTTTTCGGAATCACTGATATAGCCCAGCACCTGTGAGCGCTTCATCATAGTTACGCCGCTTGCTTCAAAATACCGGCGAAGTGCAGAAAATGAAGGTATAGCAGGTGTAAAGACCACCAGATCAGGAGTACCGGCGTGTCGAATATCGTCTTCATAGACAATGTCTACGCCTTTGGATTGCAGTTGCTGTGTGAGCGGAGTCTCAACGCGATCATAACCGCTCACCTTAATTCCTCTCCTGAGAAAATATTGAGCCAGAGCGCTCATCCCGATGCCCCCGATGCCGAGGAAAAAAACCGATCGTATGTCCTTCATCTCCTTCATATTATTTACCATTTATGAGATCAATGATGACTTTGGCTATATCGTTGGCAGCATTGGGCTTTCCAAGCGCCAGCGCGTCTGTCGCAAGCTGGCTGAGCTTATCCGGCTGGTTGACCAGGGCAAGGCTCTGCATGACCAATTTACCCGGAGCATCCGCATCGGATATCATCAATGCCGCATCCTTCCTGATGAGGGCCATTGCATTTTTGGTCTGATGGTCTTCAGCGACGTTGGGCGAAGGGATCAGTATCGAGGGCAGACCTGCAACACAGATCTCGGAAATGGTCAATGCTCCTGCCCTGCCGATGACAAGGTCGGCGCAAGCATAGGCAAGGTCGATCCGTTCGATAAATGAAAGGTTGATCACATTGGGCAGCATGGCCAAAGGGCTATGATCATAGAGTCCCTTGTAGAAGCTGCCGCTTTGCCATATCCATTGGACATCAGGATGTTGGGCAATGAGATCAAAGGCATTGGTCAGGGCATCGTTGAGCGTCTTGGCGCCAAGGCTGCCTCCCATTACGAGGATGGTTTTCTTATCGGGATCCAGGCCATACAGTTTGTAGCCCTCGGCGCGTTTTCCGCCCAGGTAATTGATATCCTGGCGCACCGGATTGCCCGTCAGCCGGATCCTGGAAGCAGGGAAAAATTGCTCTGTTCCTTCATAGGCCACACAGATGGCTGAAGCAGTCCTGGCAAGGATCTTATTGGTGACTCCGGGATAGCTGTTCTGCTCCTGTATGACAGTAGGAATGCCCAGCCTGTGGGCGATACGCAATACAGGTCCGCTGGCATAGCCACCCACACCGACGGCTATATCGGGCCGGAAGTCCTGAACAACATGCCGGGCCTTGCGCATACTCCTAAGCAGCTTGATGGGAAAGAGCAGGTTTCTGGCCGTCAGCTTACGTTGGAACCCTGCTATCGGCAGACCGACAATAGGATAACCCGCCTGCGGCACCTTTTCCATCTCCATCCTGCCTTCAGCACCGACAAACAGGATATCGACCTCGCCCAATGCAGCCCTGAGTGCATCGGCTATGGCTATCGCAGGGTAGATGTGCCCACCTGTACCTCCTCCGCTTATGATGATCTTTTTCTTCATGTCACACAGCAGAGATTTCGGGGTTAATTTTAACAGCGCTGATGGCTTCTTCTCTTGTCTCAATGTAACGGCTCACACTCAGGATAATGCCGAACGAGATACACGTAAAAATGAGGCTGGTACCACCCAGTGAGATGACAGGCAGCGTGACGCCCGTATCAGGAATAAGCCCGACATTGACCATAATGTTGGTATAGGCCTGGATCACAATATTGATACACAGCCCGATGGCAAGCATAGCGCCAAAGGTCTTGGGCGAACGTTTAACGATACGGATGACCCGGTACAGCATCAGGAGGTAGATAGCCATAATGCCTATTGCGCCTGCCATTCCGAATTCTTCACAAATGATAGCATAGATAAAGTCGGCATGGGAATATGGCAGGAAGTTTCGCTGCATGCTGTTGCCCGGGCCTTTGCCTATCACTCCGCCGTTGGCAATAGCGATACGGGCCTGCTGCGACTGGAAAGATTCCTGGTCGCCTACAAAGGTCGTAACCCGCTGGGCCCAGGTATGGGCTCTCGTCCCTGTACCGAGATTATAGCCGATCAGGAACACGATCAGGAACATACCGATGCCTGCTCCCATAATATACATAATATACCGGAGCGGTATCCGCCCTATGAACATGACGATGAGAGAAGTCACAAACAGCAGTCCTGCCGTACTCAGGTTGTTGGGTAAGATGACGACGCATACAAGAAGCGTGGGTATGATGAGCATCCAGAAAATGCCGATATCCTGCTTGATCATGGTCTGCGAGCCGCTGATAACTTTTGCGAGGTAGATCATGAGGGCCATCTTGGCGATATCGGCCGGTTGAATGGATAATCCAACGAATGGGACGGTTAACCATCGCTTTGCTCCATTTATTTCATTTCCAAAAAATAGAACCAAAACTAAAAGCAAAACAGAAATGAGCAAAAACGGCAAAGCGATGGTTGAATAGCTCTTGAAGTTAACCTTATGGCTAACATACGCGAGCCCCACTCCCACTATCAGAAAAACCAACTGCTTGAACAGGAAGTATTCATTGGTAGCTTCATGGCTGTTGCCAATCTGCGAATAACCTCCTGTAGTACTATAAACCGCAAGTAAGCTGCCGAGAGCGAGCAGGATGAGAACGATCCACAGGATCGGATCACCCTTAAAATTCGCACTTAACCATTCTTTTGTCTTCATTCTGTAGTTGTAGTTTTCTTAAAGACCAAATTTTTAATAGCAGACCTTAGTCTTCAGCCCAAAAAAGTTTATAATAGTTTTCTAATAGCCTTTTTAAATTTTTCGCCCCTGTCCTCATAATTTTTAAACAGGTCGAAACTTGCACAAGCCGGCGAAAGCAGCACGACATCACCTGACGTCGCAGCCTTCATAGCTTTCTCAACCGCTTCTTCTGCTGAAGAAGCCTCCTCTATTCCTTCAACAAGTTGACCGAATGAATCGATCAGCTTCGTATTGTCGACACCCAGGCATACCAGGTGCTTTACTTTTTCTTTCACCAGTGGATAAACAATCGAATAATCGTTGCCCTTATCCGTTCCTCCGGCAATCCATATCACCGGCTGTGTCATAGCTTCCAGCGCAAACCAGACGGAATCGACATTGGTCGCCTTGCTATCGTTGATAAAATCAACACCGCCGATCGTAGCCACGTATTCCAGGCGATGTGCAAGGCCTCTGAAAGTGCCTATATTCTGTTCGATCGCCTGCCGGCTGATGCCTGTAAATTCCAGCGCTTCGATCGCTTGGGCGATGTTGGATCGATTGTGACGACCCCTCAACTGGCAGGCGCTGATGTCGTATATGTTCCCGGCTATACTATTGTAAGCACTTTCGGTCAGCCTTTGCTGAGATGTGTATCTTACGATGGCGCTGGTTTCCACCTGATCAAAATAGCGCATGGTTTCAGCATCATCACTATTGAGGATCAACAGGTCCTCACTTGTCTGATTTTCAGTGATCCGGAATTTGGCCATCGCGTATTTTTCCATGCTGTGCTCATATCTGTCCAGGTGGTCAGGCGTAATATTGGTGATAATCGCAACAAAAGGGCGAAAATCGACAATCTGGTCCAGCTGAAAGCTGCTCAGCTCACATACATAGAATTCCGACCTTGCGGTCGCGATCATGCGGGCAAAGCTGTAGCCGATATTGCCAACCAGCGTCACATCCCGGTCATCCTCTTCCATGACATGATAGATCAGCGAAGACAACGTACTTTTGCCGTTGCTGCCGGTAATGCCGATCACTTTCCCCCCATCGATATGCCTCCATGCAAATTCGATCTCAGAAATGACCTCTTTGCCGCTTTTAACAAAATCAGTGACCACAGGCGCTGTAGAAGGTACACCGGGACTAACCACCATCAGGTCGAAGCGGTCGTTGAGGTCTGCAGAGTGCCCGTTTTCCTCAAAAGCAATGCTCAAGCGTTCCAGTTCCCCTCTGAAAGGGCTCACGACCGTACCGGCATCGCTCACCAGCACTCCGTAGCCCATGCGGCGGCAAAGCAGGGCTGTCCCTACTCCACTCTCCTTAGCACCTATGACGACTACCTGCATACTGATTACCTGATCTTAAGGGTTAAAATGGTCATGACGGCCAGGATGATGGAAACGATCCAGAACCGGGTCACGATCTTGGCCTCGTGATAGCCTTGTTTCTGAAAATGGTGATGAATCGGCGCCATCAGGAAGATCCGCCGGCCTTCGCCATATTTTTTCTTTGTGTATTTGAAGTAATATCGCTGGATGATAACCGATAGATTTTCGATGACAAAGATGCCGCAGAGCACCGGCAATAACAGCTCCTTACGCAAAACAATGGCCAGGGCAGCAATAATGCCTCCCAGGGTCAGGCTTCCCGTATCGCCCATAAATACACGGGCCGGAAATGAATTGTGCCATAAAAAGCCGGTGCATGCCCCGATAAAACACGCGCTAAAAATCACCAGCTCACTACTGTTGGGGATATAAAAGATATTGAGATAGTCTGCGAAGATCGAGTTACCGCTGAGGTAAGCAAAAACAGCCAACACGGCGCCGATCGTCGCAGAAACACCGGTCGCGAGGCCGTCGATCCCATCTGTAAGATTGGCCGCATTGCTCACTGCAGTGATGATAAAAACAACTGCGACGATAAAGACGATCCATAACAATACCTGGCTGTTCATATCAAAGAAGTCGAGCAGACTGCCATAGTCCAGCTGGTTGTTCTTAAAAAAAGGAACATTGGTGATCGCCGCCTTGGCATTTACCATTTCTACCATCTTCCCTGCCACATGGGGGTCTTCCACCATAACGGTCCTGACGACCTTATAGCCGCCCAGCTCCGCTTCTTCAGGCGTCATCCTGATGGTCACGTCATCACGGACAAGCATCGTAATGGAAACGATCAAGCCAAGCCCTACCTGGCCGATGATCTTAAAGATGCCCTTGAGTCCATCCTTATCTTTTTTGACCACCTTGATGTAATCGTCGATATAGCCTATGCCCGCCATCCACAAGGTCGATATCAGCATAAGGATAACATATACGTTGTCCAGCCGGGCAACAAGCAGGCAGGGAATGACAATGGCCAGGACAATGATAATACCGCCCATGGTTGGGGTGCCTTCTTTTTCTTTCTGACCGGCCAGTCCCAGGTCCCGGACGGATTCGCCTATCTGGCGTCTACGGAGGATCTGAATAATTCTTTTACCAAAAACGATCGAGATCAAGAGGGAAAGTACGATAGCCAGACCTGCACGGAAAGTGATGAAACGGAAGACTCCCGTTCCGGAGATGTTCAGATCTTTATACAAGTATTCAAAAAAATAATACAGCATAATGCTTATCGTAAATTTTTTCCCTGATGCACCTTCTCAGATACATTCTGTAATGGTTTCTTTTGGGTATTTTATGTCTTCTGATCGGGCATTCTATCTGATAAAAGGTGAACAGGGGGCAAGATAGCCTGTGCTGACATTAGAACCGATATGGCAGCCAGATGCCGATCCGCCTTCCCTGTCCATTCCAACCTTTTTAAAAATAGAACCTACTTCTTAGCGGCAGAACTTCATCTGCCTGTTATATCTTCAATAACCTTACGATCGTCGAAATCATGCCTGACCCCTCTGATCTCCTGGTACGTTTCATGACCTTTGCCGGCTACAAGGACGATATCTCCTTTTTTTGCCAGGCGGGCTGCCGTTCTGATAGCCTGCACCCTGTCGTTGATGACCAACACTTTGTTTCTGTCATCGGCATCGACGCCTGCCATCATTGCTGCTGTTATGCTTTCAGGATCTTCATTTCTCGGATTATCATCGGTAAAGATGACATCCCGGCTCCACCTAGCCGCCAGCCCTCCCATGACCGGCCTTTTTGCCGCATCCCGGTTGCCTCCGCATCCCACTACTGTTATTATACCTCCATGGCGTTTCATAACATCGATGGTCTTCAGCACTTTTTCCAGGGCATCAGGCGTGTGGGCATAATCCACCACATACAATACCCCGGTACGCTCATCCCTGATGGTCTCAAACCGCCCTTTTGCACCGGCGAGAGCACTCAGGCCGGTAAGAACATCCTCCTTCGGGAAGCCGAGCAGGACACCGACACTATAGGCACAGAGAGCATTATATGCATTGAACTCCCCTATAAGCCGCAGGTGCACATGCATACCTCCGATCTCCATCTCCAGTCCTTCCAGCGTATTTTCAAAGATCTTACCTTTGAAATCAGCGCTTTTGCGCAGGCTGTAGGAGTAGCGGCGGGCCTTGGTATTCTGCAGCATCACCTCACCTCTTTTGTCGTCCACATTGACCAGGGCAAAACAGTCGCCGGTCAATCCGTCAAAAAAGGACTTTTTGGCTGCTATGTACTCGTCGAAGGTCTTGTGATAATCCAAATGGTCGTGCGACATATTGGTAAATACCGCTCCCTCAAACCTGAGTCCGCTGATCCTTTTCTGGTGGGCTGCATGTGAGCTGACCTCCATAAAGGCATAATCACAACCTTCATCCACCATGGCTGCCAGCAGGGCATTCAATGCCACCGGATCAGGAGTGGTGTGTGTAGCGGGAATGACACGTTGTCCGATCTTATTTTCAACTGTAGAGATCAGGCCTGTTTTACGACCCAGCAGGGTCAATAGCTGATGCAGGAGTGTTACTGTCGTTGTCTTGCCATTGGTTCCTGTGACGCCTACGAGCCTTAATTTCTCAGAAGGATGGTCATAGAAAGCGGAAGCAATTTCTCCGGCAGCACCGGCGCTGTCATCGACGCGGATCGTGATCCCGGCTCCGGCATCTTTGATATCATGCTGATAAATAACAGCCACAGCCCCCGCCCGCACAGCATCACCGATGTATTGATGTCCGTCAGCTTCTGTACCACTGATAGCTATAAACACGTAGCCATCAGCGACCTTCCTGCTGTCGATCGCCACACCCGATACATTCCTGTCCGGAAGATCAGAAGTGGCAACTATGCCGGCCCTGGTAAGTAAATGCTTCAGCTTCACGACTGCTTAACTATTGCAACTTAATCACTACTTTCTGCCCCGCTACCTTTGTACCGGGTGGTATATTCTGATGGGATACCCTTCCGTATCCCGTTATTTCCGCTGTAAGGCCTTTGCTCTCCAGGGCATAGAGCGCGTCCCTCAATCCCATTCCCGTAACATCAGGTACCAGGTTGCCAGAGTCGGCATATGCCAGAAGGTTGACCTCAGAATCGGCACGTTTCGTCACCACAAGGTCAGTTACTCCGCCTTTGGAGTAGACCGGCACACCCAGCCGGTTAAACACGCTCAGAAAATCATTTCTGAATCCCTTGTCGCCCTGCGGCAGCCGGGAAGAGAATGCTGTCAGGTTTCTCGCCGGAGTTGAGACCTTAAAGAACTTGGGATCAAATGACAGCACCTTATCCGCTATAGCCTTAAAAACCGGCAATGCCACTTCAGCACCATGATAGCCATGCTCTCTCGGCTCCGTAATGGAGACACAGATCGAATAAACGGGATTGTCAGCAGGA
>Ga0206118_100922_pt1 | contig 10295 bp, 9 predicted proteins | sample 3A20Ametagenome_FD_177999 | JGI IMG/M metagenome (GOLD analysis project Ga0206118, IMG submission 177999) | Enriched microbial communities from leaf-cutter ant dump, University of Wisconsin, Madison, United States - 3A20A | ecosystem: Environmental > Terrestrial > Nest > Insects nest > Nest dump...
CAGCACCTTCATGCCGAAACCGTGGTGGCCGCGGCGGGCGATGGCCTGGCCGATGCGGCCCATGCCGAGGATGCCCAGCGTGCTGCCATGCAGGTCGGCGCCAAGCATGGTGGTGAACGACCACTGCCCCCAGTTGCCCTCGCGCAGCCAGCGGTCGGACTCGACGATGCGCCGCGCCGCGGCCATCAGCAGCGCGAAGCCGAGGTCGGCGGTGGTCTCGGTGAGCACGTCGGGGGTGTTGGTGGCGACGATGCCCGCCGCGCTCAATGCCGCAAGGTCGAGGTTGTTGTAGCCGACGCCGACGTTGGCGACGATCTTCAGCGCCGGCGCATCGGCGATTTCCGCCGCGCCGATGCGTTCGTTGAGGGTGACCAGCGCGCCGTCGGCGCCGGACAGGTGCGCCGCCAGCGCGGCGCTGTCATGCGCGGTGACAGCGGGCGTGGCGACCACGTCGCAGTACGCGGCCAGCTGCGCGACGGTGTCGTCGAACAGCGGCTGCGATACCCAGACGCGGGGGCGGCGCTCAGCCATCGAGGCTTCCGGGGATGCGCGGGGAAACATCGCCGACGTCGCCGCATTGCGCGCGATGGCGCAGCGCCTGGTCCATCAGCACCAGCGCCAGCATCGCCTCGGCGATGGGCGTGGCGCGGATGCCGACGCAGGGATCGTGGCGGCCGGTGGTGATGACGTCGACCGGGTTGCCGGCCACGTCCACCGTCGCGCCGGGCAGGCGCAGGCTGGAGGTCGGCTTGAGTGCCATCGCCGCGACGATCTGCTGGCCGGTGGCGATGCCGCCGAGGATGCCGCCGGCATGGTTGGACTGGAAGCCTTCGGGCGTGATCAGGTCGCGGTGTTCGGTGCCCTTCTGCGCAGCGCTGGCGAAGCCGTCGCCGATCTCCACGCCCTTGACCGCGTTGATGCTCATCAATGCCGCGGCGATCTCGCCGTCGAGCTTGCCGTAGATCGGCTCGCCCCAGCCCGGCGGCACGCCGTCGGCAATCACGTTCACGCACGCGCCGACCGAGTCGCCGGACTTGCGCAGCGCATCCATGTACGCCTCCAGCTCCGGCACCTGCGGCGCGTGCGGCCAGAAGAACGGGTTGTCCTCGACCGCGCTCCAGTCGAAGCCGGCCGGAACGATTTCGCCCAGTTGCGAGAGATGACCGCGCACGGTCACGCCGTAACGCTGCCGCAACCACTTCTTGGCGATGACGCCGGCGGCCACGCGCATGGTGGTTTCGCGCGCCGAGGAACGGCCGCCACCACGCGGGTCGCGGATGCCGTACTTCTGCCAGTAGCTGTAGTCGGCATGGCCCGGGCGGAACTGCGCGGCGATGCTGCCGTAGTCCTTGCTGCGCTGGTCGGTGTTGCGGATCAGCAGCGCAATCGGGGTGCCGGTGGTGCGGCCTTCGTAGACGCCGGACAGGATCTCCACCTCGTCGGCCTCGCGCCGCGCCGAGGTGTGGCGGCTCTTGCCGGTGGCACGCCGTTGCAGGTCGTGGGCGAACTCCTCCGGCGCGATCTCCAGCCCCGGCGGGCAACCATCTATCACGCAGCCGATGGCCGGTCCGTGCGATTCGCCGAAGGTGGTGACGGTCAGCAGCCTGCCGAAGGAATTGGAGCTCATCGCTGCGCCGCCAGCTCGGCGATGCGCGCGTGGTGGGCACGCAGCTCGGCGGCCTCGACCGCGAAGATGCCCATCTGCCCGACCTTGAACTCGATCCACGCCAGGTCCAGCTCCGGCAGCAGGCGCGTCACGTGCTGCTCGCTGTCGCCGACCTCGCAGATCAGCAGGCCGTCCTCGGTGAGGTGGTCGGGCGCGTCGCGCAGGATCTTCAGTACCAGGTCCAGGCCATCATCGCCGGCGCGCAGCGCCAGTTCCGGCTCGTGCGCGTATTCGCGCGGCAGCGCGTCGGTCTCGTCGTTGGTGACGTAGGGCGGGTTGGTGACGATCAGTTCGTAGGTGCGGCCGGCCAGCCCATCGAACAGGTCGCTCTTGACCAGTTCGACGTTGTGCGCGAGCAGGCGTTCCTTGTTCTCGGCGGCCAGCGACAGCGCGGCGTCGTTGATGTCGCTGCCGTCCACCTGCCAGTTCGGATGATGATGTCCCATCGCGATGGCGATGCAGCCCGAGCCGGTGCACAGATCCAGCGCGCGGGTGACCTCGCGCCCGGCCAGCCACGGCTCGAAGCCCTCCAGGATCAGCTCGGCGATCGGTGAACGCGGCACCAGCGCGCGCGCATCGCTCTTGAAGCTCAACCCGGCGAACCACGCCTCGCCGATCAGGTAGGCGGCCGGCACGCGCTCGGCGATGCGGCGCTCGAACAGCGCCAGCACCTGCAGTTTTTCGTCGCTCAGCACGCGCGCCTGGCCGTAGGCAGGGCCCAGGTCCGGCGGCAGGTACAGGGCGTGCAGCACCAGGCTGGTGGCTTCGTCCAGCGCGTTGTCGTAGCTGTGGCCGAAGGTCAGGCCCGCGGCGTTGAAACGGCTGGCGCCGTAGCGGATCAGGTCGATGATCGTGTGGAGTTCGGCGGCCGCCTGGGCAGTCATGGCAATGCGGAAAGGCTTGAATGGACTGCGATTATAGGCACGCACCCGGTATATTGAGCGCCGGTTGCAGCCGAAACTTCGGCAATCGCCCGGCATCCTGCCCGCACCGCCACGCACCGGCGCCACCCTACCGCCCCCGCCACGGAGAATCGGCCCATGTTCAACCGCAATACCGGCATCGTCCTGGCCATCGCGCTGGCGGCGGCACTGGGCCTGCTGCTGGCGCAGAAGGTGTTCGGCCCGGCCGGCGCAGGCAAGCGCGACACCGGCTCGATCATCTTCTACCCCACCCCGCGCGCGCTGCCGGATTTCAGCCTGAGCCAGTCCGACGGCACCCGCCTGATCCCCGGCGAGCTGCGCGGGCACTGGACGCTGGTGTTCCTCGGCTTCACCTCCTGCCCCGACGTGTGCCCGACCACGCTGGCCGAGCTGGCGCGTGCGCAGAAGCAGTGGGAAACCATCCCCGAAAGCCTGCGCCCGCGCGTGGTGTTCGTCTCCGTGGACCCCGAGCGCGACACCCCGGCGCGGCTGGGCGAATACGCCCACGCCTTCCACAAGGACACCCTCGCCGCCACCGCCGACGTGCCGTCGCTGGAGCGCTTCGCCACCCCGCTCGGCCTCGTGTTCCAGAAGGCGCCGGGCAAGAACTTCAAGGCCAACCCGAACGACTACAGCATGGACCACTCGGCCAGCATCGCCGTGCTCGACCCCGAGGGCCGGCTAGCCGGACTGATGCGCCCCCCGTTCGACCCGCAGGCCATCGCCCGCGACCTGACCAAGCTCACCGGAAAATCCGCTCCATGACCCTGCTGACAACGCTTACCTACGCGCTGCCGCACCGCCTGCTGTCCTCGCTTGCCCGCTCGCTGGCCTATTCGCAAAACCCGCGCATCTCGCGCTGGCTGATCGATACCGTGACCCGCAGGTTCGACGTCAACCTCGCCGAAGCCGCCGACGCCGACCCGCGCAGCTACGCCAGCTTCAACCGTTTCTTCACCCGTGCGTTGAAGCCCGGCGCGCGCGTGGCCGACGCCGACCCGCGCACCCTGCTGATGCCCGCCGACGGCCGCATCAGCCAGCTCGGCCCGATCGAGGACGGCCGCATCTTCCAGGCCAAGGGCCAGTCGTTCACCGCCGCCGAACTGCTCGGCGACGCAGCCGCTGCCGAACCGTTCGCCGACGGCCTGTTCGCCACCGTGTACCTGTCCCCGCGCGACTACCACCGCGTGCACATGCCGTGGACCGGCACCCTGCGCGAAACCGTGCACGTGCCGGGGCGGCTGTTCAGCGTCGGCCCCGCCGCGGTGGCCGGGGTGCCGCGCCTGTTCGCCCGCAACGAACGGCTGGTATGCCACTTCGACACCGATTTCGGGCCAATGGTGCAGGTGATGGTCGGCGCACTGCTGGTCAGCGGCGTGGAAACGGTATGGAGCGGCGAGGAAATCCCGGCCTATGGCGACCGTATCACCCGCAAGGACTGGCGCGGCAAGGGCATCACCCTGGAAAGGTTCGCCGAGATGGCGCGCTTCAACTACGGCAGCACCGTGATCGTATTGCTGCCGCCGGGCGTGGCGGCATTCGACCCGGCATTGCAAGCTGAAAGTCCCGTGCAACTGGGCCAGCGGCTGGCGACACTGCAATAAACCCGTAGGAGCGCACCTTGGTGCGCGATGGGCTTCACCGGGAAAGCTTCATCGCGCACCAAGGTGCGCTCCTACGGATTGCGGTTGCTCACCACTCCGGCTCACGCTCCGGCAGCAGCGCGCGGATCACCTGGCCGTCGGCGCCGGCGGCCAGCTTCTCGGCTTCGGCGATGGGGATGTCCACCTCGACCAGCCAGCCTTCCTCGTCGGCCTGTTCGCTGCGGATGACCTCCAGCTGGTGCAGGCGAGAGCGCAGCCGCCCGGCTTCGGGCGGCAGGCGCACGCTGCCGGTCACGTGCTGCAGGCCCAGGCGCTTGCCCAGCACCGATTGCAGCAACTCCAGCCCGCGGCCGTCGCGCGCAGAAATCCATACCCGCTCGCGGCGGGCCTCGTCCGGCACGCCGTCCTGCGCGTCGTGGCGCACGTCCGCACCTTCGATGCGGTCGATCTTGTTGAACACCAACAGCTGCGGCAGCTCACCGGCACCCACCGCCTCCAGCACCTCGTCCACCTGGGCGATGCGTTCCTCGCGCAGCGGGTCGGCGGCATCGACCAGGTGCAGCAGGAAATCCGCCTCGCGCGCTTCGCTCAGGGTGGAGCGGAACGCGGCCACCAGTTCGTGCGGCAGGTCGCGGACGAAGCCGACGGTGTCGGCCAGCATGGCGTTGCCGCCGGGCAGCGCGATGCGGCGCACGGTCGGGTCGAGGGTGGCGAACAACTGGTCGGCGGCATAGGCGCCGGCACCAGTCAATGCGTTGAACAGGGTGGACTTGCCGGCATTGGTATAGCCGACCAGCGCCACCCGCGGCATCTCGCTGCGCACGCGCGCGCGACGCATCTGGGTGCGCTGCACCTCCACCTTTTCCAGCCGCTTCTGCAACTGCTCCACGCGCTTCTGCAACAAGCGGCGGTCGGTTTCCAGCTGGGTTTCACCGGGACCGCGCAGGCCAATGGAACCGCCGCGCTGGCGCTCCAGGTGGGTCCAGCCGCGTACCAGCCGGGTCGCGAGGTGGCTCAGCTGCGCCAGCTCCACCTGCAGCTTGCCCTCGTGGCTGTGCGCACGCTGGGCGAAGATGTCCAGGATCAGCCCGGTGCGGTCGATCACGCGCCGTTCGAGGAAGCGTTCGAGGTTGCGCTCCTGCACCGGGGTGAGCGGGTGGTTGACCAGCACCAGGTCGGCGCCGGTCGCTTCGGCAGCCGCCTTCACTTCGTCCAGCTTGCCGCTACCGATCAGGGTCGAGGGATTGGGACGGTCGATGCGCGCGGTCACGGTGGCCGCGATGCCGGCGCCGGCCGAGCGGGCCAGGTCGGTGAACTCTTCCAGCACATCTTCTTCCAGCCGGCCGAAGTGCGGCTGGATCAATAGCGCGTGTTCGCCCTTCTTCGAACGGTCAAACACGCGCCACGTCCTGCTTATTCGTTGTCGTCATCGCCTGCCTGGCCGTTGTCCGCCGACTGCACGTAACCACCGCCCGGCCCGACCTTGACGTTGCGCGCCGGCACCACGGTGGAAATGGCGTGCTTGTAGACCATCTGGCTGACGGTATTGCGCAGCAGCACCACGAACTGGTCGAACGACTCGATCGTGCCCTGCAGCTTGATGCCGTTGACCAGGTACACCGACACCGGCACCCGCTCGCGGCGCAATGCGTTCAGAAAAGGATCCTGCAGGGATTGCCCCTTGGACATGTCAACTCCTCGTTATTGTTCTTATGGGCCGAAGCGGTTCCCCCGCCGCTCCGGAGTGCCGATGGTACACCGCCGCACGCCCGCTCACCTTGCCAGAAACAGCGAAACCGCTTCGCGCAGGCGCGGCATGTCGCCAGCCGGATCGAACCAGCGCGCGTCCAGCTCGCCGCGCAGCCAGGTGAGCTGGCGCTTGGCCAGCTGCCGGGTGGCGAAGATGCCCCGGTCGCGGAACTCGGCGGCGCTGCCCTGCCCGTCGAGGAACTGCCACGCCTGGCGGTAGCCGACCGCGCGGATGGCCGGCAGGTCCAGCGGGTTTTCCACCTCGGCCATCCGCGGCAATGCGCGCAGGCGGCGCACCTCGTCGAGGAAACCCTGCGCCAGCATCAGGTCGAAACGCGTTTCGATGCGCCGGTGCAGCACCGCACGCTCGGCCGGCGCCAGCACCAGCTTCAACACGCGCGCCGGCAGGCGGGCGATGCCCGGCTGCGCCTGCCAGTAGCTGATCGGCTTGCCGGTCAGGCGATGCACTTCCAGCGCACGCTGGATGCGCTGCGGATCGGTGGCGTGGATGCGTTTGGCTGCCACCGGATCGATTCGCGCCAGTTGCGCATGCAGTGCCGGCCAACCATCAGTATCGGCCTCGGCGCTGATCTGCGCGCGAATGGCCGCATCGGCTTCCGGCATCGGCGACAAGCCTTGCAGCAACGCGCGGAAATACAGGCCGGTGCCGCCGGCCAGGATCGGCAGCTTGCCGCGCGCGACGATGTCGCGCACCGCCGCGGCCGCATCGCTGGCGAACTCGGCGGCCGAGTAGGCCTGCCACGGGTCGCGCAGGTCCAGCAGGTGGTGGGCGATGCCGGCGCGCTCGGCGACGTCCGGCTTGGCCGCGCCGATGTCCAGCCCGCGGTATACCAGCGCCGAGTCGACGCTGACGATTTCACCGCCATGCGCCTGCGCCAGCTCGATGGCCGCCGCGGTCTTGCCCGAGGCGGTCGGGCCCATCAGGGCAATGGCAAGCGGGCGCGCGTCGGCCGGCATCAGTCCTCGTCCGGCCAGCGCGACGGCACCGGTCTGTCGGCGCGCGGCGCCGGCACCGCGTCGAGCGCGGCCAGCACCTTGAGTGCATCGACCGTGGCGGCCACGTCGTGCACGCGCACGATCTTCGCCCCGCGCTGCACCGCCAGCAGGTGCGCGGCCACGGAACCGGCGATGCGTTCGCCGGCCACCGCACGCCCGGTGGCCTCACCGATGCAGCGTTTGCGCGACAGGCCCGCCAGCAGCGGCACGCCCAGCGCCAGCAGCTTTTCCTGCGCCGCCAGCAGCGCGAAGTTCTGCGCGGTGTCCTTGTTGAAGCCGTAGCCCGGATCGGCCACCAGCCGGGCGCGGACGATGCCGGCCATTTCCGCGGCGAAGACGCGTTCGGCCAGGAAGCGTTGCACCTCGCCAGCCACGTCGTCGTAATCGTGTGCCACGCCAGCATCGTGTGGGCCGCCCAGCGCGTGCATCAGAACCACGGCGGCACAGGAACCGGCCACCACCTCCAGCGCGCCGGGTTGGCGCAGGGCCTGCACGTCGTTGACCATGCCGGCGCCGGCGGCCAGCGCCGCGCGCATCACCTCGGGCTTGCAGGTATCGACGCTGACCGGCACGCCGGTACGCGCCACCAGTGCCTCGATCACCGGCACCACGCGCTCGATCTCCTGCTGCGCCGACACCAGCGCGGCACCGGGGCGGGTGGACTCGCCACCCACGTCCAGCAGGTCGGCGCCCTGCTCCACCAGCGCCAGCCCGTGGGCGATGGCCGCGCCGGTGTCGAAATGCAGGCCGCCATCGGAGAACGAATCGGGGGTGACGTTGACGATGCCCATCACCCGCGGCCGGTCCAGCCGCAACAGGCGGCCCGCGCAATCCAGTACCGGGGAAGTATCGAACATCAGCGTTTGCTCCTTGCGCGGATGGCGGTGCCGACCAGGCTCAACACCACGCCCAAGGCAATACCGAGAAGGATGCCGGTCAGGTAATGGCCGGTTTTCATCGCGAAGGCGACGCCGGCGACGGTGGCGATCACCATTTCGGGGATGTGGGTGGAAGTGTTGGGCGAAGGCTGGTTCATGGGTACGAAGGTTGCTGCGTGATCAGGAGATTTTCTACCGGGCGACAAAATGCAAGATTAAAGCCCCTCTCCCTGCGGGGTGAGAGGGGCAGCTTGCGAACCACCGGTTCGCTGCCCCTCGAACGCCCTTGCGCCAGCACAAGGGCCGGGGCGCGGAGCGGGGGTTGGGGTGAGGGGCGAACGGAGTACAGGTGGTTAACCATCATGGACTTCGTTCGCCCCTCATCCGCCCTTCGGGCACCTGCATTCGGCACATCCCTGTGCCTCACCCTTCGGGCGGCTTCGCCGCGCAGCCCGGCAGTCCTGCCGGGCTGTCTCCCGTAGGGAGAAGAAATCGACATGAAAGCAAACGGGCCGGAAAATCCGGCCCGTTCCATTTCATCGCAGCGGCAGGATTCAGTGCTGCCCGGCCGGATCGCTGATCGGCGCGACCGGATGCTCGTCGCCACCCTTGTCACTGTCCGACGGGTCGCTCTTGGGCTTGTCCACCCAGCCGGCCGGTGGTTCGGGCTTGCGCCCTTCCATGATCGCCTTGACCTGCTCGGCGTCGATGGTTTCCCACTCCAGCAGCGCGGCGGTCATCGCCTCGACGATGTCGCGCTTCTCCTCCAGGATGCTGCGCGCGACGTGGTACTGCTCGTCGAGGATGCGGCGGATCTCCGCGTCCACCTTCTGCTGGGTGGCCTCGGAAATGGTCTTGCTGTGCATGCCGTAGCCGCCTTCGTCGTCGGCATAGACCATCGTGCCGAGCACGTCGGACATGCCGTACTTGGTGACCATGCCGCGTGCCAGCTTGGTGGCGCGCTCGAAGTCGTTGGAGGCGCCGGTGGACATCTGCCCGACGAAGATCTCCTCGGCGATGCGGCCGCCGAACAGGATCGCCAGCTCTTCCAGCATGCGGTCCTTGTACTTGCTGATGTGGTCGTGCTCGGGCAGCTGCCAGGTCACGCCCAGCGCCCAGCCGCGCGGCATGATCGTCACCTTGTGCACCGGGTCGGCCTTGGGCAGGGTCATGGCGACCACCGCGTGGCCCGACTCGTGGTAGGCGGTGTTGCGGCGCTCGTCCTCGCGCATGACCATGCTGCGGCGCTCCGGACCCATGTAGATCTTGTCCTTGGCGTCCTCGAAGTCCTGCATGCCCACTTCCTGCTTGTTGCGGCGTGCGGCAAACAGGGCACCCTCGTTGACCAGGTTGGCAAGGTCCGCGCCGGAGAAGCCCGGGGTGCCGCGCGCCAGCACTTCCGGCTTGACGTCGTCGGCGGCCGGCACCTTGCGCAGGTGCACGCGCAGGATCTGCTCGCGGCCCTTGATGTCGGGCAGGCCGACCATGACCTGGCGGTCGAAGCGACCCGGGCGCAGCAGCGCCTTGTCGAGCACGTCGGGGCGGTTGGTGGCGGCGATCACGATCACGCCCTCACCGCCCTCGAAACCGTCCATCTCCACCAGCATCTGGTTCAGGGTCTGCTCGCGCTCGTCGTGGCCGCCGCCCATGCCGGAACCGCGATGGCGGCCGACCGCGTCGATCTCGTCGATGAAGATGATGCACGGCGCGTGCTTCTTGGCCTGCTCGAACATGTCGCGCACGCGGCTGGCGCCGACGCCGACGAACATCTCCACGAAGTCCGAGCCGGAGATGCTGAAGAACGGCACCTTGGCCTCGCCGGCGATCGCGCGCGCCAGCAGGGTCTTGCCGGTGCCGGGCGGGCCGACCATCAGCACGCCGCGCGGGATCTTGCCGCCAAGCTTGGTGAAGCGCGACGGGTCGCGCAGGAACTCGACCAGTTCGCCCACCTCCTCCTTGGCCTCGTCGCAGCCGGCGACGTCGGCGAAGGTCACCTTGATCTGGTCCTCGCCCTGCAGCTTGGCCCGCGATTTGCCGAAGGACATCGCGCCCTTGGCGCCGCCGCCACCGCCCTGCATCTGCCGCATCATGAAGATCCAGAAACCGATCAGCAGCAGCACCGGCAGGAACTGCAGCGCGATGCTCCAGAAGCTCGGCCCGGTGGCCGGCTTCATGCGCACGATGTCGACCTTCTTGGTGTACAGCTGGTCGATCAGCTTCTCGTCGCGCGGCGCGTACAGCGAGCCCTCGGTGCCGTCGTTGCGCCGGTAGCGGATGGCGTTGGTGGTCAGGGTGGTGTCGTCGGTGAACTCCACCGACTTGATCCGCCCGGCGTCCACTTCCTGCAGGAACTGGGTGTAGTTGCTGGCGTCGCCGACGGTCGGCGTGCCGCCGCGCGGGGCGAAGCTCTGGAACACCACCATCAGCACGACGGCGACAACCACCCATAGCAGGAGGT
>Ga0206118_100924_pt1 | contig 10271 bp, 8 predicted proteins | sample 3A20Ametagenome_FD_177999 | JGI IMG/M metagenome (GOLD analysis project Ga0206118, IMG submission 177999) | Enriched microbial communities from leaf-cutter ant dump, University of Wisconsin, Madison, United States - 3A20A | ecosystem: Environmental > Terrestrial > Nest > Insects nest > Nest dump...
CGTCAAATGGAGGAAATGATGAGATTTTCCAGAGAACTGCTGTTGGCAACGACTGCTGCCCTGATGGCGAGCGCGGGTGTGGCACTGGCCGAAGGCCCCATGCCGATGAACGAAGGGGCCGATATCAAGGGCATGTGCGGCGACAAGCCGGCGATCGTTGCTCTGGCCGACGGCTACGGCGGCGACACCTGGAGAAAGATCGCGCTGGCCGAATTCAGGGACGAGGCGGCAAAGTGCGCGAATATCGAGAAGGTCCTCTATACCGACGCCGGCGGTGACCCGCAGAAGGCCACGAGCGACCTGAACAGCCTCGTGGCGCAGGGCGCCAACGTGATCGTCGTCGCGCCGGACTTCTCCCAGTCGCTGATTCCGGCGATGCGCGCCGCGATGAAGGAAGGAGTCGTGGTCGTGCCTTACAACGCGAAGGTCAACGGCGAGGCCGGCAAGGATTTCAGCGCCAACGTGGTGCAGAACGTCGACTTCATCGCCGCGGAATGGGCGAAGTGGCTGAGCGGGAACATGAAGAGCGGCGGCCTGCTCTATTTCAGCGGTCCGGCCGGAACCGCCTATTCCAAGAACTTCAACGAGCGCATCAAGGCCAATCTCGCGAACTTCGACGGCCTGACGGTCCTGAATGACGACTATATCGTCACCAACTGGAATCCGGCGGATGCGCAGAAGGCGGCTTCGGGCGCCATAGCCACCTATCCGAAGATCGATGCCGTCGCCGTCGACGTCGGTCCCGTCGGGGCGTCCGTGGTGCGCTCCTTCCAGCAGGCCGGCCTTGAGGTTCCCTTCGTGGTCAGCATGGCGAGCAACAACGAGCTGAACTGCATGTGGGCCGACGCCAAGGCGGAAGGCAAGCCTTTCTCCTACCTCACGCTCGATGGTACGACCTACCAGACCCGCATCGCGTTGCGTCGCGGCCTGTCGCTCTTCGAGGGCACGGAGAACCCGGATGCGACCGAGGTCGCCGCATTCGTCTATGCCGATAGCCTCGGGGGCAAGGAACCCTTCTGCGACAAGTCGGCCCCGCTGGACGCAGACTTCTCCGGGGGACTGGAACCCGACGCCCTAAAGGCGATCTTCAAGTAACGGACGGAACGGATGAATACCCTGTCGCTCGAACTACGAAATGTCAGCAAGCACTTTCCGGGTGTGCGTGCCTTGGATCGCGTCTCGCTGGATGTGGCGGCGGGGGAAATCCATGGACTTGTCGGCGAGAACGGCGCCGGCAAGTCCACGCTGATGGGGGTCGCATCGGGAGCGCTCGTCCCGACCGAGGGCGAAGTCTTCCTTGTCGGCAAAGCTTTGACCGGCGGCATCGAGGCGGCGCGCGACCTGGGGCTGGCGATCGTTCGCCAAGAGCCGTCGCTGATGCCGGACCTGACCGTCGCCGAGAATTTCTATGTCGGACTGCCCGCGCACCGGCGGCCGTCGGCGGGCAATGCGGCAAAGGCCGCCGGCCAGAGCCTGCGGCTTTGGTCGCAAGACGTGGGGATCAATCCGGACCAGCTTGTCGCGGCGCTCAATCCCGAGCAGCGCTTCATCGTGGAGATATGCAAGGCACTTGCCGCCAGGCCGAAGATCCTGATTCTGGACGAGCCGACCGAGCATCTCCACGGCGAGGACGTCGAGCGCCTGTTCAAGCGCATCCGCGATGCGGCTGCATCCGGCACCGCCGTCGTCTACATCTCGCACCGGCTTCACGAGGTGCGGGCCATCGCCGAGCGCATCACCGTGCTCAGGGACGGCAAGGGCCAGGGAACCTATCCCGCGGAGAGCCTGACGGAACAGCAGGTGGTCGAACTGATCGTCGGGGGCAAGCTGGAGCGCGAGTTTCCCCCGAAGGGCCGGATCGATGAGACGGCACCGGCCGTGCTTCAGGTCGATGACCTGACGGGAAAGCATTTCTCCAATGTGAACCTTGCGGTCCGGCACGGCGAGATCGTCGGCCTCGCCGGTGTGAGCGACAACGGCCAAAGAGAGTTTCTCCGTGCGCTCGCCGGCCTGGAAACGGTGACCGGCGGAGAGATCCGCCTTGGCGGGAAGCCGCTCGTCAACCGCAGCGCCGCAGCGGCCAAGAAGGCGGGGATCGTGTTGCTCCCCGGTGACCGTCACCGTGCATCGATGTTCGGCGCGCTCGGCGTCGCCGAGAATTTCGTCATCCGCAGCCCGGATCGCGACGTGCGGGGAGGGTTCGTGTCGTCGGCGAGCGAGAGACGGCGGGCCGAGCAGGCGATTTCGGCATTTCGCGTGAAGACGCCGTCCGTGGACACGCGTATCGCCGCACTTTCGGGGGGTAACCAGCAGAAGCTCATTCTCGCCAGCGCCCTTGCGGCAGGGCCCAGGATTCTCCTCGTCGAGGAGCCGACGCAGGGGGTCGACGTCGGCGCCCGCTCCGAGATCTACGCCACGCTGCGCGCCATCGCAGATCAGGGAACGACGATCCTCGTCGTCTCTTCCGATGCGACGGAGGTCGCCGGACTGTGCGACCGCGTCATCGTCTTTTCCCGCGGCCAGGTCGTGTCCGAGCTTCGCGGCGAGGAGGTGAGCGAGCACGGCATCGCCAGCGCGATCCTGACGACCAGTTCCGTGCGGGAGAAACGGGACGACAACGTGGGAGGCTTCTGGGCGTGGGCTGCGGGAAGCTGGTCGCCCGTCGTCATGGTGGCGATCGGCATCGTCATCGTCGGCCTGCTGGGCGCTTCCCTGAACGAGTTCTACCTGACCCCCCGGAATTTCGCGGGGATCCTTGCCCTGGTCGCGACCCTGGCCCTCGTCGCATACGGGCAGCAGCTCGTCATGCTGATCGGCGGCATCGATCTGTCCGTGGGGCCGTTGATGGGCCTGATCGGCGTCGTCGGGTCGTTTTACCTGACGGCCGACAACGCGCCGGGGGACTATTGGCTCGGATTCGCCCTCATGATGGGCGTCGCGCTGGCCGTCGGGATCATAAACTGGTTCCTGGTCGACCCTCTGGGTCTGCATCCGATGATCGGCACGCTCATAACCTACATGGCGGTGCAGGCGGTTTCGCTTCTCCTGCGTCCGTCGCCCGACGGCATGGTCAGCTACGACCTGATCGACCTCATCACGTCGCGGATGGGCTTCGTGCCGATCGCGTTCATCGCGGCCTTCGTCGTCGGCCTGCTTCTGGAGCTCATGCTCTACCGTTCCCTGCTTGGCGTGAGCCTGCGGGGGCAGGGCTCCCGCGAGGAGGTCGCATGGCTGGTGGGGATCCCGCCGAGACGGACCAAATTCGTCGCCTATGTCGGTTGCTCGCTGATGGCCGGCCTGGCGGGGATCGGGCTGATGGCGCAGGTGGGGGTCGGCAACCCGACTGCCGGCGTCAACTACACGCTGTCGAGTGTCGCGGCGGCCGTGATCGGCGGTGCGAGCCTGATGGGTGGCCGCGGCTCCTTCCTCGGCGCGCTGCTCGGAGCGTTGCTGATTATCCAGGTCAACTCCGTCGCGGCCTTCCTGGGCTTGCGCGATGCCTGGCAGTTCCTGTTCCTCGGCATCGTCATTCTCTTCAGCGTGGCCTTCTATTCCAAGAGCCGCCAGATCTATGAAAGCCGCTCCTGATGCGTGAAACTGCAAACCATGGTTTCTCGTCCGCAGTCCCGGGGACCGGGAATTCGAAGTGGCGCACGATGATGCATCCAAGCCAGTACTCGTGGGTATGGCTGGCAACGATCGTCATCTTCCTCGTGAGCTACGTCGTCGCCCCGGGCACGCTGCGCTCCGCCTCGATCAACTCGATGCTGCCCTTCGCGAGCATGCTGGCGGTGGTGGCGATCGGACAGACGCTCGTGGTGCAGCAGCGCGGGATCGACATGTCGGCTGCCGGGATGTTTTCCCTCGGAGGCGTCCTCGTCTCGGTGCTCTACACGCAGGGTCTGCCGATCGTTCCCGCCCTGCTGGCCACGCTCGCCGTCGCCTTTCTTTTCGGGGTCGTCAACGGCGTCCTCTGCGTCTATGTGAATATCGCTCCGATCGTGACGACGCTTGCGACCAATGCCCTGATGATCAGCATCGTACGCTGGCTCTCGTCCGGCACGCCCGTCGAAGCCCCGCCGGAATTGCGGGCCTTGTCCGTCGGCAGGCTCGCCGGCCTGCCGCCGAGCCTCCTGCTGGCTGTCATGGCGGTCGCGGTCCTTGCCGTATTGACGTCAAGGACCATTTTCGGCCGGCGCTTCGTGGCTGTCGGCGTCAATCCGACGGCTGCCGAGATAGCCGGCATATCCACCTCGTTCTATCAGATATCCGCCTATGCCATCGCAGCCATATGTTTTGCGCTGGGGGGCATCATGCTCGCAAGCTTCATCGGCAGCGCGACCCATTCCGCCGGGAATGACTACCTGCTGCCCAGCGTCGCCGCCGTGGTCATCGGCGGGACCTCGCTCGCGGGCGGGAGGGGCAGCGTGGTCGCAAGCGCGATTGCCGCCCTCTTCATTACGCAACTGGGTCAGATGGTCCTTTCGATGGGGGCCAGCTCGGCGACCCAGCTGCTCGTGCAGGCCGGCGTCATTCTGGCGGCGACGTCCGTCAGCAGGGTGCCGAAGCTGCTGAGCGTCATGGTCCGGCGTTGACCGCCCGTCTTGACGAAAATCAAAGTCAAACACACCTGTCGAGTAAACCAAATCCTTACACCAACGTCGTAACGTTGCGGAAGAACGGGATGATCATGCCCTTCCGGAGCGGGTATCGAATGCATGAGCAGATCTGAAGCCACAGTCGCGATCGCCGCTTCGCCGGACGAGGCCACCCTCGAAGGTTCCGTTGCCGGCCGGTCCCGCCAGGAACTGGATTTCTGGATGAACTGTGTCGGCGCGCCGCTGGTGCTCATGGAAAAGCAGACATTGACGGTGCGCTATGCCAACCGCAATGCCGCGATCCTGTTCGGCGTCGGTCTGGAAGGCTTCGGCCAGTGCCCGGTGGAGGATCTCGTCGGCGAGGAGGCGGCCCTGATGCTGGGCCAGATCTGGAACGTCGCGCCCGTCGGCGTCCCCGGCGAGCCGTTCCTCATCCATGCGCGCGTGCAGGGCCAGGAGCGCATGCTCATGGTGCAGGTCACCCGGCTTGCGATCGAGGACGAGACCCTGCGCCTGTTCACCTTCCTGGACGCGCCGCCGCAGGGCTCCGTCACGCTCGCCGGCTGGCAGGAAAACGTCCTCTCGCTGCTCAACTGGCTGCCGTTCGGCTTCGAGATCGCCAGCACCGACGACCAGATCCAGTTCGCCAATTCGACCTTCAAGGACCTGTTCGGCTATTCGCAGGACGACATCGCCGATATCGAGGACTGGTGGCGGCTCGTCTATCCGGACCCCGCCTACCGCGAGTTCGCCCGCTCGCAATGGTACACGTCGATCGCCGCCGCGCGCGCCGAGAACCGCGAGATGACGCCGTTCGACCTGGACGTGACGACGGCCAGCGGCGCGCTGCGGACGATCCAGTTCCGCCACCGCACCATCGGCAACTACAACGTCAACCTCTATATCGACGTGACGCGCGAGCGCGCCTATGCGCGCGAGCTCAAGGTCCTGGCCGACACCGATCCGCTGACCGGCGCCATGAACCGGCGCCGGTTCTTCGAGGAGGCGGACCGCCTGCATGCGCTAGACGGCGACGGGGCGGCATCCGTCGCCTTCCTCATGCTCGACATGGATCATTTCAAGACCATCAACGACCGGTACGGCCATGGCGTGGGCGATCTCGTGCTCATCGAGTTCACCCGGCGCTGCCGCGCGGTGCTCGACCCGGACGACTGCTTCGGCCGGATGGGCGGCGAGGAGTTCGCCGTCGTCCTGAAGAGGCCCGGCCGCGAGGCCGTCCTCGACGTCGCCGAGCGTATCCGGGAAGCCGTGGGCACGCAGCTCTTCGTCATCGAGGCCACCGCCCTGCCGGTCTCCGTCAGCATCGGCGGGGCGATCTGCGAGCCCCGGGAAAGCGTCGGCTCGGCCGTTTCCCGCGCCGACAACGCCCTCTACGACGCAAAGAAGGCCGGGCGCGACCGCGTGATCCTCGACTGCGACCGGTAGCAGGTTCACACCTCGAACACGTCCTCGAAGGCCTCCGGGAACGTCTGGCGGGCGACCCGCTCGTCGATGACGAGCAGGGCCTCGTAGGACACGGGGTCGAAATCCTTCTCCGCGGCCACGACCTCGCGGCCGAAGAGGAGGTTGAGACGGGCGGCGTCGAGATTGCCGCGCTCGAACGGGTCCGGCCCGAAATGGTGCCAGAGCGCATGCAGGAAGGCGGCGTCGATGCGGTGCTCCGCCGTGCCGGGACGCGCCCGGCGCGGCAGCGCCTTGATCGGCGTCACCCCGCGCGGATTGGCGCGGCGGATGGTGAACTGCACGCCCGTGCCCGGCATGCCGGAGGGAAAGCCGCGGTGCTTGGTCATGTCGGGCAGGTTCGCCATCCGCTGTCCCCTTACGATGCGTCGGCCTGGCCGATCTTGTCCTGCGTCCTCGTCTCGAAGTCGGAGGCGTCGTGCCGCTCGTGCAACTGTTCCGACGGATCGCCGCTCAGGCGGTTGACCATGCGGCCGCGCCGCACCGTGGGGCGGGCGTCGATCTCGGCCGTCCAGCGCTGGACGTTGGCATAGCTTGCGACGTCGAGGAAGAGGCCGGCATCGCCATATTGCCTGTTCTGGGCAAGCACGCCGTACCAGGGCCAGATCGCCATGTCGGCGATCGTGTAGTCCTCGCCGGCCATGAAGCGGTTTTCGGCGAGATGGCGGTCCAGCACGTCGAGCTGGCGCTTCACCTCCATCGCATAGCGGTCGATGGCGTATTTGATGTGCATCGGCGCATAGGCGTAGAAATGGCCGAAGCCGCCGCCGAGGAAGGGCGCGGACCCCATCTGCCAGAACAGCCAGTTGAAGGTCTCGGTGCGGGCGCGAAGCTCGGCCGGCAGGAAGGCGCCGAACTTCTCCGCGAGATAGAGCAGGATGGAGGCCGACTCGAAGACGCGCACCGGCGCGCCGCCGCCCTTCGGCGCGTGGTCGACGAGCGCCGGGATCTTGGAATTCGGATTGGCCTCGACGAAGCCGGAGCCGAACTGGTCGCCGTCGCCGATGCGGATCGGCCAGGCGTCGTATTCGGCTTGCGCATGGCCGGCGGCGAGAAGCTCCTCCAGCATGATCGTCACCTTCACGCCGTTGGGCGTGGCCAGCGAATAGAGCTGCAGCGGATGCCTGCCGACCGGCAGGGCCTTGTCGTGAGTCGGGCCGGCGACGGGGCGGTTGATGCTGGCGAAGGCGCCGCCGTTGCCCTTCTCCCAGGTCCAGATCTTCGGGCGTTCGTAGCCGGCGGGGAAATTGTCGGCGGGAGATTTTTCGGTCATGAATCCTGTCCTTGTCGCTGAAGACGCGCGACCGGTTTACCAGAGCCGCGCCGCCGAATACAGGATGTCGGCGCATCGATCTGCGCGTCGGGAACCCGGCCCGGCTTTCCACGTTAACGCGCCATGGAAGACAGACCGCCTCTTGAACCCGTGATGGCGAATGCCCTGTGGTCGGTGGACCGCGGGCGCTCGCCGCTCGTCGGCACCGCGATCCACGACGGCCACTTGCTGCGCCCCGACCTGGCCGCGAAGATGGCGATCGGCGCGGCGGAGCGCCTGCGCGAGGAGGACCCGTTCACCGCGCGCTTCATCGAAGACATCCCCAACCGCATCGTCGTCCACCGCTCCCGCTTCGAGGTCGATCTCAACCGGGCGCGCGAGGGTGCGGTCTATCTCCGGCCGGAGCAGGCCTGGGGCCTTGCGGTGTGGCGCGAGCGGCCGGATGCGGAAGCGGTCGGGGACATCCTGCGTCAGCACGACGCCTATTACGCCATGCTGCGGCAGATGCTCGCCGACATCGAGGCGACGCACGGCCGCTTCGTGCTCCTCGACATGCACAGCTACAACCATCGCCGCGACGGGGTGGCGTCGGCCTGCACGCCGCAGGCGGACGCCCCGGACATCAATATCGGCACGTTCTCGATGGACCGGGCTTCTTGGGCGCCGGTGGTGGATGCCTTCCTCGCCTGCCTGCGCGAGCAGCCGTTTCCCGGCCGGCGGCTCGACGTGCGCGAGAACGTCGCCTTCGCCGGCAAGGGCGAGCAGACGCGCTTCGTGCATGCGCATTTCCCGCGCACGGGCTGCGCCATCGCGGTGGAGTTCAAGAAGATCTTCATGGACGAGTGGACGGGCGCGCCGGACATGGCGGCGATTTCGGCGCTGCGCGCGGCGATCCGCGCGAGCCTGCCGGTCCTTGAGGCGGCGCTGGGGGCGAGGCCATGACGGGCGACCTCGAACGGGTCGCCGACGCGCTCGCGCAGGGCACGCCGATCCGCCTCGACCTCGAACGCCGGGGGCGGCTCTACATCGACCGGCCCTTGCCCTTCATCGCCGTCCATGTCGGCCGCCGGGCCGCACCCGCCGCCCGCGCGGCGGCGATGGCCAACGCCGCCTATCTGCTCGCCGGCACGCTCGCCGAGGCGGCGGGCATCGTCCGGCTGGTGGGCGAGGCGATGCGCGAGCAGTTCGGTGCCTTCCTCGCAATCGATATCGGCGAGCTCTCCCGCGACCAGCTGGCCGCCGACGCGCCCTATCTCGCGCCCTTCGAGATCGCCGTCTCGGCGTCGGCCGACAGGGCGGCGGAGGCGGCGCTGTCGGCCTTCGTCGGCGCGGTGGAGAAGATCGACGCCCGCTACCGCGCGCCGCGCATCGTCCGCCATCCGCTTTCCGGCGATCCCCATGCCGGCCTCGCCCGCCGGCTTGCCGCCTTGCCGACGCTGACCATCCGCTTCGCGCCGATCTACCGGGCGCCCAAATCCCGCGCGGTCTATCCGGAGCTGCAGGAGCGGCTGGTCGCCCATATCGTCGATGCGGGCCTCAAGGCCGCCGGGCAGTTCGCCCGCACGCAGACGGCGCTGGCGCCGCCGACGCACCGCGCGCTCGGCCGCCGCGTCTTCGTCGACGCGGTGGTGCGCGCCGACCGCGCCGTCGACGAGATCGCCGCGAGCTTCGACTTCCTGCTCGCCGTCACGCCGATCAATGCCGATGCCGCCCGGGCGGAATTCGAGGCGGCCGGCTGTGCGCGGACGCCGACCTTCCTCTACCGGCCGCTGGAGATCGACGTCGCCGCCCGCAAGAAGGCGCTGTTCTCGATCGCGCTCGACCGTTTCGAGGACCCGGTGCTGGCCGGCCTCTACCGCGAGAAGCAGCAGGAGCTGGACCTGCAGCTCTCCATGCTCGCCGCCCGCGAGGATGCCCGCTTCGTCGAGATGAGCCGGGCGCTCTACGGCTCGGTTGACCACCGGCTGGAGACGGCGGCGCGGCGGATCCTGGAGGAGACCGCCGCCGCCGCGCGAAAACGTGCGCCCGAGACCGTGGACTACCGCTTCGTCGAGCGGCGGGCGAAGGCGATGATCGCCCGCTATACCGGCGAGTCGCAGGCCTTCTCGCCCGCCGTCGAGGTGCGCGACGACCTGCCTTCCGGCCTCATGGTCTCCAACGACCGCCTGCTGATCGCCCGCTCGACGTCGGTCGCGCGCGAGCGGGTGGAGGCGCTGCTCAGCCACGAGGTCGGCGTGCATCTCCTCACCTATTGCAACGGCTCGGGCCATGGCCTCCGGCTGTTCCGCTCGGGGCTTGCCGGCTACGAGGGCGCGCAGGAGGGGCTGGCGGTGCTCGCCGAATATCTCTCCGGCGGCATGACGGTGGCGCGGCTGAGGCTGATCGCCGCCCGCGTCGTCGCCTGCGCGGCGATGCTCGGCGGTGCGGATTTCGTCGAGACCTACCGGCTGCTCGTGCGCGACCACGGCTTTGCCGCCGCGGCAGCCTTCAACGTGGCGCTGCGCATCCACCGCGGCGGCGGCCTCGCCAAGGACGCGATCTACCTGCGCGGCCTGATGGAGATCCTTTCGCATCTCGGCGGCGGCGGGGCGCTGGAGCCGTTCTGGCTCGGCAAGATCGCCGCGCGCCACTTCGCCGTGATGCAGGAGCTCAGTCAGCGCGGCCTGCTGAAATCGGCGCGGCTGACGCCGCAGTTCCTTTCGGCCAGGGGCGCCGGGGAGCGTCTCGCCCGGCTGCGGTCCGGCCTTTCACCCATCGATCTCATCAACTAGGAGGCCGGCATGCGCATCGCGTTCTTCGTCAATTCGATCGCCGACGAAACCCCGCAATACACGACCACCGCGCTGGCGCTCGCCGCGCTCAACCGCGGCCACGAGATCTGCTACGTGACGCCGGCCGGCTTCGTGCTGAGCCCGGAC
>Ga0206118_100925_pt1 | contig 10266 bp, 10 predicted proteins | sample 3A20Ametagenome_FD_177999 | JGI IMG/M metagenome (GOLD analysis project Ga0206118, IMG submission 177999) | Enriched microbial communities from leaf-cutter ant dump, University of Wisconsin, Madison, United States - 3A20A | ecosystem: Environmental > Terrestrial > Nest > Insects nest > Nest dump...
AGCACCGAGAAGGAGAAGAGCACGAGGAGGAAGCCGGCAAGCGCCGCCACCGGCGCCACCGCCATCAGCGCGCGGTCGCCGCGGATCGTGCCGGCGACCGGCAGCACGAACTGCACGATCACCGTCGCCAGCGCCAGGACCAGTGCGTAATGCCCGAGCTCGATGATCATTTGATCGTTTCCTTACCGGAAAGCTCCACGCCCTGTGCCGCGAGCCGGTCGGCCACGTCCTTGGGCATGTAGGTCTCGTCGTGCTTGGCGAGCACCGTGTCGGCGACGAAGAGCCCGCCGTCGGCGAAGGCGCCCTCGGCCACCACGCCCTGTCCCTCGCGGAAGAGGTCGGGCAGGATGCCGGTATAGGTCACGGGGACCTCGCCGATCGTGTCGGTCACGGTGAAGGTGATGGTCGAGCCCTCGCCGCGCGTCAGCGACCCCGCCTCGACCAGCCCGCCGAGGCGGATGCGCGTACCGGGCTCGACGGCCGTCGTCTTGAAATCCGCCGGCACGTAGAAATAGGCGATCGACTGGCTGAAGGCGAACATCACCAGGAAGACGGCCGCCACGAGGAAGGCGACGCCGCCACCGATGACTGCCAGGCGTTTCTGTTTGCGTGTCATTGTCCGCTACCCTCGGCCGAAATGGAAAGGTCCCGGGCGAGCGCGACGAGCGCCTTGCCTTGGTCGCCGTCGGCCGGGAAGGTCTTCAACGCCGTCCTTAGCGCCGCTTCGGCCTTCGGCCTTTGATCCAGAACAACATAGGAACGGATGATGCGCATCCATCCATCGAGATTGTCGGGATTTTCCTGAAGCTTTTCCGCCAGCCCCTCGACCATGCCGGCGATCATCTCGCGCCGGTCGCCTTCCGCCATGTCCTCGGCCGCCGCGACGTCCTCGGCGCTCGGGCCGCCGAGGGTCTGGGAAAGCCCGGCGATGTGCCGGTTGACGAGCGGCAGCCAGGGCGCGTCGGCCGGAGATTCCTTCACCAGCGCCTCATAGGCGGCGCGCGCCTCGTCGCGCCTGCCCTCCTGCTCCAGCGCCAGCGCCAGATAGTATTTCGCCCGCGGATTGTCCGCCTGCAGCGTCAGGGACTGTTCGAGCTTTTCCCGCGCCTCGGCGGTGACGATGCCGTTCGAAAGCGCGATCAGCGTCTCGGCCGAGCCGTCGAGCCGGTCCGTGCTCGGCCCGACGAGCCTCAGCGCCTGCGCATAGGCGTTGGCGGCATCCTCCATCCGGCCGCTGCGGTAGTAGATCGGCGCGAGCAGGTCCCAGCCGGCGCCGTCGTCGGGATTCTGCGCCAGGTGGTTTTCCGCCCGGGCGATCAGGATGGCGATGTCGTCGCCCGGATTGGCGAGCCGCGCCGCGAGCGGCTGCGACGGCAGGTCGGGACGCCCGGTCCCGATGTAGAGACAGAGCCCCAGCACCGGCAGGAGCACGATGACGAAGGCCTGCGCCAGCCGGTTGCGCCGCGCCGCCGGGCCGGCCACGGCCTTCTCCCCCGCCCTGGTCGCGGCGATCAGCCGGCGGGCGATTTCCGCACGCGCGAGCTCCGCCTCGGCCGCGCCGATCAGCCCGGAGGCCTCGTCGCGGGCAAGCTCGTCGAGCTGGTCGCGATAGACCTCGGCGTCATGGCGCGCGTCGGCTTCCGCCGCCGCGGGCCGGCGCAGGAGCGGCAGGATGAGAACGGCGGCGACGGCAGCCGTCAGGACGGCGACGAGAATCCAGAAAACCATGTCGTTGAATTACTGGAACCCTGGAACGTTTCCAATTCCAAAAGGGACAATGACGCGAATTTGAGGCGTTTCGCCGCAATCGGCCTCAGGACAGCGGCGTCCAGCTTCCGTCGGCGTTGCGGCAGGCGGCACCCCGGCTGGCGATGTCGCGCCCGCCCGCCGTCACGGTATGGCTGTATTGCCGGCAGTTCTGCGATCCTACCTGGAAGGGGGCCGCGGCCACGACCGAGCCGGTCATGCCCTTGCCCTGCCAGGTCACCGGCTGGCCGCCGGGGGCGGCTTCCAGCGCGCGGTATTCGGCTTCGAGCGCGCGCTGCGTGTCCGCCCTGGAGAGGCCGGCGCCCGGGATGCGGCCGACGAGGCCGCCCTGCAGCGCGGCGATGTAGAGTGCAGCCCCCTTCGCCTCGCCGCCGCCCGTCGAGCGGCCCGCCGTGCTCGTGGAGCATCCGGACGCAGCGACCGCTGCGAACACGAGAGGGAAAAATGCGCTGCGCAAATCCGTCATCATCCGCTGGGACCGTCTCTTTCCACGCTTCCGGCACGATGGTCGCCGGTCCATCCTTGTTGCATTGTCCGCCCCGTCAGGCAACATCCTTTGTCACCGCCGGCAGCACGAGACGCGCCAGGAGACCGCCCGAGGAACCCCGCGAAAGCGCGAAAGTTCCCTGGTATTCCGAGGCGATCTCGCTGACGATGGAAAGGCCGAGCCCGGTGCCCGGCTTGCTCTCGTCGAGCCGCTTGCCGCGCTTCAGCGCCTCGCGGATCTCGCCGGGCTCCAGCCCCGGTCCGTCGTCCTCCACCTCCACCACCGCCCAGCCGCGGCGTGCCGGGTCGCTGCCGGCCACGCCGGCCGGTGCCGGAAAGGCCCGCACGGTGACGCTCGTGCTCGCATAGCGGGCGGCATTCTCCAGCAGGTTGCCGACGGTCTCCTCGACGTCCTGCTGCTCCATGGCCAGCACCAGCCCGGACGGCTCGACGGTGAGCGGAAAGGCCGTGTCGGCATTGAGCCGGCGCATCACCCTGACCAGCCGTTCGAGCGTGCCCTGCGCCTCCGTGCGGGCGAGCACGGATTCGCGTTGCGCGGCGATGCGCGCGCGGTTGAGATAGGATTGCACCTGGCTCTGCATCGCCTCGGCCTGCGCGCAGACCAGCTCGCCCTGCGGTGCTGCGATCATGCGCGATTCGTTGAGCAGCACCGCGATCGGCGTCTTCAGCGAATGGGCGAGGTTGCCGACCTGCATGCGGGCGCGCTCGACGATGCGGCGGTTGCTGTCGATCAGCGCGTTGATCTCGCTTGCCAGCGGCTGGATCTCGCGCGGAAAATCGCCGTCGAGCCGCTCGCTCTCGCCGGCGCGGATCTTCTCCAGCGCCTGCCGCGCATGGTCGAGCGGCTTCAGCCCGATCAGGATCGCCACGACGTTGAGCAGCAGGCTGCCGAGGCCGAAGCCGGCGAGTGCCAGGTAGAGGCTGCCGGAGAAATCGTCGATGTCGGCTTCCAGCACGTCGCGGTTGCCGGCGACGCGGAAGCGCGCGGTGCGCCCCTCGTCGTCCAGCACCACCTCCGTCTCCACCACCTCGACCGCGTTGCCGAAGGAATCGCGCGTCGTGTAGAAGCGCTCGTAGCGGGTGTCGAAGGGGATGGCGTCGGTGTCGGGAATGGGGATGACGGCCGCCCCGGTCGAGGCGGAGGTCAGCGGCTCGCTCTCCAGCGTCCCGCCGATCGGCTCGACGATCCAGTACCAGCCCGATTGCGGCTGGAAGAAGCGCAGGTCGCCGAGCTGCGGCGCGCCGGCAAGCCGCTGGTCCTCCTCCGCCGAGACGGAGTTGATGACGTTGTAGAGCTGCGCGCGCAGGAGGTCGCGAAAGCTCTTCTCCGCGCTCTGCCGGTAGAGTGCGGAGATGACGACGGCGATGACGACGAGGGCGACCGCCGCCCAGAGCGTGGCGAGGAAGAGGACGCGGAAGGTGAGGGAGCGGGAGCGGCCGGCGCCGCCCACAGCCTGGCTATTGTCCATCGGCGGGCGCTTGCATCCGGTAGCCGAGGCCGCGCACGGTCTCGATCAGGTCGACGCCGATCTTCTTGCGCAGCCGGCCGACAAAGACCTCGATCGTGTTGGAATCCCGGTCGAAGTCCTGGTCGTACATGTGCTCGACCAGCTCCGTGCGCGAGACGACCTGCCCCATGTGGTGCATGAGATAGGAGAGGAGCCGGTATTCGTGCGAGGTGAGCTTCAAGGGCTCGCCGTTGACGGTCGCCTTGGAGCCCTTGGTGTCGAGCCGCACCGGCCCGCAGACGATCTCCGGGCTCGCATGCCCCGCCGCGCGGCGGATCAGCGCGCGGATGCGCGCCAGCACCTCCTCGACGTGGAAGGGTTTCGCCACATAGTCGTCGGCGCCCGCGTCGATGCCGGCGACCTTGTCGCTCCAGCGGTCGCGGGCGGTCAGGATGAGCACCGGCATGGCCTTGCCGTCGGCGCGCCATTTCTCCAGCACCGTCAGCCCGTCCATCTCCGGCAGGCCGATGTCGAGGATGACGGCGTCATAGGGCTCGGCATCGCCGAGATAGTGGCCCTCCTCGCCGTCGAAGGCCTGGTCCACCACGTAGCCCGCTTCCTTCAATGCATCGGCGAGCTGCCGGTTCAGGTTGACGTCGTCCTCGACCACCAGAATGCGCATGCGTTCCCTGCCCCCGTTTTCCGTTCCGCCCGGCCTGCCGTCACATCGGCACGCGCACCGTCACCTTGCGCGGGCGCGCGTTGCCCTTGCCGGGCACGAGCACCGTCACCACGCAGGCGTCGCCGCGGGGCTGCGCCGAAAGCAGCTCGCCGCCGGTCTGCGCCACCACCTGCGCGGCGGCGGCGCTGCAATCGCCGGCAACCCGCACGACATCCGGGCCCGTCCCCGTGTCGGGGATGCCCGGAAGCATCAGGCTGGCCGCGAAGGCGACGGTGAGAAGAGGCGAAGCCATGAACGTACTTTCAGGTGAGGATCATCTTGATGCAAGCATTAAACGATCAACACTGAACGGCAAATGAATGCGGGGTTACCCGATCCGCCGCCGCACCGAAAGCCGGCCGAGGAGCGCCACGATCCCCCCGAACGCGCCGGCGGCCGTGACGATCAGGTCGGCCATCTCCGCCTCCTCCGCCGCCGTCACGCCGATCCCGGCGAAATGCGCCAGCGATGCGAGGATTGCGACCAGCGCACCCCAGACGGTGCGCGAACGATACCAGGCGACGACGTCGTCCATGGATGTCTCCTTTTGCTATGGTTGATGATGGCGATACCCCCGATCACACCGCCAGCGCCGCCCGCGCCGGCAGGCCGAGCGGCACGGCGCGGCCGATCTGGCGCACGCGGATGGAGATCTCCGCCTGCGGCGCGCCGAAATCGGCAATCTCGTCCGCCGCCGCATAGAGATGTCCCGGCGCCCCGGTCTCGACGCTGCGCAGCACCGTTTCCCCCGCGAGGATGTCGAGCCGGTAGGCCTCGACCGGCTCGTCGAGCGGGATATCGGCCGCAAGCCAGCCGTCCGCGTCGATCCGCCCGCGCCGGACCCAGGAGAAGCGTACCCCGTCCGCCCCGCGCCGCGCCCTCAGATGCACCGGGGCAAGCGGCGTCAACGCCCGCTCGCCGCCGGCGAAGGCGAAGGGCCCGGCCCGGCCGCCGGCCATGCCGGCCGCCTCCGCGAGCCAGTTTAAAAGCCGCCCCGCCTCCTCGGCGCCGAGCCCGAGCGGCCGCACCGCCTCGTCGAGCAGCACCGCCTCGGCGCCCGCGGCATGGCCCGCCGCCATGGCGTCCTCCGTGCCGGCAAGCGCCCGCAAAAGGCCTGTGAGCCGGAAGCGCCGCGGCGAGATCTCGCTCGCCCCGGCAAAGCCGATCACCTCCCAGCCGCCGTTTTCCGCGCGAAGCGCGATCCGGTTCGCCCCGTTCAGCAGGGCGACGGTCTCCACGCCGGCAAGCCCGCCGAAGGGCAGGTCGAGCACGACCGCGTTGCCCCGGTCGAACCGTCCCGGCGGCCCCGCCCCGAGCGCCTCGGCAAGCCGCCCGATACGCGCCGGCCGGTCGAGCCGCGCACGCGGCGAGAAACCCTCCGCCCCCGGCGCGCTCGACAGCACCACCGGCCGCCAGGGCTCGGCATAGACGGCGACGCGCGCGAAATCCTGCGCCGCCCCCTCGCCCAGAACGGGCAGGTCGAGGAAGACGACCTCCGGCATGAAGGCCTCCGCCGGTCCCGCCCCCTTCGCGGCGCGGCGGGGCATGTCGGCCGGCGTCGGCGCCGGGCTGTCGCCCGAGGCGATGGCGCGCGCCTCCACCTCGCGGGTCAGCCCGTCGCTGATCGCGGTGATGAGGAACCGTCCCTCCGGCCCGTCGGCAAGCCGCACCACGTCTCCCGGCACGGAGCCGAGCGCCGTCGGCGGCAGGCGGAAGGTGAGCCGCCGCTGGCCGGCGCGCTGGTCGCGCAGCGCGGCTTCCGCGCAGGCGGCGGCCGCCCCCGCATGCAGCACCGCCGGCAGCGCCAGCCGCAGCACCCTGTCGCTTCCGGAAGCCATCCGGCGCGAGCGGGCGGTGGCGCGCGGATAGCCGCCCGCCTCGTCGAAATGGTCGAGGATCGCCTCGCCGGCGAAGTCGCTCGCCTGCCCGCGGCTCTCCTCGAAGGCGGCCTCGTCCGGCCGTTCCGCGGTGACGCCGATCTCCTGCGCGGCGATCCCCGAGCGCATGCGCGAGCGGAAGACGAGCGTGCCGCCCGCCTCCGCCGCGTCGATCTGGAAGGCCTCCATCAGCGGCTCGATGAGCGCGCGCGCCGACATCTGCCCGGCCTGCACGAAGCCGGTGAGGTCGCCCGCCACGCCCGAGACGTCGAAATCCGTGAAACCATGGTCCGTCAGCACCGCCGCGATCACGTCGGCCACGGTGCCGGCGCCCAGCCTGCCGTTCAGCCAGTGGCCGCGCTGCCAGTTGCCGCCGTCCGACCACACGTCCATCCGTTCCGGAAAGGCCGGATAGGGCCGCGCGTCCCAGGTCCAGACGAAGACATGGCCGGGATCGACCATGCCCTCCTCCGGGCCGCTGCCCTGCCACCAGGAATGGTGCGCGTCGAGGAAGCGGCGCTGGGCGGCGTCGCTGCGCGCGCCGCCGGAATGATAGGGCAGCGCGTCCTCGGAGCTCTTCGGGTCGGTGAAGACGTTGGGCTGGTTCGCCCCCTTGTCGACGGCCGGGCAGCCGAGCTCGGTGAACCAGACCGGCTTCGAGCGCGGCACCCAGGCCGTATGGTCGGCAAATTCCGCCCCGCCCGCGCCGCGCTCGTAGTGCCGCCGCGTCCACCAGCTTTCGAGGTCCTTGTAGCGGAAAACCCAGGGTTTTCCCGCCATGCCGTCGGTGATCGGCGTGCGGATGCGGTTGCGCCGGTCGGCAGCACTCGCATAATACCAGTCGAAGCCCTCGCCGCCGGCGATCTGGCCGCGCATCGCCGCCCGGTCCTCGGCATGGCGGAAGCCGTCCGGGTTGCCCGCCTCCGTGTCGCCGTCCTGCCAGTCGGAGAGCGGCATGTAGTTGTCGATGCCGATCGCGTCGATCGCCGGCGAGGCCCAGAGCGGATCGAGGTTGAAATGGACGGCGGAGGACCCTTCCGGCCGGTAGCCGAAATATTCGCTCCAGTCCGCCGCATAGGCGATCTTCGTGCCGCCGCCGAGGATGGCGCGCACGTCGGCGGCGAGATCGGCGAGCGCCGCGACGAAGGGAAAGCCGCCCGCCCCGTCGCGAAGCCGCGTCATCCCGCGCATCTCCGAGCCGACGATGAAGCCGTCCACCCCGCCCGCCGCCGCGGCGAGCAGCGCATAATGCAGGATCAGCCGCCGGAACCCCTCGTCACTGGCCGGCCCGGTAACCGTCGTGCCGGCGACCGAGAAGTCGGAAGCCTCCACCTCCCCGACGAAAGCCTCGACCTGGCTCTTCGCCGAACCCGTGCCGTCGGCGGACGGCGGATGGCAGGTGATGCGCCCGCGCCAGGGATAGGGCGCCTGCCGCGAGCCGCCATAGGGGTCCGGCAGGTCGTTTGCCGCCGGCACGTCCATCAGCATGAACGGATAGAGATAGACCTCCAGCCCCCGCCGCCTGAGATCGTTTATCGCCGCGACGACGCTCTCGTCGGAGGGCGTGCCGCCATAGGCCGGCCCGCCGCCGCTGCGGCTCACCACATGCGCCGCCCCGCGCGAGACGCCGCTGACCCGCCAGGGCCGGCTCTCCGCCGTCCGCGCCGGCACCTCGACGCCCGGCACGATGCGGCAATGGCCGGCGCGCAGGTCCGTGCCGAACCAGGCGACGACGAGGCCGACGCGTTCGAGGTTCGGACAGAGCGCCTGCAATTCGTCGATCGAGGCCTCCCAGTCGGTGGCGGCCGTCGTCGTGTTCCGGTTGATGTTGCGCCCGGCCCCCGCCCCCGTCTTCTCCGTCACCGGCCGCGGGTCGTAGCCGTGCTCGCTCGATCCGGGGATGACGGTGACGGCGCGGATCTTCTTCTCCAGCGTGCCCACCGGCCGCATCACCTCGAACTGCAGCACCGGGATGCGGTTGCCGAAGACATCGAGCGGCAGCCGCTCGAAGACGGCATAGGCGAGGCCCCGGTAGGCCGGCGCGTTGCCCGCCCCCTGCTTCGCCTCGATCAGCGGGTCGGGCGCCTGGGACGCCGTGCCGCGATGGATGCGCATCTCGATGCCGGCGAGGTCGATCTCGCGCCCGTCGGCGAAGACCCGGCGGACGCCGGCGATCGGTCCCTCGCAGATGCCGACGGCGAAACTGGCGAAATAGCGGAAGGTCTCGACGCGCGTGCCGGTCGCCTTGCCGCCCTCGCGCTCGACGGCCACCTCCTCCTCGAAGCGCGTCGCCCAGATCAGCGTGCCGCCGACGCGGGCGGTGCCGTAGACGCGGCTTATCGCCGTGCCCTCGTCGGCGCCGGGGATGCGCGCGTCGCCCATCCGCGCGCCGGAGATCGTCGCCGTGCCGGCGATCAGCGCGCGGTCGACGGCCGAGCCCGCGAGCGCGCCGGCCGCCCGGCCGAGGATCGCGCCGAAGGGGCCGAACAGGCCGCCGAGGGCCGCGCCCGCCGCCTGAAGAAGAAGCGTTGCCATGGCTCAGGGTTGCTCCGGAAAACGGAAGACGCCGGCGATCCGCCGCCGCCAGGAGGGCACGAGCGGCGATTCCACCACCGCCGCCTGCTCGTAGGCATGGATGAAGCGCTCGCCGGGGGTGGCGATCCCCGCATGTTTCGCCGCCGCCCCCGCCTGCCAGCGGAAGATCACGAGATCGCCCGGCCGCAGCTCGGAAAGCGTCAGCGCCGCGCCGCAATGACGCACGGCGGCGAGGAGCAGCCGCTCCTCCCCCGCCCGCTCCGCCCAGTCCGGTGCATAGGGCCCCGGCACCTCCGGCTCGCGCCCGTAAAGCTCGCGCCAGACGCCGCGGATCAGCCCCAGGCAATCGCAGCCCACGCCCTTCCGCGACCCCTGGTGCCGGTAGGGCGTGCCGACGAAGGTCCGGGCTATGGCGACGATGCGGGCGGCGTGATCACCCCCCTCTTCCCTGCCGGGCAGAGGGGGGTTCGGCGACACGATCCCATCGTCACTCATAAAGCACCCGCCCGTCATGCACCGTATCCCCGTCCGCATAGCCATAGGCGAAGTCGCTGCCCGGCATATGCGGGAACCCGCGGAAATTGAGCCCGTTGCCGAATTTCCCCTTGCAGGTCGCGAAGCGCTTGTCGCAGCCCGCCGTCACCCGCACCCCGTCCCCCGCCTTGACGCCGGAAGGCATGGGCAGCCAGAGCGTCAGTTCGCTCGTCCCGCCCGGCCGGCGATGATCCTCGATGTCGGCGACAAGCCCCTCCGCCGCCCCGCTGGTGAAGACGAGCACCCCGTAGCGGAAGAACCGCTCGGAAAAGTCCGAGATCCCCGCGACCCGGATGCGCAACTCGTCGAGCACCGCGCTCACCGTCCCCGTCGCCCGGTAGTCGGAAGACGCGGCGTCCACCCCGCAGCGCGCGTCGCCGAGCACCGCGTCGCAGCGATGGCCGTAGACCCGGCCGCGCACGGCATCGAGCCGGTGCGCGAGCCGCCGCAGCTCGGCCCGGAACAGCTCGCCCTCGCGCCGCACCTCGCCCAGCTCGGCGCTGCGCAGCAGGAGCCGCTCGGACGGGCTCTGCCAGTTGACGAGATAGACCTCGACGCCCGCCCCGTCGTAGCGCCCGGCGGCGAGATCCTCCGCCCGGATCGCCTCGGCGGAGAAGCCGCCCGCCACCTCGCCACCCTCCGCCGAGAGCCCGTTGCCGTCCTCCGCCTCGCTCGCCGCAAAGCCGCTCGCCGCCGCATAGATGGTGCCACCGAAGGAAAGATCATGGTCGTGGTCGGTGAAGCCGAGCACCGTGCCGTCGCGCCGGCTCACCCGCCAGGCATGGCAGAGCGTCGTCGCCCCGCCGTCGAGATGGGCGGCAAGTGCCGCGGGAAGCGTCCTCATGGCCGGATCTCCACCAGGGGGATCGAGGGAATG
>Ga0206118_100927_pt1 | contig 10209 bp, 11 predicted proteins | sample 3A20Ametagenome_FD_177999 | JGI IMG/M metagenome (GOLD analysis project Ga0206118, IMG submission 177999) | Enriched microbial communities from leaf-cutter ant dump, University of Wisconsin, Madison, United States - 3A20A | ecosystem: Environmental > Terrestrial > Nest > Insects nest > Nest dump...
GGTCGAGCGCGCCGGCAACGGCGCCAAGGGCCGCGGCTCGATCACCGCCTTCTACACCGTGCTCACCGAGGGCGACGACCCGCAGGACCCGATCGCCGATGCCGCCCGCGCCATCCTCGACGGCCACATCCTGCTCTCGCGCCGCGTCGCCGACTCCGGCCTGTACCCGGCCATCGACGTCGAATCCTCGGTCAGCCGCGTGGTCCAGGACATCGCCGACGACGCGTGGCGCGCCCGCATCCGCAAGCTCAAGCGGCTGGTGGCGGCGTATTCTTCCAACCGCGACCTGATCGCCATCGGCGCCTACCAGCGCGGCAACGACCCGGCCACCGACGAAGCGCTGGAGCGCTGGCCGGAAATCCTCGACTTCCTCGGCCAGGACGTCAGCCTGGCCGCCGATCTGCCCCACAGCCTTGCCGCACTGAAACAACTGGTCGAAAGCGAGAACGTCCCATGAAGCAATCCCGTCGCCTGGACCCGTTGCTGCGCCGCGCGCAGGACCACGAGGACGAAGTCGCCCGTGTCCTGGCCGAGCGCCAGCAATCGCTGGACATGCACCAATCGCGGCTGGAGGAACTGCGCCGCTACGCCGAGGAATACGCCAACCAGCAGATGGCCAGCGCGCAGATGGCCGCGACCAGCCCGGCGCAGCTGATGAACCGCCGTGCCTTCCTCGACCGGCTCGACAGCGCCGTGCAGCAGCAGAGCCAGACCGTGGACCACAACCGCGAGCGCGTCGATGCCGAGCGCGCACGGCTACTGCTGGCCAGCCGCGACAAGCAGGTGCTGGAACAGCTCGCCGCCAGCTACCGCGCGCAGGAACAGAAGGTCGAAGACCGCCGCGACCAGCGCGAGATGGACGACCTCGGCGCGCGCCGCGTGCGCCTGGCGCAGCAGGCCGCCGCCGACGAGGGCAAATCGTCATGAACGGCCTGTCCTTCCCGGTCGCCCCGGCACCGGCATCCACCGCTTCCACCGCGCAGGCAACCGGCAACGGCGGCGACAAGGCCGGCGGCGATGCCTTCAAGCACCTGCTCGACGGCGCCGGCAGCCCGGCCAAGGCCAGCGGCAAGGAAACCGCGGGCAAGCCGCGGCCGGCCCCCGGCCGCGCCTCCGACGCGGCCGACGACACCGCTGCCACCGAAGAAACCACCGGCAAGCCCACCGACACCGCCACGCGCGGCGACGCCGACGCCGCTGCCAACGACGACACCCCGGGCGAAGCGCCCTGGCCGCCGCCGGGCCTGCCGATGCTCGCACCGGCCGACCCGGCGCCCGCCCCCGGCGCGGATACCCAGCTCGCCGTCATCCCGGCCGTGCCCACGGCCACGAATCCAGCGCCCCCGCCGGCGGCGGAAACCGCCACGCCGGCACCCGCCGCACCACCACCATTGCCCGGCGCGATGGCCGCCACCGCAACACTGCCGGCCGCGCCCACCGCCGAGGAGGCGGCTCCAGCCCCGGTGGCCGAAGCCTTGGCATCGTTGGCCGGCGATACCGCCGCGGCCAATGCCGACAGCGATGCCGCCCCCGCGCCCCTGCCGAACTTCGGCCACCTGCTGCAGGGCGCGACACCGGCACCGGTGCGGGTCGAAGCCACCCCGTTCAGCGGCGAACTGGCCAAGCCCGTTGCCGTCCACACCCCGGATTTCGACGAGGCCATCGGTGCCCGCATCGGCTGGCTGGCCGAGCAGAAAATCGGCCATGCCCACATCCGCGTGACCCCGAACGACCTCGGGCCGGTGGAAGTGCGCCTGCAACTGGAAGGTGACCGCGTCCACGCCAGCTTCACCAGCGCTCACGCCGACGTGCGTCACGCGCTGGAGAACAGCCTGCCGAAGCTGCGCGAAATGCTTGGCGAACAGGGCATGCAGCTGGCCCATGCCGACGTCGGCCAGCATTCGGACCCGCGCGCGAACGGCGGCGACGGACAGGCCGGGGCCGGTGGCGGCGATGCCGAAACGGGTGCCCCGGGCACGGAGCTGCCGGCCATCACCGCGCACGGCATCCGCCTGCGGGGCCTGCTCGACGCCTATGCCTGAGCGCATCGGTGCCCGAGGCAAGCCCCCGTAGGCGTGGGGCTTGCCCCACGCGGAGCACCCTCGGTAAAGCCACCATGCGGGGCCAGCCCCGCATCTACAGGGGCGCACCGGCACGGTTGCTTCCCCATTCCCGTCAAATTCCCGGCACAACTGAACGCTGGCACCTCCGGCACGTGTATTGCATCCTTTCGGGAAGCACTTCAGGGAGCACACCGTGGCCGCCGTCGCCGACAAGAACCGCAAGACCGACACCCCCAAGGAAAAGGAAAAGGACAGCACCACCCCGCAGCCCAAGCGGTCGATGCTGATGGTCGCCCTGGTCGCGTTGATCGCCGCCGCGGCCGTAGGCGGCGGCATGTGGTACTTCACCCAGCACCAGGCCGGCGACGGGGCCGCCGCCAAGGCGGCGACGGCCAAGGCCGCGATGCCGGCCCCGGCGCAGTACTTCGCGCTCGACCCGGCGTTCGTGGTCAACCTCAACGGTCCGCTCGACGGCCCGCGCTACCTGCAGGTCGAGGTGCAGCTGGTGACCCGCGACCCGCAGGCGCTGACCGCGCTGCAGACCCACGCCCCGGCCATCCGCGCGCGGTTGCTGATGCTGTTCTCGCAGGTCGAGCCGGCGCAGATCGCCGACCGCGCCGGCAAGGAAAAGCTGCAGCAGTCGGCGCTGGCCGAGGTGCAGAAGCTGATGACCACCGAGACCGGCAGCAAGACCGCCGACGACCTGCTCTTCACCAGTTTCGTCACCCAGTAAGGCACTGGCGATGATCAACGACCTGCTGTCCCAGGACGAAATCGATGCCCTGCTGCATGGCGTCGATTCGGGCTCGGTGGATACCGCCGAGCCGGCGCCGCCGCCCGGCGAGGCGCGCGCCTACGACTTCGCCAGCCAGGACCGCATCATCCGCGGGCGCATGCCGACCCTGGAGATGGTCAACGAGCGCTTCGCGCGGCTGTGGCGCATCGGCCTGTTCAACCTGATCCGGCGCTCGTCGGAGCTGTCGGTGCGCGGCATCGAGCTGATCAAGTTCAGCGACTACATGCACTCGCTGTACGTGCCCACCAACCTCAACCTGATCCGCTTCAAGCCGCTGCGCGGCACCGGGCTGATCGTGTTCGAGCCGACCCTGGTGTTCGCGGTGGTGGACAACTTCTTCGGCGGCGACGGCCGCTACCCCACCCGCATCGAGGGCCGCGAGTTCACCGCCACCGAGATGCGGGTGATCCAGCTGATGCTCAAGCAGACCTTCGCCGACCTGCGCGAGGCCTGGAGCCCGGTGATGAACGTCGATTTCGACTACATCAACTCCGAGATCAACCCGCATTTCGCCAACATCGTCACCCCGCGCGAGTACGTGGTGGTCAGCCGCTTCCACGTCGAGCTGGAAGGCGGCGGCGGCGACATCCACATCACCCTGCCCTATTCGATGCTGGAGCCGATCCGCGACGTGCTCGACGCCGGCATCCAGAGCGACCGCAACGACCGCGACGAGAGCTGGGGCATCACCCTGCGCGAGCAGCTGGACAATGCCGAGCTGGAGCTGTCCAGCGTGATCGCGCGGCGCCGCCTGAGCCTGCGCGACCTGACCAAGCTGAAGGTCGGCGACATCCTGCCCATCGACCTGATGAAGGAAGTACCCCTGTGCGTGGAGGGCATCCCCGTGTTCACCGGCGAATTCGGCGTGGCCAACGACCGCAACGCCATCAAGATCCTCGCCACCCAGCCGCCGGGCACGCGCCAGCGCTCCCCCCTGATCCAGGAAGACGCCAATGACTGAGAACGACCCCAACGACGTGCCGGCCGCCGCCCCGGCGCAGTTCGCCAACCTGCAGGCCGACGGCGAGCAGCATTCCGACCTGGACTTGGACGTGATCCTCGACGTGCCGGTGACGCTGTCGCTGGAAGTGGGCCGCGCGCGCGTGCCGATCCGCAACCTGCTGCAGCTCAACCAGGGCTCGGTGGTGGAGCTGGAACGCGGCGCCGGCGAATCGCTGGACGTGTTCGTCAACGGCACCCTGATCGCCCACGGCGAGGTGGTGGTCATCAACGACCGCTTCGGCGTGCGCCTGACCGACGTGGTCAGCCCCAGCGAGCGCATCCGGAGACTGCGTTGATCGCCACGCTCGCCACCACCGCCGCGCCGCTGGCCAAGGCCGCGATGCCGGTGGGCCAGCATGCGCCGGCCACGCCGGGCCTGTTCGGCGCGGTGCTGGCGCTGCTGCTGGTGCTGGCGCTGATCGTCGGCCTGGGCTGGCTGCTCAAGCGCCTGCCGGGCAGCGGCTTCCGCCCGCCGGAGGGGATGAAGCTGGTCGCCAGCCTCAGCCTGGGCGCGCGCGAGCGGGTGGTGGTGGTCGAGGTCAACGGCCAGCAACTGCTGCTGGGGGTGAGTGCCGGCGGCATCAGCACCCTGCACGTGCTGCCCGAGCCGCTGCCGGCCACGCCCGCGCCCAACCTCAAGCAACTGCCGAATTTCGCGCACCTGCTGTCGCAGAAGCTGCGCAAGGATCCCTGACCATGCCGGGCCATCGCCTGAACCACTCCACCTGCCTGCAACTGCTCGTTCTGCTGGCCCTGCTCGCCCTGCCGGCGCTGGCGCTGGCCGCCCCCGGCGCGCCGCAGCTGCCGGCGCTGCCGGACGTGAACGTCGGCCGCATCGGCGGCCAGCCGGTCAGCCTGCCGCTGCAGACACTGCTGCTGATGACGGCGATCACCCTGCTGCCGTCGATGCTGCTGATGCTGACCGCCTTCACCCGCATCATCATCGTGCTGGGCCTGCTGCGGCAGGCGCTGGGCACCGGGCAGACGCCGTCCAACCAGGTGCTGCTGGGGCTGGCGCTGTTCCTGACCGCGATGGTCATGCTGCCGGTGTGGGACAAGGCCTGGTCCATCGGCATGTCGCCCTACCTCAATGGCGAGATCGACTTCCAGACCGCGTGGACGCTGACCACCCAGCCGTTGCGCGCGTTCATGCTGGCGCAGGTGCGCGAGACCGACCTGCTGACCTTCGCCGGGCTGGCCGGCCACGGCCCCTACGCCGGCCCGGACGCGATCCCGTTCCCGGTGCTGGTGGCCTCCTTCGTCACCAGCGAGCTGAAGACCGCCTTCGAGATCGGCTTCCTGATCTTCATCCCGTTCGTGATCATCGACCTGGTGGTGGCCAGCGTGCTGATGTCGATGGGCATGATGATGCTCTCGCCGATGCTGATCTCGGCCCCGTTCAAGCTGTTGCTGTTCGTGCTGGTGGACGGCTGGGTGCTGGTGGTCGGCACCCTGGCGGCCAGCTTCAATGCTGTTTGAGGCGGGGAACAGGGAACCGGGAATGCGGATTTCCCGTCCTTCGTCCCCCTCCCCGTCGTCCGACCACCTTCCATTCCCTGTTCCCCATTCCCCCGTTCCCGGCCTTTCCCCATGTCTCCCGAACTCGCCCTTACCGAACTGCGCGGCGGACTGGTCGCCACCTTGTGGATCGCCGGCCCGCTGCTGCTCGCCGTGCTGGTGACCGGCGTGGTGGTCGGCGTGGTGCAGGCCGCCACCCAGCTCAACGAGCCGACCATCGCCTTCGTCGCCAAGGCGGCGGCGTTGACCGTGACCCTGTTCGCGCTGGGCAGCCTGCTGGTCGGGCACCTGGTGGAATTCACCACGCTGCTGTTCCAGCGCATACCGCACCTGATCGGCTAGGCGGGCATCCCGATGCCCGCCCCCGCCCGCCCCCTTTTTCCGCAGGCCCTTCCCCGAACCGGGGAAAGGCCCGCCGGCGCATAGGCCCGCCGTGGATTCCGTCACCCGGGTGGTCATCGACGGCCAGCAGGCCTTTGCCATCATCGGCACCGTGCTGTGGGTGATGCTGCGCATCGGCGCGATGCTGGTGGCCATGCCGATGGTCGGCAGCCGCTCGGTGCCGGCGCGGGTGCGGGCGATGCTGGCGCTGGTCCTGTCGATGGCGCTGGCGCCGATCCTGCCGCCGGTGCCGGCGTGGAACGGGTTCGACGCGGCCGCGGTGCTCACCATCGCCCGCGAACTGGCGGTGGGCGTGGTCATCGGCTTCCTGCTGCGGCTGATCTTCGAGGCCGGCTCGATGGCCGGGGAGCTGATCGCGCAGGGCACCGGCCTGGCCTTCGCGCAGATGAGCGACCCGCTGCGCGGCGGCAGCTCCGGCGTGATCGGGCAGTGGTTCTACCTGCTGTTCGGGCTGATGTTCTTCGCCAGCAACGGCCACCTGGCGCTGATTTCGCTGCTGGTGGACAGCTACAAGGCGTTGCCGGTCGGCACCGCCCTGCCCGACCCGCATGCGATGGCGGCGCTGGCGCCGACGCTGACGCTGCAGCTGTTCCGTGGCGCGCTGACCCTGGCGCTGCCGATGACCGTGGCGATGCTGGCCATGAACCTGGCCTTCGGCGTGCTGGCCAAGGCGGCCCCGGCGCTGCACCCGATGCAGTTCGGCCTGCCGGTTTCGCTGCTGCTCGGGCTGGTCCTGCTGACGCTGTTTTCCGGGGAAATGGCCGGGCCGGTGCAGCGGCTGTTCGACACCGCCTTCGACAGCATGCGCCAGGTCACGATGTAGGCCCCGCCGGCCGCCGCGGCATGCGCCGGGATGCCATTGCAAGTGCCGCCAAAGCCCGCGATAGTCCACCCACCGGCGGCGGGGAAAAGGCCGCCGGCACCAGGGAGTTCGGCCCGCGGCATCCGCCGCGACAGTACCGGGGGAACGAGGTGCTCGCAGGAAGCCATGACCCGTTGCTGGTCACGCTGTCGGTGATCGTCGCCGTGCTGGCCTCGTTCACCGCGCTGGACATGGCCGCGCGCGTCAACGCCGCGCCTTCGCGCCGCGCCGCGCTGCCGTGGCTGCTGGCCGGCGGCATCGCGATGGGCACCGGCATCTGGTCGATGCACTTCGTCGGCATGCTCGCCTTCAGCCTGCCGATCCCGCTCGCCTACGACCCGTGGACCACCCTGCAATCGCTGCTGGCCGCCGTGGCGGCCGCGCTGTTCGCGCTGTGGCTGGTATCGCTGCCGACCCTGCCGCGGCTGCGGCTGGTGCTGGGCGGGCTGTTGATGGGGCTGGGCATCGCCTGGATGCACTACGTGGGCATGGCCGCGCTGCACATGCAGCCGGCCATCGACTACGAACCGGTCCGCTTCGTGCTGTCGGTGCTGGTGGCGGTGGCCGCCGCATGGGCCGCGCTGTTCATCGCCTTCCGCCTGCGCGCGACGCAACGGGCGCTGCCGCTGCGGTTCGCCGCCGCCACGGTGATGGGCCTGGCCATCGTCGGCATGCACTACACCGGCATGGCCGCCGCGCGCTTCCCGGCCGGCGCGGTATGCGGCGCGGCGCAGCGGGGCGGCATCGGCGGCGGCTGGCTGGCCGCCGGCGTGGTGCTGCTGACCGTGGCGGTGATGCTGGTGGTGCTGCTGGTTTCGCTGTTCGAGCAGCGCCGGCAGGCGCGCCTGCTGCAATTGCGCAACACCACCCTGGCCGCCTCGCTGGACGAGGCCCAGCGCGAGCTGCTGCATGCCAGCCGGCACGACGCCCTGACCGGCCTGCCCAATCGCCAGCTGGCGCACGAACACATCACCCTGCTGCTGCAGCAATGCACGCGGGAGGGGCGCACCTGCGCGGTGATGGTGCTGGACCTGGACGACTTCGGCCACATCAACCGCGCCTTCGGCCCGCAGGCCGGCGATGCGGTGATGGCCGACGTCGCCGCGCGGTTGCGACAGGCGCTGCCGGCCGGCGGCGTGGTCGGCCGGCTGGGCGGTGACCGCTACGTGGCCGCCGCGTCGCTGGAGCATGCCGACGCCGCCACCGCGCTGGCGCAACGCCTGCTGGGCACGCTCGCGGCGGTGCAGGTGGCCGGGCGCGGCCTGCACGTCAGCGGCAGCCTCGGCATGGCGGTGCAGCCATTGCCGGGCGACTGCGCCACCCAGCGGGTGTCGCAGGCCGAAACCGCGCTTGCCCACGCCCGCCAGGCTGGCCCCAACCGCCATGCGCACTACGCCGAGTGGATGGATGCCGGCGCCGCGCATGACCAGCACCTGCTCGACGACCTGCGCGCGGCCATCGGCACCCCGCAGCTGTCATTGCATTACCAACCGCGGGTGTGGGCCGACAACGGCCGGGTCTGCTGCGCCGAGGCGCTGCTGCGCTGGCGCCATCCGGAACACGGGCCACTGCCCAGCCAGCGCGTGGTGCGCCTGGCCGAGCGGCACGGGCTGATGGAGGCACTCGGGCAATGGGTATTGGACGAGGCTTGCCGGCAATTGCGCAGTTGGCGGGACGCCGGCCACCGCGACTGGCAGGTGTCGGTCAACCTGTCCGCGCAGCAGCTGGCCTCGCCCGCCCTGGCCGATACCGTGCGCCAGTGCCTGGAACAGAATGACCTGCCCGCCGCCCAGTTGCTGCTGGAGATCGACGAAACCAGCGCGGTGCACGCCGGCGCCGACGCGCCGGGCCCCCTGCACACCCTCGCCGCGCTGGGCGTGGGCATCGCCATCGACAACTTCGGCGGCGGCAACGCCGGCCTGCTGCAGTTGCGGCGGCTGCCGGCCAGCCGCATCCTGCTGCACCCGGCCTTCGTGCAGGCACTGGAGGAACGCGACGAGGACGCCACGCTGCTTGCGGCCGTCGTCACCCTTGGCCATGCGCTGGACATGGAAGTCGGCGCCAAGGGCATCGAGAACCCGCGCCAGCGCATCCACGTCGAGCAGTTGGGCTGCGACCAGTTGCAGGGCCACCAGATCGGCCGCCCGGCCAGCGCCGAGCAGTTCATCCGCCTGTACGGCAGCCACTGAGACCGGCCGGAACGGTTCTTGCACGCAAGCGGCTGACCTTCCCTTGCGCGGCGCGTCATGGCGGAAAACGAAGACGGCACCGAAAAAACCGAACAGCCAACAGCCAAACGCCTGCGCGAGGCCCGCGAGAAGGGCAACGTCCCGCGTTCGCGGGAGCTGTCCACCGCCGCGGTATTCGTCGCCGCGGTGCTGTCGCTGTATGCGTTGTCCGGCTACATGGGCGGCGCCGCGCGGCAGTGGATGAAGCTCGCGCTGAGCCCGGACCCGGGCCTGCTGCATGCCCCGCAGGCGCTGTTCGGCCATGCCGGCTGGACCCTGCTGAAGCTGATGCTGGTGTTCGCCCCGCTGCTGCTGGTGTGCCTGGCCGCCGGCTTCGTCGCGCCGGTACTGATGGGCGGCCTGCGTTTTTCCAACAAGGCGCTGATGCCCGACCTGAACCGGCTGAACCCGATGACCGGGCTCAAGCGCATCTACGGCCCCGAGTCGCTGGCCGAGCTGACCAAGTCCCTGCTGCGCATCGTCTTCGTCGGCGGTGCCGTCGCGCTGGTGGTCTGGCACGGCATCGGCGGCCTGCGCAGCCTGCTGCGGCTGCCGCTGGAGAGCGCGGTCCACGATGGCCTCGGCTTCACCCTGCGCCTGCTGCTGGCCGCGGCCGGGGCGATGGCGCTGCTGGCGGCCATCGACGCCCCGTACCAGAAATGGAACTGGCTGCGGAAGCTGAAGATGACCCGCGAGGAACTCAAGCGCGAGATGAAGGAAAGCGAAGGCAGCCCCGAGGTCAAGGGCCGCATCCGGCAGATGCAGATGCAGCTGTCGCAGCGGCGGATGATGGAGGCGGTGCCCACCGCCGACGTGGTGCTGGTCAACCCCACCCACTACGCGGTGGCGCTGAAGTACGAGGCCGGGCGCATGAACGCGCCGACCGTGGTCGCCCGCGGGGTGGACGAGCTGGCCCTGCGCATCCGCCAGGTGGCCGACGGCAACCGCGTGGCGATCGTCTCGGCGCCGCCGCTGGCACGCGCCTTGTATAGGGAAAGCCAACTCGGCAAGGAAATCCCCGTGAGACTGTATTCGGCCGTCGCCCAGGTCCTGTCCTACGTCTATCAGCTGCGCACCTGGCGCAGCGGGCCGATGCCGGCCATGCCCGCCCTGGACGTGGATGAATTCGGCAAGGGGGCCCACCGATGAGCGCGCAGCCGCTGCCCAACACCGCCCGCCGGGTACTGGACCTGCTGCGCCACGGACTGGGCGCGCCGCTGATCGTGCTGGCACTGCTGGCGATGGTGGTGGTGCCGCTGGCCGCGCCGGTGCTCGACGGGCTGTTCACCTTCAACATCGCCATCTCGCTGCTGGTGCTGCTGGCGGTGGTGTACGTGA
>Ga0206118_100930_pt1 | contig 10200 bp, 10 predicted proteins | sample 3A20Ametagenome_FD_177999 | JGI IMG/M metagenome (GOLD analysis project Ga0206118, IMG submission 177999) | Enriched microbial communities from leaf-cutter ant dump, University of Wisconsin, Madison, United States - 3A20A | ecosystem: Environmental > Terrestrial > Nest > Insects nest > Nest dump...
GTCCGTCCTGAAAACCGACGCCGACAATGCGGTCGGAGAGGCCCAGCGACAGAAGCAGCTCGGTAGCGGTCGACTTGATGGTCACTGCTCGCTGCGGCGCCCTATCGAAGGTGACGTCGACGCCGCAGTTCTGCACCGTCAGCGGATAGGCGGTGGCGGCCTGCACTGCAGTGCTCCCGATTGCTGCGAGCGCAACGAGGACGGTCGCAAGGGTGAAGGCGGGGAGGCGCATGATCAACTCTCCTGTCCGGCACCACGCGGCTTGGCCGGCCCCCTGCCCCCGGCCTCGGCGCGGGCAGTGTCGTAGCCAAGCTGGTAGGCTTCGGCAGAGCCGAAGCGGAACATGTCCTCTTCCAGCGATCGCACCAGTGTGCGGGCACCCGGCAGATCGAGCCCGCCAACCAGATGGCCGAGGCCGCGCACCACCGCTACCGGCAATCCGCCCGTCTTGCCCTTCACCAGGTCGGCAGCACCGGCGATTTCGTCGGCGACTACCGAGATGGTGGCGTGGAGCGGCCGCCCATTGGCATCGGTCGAACCGCGCAGATCTTCCGAAAGCTTCACGCCTGCGGCGCCGATCGCCACATCGGTCTGCCCCACTCGCCAGGGCCGGCCGAACGTATCGGTGACGATGACGCCCAAGGCGATTCCCAGCCGTTCCCGCAGTTCGGCGCACAGGGAGCGGGCCGAGAGATCGGGATCCTCTGGCAGACGCAGCGCATAACCGTCGGGCACGTTCGACATGTCGATTCCGGCGGCCGCCATGATCAAGCCCTGCCTCGTCTCGACGATCCGCGTCGTCCCTGCCGGTGTGACCCGCTCTGCGACGACGCGCACCGTATCATCGGCTATCGCTTTCTCGCGGTCGGTGGCCGGCACCAGGCGGCCCTCAGCCTTGGCGATGATCTTACTGGCGACGACGAGGATGTCGCCGTCGGCCAGCGCCAGTTCGCCTTCCACTGCGGCCTGACGCGCCACCGCAGCGCAGATCAGTTCGACGAGGTCGTCGCCTGCCGCAACTTCCGGAATGCCGGGCACTGCCCAGGCGGAAAAGCGCGGGAAAGCCATCAGCCGCCTGCTTTCAGCGCGCGAAGTCGCGGCAGGATGTGTTCGGCATAGAGCCTGAGAAACCGGCTCTGGTCGGGGCCTGGCGCATGGAACACCAGATGGTCAAATCCATAGTCGATATAGGTCCGGATCGCCGCGACATGCTCGTCGGGATCGCTCGAGACGATCCACCGCTTGGCCACACGCTCGATCGGCAGTTCGGCCGCCAACCGCTCCATCTCGGCGGGGTCCTGCACCGAGTGCTTCTCCTCCGCCGACAGCGACAGCGCCGCCCAGTGCCGCGTATCGTTGAGCGCGCGGTCGTAGTCGGTGTCGAACGATACCTTGACCTCGATCATCCGTTCGAACGGCCTGTCCCTGAGCTCGGACTCGGCCCGGCCCGCCTCGACGTTTGGCAGCAGTTGATCGACATAGAGCTCTGCGCCCTTGCCCGAGGTGCAGATGAAGCCATCCCCAGCTCGGCCGGCATACTTCGCGTTCAGCGGCCCGCCTGCCGCGATATAGATCGGCACCGGCTCTTCCGGCCTGTCATAGATCGTCGCACCCACGGTCTTGTAGAACTCGCCGTCGAAGCTCACGCGCTCCTCGCGCCACAGCAGCCGGATCAGCCTGACCGCCTCGCGTAGCCGCGCCGAGCGCTCCTTGAGCTCAGGCCACTCCATGCCCGTCGCCGGCACCTCGTTGAGCGACTCTCCGGTACCGACGCCGAGAATCACCCGGCCGGGAAACATGGCGCCCAGCGTGCCGAAGGCGTGCGCGACCACGGAAGGATGCAGCCGGAAGGTCGGCGTCAATACCGAGGTGCCAAGGATGATGCGCTCGGTACGCGCCAGAACTGCCGCCATCCAGGCCGGGGCAAACGGTGCATGACCGTCGGTATGCTTCCAAGGCTGGAAGTGATCGGAGACGAATACCGAATCGAATCCGGCCTGCTCGGCCTCGACAGCGAAACCAAGCAGGGAGTTGGGGCCGAATTGCTCGGCCGATGCCTTGTAGCCCAGTCGCACAAACCCCTCCCCGCAGAACGTCAGTCGAGACTGATATTTGACCAAACGGTCAAAGACTGTCCATCGAATTCGGCAAGGTACGCTGTCCGGCCGGCAGCCGGCTCTATTCCAGCATAGCGCGCAGGGCAGCATCGCCTTGGGCGTAGTCGGCGGGACTGTCCGAGGGGTGATTGAGTTGCAGCAGGAGAAAGCCGCCGAGCGCGACGGTGGCGAGGATGCCAGCCGTCGTAAAGCGATGACGCTTCAATGTGCCGACAATGCGCGAAGGCAGCAGCAACAGCCAGACAACGGGAATCAGCAAAAGCAGAAACAGAAGTTCCATGGCAGGAACTCCAAGCGCACCCTGTTCAGGAGCTTGCGCCGACATGGTTAACTATCAGTGACTTGCGGCAGTGCGCTGCGGCAAGGGTTGAGAAAGTGACTTCGGCAACTCTCCCTACGTGATCACCGCGGGTGCGGTCACCGCTGACGCAATGATCTGCGACATTGCGACCGATGTCAGGTAAGTCGTTATCATTGCTGAATGTTTCCGAACACATAACGCTATGCGGGATGCCGAAGCCAAAAACCGGCTTTGAGAGGGTAAACCGGCCGACTATGGTGCGTCCGTGATGTTGAATGTTCGCAAGATCCGTTGGGACGGGTAGACGGGATTTCAGCGGGACGGATTCCTGGGTGCAACTCCAGGGGACCAAGCGGGTTACTTAGATATGACATCAGACCAGCGTACCGGCGGCGCGGACGCAGGCAGACTTGCTGTTTTGCTGGCGACCTATGACGGTGCGCGGTTCCTGGACGCCCAGTTGCGTTCGGTGATCGCGCAGGACTGGCCGGCCATCGACGTCCTCGCTTCCGATGATTCTTCAACCGATGGCACGGTGGATCTGCTGGAAAGCTGGCAGAAGATCTGGAACAAGGGCCGCTTCTCCATCTCGACGGGGCCGCGGCGCGGTTTTGCCGGCAATTTCCGCAAGCTTCTCGCCGAATCCGAGGTCGACGCTGACTACGTGGCGTTCTGCGACCAGGACGATATCTGGCTCAGGGAAAAGACCCGGGTAGCCGTAGCGGCGATCGACGAGCATGGCTCGCGGCCTGCTCTCTATTGCGCGCGCACCGTAATCACCGACGTAGAGGACCGCGCCGTGTCGCTCTCGACGCTGTTCCGCCGGACCCCGGATTTCGCCAATGCGTTGGTGCAATCGATCGGCGGCGGCAACACCATGGTGATGAACCGCGCCGCTTACGAATTGCTGCGCGAGGCAGCACGGCGCACCGACTTCGTCAGCCATGACTGGTTTGCCTACCTGATCGTCGCGGGCGCAGGCGGCAAGGTGATCTATTCGGAAACGCCGCACGTGCGCTATCGCCAGCACGACGCCAACCTGATCGGGTCCAACCTCGGCTTCCGGGCGCGGATCGACCGGGCGCGCTTCGCGCTCAGCGGCCGCTATGTGGGGTGGAACAACCTCAATATGAGCGCGCTCGCCGCGTGCCGCGACCTGCTCACGCCCGACGCCGCCGCGAAGTTCGATCGGTTCTGCAAGGCGCGCCACGGCAACCTGCCCCAGCGCATCGTCAACCTGTGGCGCTCGGGCGTCTATCGCCAGACGGCGATCGGGCAGCTCTCGCTGTATCTTGCCGGGCTCCTAGGCAAACTCTGATGCGGTTTCAGTGTTGCGCCGAAGCGGCTAGGGTCGAGTCGCAAAGCGGAGTTTTCACAGCGTGACCATCCTCGTTACCGGAGGCGCGGGCTTCATCGGTTCGAATTTCGTGCTCGACTGGCTTGCCACGATGGACGAACCGGTGGTGACGCTCGATGCGCTCACCTATGCGGGCAACCTCGGCAACCTCGCGGCGCTCGGCACCGACCCGCGTCACAGCTTTGCGCGCGGCTCGATCGGCGACGGCGCGCTTGTCGGTCGGCTGCTGCAGCTGAACCAGGTGCGAGCCGTGGTCAATTTCGCCGCCGAGAGCCATGTCGACCGCTCGATCTCGGGACCGGCGCAGTTCTTCGAAACCAATGTGATGGGCACGCTCCACCTGCTCGAGGCGGTGCGCGCCTATGTCGGCGAGTTGAGCTCGAGCGCGCGCGCTGCGTTTCGCTTCCTGCATGTCTCGACCGATGAGGTCTACGGCACCCTGGCGCCGGACGATCCGCCCTTTGCCGAGACCAACCCGTACCTGCCCAACAGCCCCTATGCGGCCAGCAAGGCGAGTTCGGATCATCTGGTCCGCTCCTATCGCGAGACGTACGGGCTCAACACGCTGCTCACCAATTGCTCGAACAATTACGGGCCATACCAGTTTCCGGAAAAGCTGATCCCACTGGTGATCAACAACGCGCTGAACGGCAGGGCGCTGCCGATCTATGGCGACGGTCGGCAGGTGCGCGACTGGCTCTATGTCGGCGACCATTGCGCGGCCATCCGCCTTGTGCTGGAGCGGGCCAAGCCAGGTGCGGCCTATAATGTCGGCGGCGACAACCAGATGGCCAATCTCGAGGTGGTGCGCACCATCTGCGCTATGCTCGACATACGGCGACCGCGCGTCGACGGCAGATCCTATGCCGAACAGATAACCTTCGTTGCCGATCGGGCAGGCCATGATCGCCGCTATGCCATCGACGCGACCCTGATCGGCCGCGAACTGGGCTGGAAACCGGCAGTCAACTTCGCCGACGGCATCGCACGTACGGTGGACTGGTACCTCGACAACCCCGGCTGGGTCACCGACGTGACAAGCGGCACCTATCGCGACTGGATAGCGAGGCAGTACGGATGAAGCTCCTCATTCTCGGGCGCGACGGGCAGGTCGGCACGGCGCTGACCGCGCTTCTCGCCCCCTTGGGCGAAATCGCGGCGTATGGCCGGGCGGGTGCCGACTTCACGCGGCCCGACGACGTGGCGCGGCTGGTATATCGCGAGCGGCCCGACGTGATCGTCAACGCCGCGGCCTACACTGCGGTCGACAGGGCCGAGATGGAGGCGGAGATCGCCACGCTGGTCAACGCCACCTCGCCCGGCGAGCTGGCCGAGGCGGCGACGGAGACCGGCGCGCGGCTGATCCACATCTCCACCGACTATGTCTTCGACGGCGAAAAGCCCGAGCCTTATGTCGAGGACGACGCTACCGCACCTCTCAACGTGTATGGGCACAGCAAGCTCGGGGGGGAACTGGCGGTCGCGGCAGCGGGGGCCGACCATCTCATCCTTCGCACCAGCTGGGTGCATAGCGCCTCGCACGCCAATTTCGTCAGCAAGATGCTGGAGGTCGCCATGCAGCGCGACGAACTCAAGGTGATCGACGACCAGTCCGGCTGCCCGACCAGCGCGCGCCTGATCGCCGACGTTGTCGGGCGCATCATCGCGCAGGGCGAAGCCGGTCGGCCGCTGGCCGGCGGCGTCTATCACCTCACGGCTGGGGGCGAGACCAGCCGCTACGACTACGTACGTTTCATCATCGAGGAGGCCCTGCGGTTGGGCGCCCGGCTGGCGGCTGCCGCCGATCGGGTGCTGCCCGTTCCCTCCTCTGCCTTCCCCACCCCGGCGCCCCGCCCCAGGAACTCTCACCTATCCACCCACAAGCTGCGTAGCGCGCTCGGCTACGACCTGCCCGACTGGCGTGACGACGTCGGTCCCACCATCGCGGCCCTCGTAGGAGCGATGGCATGAGCCGGCGCGGCATCATTCTCGCCGGCGGCGCCGGAACGCGGCTCCATCCGGCGACGCTCAGTGTCTCCAAGCAGTTGCTGCCGGTCTACGACAAGCCGATGATCTACTATCCGCTCTCGACGCTGATGCATGGTGGCATCCGCGAGGTACTGATCATTTCGACGCCGAGCGACCTGCCGCGCTTCGAGGCATTGCTCGGCGACGGTTCGGCCTGGGGCATGACGTTCCGCTATGTCGTGCAGCCGAGCCCCGACGGGCTGGCGCAGGCCTTCATCCTCGGCGCCGACTTCGTCGCGGACCGGCCTTCGACGCTGATCCTCGGCGACAACATCTATTTCGGCCATGATCTGCCGCATCTGCTGGGCCGCGCGGCCTCCCGCGAAACCGGGGCCAGCGTGTTCGCCTACCATGTACACGATCCGGAGCGGTACGGGGTGGTCGGATTCGACGAGGGCGGGCGCGTAACCTCGATCGAGGAAAAGCCGCCTGCGCCGAAATCGAACTACGCCGTTACCGGCCTCTACTACTACGACGAGCGCGTGGTGGAATTTGCTCGGCGGCTCAAGCCATCGCCGCGCGGCGAATTCGAGATCACCGACCTCAACCGCCTTTACCTCGAGGCGGGCGAACTGCATGTGGAGCGCATGGGGCGCGGCTTCGCCTGGCTCGACACCGGCACGCATGATTCACTGCTCGAGGCGGGCCAATTCATCGCCACGCTGGAAAAGCGCCAGGGCCTCAAGGTCGCCTGTCCCGAGGAAATCGCCTGGCGCAATGGCTGGATCGAGGACACACAGCTCGAACGCCTTGCAAAGCCGTTGGAAAAGAGTGGGTATGGCCGCTACCTCCTGGCTGTGCTGAAGGAGGGCCGCTGATGCAGGTCACCCCGTTCGATATTGCCGGCCTGCTGGTGCTCGAACCGCGCGTGTTCGCCGACGAGCGGGGCGCCTTCTTCGAAAGCTTCAACCTCGCCCGCTTCCGCGAGGCGACCGGTCTCGACGTCGATTTCGTGCAGGACAATCACTCGATCAGCCATAGCGGCGTGCTGCGCGGGCTCCACTATCAGGTCGCCCCGCACGCCCAGGGCAAGCTGGTGCGCGTTGTTCGTGGCGCCGCATGGGATGTGGCCGTGGATATCCGCGAGGGCTCGCCCACCTGGGGCAGATGGGCGGCGGTGGAGTTGACGGCCGAAAACCGCAAGCAGTTCTGGATCCCCGAAGGCTTCGCCCACGGGTTCCTGGCCTTGGAGGACGAAACGGAATTTCTCTACAAGACGACGGCGTATTGGCACGGCCCGAGCGAGCGGACGATCCGGTGGGATGATCCGACCGTTGGGGTGGCATGGCCGCTGGAGAGGACGCCGTTGTTGTCGGCAAAGGATGGGGCTGCATCGGAATTACTGCCGCCAGGCGCCTTGCAGCCCGCTCCTTCGAACATACGATAATTCGCCGAAAGGGATTCCATTGGGATTCAGCAACATCATCGTCCGCCTTGTGGCGAGGTTCTTCACGTTCGATGAACTCAAGCGCGCCTACCACAAGCTCGACAATGCAGATATGCCTCTACCGTCTCGGGCTTCACAGCTTGCCTATGCCGGGCTGCGCGTTGCCAGCATGGTCGGTGCGATCGGGCCACTACGCAAGCAGTATGCGGAGGCAAAGTCACTGGCGCCGGCGCAGGCGCCCAGCAACAATGTCTACGACAAGCACTATCTGAATCTGCGCCTCAACCGCATCCATGACCCGATCGAAGTCGTCGTCGATGCGACACGCCCCCGCTCCGTGAATGTACTGGTGCCGGCGTTCGAGTTCCGCTCAATGTCGGCGGGTTTCTTCGGTGTTTTCCAGACGGCGCTGTTTTTCGCACGCCTCGGCCACCACGTGCGGCTGGTCATGTTCGACAAGTTTCACTTCGATGCTGTCGAATTTCGCCAGCGCATGCGCGGATATCCGGGATTGGAGCAGTTGTTCGACCTTTGCGAAGCCGAGTATGTCGGCGACCGCGTGCTACCGCTTTCAGTGAACCCGGGCGACATATGCGTCGCGACGGTGTGGTATAGCGCCTTCCTGGCCGAGCGGATCCACAAGCTGCTGGACCGGCCGGACTTTATCTACCTCATTCAGGACTATGAGACAGCGTTCTACCCTGGCGGGTCATGGTACACGCAAGCTGACCTCTCCTATGAGATGCAGTATACGCCGCTGTTCTCGAGCAAGAGCCTGCGAGACCAGTTCTATGCCGCGGACATTGGTGGCCTGCGGCGGCGGGAGCAAAGGGCGATCTATTTCCACAATGCCTGCTCGGCCAACTTGCCTCCAAGGGAGCAGTTTCTGGCCAGCAAGCTCGTGCCGCGGAAAAAACGCCTAGCGTTCTATTCGCGCCCGATAGTCGATCGAAACATGTTCGAGCTGTCTGCACTCGTGCTGTGCGAAGCCTATGAACGAGGCATCCTCAATGCCGACGACTGGGAATGCTACGGCATGGGACTGGGAGAGGGTGTCGTTCAACTCGCCGACGGGCTGACCAGTACCAGCCTGCCGCGCATGAATCTGAAGGAATATCTGGACGTCGTCCCGAGTTTCGATATCTGCCTCACGCTAATGGCATCGCCGCATCCCAGCATGATCCCCATGGACCTCGGTTGCTCGGGAGCTGTGGTGGTGACCAACACGTTCCAGACCAAGACGCCGGAATACCTGAGCTCGCTGTGCGACAATATCATTTCGGCTCCGCCGGCTCTGGAAGCGCTGCTGGCTGCGCTGAAAGAGGCGGTCGGGCGGGCCGACGAGTACGAGGCAAGATATGACGCGGCCGCCACCTCTACCTATCCGCGAACCTGGGATGAAACATTTACCGCCGAGCATGTGGCATTCTTCGACGACCTGATCGGACGGCCTCGGTCAGCCGCCTAACGCGGCTGCCCCCTTGCCGGGGCGATAAGTGGCAGCGACCTCGTCCTCGAATTCGGCATACCGTCGCAATGCGAGCGCAAGCCGGCGCTTCGCCATCTCTTCATCGTCAAGATTCTGGCTTCCGCGCCGCATCTGAACAATGAACTCCGAGCCGGGATTGGGCTCCAGCGAGTGGATTGAGAAGTCGATGAGGCCAAGGGTGTTGAGCTCCAGCACCACGAGTTCGAAGCCGGCCGGCGTGAAGTACCAGGCATGCGCATCCACATAGCTCGGACTTGCCTGCGATAGCGCCTCTACGTCGGCCTGGTAGAGCTTCCACGCATCACGTAAGCCACCGGCAAACCTGAGCCTGGTGTGGTCGCCCGCAACCCACGCTCCCCCACCCTCTCGACCAACTGCGTACGCGCGGGCTTCGAACAGCGTTTCGGGGCTGTGGCGTGTCCGCCGCTCGCGATGCGCAACCAGAACATCGCGGATGCTGGTCGGACTCTTCAGCAGGTCGAAGCACTTGCGCATGTCCGGCACGGCAAGCGAGATGATCCCCTGTGGCCCAAGAACCCGCGAGCACTGCTGAAGAAAGCCAAGAATATCGGGTACATGCTCGATGACATGGCTGGCCACCACATAGTCCGCCCACCCGGGGTTGCGCTCCGGGAAAATCGTGTCGAGGGGCTCGCCGTGCCATACGGCGTCGACCTCCTCGATACGATGGGCCGCGGACCTTATTGCCTCGGCGGCATGATTGCGGGCGATCTCTCGGAGACTTGCCCCATCCGTGTAGTCGACTACCAACGTGTTCCAGCCATCGGCCTTGGCAACAACAGGAGAGAAAAATGGACCAATCTCCAGCCCGGTCATCTGCTTGGTGAGATGTTTCCTCAGGGTCTCAAAACGATCCAACTATCGCCTCCAACCAAATACGAGCAACGCGTCACGTCATAGCCAGCCGCGGACAGGGCGGCAACACTCACCCCTCATCTACCGGGCGTTTCAACCTGTTTCCACTAACTGATCACCGTGCGATCGGTGACGCGCCTCCAGTCGGTGCCATCCGAATAGGCAGGCGTGGCTCCTCCCGCCTCGTCGGGCACATAGATCAACTGCCCGGCCGGGCTCGCCGGGGGTAGCGTGCCGACCGTGCAACTGCGGAGACCGAGGGGCGCGCCGGTGGAGATCCGACCGGAGGTCTCGACCACCAGCGCCTCCGTCCATGCCGCCCCGTCAGAACTTACCTTGAGGTGTAGTCTGTCGTCGCCGGCCGTGCCGAGTTCGGCGCGGGCGGAGAAATCGGTCTGGAAGACGAGCGAGGCCGTGTCACTGGATGAATGCTTGTTGAGCTTCACCTGAACGCTGTCTGACGCGTGGCTGAACAGCACGGCGTCGCTCGCCACGGCGAGGCGGTTGGTGCCGTCGGGCGTGGCGTTGATGCCGAGCATCGGCACCTGGCCGTCGAGGCCGAACGTAGGAAGCCAGTCGCTGCCGTTCCAGGCGAGGAGTCCGTTTTCGTCGAGGATGAAGGCGAGCCAGCCCGGCTCGGGGACG
>Ga0206118_100933_pt1 | contig 10183 bp, 10 predicted proteins | sample 3A20Ametagenome_FD_177999 | JGI IMG/M metagenome (GOLD analysis project Ga0206118, IMG submission 177999) | Enriched microbial communities from leaf-cutter ant dump, University of Wisconsin, Madison, United States - 3A20A | ecosystem: Environmental > Terrestrial > Nest > Insects nest > Nest dump...
TGTCGAGCAGCGCCTTGCCGGGCTCCCCGCCTTCGGCCGCCGCCCGGCGCAGGCGGGCAAGCGCACCGAGCCCCTGCACGCGGATCAGCATGATGCCGACGACGGCCGACAGCACGACGAGGCCCAGCGTCGGCCAGACCCCGATGCGCCGGCCGACGAGGATGAAGCCGGCGATCTCGCCGAGCGGCAGGAGCAGGAAGAAGAGCGGCAGGAGAAGTCTCGGCATGGGTTTCCGCAGGGGCTGGGGTTTCGGTTGTTGCGGCGTCGTGTCCGTTCACGCCATCGCCATTTGAATGATGCGCCGTTGCGGACTATATGGGAAGGACACGAAAAACAGGAACGTTGGCTGCGGACGGATAATGGGCTCATTCGATTTTGTAACGATTTTCTTCCTCGTGGCTGCGGTCGTCATCTTCCTGCAGCTGCGCAACGTGCTCGGACGCCGGACCGGGCACGAACGGCCGCCCTTCGACCCCTATTCGCGGCGGGAGGCCGCCGGCGAGCCCGAATCGCCCGACCGCGGCAAGGTGGTCACGCTGCCGCGCCGCGACGGGGCGGACGAGGAAGCCGGCGCCTACGCCGCCGTTGACGCCTTCACCCCGGCCGGAACGCCGCTCAACGACCAGCTTCGAGCGGTCGTCCGCGCCGATCCCTCCTTCGAACCGAAGGAATTCGTCGGCGGCGCGCGCATGGCCTACGAGATGATCGTCGTCGCCTTCGCCGACGGTGACCGCAAGACGCTGAAGAACCTGCTCTCGCGCGAGGTCTACGAGGGCTTCGACGCGGCAATCTCCGAGCGCGAGGCGAAGGGCGAGGTCGTCCGCTCCACCTTCGTCGGCATCGAGAAGGCCGACATCGTCGGCGCCGAGGTCAAGGGCACCGAGGTGAACGTGACGCTGCGCATCGTCAGCCAGCTCATCTCGGCCACCTACGACAAGGCCGGCGGGCTGATCGAGGGCGACGCGGAGAGCGTGGCCGAGGTCAACGATCTGTGGACCTTCGCCCGCGACATCCGCTCGCGCGATCCGAACTGGAAGCTCATCGCCACCGAATCGGAAGGCTGAGCGTGGACTATTCCCTCGTCCCGGTCGGCTTCCCGGCCCTTCCCGGCTGGGACGAGGACGATCCCTCGCCGCTGATCGAGGCGATGGAGCGCTGTCGCCATCATATTCGGGAGGTGAAGCCTTACCGGACCGGCGCGCTCGGCATCACGACAGCGGAGCTTCTGGTGCTGCTCGACGCGGCGGCAGAGGCGAAACCCGAAGGGGCTGCCGCGACCCGCGCCTTCTTCGAGGCCGAATGCGTGCCGTTCCGGATCGAGAAGCGCGACGGCACCGCCGGCTTCGTCACTGCCTTCTACGAGCCGGAAGTGGCGGTGCGCGCCGCGCCGGACGCCGAATACCGCCATCCCTTCTACCGCCGGCCCGACGACCTCATCGATCTCGACGACGGCAACCGCCCCGCCGACCTCGACCCGTCCTTCGCCTTCGCCCGGCGCATGGAGGACGGCAGCATCGGCGAATATCCGGACCGTGGTGAAATAGAGCGGGGTTTCCTCGCCGGGCGCGGGCTGGAGATCGCCTGGGCGCGCTCGAAGGTGGACGTCTTTTTCGCCCATGTGCAGGGTGCCGCCCGGCTCGTCCATCCCGACGGGCGCATGCAGCGGGTGACCTATGCGGCCAAGTCCGGCCATCCCTTCTCCGCCGTCGGCAAGCTGCTGATCGAACGCGGCGAGATCGATGCGGCGACGGTGTCGATGGCCTCGATCCGCGACTGGCTCGCCCGCCATCCGGAAGAGGCGGACGCGGTGCTCCGGCACAACCGCTCCTTCATCTTCTTCCGCGAGGCGGCAGTGGACGATCCCGCGCTCGGCCCGATCGCCGCGGCCAAGGTGCCGCTCGTCGCCGGCCGGTCGCTCGCCGTCGACCGGCAGATCCACACCTTCGGCCTGCCCTTCTTCGTGACGAGCGAAAGCCTGACGCATATCGACGGGGACAAGCCCTTCCGCCGGCTGATGCTGGCGCTCGACACCGGCACGGCGATCGTCGGCCCGGCGCGCGGCGACATCTTCACCGGCTCGGGCGACGCGGCGGGCGCCTTGGCCGGCGCGGTCCGCAACGCGGCGGATTTCTTCCTGCTCATCCCGAAGGCTGCGGCGGCGAGATACCTCCATGCCGAAGGATAGGGCGCTATCGAACGAGGACCGTATCCTCTGGGGCAAGGTCGCCCGCTCGACGCGGGCGCTGCCGGGCCGGCTCGACGCGCTCGCCGAATTCGAGGAAGCCTTCGCAGACAGGACAGAAGAGCCGAAGCTTGCGCCGGCAGCCGAAAAGAAGGCCGCCGACAAGCTGTCCGGCGACATTCCCCTCGTCCTCGGCGGTAAGAAGGAAGCGCGGCACCATCCGCTCGAACGGCCGGTCAAGCGAAAGATCGCCCGCGGCCGCCTGGCGCTGGAGGCCCGCATCGACCTGCACGGCATGATCCAGAGCGAGGCACACGGTTTCCTGCTCGGCTTCCTCATCCATGCCCACGAGCGGGGACTACGCCACGTCCTCGTCATCACCGGCAAGGGCACCTCGCTCGGCTCCGACGGCGCGCTGAAGCGGGCGGTGCCGCTGTGGTTCTCGCTGCCGGAGTTCCGCCCGCTGATCTCCTCCTACGAGCCGGCGGCGCGCAACCACGGCGGCGAGGGGGCGCTCTACGTGCGGCTCGCCCGCCAGCCGGGGGAGAAGCGATGACGACCCCTTTCGGCAAGGCCGTGCGGCATCTGCGCGCCCGCAAGGGCGTCTCGCAGAAGGAGATGGCGGCGGCGCTCGGCGTCACGCCCGCCTATCTCTCGGCGCTGGAGCACGGACGGCGTGGCGTGCCGAGCTTCGACTTCCTGCAGCGGGTGGCGGGCTATTTCAACGTCATCTGGGACGAGGCGGAGGAACTCCTGCGCCTTGCCCGGATTTCCGACCCGCGCGTGGTGGTCGACACGGCCGGCCTGCCGCCCGAATACACCGCTTTCGCCAACCGCCTTTCGGCGGAAATCCGCGCCCTTTCGCCCGAGACCGTGCGCCGTCTCGCCGGCATCCTCGAAAAGGCGTGCAATAGCCGGGAAAAAGCGTGCTGATCCCCTGATTTCTGCCGGGATTCCCTGCCAGCGGTTTGGAACTCCGGGGCAAAATCCCTATAGTCCAGCCTGCTGGAAAACCGTGATTCGCCCCTTGTTTTCCGCACGCGCAAGAACTTTGGAAAGACCCTCCGAATGACCGACACACCCGAGACCGAAAACGGCGGCCCGGCCGAATACGGCGCAGATTCCATCAAGGTCCTCAAGGGCCTCGATGCCGTGCGCAAGCGCCCGGGCATGTATATCGGCGACACCGACGACGGCTCGGGCCTGCACCACATGGTCTACGAAGTGGTGGACAACGCCATCGACGAGGCGCTGGCCGGTCACGCCGACATCGTCACCGTGACGCTGAACCCGGACGGTTCCGTCACCGTCACCGACAACGGCCGCGGCATCCCGACCGACATCCACCGCGAGGAGGGCGTCTCGGCGGCGGAAGTCATCATGACCCAGCTCCATGCCGGCGGAAAATTCGACCAGAATTCCTACAAGGTCTCCGGCGGCCTGCACGGCGTCGGCGTCTCGGTGGTGAACGCGCTCTCGGTCAAGCTGAAGCTGAAGATCCGCCGCGCCGGGCATATCCACGAGATGAGCTTCACCCACGGCGTCGCCGACGGACCGCTTTCCGTCACCGGCGACTGCGGCGAGGAGACCGGCACCGAGGTCACCTTCCTGCCCTCGTCGGAGACCTTCTCCAACATCGAATTCGACTATGCGACGCTGGAGCATCGCCTGCGCGAGCTCGCCTTCCTCAATTCCGGCGTGCGCATCCTGCTCACCGACCGCCGCCATTCCGACGTCAAGCAGGACGAGATGATGTATGACGGCGGCCTCGAAGCCTTCGTCACCTTCCTCGACCGGGCGAAGAAGCCGCTGGTGCAAAACCCTGTGTCGATCCGCGGCGAGCGCGACGGCATCACGGTGGAAGTCGCCATGTGGTGGAACGACAGCTATCACGAGAACGTGCTGGCCTTCACCAACAACATCCCGCAGCGCGACGGCGGCACGCATCTTGCCGGCTTCCGCGGCGCGCTGACGCGCCAGGTCGTCTCCTATGCGGAAAGCTCCGGCATCCTCAAGAAGGAGAAGGTCTCGCTCACCGGCGACGACTGCCGCGAGGGCCTGACGGCGGTGCTCTCGGTCAAGGTGCCGGACCCGAAATTCTCCTCGCAGACCAAGGACAAGCTCGTCTCCTCCGAGGTTCGCCCGGTGGTGGAAAGCCTCGTCAACGAGGCGCTGAGCATCTGGCTCGAAGAACATCCGGCGGATGCGAAGACGCTGGTCGGCAAGGTCGTCGAGGCCGCCGCCGCCCGCGAGGCCGCCCGCAAGGCGCGCGAGCTCACCCGCCGCAAGGGCGCACTCGATATCTCCTCGCTGCCCGGCAAGCTCGCCGACTGCTCCGAGCGCGATCCTGCGAAATCCGAGCTCTTCCTGGTGGAGGGCGATTCGGCCGGCGGCTCGGCCAAGCAGGGGCGCTCGCGCGAGAACCAGGCGATCCTTCCGCTGCGCGGAAAAATCCTCAACGTGGAACGCGCCCGCTTCGACAAGATGCTGTCGAGCCAGGAGATCGGCACGCTGATCACCGCGCTCGGCACGTCGATCGGCAAGGACGAGTTCAACCCGGACAAGCTGCGCTACCACAAGATCATCATCATGACGGACGCCGACGTCGACGGCGCCCATATCCGCACGCTGCTGCTCACCTTCTTCTTCCGGCAGATGCCGGAGCTGATCGAGCGCGGCCATCTCTACATCGCCCAGCCGCCGCTCTATAAGGTCGCGCGCGGCAAATCGAGCCAGTATCTCAAGGACGAGAAGGCGCTGGAGGACTACCTCGTCGCCGCAGGCCTCGACGACGCGACGCTGGCGCTCGGCTCCGGCGAGGTGCGCGCCGGCCAGGACATCCGCGAGCTGATCCAGGACGCGCTGCGCCTGCGCGCGCTCGTCGAGGGCCTGCATTCGCGCTACAGCCGCGCCATCGTCGAGCAGGCGGCGATTACCGGCGCGCTCAACCTGGAGCTCAGCCACGACCGCGAGGCCTATGCGGCCAAGGCGGAGGAGGTGGCCCGCCGCCTCGACCTCATCGCCGAGGAGACCGAGCGCGGCTGGACGGGATCGGTCGCCGCCGACGGCGGCCTGAAATTCGAGCGCATGGTGCGCGGCGTCAAGGAATTCGCCCATCTCGACATGGCGCTGATCGGCTCGTCCGACGCGCGCCATATCGATCAGCTCTCCGGCCGCCTCGCCGAGATCTACGCGGTGCCGCCGAAGCTGCGCCGCAAGGACGGCGAGGTGGAAATCTCCGGCCCGCGCGCGCTGCTCGACGCCGTCTTCGCCGCCGGCCGCAAGGGGCTGTCGATGCAGCGCTACAAGGGGCTGGGCGAGATGAATGCCGAGCAGCTCTGGGAAACGACGCTCGATCCGACGGTCCGCTCTCTCCTGCAGGTGCGCGTCAACGACGCCACCAATGCCGACGGCCTGTTCTCCCGCCTGATGGGCGACGAGGTGGAGCCGCGCCGCGACTTCATCCAGGAGAACGCGCTGAGCGTGGCGAACCTGGATATCTGAAGCAGCGCTTGCAGGGGCGATAGCCGGCCGCTTGCGCGGCGGCCGCCGTCGCATGGAACGTCACGTTCCGCCTCAGCGGCGGGCGCGAGGGGCAGCCGATGCGGCAATAGACGCCGGTCGTGGCGACGGCATAGACGGCGGTTCCCGTCCGGCTGCCGTCGCAGGCAAGCAGAGCCTGCCACAGGTCGTCCTCGTTGTGATCGGTCATGGCGGCCTCCGTCCGAAGCCGGATCAGGGCGTGAACCGTCCCTCGGAAACGAATTCCGATACCGGCTTGCGCCCGCTTGGGACCTCGCGCTTCATGAGGTCCTCCGGCAGGGTTTCCTTCGCCGCCAGTCTGCCGATCGCCAGCCCCGCTTCCACCCGAAAACCGTCCGGGATGCCGAGATCGGCCATGGCCCGCTCGCGGTCGATGCCGCCCATCGCATGGGCATGGTAGCCGCCGAGCCGGGCCTGCAGGGCGAGATAGCCCCAGGCAGCACCCGTGTCGAAGGCGTGGGTATAGGCCGGCCGCAGCTCGCCGGCGGCGTTGCGCCGGTGGGTCCGCGAGACGATGACGGCGAGCACCGAGGCGTTTGGCGCCCAGCGCCGGTTGCCGTCGTCGAGCGTCGCGAGGATGCGCTCGAAGGCCTCGGTGCCGCGGTGGCCGTAGACGAAGCGCCAGGGCTGGCCGTTGCCGGCCGACGGTGCCCAGCGTGCGGCCTCGAACAGGGTGAGTAGCACCTCCTGCGGCATCGCCTCGCCGGTGAAGGCGCGCGGCGACCAGCGGTCGAGGAAGAGCGGGTCGACGGGATGGTCGGCGATGCGTCCGGTATCGTGTGTCATGCGCTTGGGTCCTGTTCTGTCTCTTCTTCCAAGTAGCGATTCCGCTCCCTTCCGAAAAGAGTTTTGCCTTGCCGCGTGAAAACGGCTCTCTGCCGCATTGCCGGAGCGGCGGGCGAGGCAATATAACGGCTCCACGACCGACAGCATCGACAGAGTGGGAGACCGTCCGATGAGCCTGAAAGACCCGAGCCTGCTGCGCCAGGCAGCCCTTGTGGGCACGCGCTGGATCGAAGCCGACGCTTCGACCGGGATCGCCGTGAAGAACCCGGCGACGGGGGAGCTCATCGGCCATGTGCCGAAGCTCGGCGCAAGCGAGACGAAGGAGGCGATCGCCGCCGCCGCCGCCGCCCAGAAGGGCTGGGCCGCCCGCACCGCCAAGGAACGCTCGGCGGTGCTGCGCAAGTGGTTCGAGCTGATGATCGACAACAAGGACGATCTCGGCCGCATCCTGACCATGGAGCAGGGCAAGCCGCTGCCGGAGGCGACCGGGGAGATCGTCTACGGCGCGAGCTTCGTCGAATGGTTCGCAGAAGAGGCCCGCCGCCTCTACGGCGACATCGTCCCCGGCCACCAGAAGGACAAGCGCATCCTGGTGATGAAGCAGCCGATCGGCGTCGTCGCGGCGATCACGCCCTGGAACTTCCCGAACGCCATGATCACCCGCAAGGCCGGCCCGGCCTTCGCCGCCGGCTGCGCCATGGTGCTGAAGCCCGCCTCGCAGACGCCCTTCTCGGCAATAGCCATCGCCGTGCTCGCCGAGCGCGCCGGCATTCCGGCCGGCCTTTTCTCGGTCATCACGGGGTCGGCCCGTGAGATCGGCGCGGAGCTGACCGCCAACCCGACCGTCCGCAAGCTCACCTTCACCGGCTCGACGGAGATCGGCGCGGAGCTCTACAAGCAGTGCGCGCCGACCATCAAGAAGCTCGGCCTGGAGCTCGGCGGCAACGCGCCCTTCATCGTCTTCGACGACGCCGATCTCGACGCAGCCGTCGAGGGCGCGCTGATCGCCAAATTCCGCAACAACGGCCAGACCTGCGTCTGCGCCAACCGCATCTACGTGCAGGACGCCGTCTACGACGCCTTTTCCGAAAAGCTCGCCGCCGCCGTCGGCAAGCTGCGCACCGGCAACGGCTTCGACGAGGGCGTGACGCTCGGGCCGCTGATCGACAACGCAGCGCTGGAGAAGGTCGAGGAGCACGTCTCCGACGCACTGAAGAAGGGTGGCCGCGTCGTCTCGGGCGGCAAGCGCCACGCGCTCGGCGGCACCTTCTACGAGCCGACGGTGATCGCCGACGTCACGCCGGACATGGCGGTGGCGCGGGAAGAGACCTTCGGCCCGGTCGCACCGCTCTTCCGTTTCACCGACGAGGACGACGTCGTCGCGCAGGCCAACGACACGGAATTCGGCCTTGCCTCCTATTTCTACGCCAAGGACCTGTCGCGCGTCTTCCGCGTCGCCGAGGCGCTGGAATACGGCATGGTCGGGGTCAATACCGGCCTGATCTCGACGGCGGAAGCGCCCTTCGGCGGCGTAAAACTCTCCGGCCTCGGCCGCGAGGGCTCGCGCTACGGCATCGAGGAGTTCACCGAGATGAAATATGTCTGCCTCGGCGGCATCGGCTGATCCCATGGCAGCTCCGAAGAATCCCTTCAAGGCGGCGCTCGCCGAGCGCCGCTTCCAGCTCGGCCTCTGGGTGGCGCTCGGCAGCCCCTATGTCGCGGAGATCCTGTCGGGCAGCGGCTACGACTGGCTGCTCCTCGACGGCGAGCACGGGCCGAACGACATGCCGCTGCTGGCCGCGCAGCTCGGCGCGCTCAGCCGTTCGCAAAGCCACGCCATCGTCCGCCCGCCGATGGGCGAGGCCTGGCTTTTGAAGCAGCTCCTCGACCAGGGCGCGCAGACCTTCCTCATCCCCATGGTCGAATCGGCAGAGCAGGCGCGGGCGCTGGTGCGGGCCGTGCGCTATCCGCCGCACGGCATCCGCGGCGTCGGCGCCGGCCTTGGCCGGGCGAGCGACTTCAACCGCACGCCGGACTATCTGGCGACCGCGAACGCCGAGATCTGCCTCCTGCTGCAGATCGAGAGCCGGGCGGGGCTTGCCGCGCTCGACGAGATCGCCGCGGTGGAGGGCGTCGACGGCATCTTCATCGGCCCCTCGGACCTCGCCGCCGACATGGGCCTTCTCGGCAATCCGGGTGCCCCGGAGGTGCTCGCGATGATCACCGATGCCTTCCGCCGCATCGAGGCGCATGGCAAGGCGCGCGGCATCATGACCGTCTCGCCGGCACAGGCCGAGGAATACCGCGCGCTCGGCGCCGATTTCATGGCGATCGGCACCGATGTCGGCTGCCTCGTCGAGGCCGCCGACGGCCTGCGCCGGCGCTTCCTCGGGCTCGACCAGGGGGAGCGCGGCGGCGGCTATTGATTCGTTCGCGGCGAATGCCGATAAAGACGCAAAAGCATCGACCGGAGGAGGATCGTCGCCCATGCTGAAAGGTATTCACCCGCTGCTCGGACCGGAGCTCCTGCACGCGATCCGCACCATGGGCCACGGCGACGACATCGTCATCGCCGACGCCAATTTCCCGGCGGGCTTCATGGGGCCGACGGTGATCCGCGCCGACGGCGTCGATGCCGTGGCGATGACGGAGGCGATCCTCGCCCACATGCCGCTCGACACCTTCGTGCCCGAGAGCGCATGGCGCATGGAGGTGGTGGGCGATCCGGCGGCGGTGCCGGAGGTCTGCGCCGCCTTCCAGGAGGTCGTCCACCGCCTTGCCGGCGATTTCACCGTTCATTCGCTCGAACGCTTCGCCTTCTACGAGAGGACGAAGAAGGCCGCCTGCATCGTGGCGACGACCGAATTCCGCCTCTACGGAAACATTATCCTGAAGAAAGGCGTCGTGCTTCCGCACGAGGTCTTCCGCGTCTAGCTCATCCCGTTCATCCCCGCGAAAGGTCCTTGCCGCACTATGACAGTGTGACGACAACCGTGTTCCACGATCTGTTGCCACGCAGCGAAAACATGCTAGTCTTTTCGCAATTGCGGAAACCAGAAGAATGCGGCGCGGCGGATCAAGTCCTTCCCGCGTCCGGAACGGGATAACGCGGCCGATGTACTATCACCTCTATGAAATGAACCATGCAATGATGGCGCCCTGGCGGGCGGCGGCGGACCAGATGCGGCTCGCCTTCCGCAATCCGTTCAATCCGCTGTCGCATACCTATTTCGGCCGTACCATGGCGGCGAGCTTCGAGGTGATGGAGCGAACGACGCGGCGCTACGGCAAGCCGTCCTTCGGACTCGACGAGACGGTGATCGACGGCCGGCCCGTTTCCGTCCACGAGAAGATCGTCTGGCAGGCGCCCTTCTGCAATCTCCTCCATTTTGAGCGCTGTCTGCCGGCCGGCCATCGGCGCGATCCCAAGGTGCTGGTCGTGGCGCCGATGTCCGGGCACTACGCGACGCTGCTGCGCGGCACCGTCGAGGCGCTGCTGCCGGCGGCGGAGGTCTATATTACCGACTGGGTCGACGCGCGCATGGTACCGGCGGCCGAGGGCAGCTTCGACCTCGACGACTATATCGACTACGTCATTCAGATGATCCACACGCTCGGGCCCGACACCCATGTGGTCGCGGTCTGCCAGCCGGCGGTGCCGGTGCTCGCCGC
>Ga0206118_100935_pt1 | contig 10168 bp, 7 predicted proteins | sample 3A20Ametagenome_FD_177999 | JGI IMG/M metagenome (GOLD analysis project Ga0206118, IMG submission 177999) | Enriched microbial communities from leaf-cutter ant dump, University of Wisconsin, Madison, United States - 3A20A | ecosystem: Environmental > Terrestrial > Nest > Insects nest > Nest dump...
CACGCCGGCCTTGTCGGCCGGGCTGTCCTTGGTCGGCTCGGTGACGAGCGCGCCGTGGGCGTTGGCGAGGCCGACGCTCTCGGCGATGTCACGCGAGACGTCCTGGATGCCGACGCCGAGGAAGCCGCGGGTCACGGTACCCGACGAGATCAGCTGGTCGGTGACCTGCTTCACCACCGAGGCGGGGATGGCAAACGCGATACCGACATTGCCGCCGTTCGGGGAGAAGATGGCGGTGTTCACACCGACCACATCGCCGTTCATGTTGAAGTCGGGGCCACCCGAGTTACCGGTATTCACCGCCGCATCGATCTGCAGGAAATCGCCATAGGCAGAACCCTGGATATCGCGGCCGCGGGCCGAGATGATGCCGGCGGTCACGGTACCGCCGAGGCCGAAGGGGTTGCCCACGGCCACGACCCACTCGCCGACGCGCGGCTCGACGTCCGAGAGCTTGACGAAGGGCAGGTCGGTCTCACCATCGAGCTTGACCACGGCGAGGTCGGTCTTCACGTCGGTGCCGACGACCTTGGCTTCCTTCTCGGTGCCGTCGTCGAACACGACCGTCACCTTGTCGGCGTTCTCGACCACGTGGTTGTTGGTGACGATGTAGCCGTCAGCCGAGATCACGAAACCCGAACCGGCGGCCATGAACTTGCGCGGCGCCTGCTGCTGCTGGCTGTTGCCCTGGCCATTCTGGAACTGGTCGAAGAAGTCCTTGAACGGATGATCGTCGGGCAGGTCGGGGAAGCTGAAGTTGAACTGGCGGCCGCCGCGCTGCAGCTGGCGGTCCTGCTTTTCATTGCCTTCGACGATGATCGAGACGACGGCCGGCTTAACGGCGTCGACGAGGTCGGCGAAGTTGGGGGCCGTGGTCACCGCCGGAGCCACGATCTGCGCGGCGGGAACGAGCTTGGCTTCGCTCTGGGCGCTGGAGGGCGCGGTGGCAGCCACGAAGGCCGAACCGCCGCCGATGCCGGCGAGGATCGCCAGCGCCGAGGCGCCGATCCAGCGGCGGGCACGGGATGAGAAAGTCGAGCGCATGAAGATCTCCTTGGTCAGGCATGCATCGAATGCCCTGACGTATGGAGCCCCGCGCCTTTCTGCACCGTGTCACCAGCGTTAAAGGTTGGTAATGTTTCCCAACATTGCTGGCCGCCGTCTCAGAATACGAACTCGTCGAGGAAGGCGTTGCGGAATTTTCCCGTCGGGTCGTGCCGGGCGGCGAGGGCGCAGAAATCGGCGAGGCGGGGATGCCCGGCCCTCACCTCGCCCGCCGGCATGACGAAGAGCTTGCCCCAGTGCGGCCGCGGCCCGAACGGCGCCAGTGCCGCCTCGATCACCTTGAGCGCCTTGCTGACTTCGACCCAGTCGCGCGCCATGGAGAAATGGAAGCCGACGCTGTCGCCGGAATTGTTGGTGCTGAGCCACAGGTGATCGCCGGCAACCGTCCGCACCTCCGAGACCACCAGCGCCGGATGGAGCGCCGACTGCACCGCCTTCAGCGCCCGCATGGCGGCCGGCGCATCGTGGCGGGCAATGAAATATTCCGACTGGTACTCGTAGCCCTCGGTGGGCAGCGCGCCGATGCGGGCATGAGGCAGCCTATCGTACCACGGACCGACAATGCCGAGCTGCCCGGTGGTGCCATAGGGCTCCTTGCCGAGCACGGGGCTCATCTCGGTCGCAGCGGGCGTGCCGCCGAAGAACTCAGCGCCGGGGGCAGGAGCGGTGGCGAGGTCCTTGAGCCAGGCCTGGTCGACGAACTCGCTGTTCCAGTGGGTGAAGAGGCTGACCGAATAGGCGCTGCCCATCACCTCGTCGAAATTCTCGACCACCGCGTCGAAGGGCAGGTTGCGGTAGACCGTCTGGCGGATATCGAAGCGCGGCACGAGGTCGAGGGTCAGGGCCACCACCACGCCGAGCGCGCCGAGCCCGACCACGGCGCCGTCGAAATCATGCTCGCCGCGCCTGAGCGTGACCAGTTCACCCGTGGCGGTGACGATTTCCAGCGCCGCAACGGAAGCGGCGAGGTTGCGGTTGGCGTTGCCCGAGCCGTGCGTCGCCGTCGATACGGCGCCGACAATGGTGAAATCGGGCACCGAGGGCAGGTTGAAGAGCGCGAAGCCGGCCGCATCGAGCACCGGCGCCAGCTCGGCATAGGTGGTGCCGCCATCGATGGTGACGGTGCGCGCCGCCGCATCGATCTTGGCCCGGCGCGGCAGGGCGCGCAGCGAAATCAGCGCCCCCGTCGTGTCGGCAATATGGTTGAACGAGTGCCGCGCCCCGACCACGCGCACCTTGCTCGCCCCGCGCACGATCTCCTGCACCTCGACGACCGATTGCGGATGATGCACCGAAGCCGCCCCGAACGCGACGTGCTCGGACCAATTGTGGCTGATCTTGTTCATGGAATCCTACCCCTGATGGGGTGAGTTATTCATGGGATGGGGGTGGGATGGCAAGCCCCGGCCCAAAGTGGGGGGAAGCTGTCTCAAGTTCGCCTTCTCCCCTTGCGGGAGAAGGTGCCCGAAGGGCGGATGAGGGGTCGTCGACCGCAACACTACGTCGATATAGCAGCACTTGAAGCCACCCCTCATCCGGCTGCCGCCACCTTCTCCCGCAAGGGGAGAAGGCGATGTTTCATCGCCGGCACCTTCAGGCCAAGCCTACTTCCACCCAATCACCGCGGCGCATTGCTTCGGCAAATCCGCCAGCGTCATTGGCGGCGACGGTGGCTTGTCGCTGGGCTTGTAGGGCTCGTCGGTGAACCACCAGGCAAGGTCGTCGCCGCAACCGTCGCCGGGCGGGGCCGGGGCCTGATCCTGGCACAGGGTCGCGCCCGGCGGGCAATCGAGGCGCACGTGGAAATGGTCGTCGTGGCCATACCAGGGGCGGATCTTGTTGAGGAAGCTGCGGTCGCGCCAGTTGATGGCGCAAAGCGAGGCCTTGATCCCGGGCGCCACGAAAATGCGCGCTACGCCCGGCACCGTTGCCGCGCGGTAGAGCAGGAGCCGCTGCGCCTCGCCGAACTTCTTGGGGTCGATGTCGCGCGTCCCCTTCTTCAGCATCGAGATGGCCGAGATGCTCTCGCGCTCCTTGGCGCTCAGCGTGTGACCGGGCATGCGCTCGAACCACAGGTCGACGTCGAGGCCGATCTGGTGCGAGGCGTGGCCGCTCGGCATGGGACCGCCGCGGGCGCCGCCCATGTCGCCGACCAGCAGGCCGGGCCAGCCGTCCTGCTGCACCGACCGGGCCAGCGTGGCGATGTAGTCGATGAGTTCATTCGTCCCCCAGCGCCGGTCGCGCGACAGGCGCATCGCCTGCCAGCCGGGCCCGTCCGCCGGGAGTTGCACCGCCCCGGCGAGGCAACCTTTGGCATAGCCGCCGATCGGCGTCTGCGTGCCGGTGGTGGGCGTATGCACGGCGCCGAACAGGTCGCGGGCCGGCTGGGCGAGAACCGTCGGAACCAGCAGCAGGAGAGCAAGGAATGCAGTGAAGAGTATGCGGAGAAATGCCATCGCCATGCCGTTCGAATCGACTGCGTGCCCCCCTCAGGGACGCTAGCAGCCCCGACTCGGCATGGCTACTTGTCCTCGAGTTCCTTCAGCGCCTCGGCCTCTTGGGCCGTCAGCTCCGACACCCCGGTCGCCACCTTGCGCTTCCGCCGCGCGGCGATGAGCACCACCAACGCGCCGCCGGCCAGCACCACGGGCCCGGCGATCCACAGCAGGATGGTGTGGGGGGCGAGCACCGGGTTGAGCAGCACGTATTCGCCATAGCGCGCCACGAGAAAGGCGCGGACCTGGTCGTCGGTATCGCCTGCCGTCAGCCGTTCGCGCACGATGAGGCGCAGGTCGCGCGCCAGGTCGGCCTCGGAATCGTCGATCGACTGGTTCTGGCAGACGAGGCAGCGCAGCCCCTCGGAAATCTCGCGGGCGCGGGCTTCCAGCGCCGGGTCGGCCAGCATCTCGTCGGGCCGCACGGCCAGCGCCGGGGCGCTGAGGGCCAGCAGCAGCGCGAGGGCGACGAGCCACCTCATTCGGCCGGCACCCCGTGGGCGCGGGCCGGCTTGGGCGCGCCGATGCGCAGGCGGCGATAGCTCAGCGACAGGAAGCCAGCGCCGGCCATCACCAGGCAGCCGAGCCAGATCAGCGTCACGTAGGGCTTGTACCACACGCGGATCACCGACTTGCCGTCCGCCTGCGGCTCGCCGAGCTGGATATAGAGCTGGCTGAAGCCATAGGTCTGGATGGAGGCTTCGGTGGTCGGCGTGCCGCTCGCCACGTAGATGCGCCGCTCGGCCACGGCGGTGCGCACATCGCCACCGGGGGCACGGACGAAGAACTCGCCCGCATCGGAGGTGTAGTTGGGACCCTCTTCGTGCTTGATGCCCTGGAAAATGAGCTCGTGGCCGGCAATGGTCGCCATCTGGCCGGGCTCGATCGTCGTAACCAGTTCCTCCTGCCAGGCGCTGCCCGCGACGATGCCGATCACCGTGATGCCGAGGCCGAAATGCGCGATTGCCGTAGCCCAGGCAGTGCGCGGCAGGCCGAACAGGCGCCTGAACGACGTCACCACGTCGGTGCGGAAGAATTTCGCGCGGTCGATCAGTTCGGCGAGCGCGCCAAAACTCACCCAGAAGCCGAGCAGTAGGCCGAGCGGCGCCAGCGATACCGAGGCGCCGGTGAGCGCGAAGCAGAGGATGGTGGCGAAGAGCGTCAGCCCCGCCGCGCCGGCCAGCCGCTGCGTCACGGCGATCAGGTCGCCGCGTTTCCAGCTGAGGAACGGACCGAAGGGCAGGACGATGAGCAGCGGCACCATGATGGCACCGAAGGTCAGGTCGAAGAACGGCGCGCCGACCGAGATCGTCTCGCCCACCAGCGCGTCGAGCAGTAGCGGATAGAGCGTCCCCACCAGCACCGCCGCCGTCGCCGAGGCGAGGAAGAGATTGTTGAGGATCAACGCGCCCTCGCGGGAGATCGGCGCGAACAGCCCGCCCACTTTCAGCGAGCTGGCGCGGAAAGCGAAGAGCGAGAACGCGCCGCCGATGAAGGCGGCAAGCAGCGCCAGGATCACCATGCCGCGGGTCGGATCGGACGCAAAAGTATGCACCGAGGTGAGGACGCCCGAGCGCACCATGAAGGTGCCGAGCAGGCTCAGCGAAAAGGTGATGATGGAGAGGAAGATGGTCCAGATCTTCAGCGCGTTGCGCTTTTCCATCACGAGCGCCGAGTGGAGCAGCGCCGTGCCGGCGAGCCAGGGCATGAAGCTGGCGTTTTCCACCGGGTCCCAGAACCACCAGCCGCCCCAGCCGAGCTCGTAATAGGCCCAGTAGGAGCCCATGGCGATGCCGAGGGTGAGGAAGCACCAGCTCACCAGCGTCCACGGCCGCACCCAGCGCGCCCAGGCGGCATCGATCTTGCCCGAGATCAGCGCCGCGATGGCGAAGCTGAAGCAGATCGAGAAGCCGACATAGCCGGTGTAGAGCAGCGGCGGATGCACGGCGAGACCGATATCCTGCAGGATCGGATTGAGGTCCATGCCCTCATAAGGCGCCGGCACGAGGCGCAGGAACGGGTTCGAGGTGAAGAGGGTGAAGCCGAGGAAAGCCGCGGCGAGCAGGCTCTGCATGGCCAGCACCAGCGTCAGCAGGTCCTTGGGCAGGTTGCGGCCGAAGGCGGCGACGGCGGCGCCCATGATCACGAGGATCAGCACCCACAGCACCATCGAGCCTTCGTGGTTCCCCCACACGGCGGTGATCTTGTAGATCAGCGGCTGCAGCGAGTGGGAATGCTCATAGGCGAGCTTGAGCGAGAAATCCGAAGTGACGAAGGCCTGGATCAGCGCGCCGAACGCCGCCGCGACCAGCAGGAACTGCAGCAGCGCGCCCTGCTGCAAATAGCCGGCAAAAGCGTCACGCTTCCAGAAGATCAGCCCCATCACCGCCGACACCGCAGCGATGGCAAAGGCCAGGATCAACGCGAAATGCCCCAGCTCGATGCTCATTGATAGGGCTCCAGGGTTTGCCTGAGGGGCAGGTGCTGGTGATCGCCCCCTCCACCGCCTTCGGCGGTCCCCCTCCCCCGCTGCGCAGGGGAGGACCCCGTCACCGTCATCGCACAAGGGTGCCAGTACCGCGACCCGGATCTTCCCCCGTGACAACGGGGGAAGGGGACCAGCGAAGCTGGTGAAGGGGGCGGCAACAAATACCAACAGTCGAGCGGACTGCGATTGAATCCGGCTTCCTTCATCCTCAAGTCCCCGTCGCAGCCACAGCCTGCGCCAGTGATTTGGCCGCGCAGTTATCGTCGGCCAGCACTTCGGGCATGGCCCCTGCCCCGTCGGCCGCCGCGTCGCGCTGCCACTCGCCGCTCGCCTTGAGCTTGTCGACCACTTCCTTGGGCATGTAGTTCTCGTCGTGCTTGGCCAGCACGTTGGTGGCGCTGAACGTGCCGTCGCCGACCATCGCGCCCTCGACCACCACGCCCTGGTTGGAGCGGAACAGGTCGGGCAGCAGGCCGGTGAACGCCACCTTCATGTCGGTGGCCCCATCAGTGACGACGAAATCGGTGACCTCGCCGGCCCGGGCGCAGGAATTCTCCTTGACGAGGCCGCCCAGCCGCACCGGCGTCCCCGCCGCGATCTGCTTTTCGAGGATCTCGGTGGGCGAATAGAAGAAGACGATCTGGTCGCGCAGGGCGAAGAAGATCAGCCCCGCCGCCACGGCCAGCACGGCGCCGAGCCCACCGATGATCGCGAGGCGTTTCTGCTTGCGGGTCAATTCCTTGCCACCAATCCGTTGTCCGCGGCGAGCACGTCCAGCTCGGTCCGCACCTTGGCGTCGGGGTACGCCTTGCGGGCCGCATCATAGGCCTGCTGGGCTTGTTCGGTTTGACCCTGGACAAGTCGCGAACGCACCAGCCGCGTCCATTCCTCGATCGTACCGCCCTTCGACTTCAGCCGTTCCGCCAATCCGTCCACCATCGCCGCTACCGCCGTCGTATCGGGGAGGAGCGTGACGTCGCCCGAAAGGGCGGCCACTGCCGCTTCCAGCCCCGCCCTGGCGTTGGGCAGCCAGGGCTCGTCACCCTTGCCGAGCGCGATCAACGCCTCCCAGTCGGCCTTGGCGGTGGCGAAATCGCCGCGCTGCATCGCCTCGCCGGCAATATAGTAGCGCGAGCGGACATGCGCCGGATCGCGCGCCGCGGCGCTTTCGAACAGTTTCAGCGGCTCACCGGTGGACTGGCCGTTCGCCGCCATCATCAGCGCTTCGCCGAGGTCGGTCTCGCGGTCGGCGGTCGGCCCGTCGAGCGCGATCACCTTGCGGATGGCGTTGGCGGCATCGGCGAAGCGGCCCATCTGCATGTAGGCGGGGGCGATCACGGTCCAGCCCTGCAGGTCATCGGGCGCCTCGGCCAGCCGCTTCTCGATCTGCGCCACGGCGCTCTCGAGCGTCATGTCCCGCGGGGGCAGGTCGACGCGCGCCTCGAGCGGAGCCGCCGGCACTTCCGGGCGGCCGAGCGCGGCATAGACGCCGAAGCTCAGCAGCGCCGTCGCCGCCACCGCGATGCCGACCACCAGCCGGCGCGAGGAGGAGGGCTTTGTCGCCGTGGTCGATTCTGCCTTCACCCGTATCACCTCGCGCGCCACTTCACCCTTCGCCGCTACGGCTTCGGCGGCTTCAAGCCGGCCGAGCGCCGCATCGGCCTCGATTTCGCGCAACTGCAGCTTCAGGTGCGCGAGTTCGGCGGGCTCCTCTTCCGTAGCCGGAGCATCGGTCCCCCGGCCGGCGCCCGCGTAATAGAGCGCGGCACAGGCAATGGCGGTAACGAGTAGGGCAAGCAACCAAAAAAGCATGTGCAGGAATCTGCCTCAGACGACGCGAGCGTAAGACGCGCCGATATAATGGCATTCGGGCAGAATATGCACCGGTGCACGTCAAAGTGTGGGGGGCGCATTGCCGCAGTCCGATTCAACGGACGGGAACCGCCTCGGGGGAGCATGCCGGACAACGCTTACGACCACCTGATCATCGGCTCGACGCCGCTCGCCGGCCTCGTCGCCGGCCAGTTGCAGCGCGAGCACGGCAAGCGGGTCTGCCTCGTGGCGGAGCCCTATTCCTCGTTCGGCCTGGAGCGCCGCTTCGATTGCAGCATCGAGCCCCTCACGCGGCCGGAGACGCTGATCCTCCTGAAGCGCCTCGGCCCCGAGACGCTGAAGCTCATCGCCAGCATGGGCAAGAACCTGACCGACAGGGTCGATCCGCTGTTCATCGCCGAGTCGCAGGCCGGCAGTGCGGCCCTGGGCCATTTCCTGCATCTCGCCCAATTGCTGGAGCTGCCGGTCGAACGCGTCGCCGACCGCACGATCAGCGAAGGCAGCATGCTGAGGGTGCGCGGCCAGCACCTCATCGCCCACCACCGCTTCGCCCCGGCGCTCGAAGCCTGGCTCGACGCGGCGGAGGTCCGCCGGCTCGATCCCGACGACACCGCGATCACCATCCGCAAGGACGGCACGGCGCGCCTCACCGTCGCCGACCGTGAGCTGGAAGCAGCGGAGGTGCTGCTCGCCGATGATGCGGCGGTGCTCGCTCACCTGCCGCCCGACGCGTGGGATCGCGCGCTCGTCCGCACCACCGCCACCGCCCTGCTGCTGCAGCCGGCGAAGCCCGCCGCCATCCCCTTCAGCCTCTGGCTCGATCGCCACCTTGCCTTGCGGCAGGAACCGAAAGGCCCGCTGGCCGCGACCCTGGTCGGAAACCGCGCGTCGGTCGAGGGGCGCGTCGCAACCGCGACGCCGAAATCCCTGCCGCTGCGCCGCGCCGGCGAAGCGCGGTTCGAAGCGCTTGCCACCGGCGACGGCGCGCCGCTCCTTGCCCCGGCTCGCGGCATCAAGGTCACGCACCTCGCCGGCTTCGGCCTCAGCGGTGCCTTCCTCGCCCCGGCCATCGCCCGGCAGATGGCCGGAGTGGCGACGGAAGACGAAGCCGCATGGTTCGCGGCCCGCGGTGCAACGCGCGGCAACCTGCGCCTCAACGCGGCGGAATTCGCATGAAGAACCAGCCGCACCGTCTCCCGGCCGACGCACGCCACGGCCTTGGCGGCTCCCTCCTCGACCGCTCGCAACCGCTGCGTTTCCGCCTCAACGGTCGGCAGATCGAGGGTTTTGTCGGCGACACCGTGCTCTCGGCAGCCCTCGCCAACGGCATTCAGTCGGCCGGCCGGCACGGCGATATTCCGCTCGCGCTCGACGAAACCTTCGCACCGCTCATTGCCACGCGCGAAGGTGGCGCCCTGCCGATGGACCGCACGCCCGCCATCGACGGGGTGGAGTTCACCACCATCGGCGTGCGCCGCGACCCGATCGCCTCGCGCGGCCTGCTGGGGGCGGTGCGCAACCTGATGGTCGGGCCCAACCGCACCCTCAACCACCGCTACGGCGACGTGCCCCCATCCCCGGAGCCATGGCGCAGCGCCCGGCCCGACGAAGAAATCACCGCCGATTTCGCCATTATCGGCGGCGGCGTGGCCGGCCTCGCTGCCGCTGGCGCGGCCTCGGCCGCCGGCAAATCCGCCGTGCTGATCGAGCGTACGCCCAGCCTCGGCGGCGCCATCCGCTTCTTCGGCGCCGTCGAGAACGAAGACGCCCCCGACCTCACCCTCGACAGGCTGGTGCAGGGCCTCGACGGCAAGGCGCCCGTCACGCGCCTGCTCGGCGCCGAGGCTTTCGCCATCGACAACGGCACGGTCAAGATCCACCAGGTCATCGCCGAGGGCGGTCGCCTTCGCTCACGCGCCGTCGCCGTCGCTGCCGCCACCATCATCCTCGCCACCGGCGCGCTCGAGCGCCTGCCGGTCTTCGCCGGTAACCGCGCGCCCGGCGTGGTCAGCGCCCTCGCCGCCCATGCCCGGGCGCGCCGCTACGGAATCTGGGTGGGCCAGCGCGTCATCGTCAACACCCCGCACAGCTTCGCCTATCGCCTCGCGCTCCAGGCGGCGGATGCCGGCATCGCCGTGCAGCGCATCGTCGATACGCGCATCAACCCGCATTCGCGCTTCGTCGATTTCGCCAAGGCGAGCGGCATCACGCTGGGGTCCGGCCTCGTCGCCAGCCGCGCCGACGCGATCCGGCGCAACGAGCCGGGCCTGCGTGTCGGCTTCGCCGT
>Ga0206118_100939_pt1 | contig 10131 bp, 3 predicted proteins | sample 3A20Ametagenome_FD_177999 | JGI IMG/M metagenome (GOLD analysis project Ga0206118, IMG submission 177999) | Enriched microbial communities from leaf-cutter ant dump, University of Wisconsin, Madison, United States - 3A20A | ecosystem: Environmental > Terrestrial > Nest > Insects nest > Nest dump...
CTCGAACAGAATGGGGGCGGCCGCACCGTAGCCCGTCAGCCCCGGCACCGCGCCGTTGTCCGCCCGCCCGACCCAGACGCCGAGCACGTGCCGCCCGTCGTAGCCGACCGACCAGGCGTCGCGGTAGCCGTAGCTCGTGCCGGTCTTGTAGGCGATGCCGAGCCGGCGGCTGCCGGTCGGCGGGATCACGGCGGAGAGCACGTCCGAGACCTGCCAGGCGGCGACGGACGTGAGCAACGGATCGCCGTCGACGATCCCCGGCGTGCCCGAAATACCGTCGCCGAGCCGCACCGGCATGCCGCGATTGGCGAGCGCCGCGTAGAGCTGCGTCAGGTCCTTCAGCGTGATGCCGAGCCCGCCGAGCGCTATGGCAAGCCCCGGCGCTTCGCCTTTGGGCAGGTCGGGCGAGACCTCGGCGCGGCGGAAGCGCACCATCATCCGCGTCGGCCCGACGGCTTCGAGCAGCTTCACGGCCGGCACGTTCAGCGACATCTGCAGCGCCTTGCGCACGCTGACGTCGCCCTGGTAGGTCATGTCGAAATTGCGCGGCCGGTAGCCGGAGAAGTCGGAAGGCCGGTCCTCGACGACGGTCTCCTGCGCCACCAGCCCCTCCTCGAAGGCGAGGCCGTAGATGAAGGGTTTCAGCGCCGAGCCCGGCGAGCGGCGCACCCGCGTCATGTCGATCCAGCCCGCCCGGCTCGCGTCGAAATAGTCGGCCGAGCCGACCTCGCCGAGGATGGTGCCGGTGCGCGCATCCGCCATCACCATGGCGATCGAGATTTTCGGGCCGAGCCGGGCGGCCGCTTCCTTCGCCACGGTCTCCAGCCCTTCCTGCACGGCGCGGTCGAGCGTCGTGCGGTGGACGGCGGCCTTCGGGTCCTTCGTGAGCGCAAGCTGCGACAGATGCGCGGCGAAGGCCGGCAATTGCCGGCGACGGTCCGGCACGGCCTCGGCGCTCGCGCGCTCCGCCTCACCCTCGCCGATCACCTCGGAGACGGCGAGGCGCGTGAGCACGCGTCCGCGCGCCTGCTCCGCGGCCTGGCGAAAACGGTCTGGGCGGCGCTTTTCCGGAAGCTGCGGCAGGGCGACGAGCAGGGCGGCCTCGGCCACCGTCAGGCGCGCCGGCTCCTTGCCGAACCAGGCGAGGCTCGCCGCGCGCACGCCTTCCAGATTGCCGCCATAGGGGGCGAGCGTCAGGTAGAGGTCGAGGATCGCGGCCTTGGAAAGCCGTCGTTCGAACTGGACCGCCCGCGCCATCTGCCGGACCTTGGCGAAGACGGAGCGGCTTTCGCGCGGCTCGATCAGCCGCGCGACCTGCATCGACAGCGTCGAGGCGCCGGAGACGATGCGGCCGTTCGCCACGAACTGGGCGGCGGCGCGGATCAGCGCCAGCGCGTCGATGCCATGATGCTCATGGAAACGCCGGTCCTCATAGGCGACGAGCATGCGGAGATATTGCGGATCGACATCCGCCGCTGTCGTCTTCAGTCGCCACAACCCGTCGGGCGTGGCGAAGGCGCGCAGGAGCCGCCCGTCGCGGTCGTGCACCTCCTTCGAGACGACGGCCGCGACGTCCATCGGCGGCGGAAAGGCCCGGTCCGCATAGTCGAGCCCGAAGGCGGCGGCGGCGAGTGCCGCCGCGCCCGTAAGCGTGCCGACTGCGAGCTTCCGCATCATGCCGCTCTCCTACTCCGCCGCCGAGACCTGCATACGGCCGGCGGCGGTGCGGGCGGAGAATTGCGGACGGTACATGTCCTCCACCTGGGCCGCCGGATGGTCGTAGACGCCGGGTGTGACCGCGCGCACTACATAGGCGAAGGCGATCTCGCGGCCGGAGCCGGCATCGCGGTTGAAGGCGGCGACGAAGCGGTCGTAGCGGAACTCCGTATGCGCCGGCTCGATCTCCTCCAGCCAGTCGAAATTGCCGAGCTTGGCGCTGTCGACGAGGCTTGGATTGTCGATCTCGAAACCGGCCGGCAAGAGGTCGGTGACGATGATGCGCGACGGCCAGTTGTTGTGCTCGGTAACTTTCAGCACGACGACGTAGCGCTCGTTCTGCACCGCCTCGGAGACGTTCGCCTCCCCGCCGTCGAGCGTGTAATAGGTGCGCTCGATGGCGAAGCCGTCGCCGCCGGCCGGCAGCGGATCGACGGGTGCGGCCACCGTCGTCAGCACCGCCGAGACCGGCTCGGTCCCGCGGTTGGCGACGGTCAGCGGCGCGGCGAGCAGCGCCTTGCCGGTCATCTGCGCCGCATAGCCGCCGTCGCGGTCGGCTCCGTTCACCGAAAGCTTCAGGCCGTCGTCGGCATTCTTCACGCCGCGCGCGGCGAGCAGCATCCAGGTCTGCTCCTGCGTCGAGGTGTAGCGCTTGGCCTGCCACTTGTCGGTGACGACCTTCGCCAGATCCGGGATGATCGCCGGCACCGGCCGCGTCTCGGCGGCGAGCGCCAGCACGGCGGCGGCGTCGCGTAGCGACGAGCCGTAGTCGTTGCGCGAGAGGCTGACATTCGTCACGTCGCGCGCAAGGCCGAGCGCGTCGGCGAAGATGCGCGTCGCGCGCTGGCTGTCGCCGTAGAGCCCGAGCGCGCCTGCGATATGGGCGCGGGCGAGCGGGGTCGAGAACTCGGAGAGCTTCGTGTCGGCATAGTAGCGCAGGTCGCTGATGGCGGCCTTGCGGTTGCGGGCGAGCACATAGAGCGCATAGGCGATCTCGTTGCCCTGGTCGCGAACATTGGTGTTGTAGGAGAGCGCGTTCTGCAGGTTGGAGAGCGCCTGCACCATCGCCTCCTCCGGCACGGTGAATTTCTGCTCGCGCGCCCGCGTCAGGAAGTCGGTGACGAAGGCGTCGAGCCAGAGGTCGCCGTAAGAGGGCCCCCACAGGCCGAAGCTGCCGGACGACGACTGGTTGGCGAGCACGCGCCAGATCGCCTCCTGCACCCGTTTCTGCGTCTCCGTATCCTCCGGCAGGCCGGACTGGCTGGAAAGCTCGCTGAGATAGAGCAGCGGCAGCGCCCGGCTCGTCGTCTGCTCGGTGCAGCCGTAGGGGTAGCGGTCGAGCGAGGTCAAGAGCGCCGGGATGTCGAAGGCGGCGGCGCGCGAGACGTTGAGGCTGACGGAGGCGCTCGCCGGCTGGCTGTCGGCCAGGAGCTGGTCGTCCACCGTCAGGCTGCCGCCGGCGGCGATCTCGATCGTCCGCCGCGTGGTGATTGGCAGCGCCGCCGGGCGCACGGGGACGGCAAGCACCTGCTCCAGCGACAGGCCGTTGCCGGCGAGCGTCACCGTTACCTCGCCGTCGCCGGCCTCGCCGCCCACGAGCGGCAGGGTCAGCGCCGTCTTGCCGCCCGCGTCCAGCCGCACCGTCTCGCCGGTGCCCGTCTGCTCCACCATGGCCGAGGCATTGTGCGTGACGGAGACCGTGTAGTCGCCGGCCGGCGCATCGGTGTTGGCGATGTCGAGCCTCAGGTTTGCCCGGTCCCCGGGGGCGAGGAACTTCGGCAGGCTGGCGGTGACGACGACCGGATCGCGGATCACCACGTCCTTCACCGCATGGCCGAGGCCCGTCTTCGTCCAGGCGACGGCCATGACGCGGGCCGTGCCGTTGAACTGCGGGATGTCGAAGGAGACGCTTGCACGGCCGTCCGCATCCAGTTTCACGGGGCCGGTAAAGAAGGCGACCAGCTTTTCGGTCGGCGGGTTGCCGGAAAGCGCTCCCTCGCCGCCGTCGCCGCCGGTGCGTAGCCGGCCGGTGGCGCCGAGCGAGCCGTCGATCAGCCGTCCGTAGAGGTCGCGGATCTCAAGCCCGAGCCGTCGCTGGCCGAAATACCAGCCGGCCGGGTCGGGCGCCTCGTAGCGGGTGAGGTTGAGGATGCCGACGTCGACGGCGGCGACCGTCACATAGGCCTCCTCGTTCGCACCGGCGCCGGTGACGGCAAGCGAAATGTCGAGCGGCTGGCGCGGCAGCGTCTTCTCCGGCACGTCGAGCGCCACGGCGAGCTTGCGCTCGGCCGGGTCGACAGTGAGCCAGGTGATGCCGATGGCGCGCATCGGCATGCGGCTCTGCTGCTCGGCGCCGGGGCGGAAGAGCGTGGCGGTCACGTAGGAGCCGGGGCCCCAGTCGGCGGTGATCGGGATCTCCACCTCGCCGCCGTCGGCGCCGATCGTCGCATTCTGCGTGGCGATCAGGCTTTCGGCGCCGACGGTGATCAGAAGCTCGCCGGCATGGCGCGGCGAGACCTTCAGCCGGGCGGTGTCGCCGACCTTGTAGCTCTCCCGGTCGAGCGAGATCTCCAGCGCGTCCGGCGTCTCGGTCGAGCTTGCCTCGACATACCAGCCGGCGTCGAAGTCGATGCTCGTGGCGGGGCCGTCGGCCTCGGCGCTTTCCACCTCCAGCCGGTAGCGGCCCCAGGCGACGGGCGCGGAGATGCGTCCGCCGTCGGCGGCGAGGTCGACCGTGCCGTTGGCCACCTGCGTCGTCGACACCACCGGCTCGTAGCGCCAGGCGCTGCCGTCGCGATACCACTGGTAGTTCCGCTGCAGGGCCAGCAGCTTCCACACCACGCCCGGCATGGCCTGCCTTGTCCCGTCCGGCGAGACGGCTACGACATGGAAGCCGGCAAGGCTGTTTTCGCCGAGGTCGCCCTTGAATTCGGGCTTCACGCCAATCATCGGCCCCGTCGCCCTGACGGGCAGCGTCAGCGAGCGCTCGACGGCGCGCCCGCCCGCCTCCATCATCCGCAGCGTCACCTGCGCCTCCAGGCGCTGCGTCGTCGCGGGCAGGTCGGTGACGGCGACCTCGAAGGTCGCATGGCCCTCGTCGTCGAGCACGTCGAGGCCTTCGAGCGCCGTGCGGCTTTCCTCCACCTCCTCCTCGTCGGCAAGGCCGAAGACGTAGTCCGGGAAGGCGGCGGCGGTGCGGGTCGGCTTCAGCGCCACCTCGCCCTCGATCTCAAGGCCCGCTCCCGGCGCGCCGTAGAGATAGCGGCCCTCGACGGAGACCTCGGCCGGCACCTCGGGCTCGATCTCGCTCGCCGTGCTCGTCATATCGAACTCGATGCGGTCGGGCACGAAGTCGTCGACGAGGAACTGCTTCTCGCCGATGGCGGAACCCTTCGGATCGGCGAAGACCTGCATCGTCCAGGTGCCGCGCATGCTGTTGGGCTGGAGCGGCAGCTCGACGGCATAGCCGCCCAGCGCCGGGTCGTCGGCGACGATGCGCCGGTCCTCGACGCCGTCCGGCCGGGTGAAGACGAAGGTGAGCGGCAGCTTCTCCACCGCGTTCGCCTCGATGTCGCGGGCGAGCGCCGAGGCGTGCACCGTCTCCCCGGCGCGGTAGATGCCGCGCTCCGTCCAGGCGAGCACGTCGATTTCGCCCGGTGCCGGACGGCCGGTGACGCCGCGGTCGGAAAGGTCGAAGCCGGCGCGCGTCATGTCGAGGAAGACGAAGTCAGACGGGCCGTTGCGGGCGAGGATCACGGCCGGCGTCAGCGCCGCCGTGCCGCGCATCAGGCCGGCGGTGAAGGTGGCGCGGCCGTCCCTGTCCGTCGTCGCCGTGCCCAGCACCTCGTTGTTGCGGGCGAGCAGTTGCAGCGCGACGCCTTCGAGCGGCGCGGCGCTGTCGAGCGAGCGGGCGAAGACGTTGAGCCCGTCCGTGCCGGCATAGGTGGTGAGCCCCACATCCGAGACGACGAACCACTGCGTGGCGCGGGCATCCCATTCGTTCGCCCGCCCGTTGGAGGCGGCGGCGGTCAGGATGTAGACGCCGGGCTTGCGCTCGGGCAGCGCCTCATCCACGGGGAAGCTGGTGACGACGTCCTTGTTGAGCTCGGGCGAGATCTCGATCTTGCCCTGCCAGACCAGCTCGCCGCTCTGGCTCTCTATGCGGTCGGCCGAATAGCCGTCGAGCTGGGTCAGGAACTGGCTGTCGGCGAGCAGCGGCGCGATGGCGCGGTCGCCGATGCGGTAGAGCTTCAGGTCGGCGGCGTCGGTGTTGACCGAGACGATCGGGATGCCGCGCCGCGCGCTGCCCGGCAGCACGAAACTGTCGCCGGTGAAGCGCACCATGGCGCTGCGATCCTGCACGTAGACGTCGAGGTCGACCGGCGCCTCCAGCGCCTCGTCGACGGAGGAGGGCAGGCCCGGGCGGAAGGTGAGGCGGTAGCGCTGGCCGTGGGAAAGCCCCTCGATGCAGATCTGCCGATCCTTCGCCTCGACGGCCCTGGCGGGTGCGCCGTCGACCGTGACGAAGGAACTGTAGTCGGCCCCCGACTTCACCAGCGCCTCGGAGAACTCGACGCAGGCGCGCGGGCTGGCGCTGTCGGAATCGACCGTATGGTTCACGACGCGAAAACCCTGGCGCGCGCGCAGGCCCATGAGCGCGGTGCGCACGGCCCCGTCCTCCTTGAGCGCGAGGCTCGCCTTGTAGGCATTGATGGCGACGCGGTAGTGGCCGGCCTTGTCCAGCGTACCGGCGAGCACGGCGAGCGCCCTGGCGCGGGTCTCGGTACTGCGCGAGATCTGGTGGGCATTGATCGCCGCATAGGCGCCCTGCATCGACAGATAGCTGTTGTCGGCGGCGCGTCCGGCCGACTCGGCGGTCTCGATCCACAGATGGAAATCGTCGGGGGCGAGCGCCAGCGCACTGCGGAAGGCGGCGAGCGCCTCCTGCAGGCGTCCCGAGGCGGTCTCGATGCGCCCGAGCGAGGCGAGGCTCTCGACGCCCTGTCCCTCGTGTGCGGGGGCGACCGACAGCTCGTCGCGGAAGGCGCGGGCGTTGCGCGCGAGATAGTCGGGCAGGAAGGACGGCATCGACGCCGCGCCGATGTCGGCCGCGCCGTCGCCGAGCACGATCCGCCCGGCGACCGCACCGGGGAAGGGGTTGAGCGTGTTGAAGTCGCTCTTCAGGAAGCACCACTTCGCCTTCGGATTGTAGGTGAAGGCACGGCAGGAGAGGTCGTCGATGCAGTCGGTCTTGCACTGGTCGAGCGTCACGTCCTGCACGGTTCGTAGGTCGAAGCCGAAATAGTCGCTGTTCTCGGCGGTGACGACGGTGCGTGCATCCTCGGCGCCCGCCGGAAGCGGCGGGGCGACGAGAGCGCCGAGGAGAAGTGCCGAGAAACCGAAGAATGCGCGCCTGGACATGATGTCCTCCCTGTGACCGCCCGCTCCCTAGCCGCCCTCACTGTCCGGGGCCGCGGCGGCCTTGTCAACGCCGGACAGGCCGCCGCGACAGAATGGCGAAGGCGGATGGAGCCTGCTGCAAGACGTTTGGCCGGGCCGCTTCCATCGCGCTGCGTGCGAAAAATCTTCACGACGGGCGCGCGTTAACCTTTTGTTAACCATATGCGCGCAGGATCATCCCATGGACCGGCGAGACTGTCATACCGCTGTAACGGCGGCGCGCTAGGAAGAAGCCGGACACAGTAGTCGTGTTCCGCCGCCTTGACCACGGATGTACTGGCAAGGCCCGGAACACCTCCCGGCTCGACCGGGATGAGGAAGCGGGGGCAAGACCCTCGCTTTTTTCATTGGTCCCTCCCGATGATTGGGCTACGCATGGGCCGTCGAAAGCGGCCGCCCCGGCCGCGCATGCCCCGCCCGGAAGGTTCCATGTCGGACGTCGCCCTCAACGTCTTGCCCGTCTTCGCCCTCATCCTCATCGGCTGGCTCCTCGTCAGGACCGGCTATCTCCGGCCGGAGCTCGGCGACGGGCTCGGCGAGTTCGTCTTCCGCGTCGCCGTGCCGGTCCTTCTGTTCCGCACCATCGCCGAGGCGGAGTTCGGCGGCGATTCGCCGGTGCGGATCTGGATCGCCTATTTCGCGGGCGTCGCCCTCACCTGGACCGCGGGACATCTCGTGGCGACGCGGCTGTTCGGGCGCGGGCGGCGCATCGGGGTGCTCGCCGGCGTCTCCTCGGCCTTCGCCAACACGGTGTTCATCGGCCTGCCGCTCGTCTCGCGCACGGTGGGCGAGCAGGGGCTCGTGGCGATCTCGGTGCTGCTTTCCGTGCACCTGCCGACGATGATGGTCGCCGGAAGCCTGCTGATGGAGCGGGCCGAGCGGAAGGAGGGCACGCGCCCGCCGCAGAGCATCCTCATGCTGTTGCGCGGCGTCGCCGTCAGCCTGGCGCGCAATCCGCTGGTCGTCGGCCTCGTCGCCGGCGCGCTGTTCCATCTCGGCGGCGTGCCGCTCGGCGGGCCGGCGAAGATCGTCGTCGACCAGCTCGCCGCGGTGGCGGGGCCGGCCGCGCTCGTCTCCATCGGCATGGCGCTCGACAAGTACAAGGTCGGCGGCAACGCCGGGATCTCCACGGCGATGGCGGCGCTGAAGCTCGTCCTGCTGCCGGGCTCGGTCTATCTCGCCTGCCGGCTCACCGGCCTCAGCCCGGAATGGACGGCCGCCATGGTGCTGACGGCCTCCGTCCCGACCGGCGTCAACGCCTGGCTGCTCGCCAACCATTTCGGCGTCGGCCACGCGCTCGCCTCCTCGACCATCGCGCTCACCACGGTCGCCGGCGTCTTCACCGTCTCCTTCTGGGCCTGGCTGCTCGGCTGAGCAGACGAAAAACCCGGCGCGAGGCCGGGTTTGCGAAGGATCGTCCTGCGAAGCGTCGCGTTACTGCGCGACCGGCTCTTCGGCGGCCGCACCCGTGTCGGTCGCGGCAGCGCCTTCGCTCGGCGCCTCCGGCAGCGGCGCCGGATTGTCCGACAGCGTGCGCAGATAGGCGATCAGGTTGGCGCGCTCGTCGTCCTTCTTCAGGCCGGCGAAGCCCATGGCGGTGCCGGGAATGTGCTTCTTCGGCGCGACCAGGAAGTGGTTCAGGTGATCGTAGTCCCAGACGACCGTCTGGCCTTCGGAGAAGGTGACCATGGCGGCCGAATAGCCGAAGCCCTCGTGCGAGGCGACCGGGCGGTTGACGACATCCCAGAGACCGGGTCCGACCTTGTTCGGTCCGCCCTTCTCCGAGGTGTGACAGCTCGCACATTTCTTGAAGACGGTCTCGCCGGCGCCGGCATCGGCGCTCGCCAGCAGCGTGGCGATCGGAACGGCCGCCACGGCCTCGGCGCCGCCGCCGGCATCCTCGCCGCCTTCCTCCGCCACGATCGCGAAACCTTCCTTCTCCGGGAGGCCCGAATGGAAGATGCCTTCAGATGCGATAGACACGGACATCAGGACGAAAACGGTGCCGAGAAAGGCGCCCACACCCATGTTCACATAAGAGTTCATCCGCACACGCTCCCTTGGGAACCGGCGCACATGACGCCGGCCAGTCTTGAAATCGCGCGGAACCTATGTCTTTTGCTGCTTCGTTGCAACAGTGATTGTGGCCCCCGCACTGAGACCTTTTGACACTTTTCCCGGGGGTTTTGAAGGGCTTCCGATGAATTCCGCCAATTTTGACAAGACGCTCGTGCTCATTCCGGCGCGCATGGCCTCGACGCGGCTTCCCGGCAAGCCGCTGGCCGACATCGCCGGCCGGCCGATGATCGTGCAGGTGGCGCGCCGGGCGCTCTCGGCCGCGGTCGGGCGCATCGTCGTGGCGGTGGACCACCAGGATATTTTCGACGCCGTGACGGCGGCGGGCTTCGAGGCGGTGATGACCCGCGTCGACCACCAGTCCGGCTCCGACCGCATCCACGAGGCGCTGACGAAGAGCGATCCGGAGCGCCGCGCGGAGCTCGTCATCAACGTGCAGGGGGATCTTCCGACCATCGACGCGGAGACGATCCGCGCCGCGCTGCGCCCGCTGGAGAATGCCGCAACCGACATCGCCACGCTGACGACGGAAATCCACGACGAGGCGGAGAAGACCAATCCCAACGTGGTGAAGGTCGTGGGCTCGCCGATCGGCGAAAGCCGGCTGCGCGCGCTCTATTTCACCCGCGCCACCGCGCCGCACGGGCCGGGGCCGCTCTACCACCACATCGGCCTCTACGCCTATCGCCGCACGGCGCTGGAGACCTTCGTGTCGCTGAAGCCCTCGGTGCTGGAGAAGCGCGAATCGCTGGAGCAGCTGCGGGCGCTCGAAGCCGGCATGCGCATCGACGCGGAGATCGTTGACACGGTTCCGCTCGGTGTCGATACTCCCGCCGACCTCGAAAAGGCCCGCGCGATGCTCGCGGCCGATCCCCTCTG
>Ga0206118_100940_pt1 | contig 10131 bp, 8 predicted proteins | sample 3A20Ametagenome_FD_177999 | JGI IMG/M metagenome (GOLD analysis project Ga0206118, IMG submission 177999) | Enriched microbial communities from leaf-cutter ant dump, University of Wisconsin, Madison, United States - 3A20A | ecosystem: Environmental > Terrestrial > Nest > Insects nest > Nest dump...
GATCTCGTCGGCCGCCGCGCGCGGTACCCTGCCGCAGCGCTCCTCCGAGACCCTGCTCGACACCGTCAACGAAGGTGGCGGCGGCAAGGTGGTGCTGAAGCTCACCGACGGGCAATATTGCGAAGTCACGGTCTCGTCGCGCCAGGACAAGACGGTGCTGCTGTTCGAGGACATCACGGAGCGCGTGAAGGCCGAAGAGCGCATCAACTACATGGCGCATTACGACACGCTGACCGGCCTGCCCAACCGCGCCTATTTCACCGAGCAGGTGCAGGCCGACCTGGAGCGCCGTCGTCACGGCAAGACCCAGGACATGGCCATGCTGATGATCGTCGACGTCGACGACTTCAAGCACGTCAACGACACGATGGGACACCTGATCGGCGACCGCGTGCTGGTCGAGACCTCCGAGCGCCTGAGCCGCGTGCTCGGCAAGGACAGCCTCGTGGCGCGCCTCGGCGGCGACGAATATGTGGTCTATCGCGCCGGCGGCGTGCAGCTGACTGATACCGTCACCGATCCGCAGAAGATTCTCGACGCTTTTCGCAGCACGTTCGAGGTCGGCGGCGAGATGTTCGCGGTGAACGTCTCGGTCGGCGTCGTCACCGTCACCAACGCGCCCGACGATCTCGACGGCCTGATGACCAAGGCCGACCTCGCGCTCTACAAGGCCAAGGGCAACGGCAAGGGCCAGGCCCAGGTCTTCCACGACGAGATGGATACCGACTATCGCTATCGCCAGCGGCTCAAGGCCGACCTGAAGCAGGCGGTGGCCGATGGGGCGCTGAGCCTCGTCTTCCAGCCCATCGTCGATCTGAAGAGCCGCCGCGTGGTGAGCTGCGAGGCGCTGGCGCGCTGGCACCATCCCGAGCTCGGCTCGATCCCGCCCTCGCTCTTCATCCCCATCGCCGAGGAAACCGGCATCATCTCGGATATTTCGCGCTGGGTGCTTAAGGCAGCGACCGCCGAGTGCCGCAACTGGCCCGAGGAAGTATCGGTGTCGGTCAACATCTCGGCCCGCGATTTCCGCAATGCCGACGTGCCGGCCATGGTGAAGACGGCGCTCTCCGCCTCCGGCCTCGTGCCGCACCGGCTCGAGGTCGAGGTGACCGAGACGGCGCTGATCGAGGAGAAGTCGGTCGCCACCAAGGTGCTGAACAAGCTCGCCAAGCAGGGCATCGGCATCGCGCTCGACGATTTCGGCACCGGCTATTCGTCGCTCAGCTACCTGCAGGCGCTGCCCTTCACCAAGCTCAAGATCGACCGCTCCTTCGTCATGGATATCGGCGAGAACCCGCGTTCGCTCAAGCTGCTTTCCAACGTCGCCCAGCTCGGCAAGGACATCAACCTGACCGTCACCGCCGAGGGCATCGAGACCGAGGAGCAGCTCAACGCCATCGCCGAGCACACCAAGGTCGACCAGATCCAGGGCTACCTGTTCGGCGTGCCGCTGCCGCGGCGTGAAGTGGCCGAGCTTATCGCCCGCATGGCGTCCCGCTCGGTTGCCGAAGCTCCGGTGCGACTGCCGGTCGCGGCTAACCTCAAACGTGGTTAACAGCCGCTAAGGTTTTGCCGAATCTAAAGAAATTCCGATGGCAGTGTATCCTGGCGCAAACCTATGCTCAGGGCGCGCGGAATACCTGCAATTTTAGGAATTTCAATATGCCTAACGAAGGGTTAAGGTTTTATCCGCAGTTGCGGAGTACCTTATGCGTTCGGACGAAAGCTCGGCAGTAGCGTCGGCTGCCCCGGTTTCGCGGTTTGCCGGCACACTTATGGACATACTGGACCGCGTCGAATATTCGCGTGTCCGCATGGATGTAACCGATAATCCAATCTACCGTCTTCGCTACGATGCTTATCGTCGCGAAGAATTCGTGCCGATGAACGATGCCGGGATAGTCGTCGATGACCTCGACACGGCCCCCAACGGCATGAGCTTCGGTGTTCATATCGATGGCGAACTGGTCAGCTCGATCCGTATTCATCACGTGAGCGCCAAATATCCCTATGGCTCGAGCACAAAGAGCCATCCCGACGTGGTGCTGCCGCTGCTGGCGCGGGGTGAGACCTTCATCGATCCCTCGCGCTTCACGGCGGACTACGAGGCGTCGCTGGCCTACCCGGCCTTGCCGTTCCTGACCCTGCGCATCGCGGTGATGGCGTCGGTCTATTTCAACGTCGATGCCTGCCTCGCCACGGTGCGGCCCGAGCATGCGGCCTTCTATCGCCGGGTCTTCGGCTCCGAATTGATGGGCGAGGCACGCGACTATCCCGGCCTCACCTTCCCGGTGCAGCTCTTTGGCGCCTATCTCAACACCAAGCTGCCGGCCACGCTGCGCCGCTACCCGTTCTTCATGTCGACCGCCGAGGAGCGCGAGAAACTCTTCGCCCGCGCCCTGGACGAACATTTCGAAACGCCGCAGCGCGCCAGCTCGCGCCTTGCCTACGAGCGGGCGCTGCTCGAACAGCAGTTCGGCGGGATGGCCGTCGCGGCGGAGTGAGACGGCGGACGCCGGGGAATGGAAAGGGGCCCGCTGGGCCCCTTTTGTTTATGCCAGGGTGTCCGATAATCGAATAGACGCCTCGCCGCTTACGTCTCCGGAATCCACACCACCATCGAGCCCTGTCCGCGATTGGCCCAGAGGTAGTAGGGCAACGCCGTCAGCGTCGCCGGCCCCTCCTTGGGCGGCGCGGTGCGGTAGAGCGTCTGCCACTCGCCCTCGTCGATGGCCGTCGCCGATGCCGTCAGCGTCACCACGCCGTCGAACAAATCGTCGCGCTGGCGCACCGCCAGCTCGCTGTCGCGCGGCAGCTTCAGGCGCTGCACCGTGCCGCCCGGATTGTCGGCCTCCTCGATGCAGTAGACCAGCGGCCCACGCTTCAACGCCACGCGGCCGGCATCCATCACCACAGCGGGGTGGGCGAAGACGCGCTCGGCCGGCATGGGCAGGTCGAGCGCGATGCTGTCGCCCTTCGACCATGTGCGGTGGATGGTGACATAGCCGTTCACCGCCTTCGCCTCGACGGCCTGGCCGTTGACCTTGATCGTCGCGCCCTTGCACCAGCCCGGAACGCGCAGCTTCACGTCGAAGGCTTTCTCCGTTTCCGGGTCGATACTGATGGCGATGGCACCCGACCACGGGTAGTTCGACACCTCGCGCACATCGACCTTCGTGCCGCCCACGTCGAGCGTCGTCGCGATGCCGCCATAGAGGTGGAAGGCGAGGCCGTCGGGCGCGGTCGAGACGAAATAGCCGCCCACCGAGGCGACGAGCCGCGACACGTTCATGGTGCAGCACGGGCAGGTATGCCAGTCCCAGCGCGTCGGCGTGCCGTTGCTCTCGAGCGGGTTCATGTAGAAATAGTGCTCGCCGTCGCGGCTCAGCCCCGAGAGCGCGCCGTTGTAGAGCGCCGTTTCCAGCACGTCGGCATATTTGCCGTCGAGGTCGAGATGCAGCATGCGCTGGGCCCAGAAGATCAGCGCCACCGAGGCGCAGGTCTCGGCATAGGCCGTCTGGTTGGGCAGGTCGTAGTCGTAGGTGAAGCCCTCATTGTGCGCCGACGGCCCGAGGCCGGCCGTGACGTACATCTTGGTCACCATCACGTCGTTCCACAGCGTCTCGCACGCCTTCTTGAGCGCCGCGTCGTTGAGTTCGACGGCGAGGTCGGCCATGGCGGTGTAGAGATACATGGCGCGCACGGCGTGGCCCACCACCTTGTCCTGCTCGCGCACCGGCTTGTGCGACTGGCTATATTCGTAATTGCCGTGGGCGTAGCGCTGCGACGCCTCCCAGCCCTTCTTCTCGCGCTCCTCGCGCTCGACGTCGAAATAATGCGGCGGCTGCTGGCCGCGCTCGTTGATGAAATAGGCGGCGAGGTCGAGGTGCTTGCGCTCCTTGGTGAGGTGGTAGAGCTTCACCAGCGCCAGCTCGATCTCCTCGTGCCCGCAATAGCCGCGCTTCTGCCCCGGGCCGGTGCCGAAGGTCTGGCGGATATGCTCGACATAGCGCTCCATCACGTCGAGCCAGCGGCGGCGGCCGGTGGTCTCGTAGTAGGCGATGGCGCCTTCGAGCATGTGCCCCGCATTGTAGAGCTCGTGGTTGTCGCGCAGGTTGCTCCAGCGCTTTTCCGGCTCGCGGCCGAGATACCAGCAGTTGAGATAGCCGTCGGGCGCCTGCGCCTTCTCGAAATCGTCGACGATCGCCTCGATCTTGGCCTCGATATCGGCATCGCGGCGATGGCTCAGGGCGTAGGCCGCCGCCTCGATCCACTTGCCGACGTCGGAATCCCAGAAGACCTGCACGGTGAAGCCGTTGGCATGGCGCGGGAAGCGCAGGGGCGGCGGCGGGTTGGGCAGCTTCAGCGAGTCGAGCAACCCGTATTCGCCCAGCTTCCTGTGCTGGCTGGGAATGGTGCGGGCGAGAACGGTGTCGAGCCGCTCCTTCCAGAAATCGCCTTCGAGGCGCACGTCGACGAAGCGGACGGGGTGGTACTGGCTCATTTCTACTCCCTTTGTCCCCGGCACCGAGCGAAGCGCCGGGGGTTGTCAGTCTAGCGTTGGGTCGATTGCCGCACGACGAGCGTGCAGGGCAGGCGGCGGATGCCGCGAATGGTTTCGCCGCCGATCATGGCGACGAGCAGCCGCCCGGCTTCATGCCCCAGGGCGGAAAGGTTCATGTCGATGCTGGTGATGGGCGGGCGCGCCGCGTCGGTCATCACGTTCCAGTTGTCGAAGCCGACGATCGCCACTTCTCCCGGCACGTCGATGCCGCGATCGCGCAGCGCTTCGGCAGCCCCGCGGGCGATCTGGTCGTTGCCGCAGAACAGTCCGTCGGGCCGGTCCGTCCCGGGCACGCCGTCGAACAGCCGGGCCACGGCCTCGCGGCCCCATTGTTCGGACCACTTGCCCGAGAGGTAATGGCCGGGGCGCTCCTCCAGCCCTTCCAGAGCCAGCGCCTCGTGAAAGCCGCGCTTGCGTTCCAGCACCGCCTCGAAATGCTCGGGGCCGGTGATATGCGCGATGCGGCGGCACCCCACCTCCTTGAGATGGGCGACGGCGAGGCGAGCGCCGCCGACCTCGTCGGAGAGGAGCGAGAGCGCGCTGCCGTCCTCGGGCTGCGAATAGACATAGATCACCGGCAGGCCGGGCGGCAGCGGGCCGACCGGCGGACGCCGATCCGCGCGGCGCGCGGTGACCACCAGCCCATCGATGCGCTTGCCCAGCAGATGGTCGAGATGCTGGCGCTCGCGCTCCGGATCGTCGGTGGCATTGCACATGAACACGCCGATGCCCTGGTCGGCGAAGCGCTCCTCCAGCGCCTGGAAGATCGGCAGGGTGAAGCGACCGAACGAGTCGGTGGAGATGATCCCCACCGTCATCGACCGGGTGCGGTGCAGGCTCTGCGCCATGTCGTTGGGGCGATAGCCGAGCTCTCGCGCCACCTTGCGCACCTTCTCGCGCGTCTCCTCGCGCAACCGGCCATTGGCGTTGAGCGCCTTCGAGGCGGTGCCGATGGAGACGCTGGCGGCGTGCGCGACGTCGCGGATGGTCGGATGCTTCCTGCCCGTGTCGCTCATGGCCCGCGAATGCCTCAGCCCTTGATCGCGCCGGTCATGAAGCCCCGGACATAGTAGCGCTGGAGCAGCAGGAAGAGGATGACGCAGGGCAGCGCCATGATCACCACCCCCGCTTCGGTGGCGCCGTAATTGATGACCCCCATGGTCTGCTGGCGCATGTTGGCCACGGTCACCGGCAGCGGCTGTTTCAGCGGATCGGTGAGCAGGATCAAGGGCGCGAAGAAGTCGTTCCAGGCGGCGAGGAAGGCGAAGAGGCCAACCGTTACCAATCCCGGCACTACCGAGGGCAGCATGATGCGCCACAGGGTGGAAAAGCTGTTGCAGCCGTCGATCTGTGCCGACTCTTCCAGTTCGCGCGGGATGGCCTCGAAGGAGATGCGCATCATGTAGGTGGCGAAGGGCAGCTGGAACATCGAGATCATCAGGGCCACGCCGACCAGCGAATTGGAGAGGCCCAGCGCGTTCAGCATCACGTAGAGCGGGATGAGCAGCGTAGCATAGGGCACCATGAGAATGGAGAGCGTGAGCAGGAACAGCGCGTCCTTGCCCCAGAACCTGAAGCGGGCGAAGGCATAGCCGCCCAGCGTCGAGATGATGAGCGTGATGGCCACCGTGAGGATTGAGATCACCGCGCTGTTGGTGGCCACGACAGGCAGGCCGGCGCCGAAATCGAACATCGTCTGGTAGTTGCCGAAGCCGAAGCCGCTGCTCTGCGCGGTGTTCGCCTGCGGGCTGATGGAAGCATAGAAACTCCACACCAGCGGGAACAGGAAGATGATCGCGAGGCCGCCGGTGAGCACATAATAGGGCGTGCGGCCGAGGGCGGAATGCTGTTGACCGACGATCATGGCGTTAGTCCCGGTCCGTTCCGCGCAGGAAGCGGAACTGCAAGAGATTGATGAGCACCAGCACGATGAGCACGAGGATCGAGAGTGCTGCGGCGGTGCCGAGGTTCTGGCGCTGGAAGGCCTCGCGGTAGATCACCTGCACGGCGGTCACGGTGCTGTTGTCCGGCGCGCCCTTGGTGAGGATGAAGAACTGGTCAAAGGCCAGCAGCGAGCCGGTGACGCAGAGGATCGTGGCAAGCGCCAGCGTCGGTCGCAGCAGCGGCAGAGTGATGTGGACGAAATTCTGCCAGGGCGTCGCGCCATCGAGCGAGGCCGCCTCGTAGAGGTCGTCCGAAATGCCCTGCAGGCCCACGGTCAGTACCAGCATGTAGAAGCCGGCGAACTTCCAGACCACGAGGAAGGTGGTCGAGAGCAGCGCCGCGAGCGAGGTGCCGAGGAAGGCAATGGGGTTGTCGATAAGTCCGAGCGCCTCGAGCGGCGGGCTGATCGGACCGATGGCCGGCGAATAGAAGCCGTAGGCGAGGAGCGAGGCGGCAGCGAGCCCCAGCGATACCGGCAGCAGGAACACCGTGCGCAGCACCGCCGACCAGCGGGTCACCGTCTGCACCAGCAGCGCCAGGCCCAGCCCGAGGCCGAGCAGCATCACCGTCACCAGCACGGTATATTGCACCGTGAACCACACCGACGGCCAGAACAGCTGGTTGCGCCAGATGGACACGTAGTTCTTCGGGAAGTTGAAGCCCTCGTCGCCGGTCAGCAGCCCGTATTTGCTCAGCGACATCTTCGCCACCAGCACCAGCGGGGTGAGGAAGAAGATGACGATGAAGATCAGCGTCGGGATGGTGTAGGCGAAGCCGACGAGTTGCCGGCGCAGGCCCTGGCTGAAGCGCCGGGCAGGCCGTTCCGCCGTCGTGGCCTCGGAGATCGACGTCATGGTCACGGTAGGTCCTCGCCTGAAGCTGCCGGCCCGGATTCCAGAAAACGAGAACCGGGCCGGCCGTCACGTCAAGTTACTGCTGCAGCGAGTCGTTCATCGCTTCGTTGTTGGCGTCGAGGTTGGCGCCTTCGCCGAACACCGCATCGCGGAACAGCACGATCCACGGCCCCTGCGGGTCGTTGAAGGTGGCGCCGAAGTTCTTGCCGAGCGGCGTCTGGCCCTTGGCGCCGATGGTGTTGAACAGTTTTACGCGCGGGTCGGTGATGTACTTGTTGTCGGCCAGGTCGGTGCGGGTCAGCACGTTGCCGTACTTGGCGACCACCTCGACCTGCGCTTCCTCGGACTGCACCCAGGCGATGAAGTTCCAGGCGGCGTCCGCCTTGGTGCTGTCGCGCGAGATGCCGATGTCGTCGCCGCCCACGAAGGTGGACTGGCCGCCGGTGAGGCCAGCGATCGGCGCCACGCCGATATCTTCATCCTCGAGGCCGGTGCCGACGAGGCTGGAGATCTGCGTTGCCGGCATCGGTTGCACGCCGATGACGCCCTTGGGGAAGAAGGAGGTCCAGGTCGGGCCGGCTTCATCCTTGCTTTCCGGCATCATCACGGTGCCGTCGGCGACCATGTCGCGGAAGATCTTGAAGATGCCCTTCCACTCGTCGCTGTTGGCATGCGACTCGGTGCCTTCGGGGTTCATGATCGTCTCGCCGTCGGCCCAGGCGATGGGGAACCAGGTGAAGGCGTTGCAGCCGCCGCAATTGCCGCCGAAATAGGTGCCGTGGATGTCGCCGCCGAGCTTGGCGACGGCGCGGGCCTGGTCCGCGAATTCCTGCAGCGTGGTCGGCCCCTTCTCGGGGTCGAGGCCGGCCTGCTTGTAGAGCTTCTTGTTCCACATCCACACCGACAGGTCGGCGATGAACGGCATGCCGTATTTCTTGCCGTCCCAGGTGGCGACGTTGATACCGGCGGGCGCGACCTTGTCGATGTCGGGCATCCCGTCGATGCGGGCGGTGAGGTCCTGGAACAGGCCGGCCGAGGTCCAGTTCGGCATGAATACCACGTCGGCCGAGAACAGGTCGGGCAGGCCGTTGGCCGCCGCCGCGGCGCCGATCTTGGTCTGGTAGTCGTCGGTGACGACGTAGGTGGCGGTCACCTGGTTCTTGTGCGAGGCGTTATAGGCCTGCACCAGCTGGTCGACGCGGACCTGCGTCGCCGCGCGGGTCCACAATGTCAGCTGGGTGCCGTCATCGACGCCCAGTCCGTCCTGGGCCAGCACCGGGCCCGAAATCGAGGCGAGCACGCCAATAGCGGCTGCCAGCTTGGTCAGCTTCGAAAAAGTCATCCATTTCCTCCCATTGCCGCCTGAGCGGCACTCAGGAAAAGCCCTCCCCGCAATGCAGCCAGTCGGTTCTGCGACCTCTCCGGCGATCAGGAAAAGCTTTTCTCAAGGCGATGACTGACATGTTTCCGCGTCATGTGCAAGACAGTGAGAAAAGGTTTTCTCGTCAGGTGGACTCTGCTGACACGTGGTGGATCGATCGCCGTCGCGGTTCAACCTCGCCGTGAAGGGCGCTAAGCCGCGGGGCGCAGCGGGCGTTCCAGGTGCTTCAGCTCGTCGACCCAGTTGACGACATTGGCGACGGCCACTTCGTCGGTCAGGAATCCCTCGGCCAGTTCCGCGAGCCGCAGGGCCGAGGTGTAGAGCATCACCTGGTCACGATCGACCGTGCGGTGCGTCAGCTCCTCGTAGCGGTCGATGATGCGCAACGTGAGGTCGGCCGAGATCCAGTTGGAATAGCTCAGGTCGCGGTGGCGCGAGCCGAAGCCCGAATCGGCGAAGTCGTAGACGCCGTTCAGCGTCGCCGTGGTGAAATCGAAGGCCATGTTCCAGCCATGGCCGTCGAAATAGCCGAATACCAGCTCGTCGCCCACGATGGTGAGCCTGCGATAGGCGGCCACCACCTTGCGCGCCCAGCCCTTGTAGCCGCGCGGCAGGCGGGGCAGGGCGCGCTCGAGGATTTCGTCGGGGCTCATCCAGGGATCGACCGCCACCGCTCCCGCCTGCTGCATGCGGGCCAGCGGCAACTGGTGCAGTTCAGCATAGAGCTGCGCCATGCGGGTGGCGAGCGCGTTGCGAGAACCTTCGCCCAGCATCAGGTAGTCGTCGGCGAGCAGCTTGTCGCCGGGAATGGCCCGGTGCTGGCTGAACGGCTCGTCGCCGTCATAGAGCACCGGCTGCGGCAGCGGCATGGTGATGCGCGGGCGGAGGAAGTTCAGCAGCGCCACTTCGCGTTTCAGGCGCTCGCGGGCGCGCTCGTTGCGCGGGAACTTGAAGATCAGCCCGTCATATTCGAGGGCAACCGAGTCCCAGCCTTCGGCGAGCGTGACGAATTGCGCGCCCGCCAGTTGTGGCAGCCGCGAAATGATCAGCGCACGGCAGCGCGCCAGATCAGCGCCCTCGGGCTGCAACATGTCCCCCTCGCAGACTCGCGACCAGTAAGTCTAGCGAGGGGAAAAGGAAAAGCAAATCAAGCGTGTTGCAATTCGCGCGCGCCATGCGGCAGCTGCACGGGGCGATAGCCGGCGGGCGAGCGCGGCTTGTAGGCGCGCTTGACCGGCTTGCTGCGGGTGCTGACGCCGAGTGCTTCGGCCACGGCCTTTTCCAGCATGCGGTCGAGTTCGGGGCGGGTCATGTCCTGTCTCCTTGTCGCGGGCCGCCTCGGCGACCCGGAATTTGGAGACAGCAACGGCAACGCCCCCCGATCGGTT
>Ga0206118_100941_pt1 | contig 10130 bp, 13 predicted proteins | sample 3A20Ametagenome_FD_177999 | JGI IMG/M metagenome (GOLD analysis project Ga0206118, IMG submission 177999) | Enriched microbial communities from leaf-cutter ant dump, University of Wisconsin, Madison, United States - 3A20A | ecosystem: Environmental > Terrestrial > Nest > Insects nest > Nest dump...
GATCGACACGCGCCTGCTCGGCATGGTCGGCGCCATGCTGATCATCTGGATCGGCTTCAACATCATGTCCGGCGGCCTGTTCCTGACGCCGCGAAACCTGTGGAATCTCTCGGTGCAGACCGCCTCGGTCGCCGTCATGGCGACGGGCATGGTGCTCGTCATCGTCACGCGCAACATCGATCTCTCCGTCGGCTCGATCCTCGGCTTCGTCGGCATGATCATGGGTGTGCTGCAGGCGGAGCTTTTGCCGCAGCTCCTCGGCTTCAACCACCCGGCGACCTGGATCGTCACGCTGCTGACCGGCCTGCTGCTCGGTGCGGCGATCGGCGCGCTGCACGGCGCCATCATCGCCTTCCTCAACGTGCCCTCCTTCATCGTCACGCTCGGCGGCCTGCTCGTCTGGCGCGGCGCCACCTGGTTCGTCACCAGCGGCCGCACGGTCGCGCCGATGGACTCAACCTTCCGCCTGATGGGCGGCGGCACGGAAGGCTCGATCGGCGCCACGGCGAGCTGGATCGTCGCGCTGATCGCCTGCATCGCCATCGTCGCCACCATCATCAACGCCCGCAAGCAGCGCAAGCGCTTCGGCTTCCCGCGCCGACCGATGTGGGCGGAGTATTTCCTGGCGGGCGTCGGCTGCGCGCTGGTGCTCGGCGCCGTCGCCGTCGCCAATTCCTATCCCTGGCCCGTCGCCATCGCCCGCCGCTTCGCCGATGCCAACGGCATCGAATGGCCGGAGGGCGGCCTGTTCATCGCCCACGGCATCGCCATTCCGGTGCTGATCGCCATCGTCGTCGGCATCGTCATGAGCTTCATCTCGACGCGGCTGCGCTTCGGCCGCTACGTCTTCGCCATCGGCGGCAACCCGGAGGCCGCCGAGCTCGCCGGCATCAAGACGCGCTGGGTCACGGTCAAGATCTTCGCGCTGATGGGCATGCTCTGCGCCGTCGCCGCCGCCATCTCCACCGCCCGCCTCAACGCCGCCACCAACGCGCAGGGCGAGCTCGACGAGCTCTACACGATCGCCGCCGCGGTCATCGGCGGCACGTCGCTCGCCGGCGGCATGGGCACGATCGCCGGCGCCATGCTCGGCGCGCTCGTCATGCAATCGCTGCAATCGGGCATGGTGCTGGTCGGCATCGACACCCCGTTCCAGCGCATCGTTGTCGGCATGGTCCTCGTCGTCGCCGTCTGGCTCGACACGATCTACCGCGCCCGCGCCAAGTAAGAGGAGTCCACGCTCATGACGGAAACCCGTACGCCGCTCGTGGAAATGAAGAACATTTCCATCTCCTTCGGCGGCATCCACGCCGTCGACAACGCCTCGGTCGATCTTTATCCCGGCGAGGTGGTGGCGCTGCTCGGCCACAACGGCGCCGGCAAGTCGACGCTGATCAAGATTCTCTCCGGCGCCTATAGGCGCGACAGCGGCGAGATCCTGATCAACGGCGAACCGGCCGAGATCAACAACCCGCGCGACGCCAAGAAATACGGCATCGAGACGATCTACCAGACGCTCGCCGTCGCCGACAACGTCGACGCCGCCGCCAACCTCTATCTCGGCCGCGAGCTGCGCACCCCTTGGGGCACGCTCGACGACGTGGCGATGGAGGCCAAGGCCCGCGAGGTGATGGGACGGCTGAACCCCAACTTCCAGCGCTTCAAGGAGCCGGTGAAGGCGCTTTCGGGTGGCCAGCGCCAGTCGGTGGCGATCGCGCGTGCGATCCTCTTCGACGCCCGCATCCTGATCATGGACGAGCCGACGGCGGCGCTGGGTCCGCAGGAGACGGCGCAGGTCGGCGAGCTGATCAAGCAACTCAAGAAGGAAGGCATCGGCATCTTCCTGATCAGCCACGACATCCACGACGTCTTCGACCTCGCCGACCGCGTGTCGGTGATGAAGAACGGCCAGGTCGTCGGCCACGCCCGCACCGAGGACGTCACCAAGGACGAGGTGCTGGGCATGATCATTCTCGGCAAGGTGCCGGAAAAGGCGATCCCGGGGCCGGGGGCGATGCAGGTGGCGTGAAACGGAGGGGGCCTCGCGGCCCCCTCCGTTTGTCGGCAAACCTCTCATCCGCACTGTCGTCATCCTCGGCCTTGAGCCGAGGATCCACGCACCACCCGCGGCATGGATGGTCGGGTCATCCTCGGGTTCAACCCGAGGACGACCATGACGAAAGAGAGGCTTGCGGAACTTTGTCAGCAGCCTGAGGGGCCTCGCGGTCCCCTTTCCTTGCTCTCGCCGCCCACCCGGTCCATAAGATTGCGCAACCCCGAACGCGCCTGGAACCGGAGACATGAACCTCAAGGAATTCGCCGCCCGCATCGGCCTGTCGCAGACGACGGTGAGCCGTGCGCTGAGCGGCTATCCGGAGGTGAAGCGGGAAACGCGCGAGCGCGTGCTGGAAGCCGCCGAGCGCTACGGCTACCGGCCGAACGTCAGCGCCCAGCGGCTCGCCACCGGCCGGGCCGGGGCGATCGGCATCGTCTTCCGCGGCGGCGGCCGCTTCGGCCCGCATTCCAGCGAGTTCATGGGCGGCCTCTCCACCCGGCTGCAGAAGGACGGCATCGACATCCTCGTCTCCACCGTCGAGGACGGGGCGGAAGAGGAGACCGCCTACCGGCGGCTTGCCGGCAGCAAGCGCGTCGACGCCGTCATCCTCCATTCGCCGGCCTGCGAAGACGCCCGCATCCCGCTACTGCGAATGCTCGGGCTCCCTTTCGTCGTGCACGGGCGCAGCGACACGGCGCTGCCCTTCGCCTATCTCGACATCGACAACCGCGGCGCCGTCGCGGCGGCGGCCCGCCATCTCGCCGATCTCGGCCACCGTCGCATCGCGCTGATCAACGGCGATACGGTCAGCACCTACGCGCGTGACCGTGACGACGGCTACCGCGCCGTGCTCGCCGAGCGCGGCATCGCCGCCGATCCGGCACTTTGCGGCCACGGCGAGTTCACCGACGAGACGGGCTTCCGGCTGATGCAGGGCTTCCTGACGCTCGACCAGCCGCCAACGGCGGTGATCGCCGGCTCGATGATGTCGGCGCTGGGGGCTATGCGGGCGATCCGCGTCGCAGGATTGACGGTCGGCGACGACATCTCGCTCGTCGCCCATGACGACGTCTTCCCCTATCTCGGCCCGGAAAACCTCGTGCCGCCGCTCACCACGACGCAATCGCCGATCCGCGCGGCGGGCGAGCGGATCGGCGACATGGCGCTGCGGCTCCTCCAGGGCGAGCCGGCGGAAAGCCTGCGGGAGGTCTGGCCGGTCGACCTCGTCCTGCGCGGCTCGACCGGTCCGGCAATATCCTAGACCGCCATCTCCCGCCGCTGCTGCTCGGTCTCGATCGCGAGGTCGAGGACCCTTTGCAGCTCGGCGGCGTGGCGGAAACCCGGCTCGACCGGCTCGCCCGCCATCACGGCGGCGGCGAAGCGCTGGTAGTTGGTCGGCACCGTGCCGGCATCGATCTCGCGCCAGACGGCCCGCTCAACGTCGTCGCCGAGGCAGCCGGCGAGCCGCGACCCCTCCGTCGAATGCATGACCTCCAGCGCGCCCTTGTCGCCGTGGATGCGCAGGCGCAACTCGTTGAGATGCCCCGTCGCCCAGCGGCTGGCATGGATCACGCCGAGCGCGCCGTTGGAGAAGTCGACCGTCATGGTGAAGCTGTCATTGGCGTCGAGCTGGTATTCGCCGATGCGGTTGTCCGGCGCCTTGTCGAAGGCCTTCATGCGGGCGAAGACGTGCTCGACGTCGCTCGCCGTGCCGTAGCTGGCGAAATCGAGGATATGGATGCCGACGTCGCCGAGCACGCCGTTCGAGCCGTGCCGGGTCGAGAGCCGCCAGAGCCACTGGCTCTCCGTCGCCCAGTCGCCCCAGGCCTTGGAGACCAGCCAGCTCTGCAGGTAGGAGGCCTCGACGTGACGCACCCTTCCGATCTCGCCGGAAAGCACCATGGCGCGCGCCACCTGCAGCGGCGCGACGTTACGATAGGTGAGGTTGACCATGGTGACGAGGCCGGAGGCCTCCGCCGCCCGCGCCATCTCGTCGGCCTTGGCATAGTTCTCGGCGAGCGGCTTCTCGCACAGCACATGCTTGCCGGCCGCCATCAGCGCCAGCGTCGTCGGATGGTGGGCCCGGTCGGGCGTGACGTTGGCCGCGGCGTCGAAGCCGCCCCAGGCGATGGCATCCTCCAGCGAGGTGAAGATGTGGGGAATGCCGTGCCTGGCGGCGAAGGCCTCCGCGCGCAGCGGGTCGACGTCGACGGCGCCGACGAGCTCGACGCCCTCCACGGCTGCGAAATGGGTGGCATGCGTGTTGGCCATGCCGCCGGTTCCGAGGATGAGAAGACGCATGGCTGTCCTCAGCGGTAGCCGGCTTCGCCGGCCTCGTGCAGCTTCGGCCCGCGCTCGACGATGGGTTCGAGCGCGCTTTCGACGGGCACGTTCGGCGCGTCGTGGATGGCCTTGTAGGTGCCCTGCGGGTTGAAGGCCCATTTCACGCCGTTGACCAGCACCTTCTGCACCGTCGCGTCGTGATAGGTCGGATAGGTCTCGTGGCCGGGGCGGAAATAGAAGATGTTGCCCGCGCCACGCCGCCAGGTCAGCCCCGAGCGAAAAACCTCGCCGCCGGCGAACCAGGAGATGAACACCGTCTCCAGCGGCTCCGGCACGGAGAACTGCTCGCCGTACATCTCCTCGTTCTCCAGCACGAAGTTCTCGCCGATGCCTTCCGCGATCGGATGGCGCGGGTTGACGACCCAGACGCGCTCGCGCTCGCCGGCCTCGCGCCATTTCAGCGCGCAGGGCGTGCCCATCAGCCGCTTGAAGATTTTTGAGAAATGGCCGGAATGCAGCACGAGGAGGCCCATGCCCTCCCAGACGCGCCGGGCGACGCGCTCGACGACTTCATCCGCCACCGCGCCGTGGTCCTTGTGGCCCCACCAGAGGAGCACATCGGTCTCGGCGAGGCGCGCCTCGGAAAGCCCGTGCTCGGGCTCCTGCAGCGTCGCCGTCTCGGCGCGGATCGCCGGGTCGCGGTTTAGCGCGGCGGCGATCGTGTTGTGCATGCCGTCCGGATAGATCTCGCGCACGACCGCGTTGGTCTGCTCGTGGATGTTCTCACCCCATACGATGGTGCGTATCGCCATGATGCCTTGTCCTTGAGGTTCGGGCTCCGGCCGGGCCGCCGGAGTCGAGATTTGAAATCGCTTTCAATTGCCACGACGGATAAGGCCGGACCGGCCCTTTGACAAGCCGATCTATGGCGCTTTCCGCCGATTTCAATGGAACGTGGATTTCGAGAAGAGGTTCAGGACCGCGACGCCCGCGACGATCAGGCCGAGGCCGAGGACGGCGGCCGCGTCGAGCTTCTGGCCGAAGACGAAGAAGCCGACGAGCGAGATCAGCACGATGCCGAGCCCGCTCCAGATCGCGTAAGCGATGCCGACGGGCACGTAGCGCAGGCTCCAGGACAGGAAGAAGAAGGCGACCGCGTAGCAGACGACCATCAGGACGGTCGGGCCGGGCCGGGAGAAATGCTGCGCGGCCTGCATCGCCGAGGTGCCAAGCACCTCGAAGACGATGGCGACGACGAGGACGGAATAGACGAGGGAGAGGTTCATGGCAGTCTCCGGCGCGGCAGGCGCATGGGGGTAATGGGAAAGTTCAGGGGCGCGACAGCGCGGCCAGCCGCTCCATCATCGCCGCGCGCTGCGGCGCGGTCATCGACGGCGCGCCGAGCAGGTCGGACAGCCAGACGCCGTCGACGGCGTAGCGCACCAGCAGGGCATCGAGGCTGTCCTCGGCCTGGGCGGCGGCGCGGGCATCGGTCCAGGCGCGCAGGCGCTCGCGCAGGTGCGGCTCGGAAATCATCGCCACGGTGAGCGCCCTCCAGCCCTCCCCGTCCGCGAGCCCGTCCTCGGAGAAGCAGACGGCGAGATAGGCGCGGGTGAAGCGCCCCTCCGCCGCCGGATCGGCCTCCATCCGCTCGCCGAGCGCCCGGTCGAACCGCTCGGTGACGTCGTCGAACAGGCCGTCGAGCAGCGCCGGCTTGCTGGGGAAATGGTGCAGCAGCCCGCCCTTGCTGACGCCCGCCGCCTGCGAGACCGCGTCCAGCGTGACGCTCGCCGGTCCCTTTTCCAGAAGCAGCCGCGCCGTCGCCGCCAGCAGGTGCTGGCGAACGGCCTCCGGATGCTTCTTGCGGTGATGGGCGCTGCTCATGAAAAAACATACCGTCTGGACGGTTTCTTGTCAATTCGGCGGGAGGCGCTTCGTCGCAGCGCAGCGACCCCCGTTGCCGGAGCGCGCGGCCGGCGCTAAGACCGGACGAACGGGGACGAGGGACGATGTCCGGCAGCAACGGCGAGAAGACGATCACGCTCTACGAGGCGATCGGCGGCGATGCGGCCGTGCGCGCGCTGACACGGCGCTTCTACGAACTCATGGACAGCCTGCCGGAGGCCGCGCGCTGCCGCGCCGTCCATCCGCCGGATCTCTCCGGCAGCGAGGAGAAGTTCTACGAATATCTCACCGGCTGGCTCGGCGGCCCGCCGCTCTACACCGAGAAGCGCGGCCATCCGATGCTGCGCCGCCGCCATTTCGTCGCCCCCATCGGCCCGGCCGAGCGCGACGAATGGCTGCTCTGCTTCACCCGCGCCCTGGAAGAGACCGTCGCGAGCGAGGGCTTGCGAAAGATCATCCTCGAACCGGTGACGCGGCTTGCCCATCACATGCAGAACCAGGAACAGACCCCATGACCTCTTCGACGCGTTCGCTGACACTCCTCGCCGCCGGCCTGATGGGCTTTGCCGGGGTGGCCACGGCCGCCGCCGCCTCGCATGGCAGCGACCCGCGGCTGATGGCCGGCGCTTCGGCCATGTGCCTGGCGCATGCGCCGGCACTGGTCGCGCTCTACGCCGCCTGGCCGACGATGCGCACGGCCCCGGTCGCCGCGCTGCTGCTGACGCTCGGCACCGCGCTCTTCGCCGGCGACCTCGTCTTCCGCCACTGGAGCGGCCACGGCTTCTTCCCGATGTCCGCGCCGACCGGCGGCGTCACGACGATGATCGGCTGGCTGGCGGTGGCGGCCGGCGCCTTCCTGCGGCGCACAAGCTGAGGTTCTAGCCCTGCGGGATCCTGCCGAAGCGCAGGAGATTGCCGTGCGGATCGTGGACGTAGAACTCTTCCATGTTCCAGGGCCGCACGGTCATCGGCGACAGGCGGGCGATGCCGCGCGTGGAAAATTCCGCATGCAGCGCGCCGATGCCGCCGCCGCGCAGATAGACCGACGTCGCCTCGCAGAGCCGGCGGTCGTCGGTCAGCCAGAAATGCAGCTCCAGGCCGGCCGTGCGCCGGAGGATGAGATAGGCTTCGTCCCGGAACACGACCTCCGCAAAGCCGAGCTTTTCGGTGTAGAACGCAAGCGTCTCGCCGAGGTCGAGCGACGGCAGGACGGGCAGGACCTCGATGCGGTCGGGATCGTCCCAGGTCGCGGTCATGCGCCCTCGACGACGCTGAAACCCTCGAACTTCGGATGGCCGACATACATCACCTTGCGGTCGCCGGCGCTCCTGTGCGCCTGGCGGAAGTTCTCCGAGGTCGTCCAGCTGACGAAGTCCTCCTTGCGCGCCCAGACCGTGTGGGAGGCGAAGAGCGTGTAGCCCTCGTCCGCCACCGTTTCCCCGCGCAGCAGGTGGAAGGTCTGGAAGCCCGGCATCTCGGCCAGGCTCGTGTCCCTGTTCTTCCACACGTCCTCGAAGGACTCTTCCTGGCCGATGGCGACGTGGAAACGGTTCATGGCGATAAACATGGAGGACCTCGGTTCTGTCAGCGCGATTCCCGCCGCGCGCGATGCGGGGCGGCCGAGGGGAAGGCTACGACATTGTCGTTCTTCGCTTCAAGAGGCGTTTCCGTCTCGAAGGCGGGCGTGCGCACCGGCGGGCGGGCATGGCGCACCGGAAACTCCGTCACGTTGGGCGCCTCCATCATCGCCGCGCGCCGCGTCAGCAGCGCGTAGAGCTCCGGCACGAGGCCGTCGCCGTTCTGCTGCGCGAGCTTGTGCAGGCCGATCATCATGAAGGCATCGGGTCTTTCGTCATTCACTGGAGGGGATCTCCCTGGCTGAGTGTCTGCAGTGCCCGCTCGAAGGAAGACTTGCTGCCGTTGCGCAGCGGCACGAAGGCCTTCTCCCACTTCTTGCAGCCCGTCTTCACGCGGATGCAGGCATCGTGGCTGATACAGTCGATGGGGCAGAAGACGCAGTCGACCGAGGGCAGCACGTTGTCGATGCGCGAGACCGCCTCGCGCAGCCCCCCGTCATGATGGATGAGGTTGGCGCCGTAGGCGCTGGCGATCTGGCGCAGATGCGCTACCTGGCAGTCGCGCCCGCCGACATAGAGGAAGCTGCGCCCTTCGAGCGCCGCCCTGCTTTCCGGCGACAGGGCCGCATCGCGTTCCCTCGCCTGCTGCTGCCTGTGCTTCTCGCGCATCGCCTTCCTCTCCGCCTCGCCGGTCCGGCGCTTGACCCTGGTCACCTCCACGCTGCGCGGCTCCTGCGGCGCCCGCGCCGCGACGACGGGAGCCGCTGCTGCCGGCGCCTCGCCCGCAAGCTGGCGCTTCAGCGCGGTCACCTGCCGCTCCAGGTCCGCGATGCGCCTGTCGCGCTCGGCAATCGCCGCCTTCAGGACCGCTTCCATGCGGCCCGCAGTCATTCCGTTCATGCGAGCATCCCCCTTGGCACTCCGCGATCAGCGCGAAGCCTCAGTTCGGCCGCAACCTACAAAACTTGACTTTCAGAGTAAAGTATAAACATGACTATCTCAGTCATATTTATCGACAAAAAAATCCCGCCGGGCGCGGCACGGCGGGAAACGGCGTCTCAGTTGAAGACGATCGGCACGCTGAAGGCCCAGGTCGAGCGCCCCGCACCGTCGGGGATCTTCGCGAAGGGTGCCGCGCGGCGCACCGAATCGAGCGCGGCCTTGTCGAGCTCGGGCTGGCCGGAGCTCTTCGCGACGCGGATGCCGCTCGCCTCCCCGCCGGACCCGACGACGAAGCTGACGACGACGCTGCCGCGCCCGCCGCCGGCGACGCGCCGCTTGGCGCGATTGATCTTGCTGCGGACCTTGCCCGGGTAGTTGCTGACAGCGGCGTTGCCGGCGGTCGCCGAATTGCCCTTCTTCTGGCCGCCGAGCGAGGCGGTCTTCACGTCGGCGGAGCCGTCGACCTGGCCCCTGGAGGCGGTCTGCTTGGACTTGCCCTTCTCGCCGGCCTTCTTTTCCGGCTTCGGCTTCTTCGGCTCCGGCTTCTCGACCTTCTTGACCGGCTCTTCCTTCTTCGGCTCGGGAATCGGGGCGATCTCCTCCTCCGGCACGATCTCCGGCTTGATCTCGGGGATCGGGATCGCGGCGATCTCGACCTCGGCGGAGGGCACGACAACCTCCTCGACCGGCTCGGAGACGAGCGGCTCGATATCCGTGGGAACGACCGTCTCCACCGGCTCGGGCTCGATCTCGTCCGGGCGGATCTCCGCCACTTCCTGCGGCGTCGGCTGGGTGACGTCGGGCTCGACCATCTCCGGCGTGATCGCGTCTTCCGGATTGCCGGCCTCGACCGCCTCGAAGGCGCTGTTGCCGAGCATGGCGACCTCGGCCACCACGCCGCCGGCGATCAGCGCCTCGTCTTCCGCGCGCGGCGGCGACATCGTCAGGATGGCGGCCGCACCCGCATGCGCCAGCAGTGAGACAATGATCGCCCCGCCCCACAGCCACTTGCTTCCAGCCATAACGTCACCCTGTCATTTCATTGTCGGGGCCCGCGCCTCATGCGCGCGCCTGTCTCAGCCTTCCAGGCCGGCGGCCGCCTTCGACCGCGTCACGATGCCGTCCATGCAACGGCCCTTGTCGATCCCCTCGCCCTCGCAGACCGGGGCGTCGTTGATCAGGAGGTTCTTCACGTTCTCGCAGGCGATGCCCGGCACGTCGAACTGGCGCACCTTGGATTTCCCCGCCGGCAGGTCGCGGAAGTCGAGCAGCGCCAGGCGCTCCACCGTGCCCTTGTCGTTGAAGATCACGAACTCGAAGGAGACCTTCGACACGCCCGCGGCCAACCCGTTGCCGGCGACGAAGGT
>Ga0206118_100942_pt1 | contig 10104 bp, 6 predicted proteins | sample 3A20Ametagenome_FD_177999 | JGI IMG/M metagenome (GOLD analysis project Ga0206118, IMG submission 177999) | Enriched microbial communities from leaf-cutter ant dump, University of Wisconsin, Madison, United States - 3A20A | ecosystem: Environmental > Terrestrial > Nest > Insects nest > Nest dump...
CAGCTGCAGGTCCGCCACCGCCTTGTTGATCGCCGCCACGCCCTCGGACAGCGAATAGCCCGGCGCCAGGTTGAAGGAGATCGTCGCCGACGGCAGCTGCTGCTGGTGGCTGACGATCAGCGGCGCGGTGCCCGGCGTGGCGGTGGCGATGGCCGACAGCGGGATGGTGCCGCCGGCGCCCAGCGCGATGCCGGTATTGCTGTTGCCGATGCCGGTGGCGGTGGAGGAGTTGCTGGAACTGACCTGGCCCAGGGTGGTGGCGTTGCTGCCGGTCAGCGCGCCGCTGCCGTTGCTGCCGATCGCCAGCTGGTTCATCAGCGCATCGGAGGTGCGGAATTCAGGCGCCACTTCCAGCACCACGCGGTACTGGTTGAGCTGGGTGAAGATGGTGGAGATCTGGCGCTGGCCGTAGGCGTCGTACAGCGTGTCGTCAATGGTCTGCATCGGCACGCCGTAGCGGCTGGCCTTGTCGCGGTCCACTTCCACGTGCAGGGCGCGGCCGTGGTCGGCCAGGTTGTTGTCCACGTCGGCCAGTTCCGGCAGGCGGCGCAGCGCGTCGGTGACGCGCGCGGCCTGTTCGGCCAGCTCCCGGCTGTCCATGTCCGACAGCGAGAACTGGTAGGCGGTGGCGGCCACGCGCGTGTCCAGGGTCACGTCCTGCACCGGCTTGAGGTACAGCGCCACGCCGGGGATGTGCGCGGCGGCGGCCTGCAGCCGCGGCAGGATCACGTCCAGGCTGCCGCGCTCGCCACGGTCCTTGAGCACGATGTTGAGCTGGCCCTGGTTGAGCGTGGGGTTCATCGAGCCGGCGCCGATGTAGGCGGCGACGCCGGTCACCGCCTCGTCCTGGCGCAGCGCCTCGGCCACGGCCCGGGTGCGCTGCTGCATCTGCTCGAAGGCCACGTTCTGGTCGGCGATGACCACGCCGCTGACCATGCCGGTGTCCTGGTCGGGCAGCAGGCCCTTGGGGATGGCGATGTACAGCAGCACGGTCAGCGCCACCGAGCCCAGCGCGATGCCCAGGGTCATGCGCTGGTGGCGCAGCACCCAGTCCAGGCTGGATTCGTACAGGTGCACCAGCTTCGACCACGCCGTCACCCTGCCCTGCGCGGCGGCGCGCTCGTGCGCGTCGTCGCCCTCGGGCAGCGCGTCGGGCTTGAGCAGGTAGGCGCACATCATCGGGGTGAGCGTCAGCGAGATCAGCATCGAGATCGCCACCGCGATCGACAGCACCCAGGCGAACTCGTGGAACAGGCGGCCGGTCACGCCCGGCATCAGGATCAGCGGCAGGAACACCGCGATCAGCGACACGGTCAGCGACAGGACGGTAAAGCCAATCTCCTTCGCGCCGGTCTCGGCCGCGTCCTGGCCCTCCTTGCCCTGCTCGATGTAGCGCACGATGTTCTCGATCATCACGATCGCATCGTCCACCACGAAGCCGGTGGCCACGGTCAGCGCCATCAGCGACAGGTTGTCCAGCGACATGCCGGCGAAGGCCATCACGCCGAAGGTGCCCAGCAGCGACAGCGGCACCGCCACCGACGGGATCACCGTGGCCCACAGCCGGCGCAGGAATACGAAGATCACCGCCACCACCAGGCAGATGGTGAGCACGAGGGTGAACTGCACGTCGTGCACCGAGGCGCGGATGGTGACGGTACGGTCGGAGAACACGTCCAGCTTCACGTCCGCCGGCAGCATGTTCTGCAGGCCCGGCAGGATCTGGCGGATGTTCTGCACGGTCTTGACGATGTTGGCGCCGGGCTGGCGCCGCACTTCCAGCAGCACCGCCGGCTTGCCGTCGGCCCAGGCGGCGATCTGGTCGTTCTCCACGCCGTCGACCACGCTGGCCACGTCGCGCAGCCGCACCGGCGCGCCGTTGCGGTAGCGCACGATGATGTCGTTGTAGTCCGCCGCGTCGCTGAGCTGGTCGTTGGTGGACAGCGTGTAGCTCTGGGTCTTGCCGTTGAGCGAGCCCTTGGGCGCGTTGACATTGGCCTGGGTCAGCGCACTGCGCAGGTCTTCCAGGGTCATGCCCATGTTGGCCAGCTGCGCCGGGTTGGCCTGGATGCGCACGGCCGGGCGCACGTTGCCGGCGATCGACACCAGGCCCACGCCGTCCACCTGCGACAGGCGCTGCGCCAGCACCGAATCGGCCAGGTCGTTGACCTCGCGCAGCGGGCGCGTGTCCGAGGCCAGCTTGAGGGTCAGGATCGGCGCGTCGGCCGGGTTCACCCGGTTGTAGACCGGCTGGTAGGGCAGCGAGCCGGGCAGGGTGGCCTGGCGGATCGCCGCCTGCACGTCCTGCGCGGCGGTGTCGATGTCGCGCTCCATCGAGAACTGCAGCACGATCGTCGACAGGCCGGCCGAGGAATCGGAGGTCATCAGGTCCAGGCCGGAGATCTGGCCCAGCTGCCGCTCCAGCGGCGTGGTCACCAGCGAAGCCATGGTCTGCGCGCTGGCGCCGGGGTACTGCGTGGTCACCACCAGGCTGGGCGCCTCGATCTCCGGCAGAGCCGAAACCGGCAGGCGCTGGTAGCCGAGGATGCCGAGCAGCATCAGCCCGACCATCAGCAGCGAGGTGGCGATGGGGCGGCGGATGAAGAGAGTCGAGAAGCCCACGGTCGGTTCCTGTGGTGAGTGTGCGCGCGGCGGGGGCGGTCAGCGCCTGCCCATGTTCCTGCCGCGCTCGTTGCGTGCCCCGCGCGCGGGGCTCACGCATGCGGATGTGCCCGGTGCCCGCCGCGCGCCAACGCGCGCCGCGGGCAGGAGCCGGGCGTCAGCGCGGGCCACGGCCACCCCGGCCGGCGCCGCGCTTCTGGCTGGCGGCCTTCAGCTGCTCCTCGGTCGGCGCCGGCGGCGCCTGGCCCGGCTGCAGCGGGTTGACCTTGACGCCTTCCTTGAGCCGGAACTGGCCTTCGGTCACCACCTTGTCGCCGGCTTCCAGGCCCTTGCTGATGACGACATGGCTGTCGTCGACCTGGCCGCCCTGCACCACGTCGCGCAGGGTGACGGTGTTGTCGGGCTTGATCAGGTAGACGAAATCGCCGGTGCTGCTGCGCTGCACGGCCTCGGCCGGCACCACCACGGCGTTGGGCAGCTCGTTGAGCTTCATGCGCACGTTGACGAACTGGCCCGGCCACAGCGCCTTGTCGGCGTTGGGGAATTCGGCGCGCAGGCGGAAGGTGCCGCTGGTGGCGCTGATCTGGTTGTCCACCACCTGCAGCCTGCCGTCGGCATTGACCACCGCGCCGCCGGCGCGGTCCAGCGTCGCCGCTTCCAGCGGCCCGTTGCCCTGCGCCGCGCGTACCGCGTCCAACTGCTGCTCGGGCAGGTTGAACAGCACGTAGATCGGCTGCAGCTGGGTGAGGGTGACGATCGCCGTACCGGCGCTGACCACGTTGCCGGGGTCGACCGCGCGGATGCCGGCCACGCCGTCGATGGGCGAGACGATGCGGGTATAGCCCAGCTGCACCCTGCTCTGGTTCGCCGTGGCCTGGGCCGCGGCCACCGCCGCCTGGTACTGGGCGACCTGGTTGCGCAGGGTGGTCAGGTCGGTCTGCGCCACGTACTGGCGGTAGGCCTCGGAATTGGAGCGTTCGTAGTTGGACTGGGCGGTGGCCAGCAGGGCCTGGTTCTGGCGCTGGCTGGCGACGGCCTGGTCGTACTGGGCCTGGAAGGTGCGCGGGTCGATGCGGGCCAGCAGGTCGCCCTTCTTCACCGTCTGCCCTTCCTTGAAGTCGACGCTCAGCAGCTCGCCGCCGACCTGCGGGCTGACCGTGACCGTGTTGTAGGCGGCCACCGTGCCCTGCGCGGTGACATAGACCGGCACGTTCCTGCGCTCGGCGGCCACCGCGGTGACCGGTACCGGATCGCGGTCCTTGTCGCCGCCGCCCCAGGCGCCCGGCGCGCCCCCGGCCGCGGGCGTTCCGCTGGCCTTCTTGCCGCCCCCCATCACCCGGTAGCCGATGCCCGCGACCAGCAGGATGGCGACGACGAGCAGCACGATCTTCCAGAAACGCGACATGCGGAAAACTCCCGAGGAACCGAATTGGCAAAGGGCTGGCGGAACGGCGAAGAGCATAACGCCGGCGGGTAAGCGCCGACCCATGACCGATGGGCCACGCGCTCAGACCGGCGTTGAGGGTGAACGGTTCCGGGCCCTGCCCGTTGACACTCCTCCTGCCGCCCCGTTTGCCCTACATTCACCTGCGACCGCACACGAAAGGAACCCCCGGATGATCCGCAAGACCGTTCTGTTGACCGCGCTGTCCTGCGCCCTGGCCTCCGTGACCGCCTCCGCCGCCGAAGGCCAGCGGCCCGAGGTGGAGGCCGCCGCCGCGCGCCTGCAGCGGCAGGTGGTGGAGTGGCGCCGCGATTTCCACCAGCATCCGGAGCTGTCCAACCGCGAGGTGCGCACCGCCGCCAGGGTGGCCGAGCGCCTGCGCGCGATGGGCCTGCAACCGCAGACCGGCATCGCCGTGCACGGCGTGGTGGCGATCATCAAGGGCGCCCTGCCGGGGCCGAAGATCGCCTTGCGCGCGGACATGGACGCGCTGCCGGTGACCGAACAGACCGGGCTGCCGTTCGCCTCCACCGCCACGGCCGAGTACCGCGGCGAGAAGGTCGGGGTGATGCATGCCTGCGGCCACGACGCCCATACCGCCACCCTGCTCGGCGTGGCCGACGCGCTGGTGGCCATGCGCGACACGCTGCCCGGTGAGGTGATGCTGATCTTCCAGCCGGCCGAGGAAGGCGCGCCGCCGCCGGAGCAGGGCGGTGCCGAGCTGATGCTCAAGGAGGGGCTGTTCAAGGACTTCAAGCCGGAGGCGGTGTTCGGCCTGCATGTGTTCTCCAGCGTCCAGGCCGGGCAGATCGCCGTGCGCGGCGGCCCGCTGATGGCCGCCTCCGACCGCTTCGCCATCACCGTCAACGGCCGCCAGACCCATGGCTCGGCGCCGTGGAACGGCATCGATCCGATTGTCGCCGCCTCCGACTTGATCGGCACCGCGCAGACCATCGTCAGCCGCCGCGCCAACCTGTCCAAGCAGCCGGCGGTGCTGACCTTCGGCGCGATCAAGGGCGGCATCCGCTACAACATCATCCCCGACTCGGTGGAGATGGTCGGCACCATCCGCACCTTCGACCCGGACATGCGCAGGCAGATCTTCGCCGACCTGCGCAACGTCGCCGAGCACACTGCTGCCGCGCATGGCGCCACCGCCACCACCGACATCTACGAGAAGGACGGCAACCCGGCTACGGTCAACGACCCGGCGCTGACCGCGCGCATGCTGCCCAGCCTGCAGGCCGTGGTCGGCAAGGACAACGTCTACGAGCCGCCGCTGCAGATGGGCTCGGAGGATTTCTCGCTGTATGCGCAGCAGGTGCCGGCGATGTTCTTCTTCGTCGGCTCCACCGGCGCGGGCATCGACCCGGCCACCGCGCCCAGCAACCACTCGCCGAAGTTCCTGCTCGACGAGAAGGCGCTGGACGTGGGCCTGCGCGCGCTGCTGCAGGTGTCGCTGGACTATCTGCACGGTGGCAAGGCGGGGTGACCCCTGCCAGTATCGTGCCCCCGATACGGAAGAAGGACCTCCCATGAGCGCCAGCCTGGCCATGCTGCTGCAGTCGCAGCTCGATCCCACGCTCACCGCCGATGCCCTGCTCGCGCAGATGCGCAGCGATTGGCCCGACCTGGACCCGTCGCTGCTGCGGCTGGGCGAAATGCCCGCCGACGACGGCCCGGACAAGGCCGCCGGCGATGACGCGTCGCCGGTGCAGTGCCTGGAGTACGGCGATTCCCTGATCGCGCTGATGCCCATCCCGGCGCGGATCGGCGACGACATCGCCCCGATCTGCGCGCACAGCCGGCTGTGGCCCAACGCCACGCCGGCGCCGGTGGATTACGCCGCGCATACCCTCGTCACCGTGATGGAGTTCGGCCAGGACGGCCAGGACACCAACCTGCTCGGTCAGGCCGCGCTGCTCAGCCGCGTGCTGGCCTCGGCCATTGCCCTGTCCGGCAGCATCCAGGCGGTGTATTTCGGCAGTGCCAACCACGTGGTGCTGCCGGGCCTGTTCCGTGACCTGGCCCAGGCCACCCTGCCGGCGCCGATGCCGCTCGCCTGGGTGGCGATCAACGTCGGCGAGCGCCCGGACGGGGTGATGACCGGGCACACCCGCGGCATGGACATGCTGGGGCTGATGGACATCGAGATTCCCGAGACCCGGGACAGTGCCGAAGAGGTGTTCGGCCGGCTCACCGGCATCGTCGATTACCTGGTCGAGAACGGCATGGTCATCGGCGACGGCGACACCCTGGGGGCGAGTGCCGAGGAACGCATCCGCGTCGTCTACGGCCCCTCGGCGCTGGACCCGGAGCGGCAGGTGATTCGCCTGCAGAGCGGGGAGGTGGCGCAGGCCAGGCCGGGCACGTCGTGGTGGAAGCGCCTTCTGAATTGAACCTGCGCAGTCGAAAGCGCCGGTCGGTAAATACGCCGCTCAAGCGGCTGCCCCTACAATGGCGCCGATGAACACCCCCCACGATTCCAGCCTGGGCCGCGAGGTCGCCTATCCCTCGCAGTACGACCCGGGCCTGCTGTTCCCGATTCCGCGCGCCGCCGCGCGCGCCGAGATCGGCCTGGGCGCCACGCTGCCCTTCCTCGGCCAGGACCGCTGGCATGTCTACGAACTGGGCTGGCTGGACGCGCGCGGCAAGCCGTGCGTGGCCACCGCCACGCTGTGGGTGCCGGCTACCTCGCCCCATCTGGTCGAATCCAAGTCGCTCAAGCTCTACCTGAACTCCCTCAACGCGGCGCGCTTCGACAGCGCCGCCGACGTGCGCGCGCGCATCGCCGCCGATCTTTCGGCCTGCGCCGGGGCCGAGGTCGCGGTCGAGTTCGGCCTGCCGCCGGTGGCCGACGCCGAGGGCGACTCCCTCGATGGCCTGGACCTGGACATCGACCACTACGGCCCGCCGCAGGCCGGCTTCCTGCACGCCGATGCCGGCGATGCCGCCGCCGAAACGCTGGTCTCGGCCCTGCTCAAATCCAACTGCCCGGTGACCGGGCAACCGGACTGGGCCAGCGTCAGCATCCGCTACGCCGGCCCGCGCATCGACCGCGGCGGGCTGCTGCGCTACCTGGCCAGCTACCGCGACCACGCCGAATTCCATGAGCAGTGCGTGGAGCGCATCTTCCTCGACCTGCTGCGCCACTGCGGCTGCCGCTCGCTGGACGTGGAGGCGCGCTACACCCGCCGTGGCGGCCTGGACATCAATCCGCGCCGTTCGACCGCGGACTTCGCCGCCGGCCACCGCCCCTTCCGCGACCCGCGCCAGTAATCCGGCCGGGGCCGTTCCCGGGTATACGCCGGCTTTACGCCGGCGCGATGGTTCCTTAACGCGCGCGGTGCAATCGTGGCACCCAGCCAAGGAGGAACGACCCGATGAGCAACGACAAGAAGGCCGATTTCTCGGACGTGACGTCCAAGGTGGACAGCACGGCCGAGGTGGTGCAGAAGGCGGACTTTTCCGACGTGACCGCGCGGGTGGATTCGACCGCGCAGATCGTGGGCGAACAGCAGTACACCGTGCAGAAGGGCGACAGCCTTTCCAAGATCGCCAAGAACCTGCTGGGCGACGCGAACGCGTGGAAGCACATCTTCGAGGCCAACCGCGACGTGCTGTCCGACCCCGACAAGATCTTTCCGGGGCAGACCCTGAAGATCCCGCCCCGCCAGGGGTGAGGCCGCCAGGCCGCGCAGCCCCTCCCATTCCATTCCGGAGCATCCCCATGAAGAAGACTTCGCTCAGCAGTGCCCTGATGATCGCCCTGGCCGGCACGCTGGCCCTGGCCGGCTGCAAGAAGAAGGAAGAAACCACCCCGCCGCCGCCGGCGGCCAGCACCCCGGCACCCGCGCCGATGAGCGAGCCGGCCCCGGCGCCGGCCGCGCCCGCGGTCAGCGTCACCTCGGTCACCGTCGGCAACATGGCCGCGGCCGACAAGTCGGTGACGCCGGTGGCGATGATCGGCGGCAAGGACAAGATCATCGTCTCGGTGAAGACCGACGGCGCCGCGAGCAACGCCACGCTGGGCGCCAAGCTCACCTACCAGGACGGGCAGGTGGCCGGCGAGCAGAGCGCCACGCTCAATACCAGCGGCGCGGAGACGACGAACCTCGAATTCAGCAAGGCAAGCGCATGGCCCGCCGGCAAGTACCGCGCGGACGTGACCCTGGACGGCAAGCCGGTCGGCACCCCCCAGGAGTTCGAAGTGAAGTAGCAAGCGGCAGCCACCTGTCGCTCCTCTCTCCCGACAGGTGCAGGCCATGGGCGCAGTCGCAGGACTGCGCCCTTTTTTGTGCCCGTCCGTGGTCACGCCCTGGCGTGCCTGGACTCCGGCAGGCCAGGGGCCGCGACCGTACCCGCCCGTTTTGCCCGAACCGTCGCGACGCGCGACAATGCCGCGCTGACTTTCCAGCCCTTACTTCCGACGGAAACCATCCCCCATGTCCGATACGCCGAAGATCATCTACACGCTCACCGACGAAGCCCCGTTCCTGGCGACGCAGTCGCTGCTGCCGATCATCGATGCGTATGCCACCACCGCCGGCATCGCGGTGGAGACCCGTGACATCTCGCTCTCCGGCCGCATCCTGTCGCAGTTCCCGGACTACCTGCAGGACGGGCAGAAGATCAGCGACGACCTGGCCGAGCTGGGCGAACTGGCGACCCGGCCGGAAGCCAACATCATCAAGCTGCCCAACATCAGCGCCTCGGTGCCGCAGCTCAAGGCCGCGATCAAGGAGCTGCAGGACCAGGGCTACGCGCTGCCGAACTACCCGGACGCGCCGGCCGACGAGGTCTCGCGCGACATCAAGGCGCGCTACGACAAGGTCAAGGGCAGCGCGGTGAACCCGGTGCTGCGCGAGGGCAACTCGGACCGCCGCGCGCCGCTGTCGGTCAAGAACTACGCGCGCAAGCACCCGCACCGCATGGGCGCGTGGAGCAGCGATTCCAAGTCGCACGTCGCGCACATGGACGCCGGCGATTTCTATGGCAGCGAACAGTCGGCCACGCTGGCCAGCGCCGGCAGCCTGAAGATCGAGCTGGTGCAGGACGACGGCCAGCGCGTGGTGCTGAAGGAGAAGACCGCGGTCAAGGCCGGCGAGATCGTCGATGCCTCGGTGATGTCGCGCCGCGCGCTGGCCGCCTTCGTCGCCGCGCAGATCGAGGACGCGCGCGCGCAGGGCGTGCTGTTCTCGCTGCACCTGAAGGCGACCATGATGAAAGTCTCCGACCCGATCATGTTCGGCGTGGTGGTCGAGGAGTTCTACAAGGACGTGCTGGGCAAGTACGCCACCGAACTCAGGCAGGCCGGCTTCGACCCGAACAACGGCATCGGTGATCTGTACGCGCGCCTGCCCTCGCTGCCGGAAGCCACCCAGGAAGCGATCAAGGCCGATATCGCCGCCGAGTATGCCAAGCGCCCGGCCGTGGCGATGGTCAATTCCGACAAGGGCATCACCAACCTGCACGTGCCCAGCGACGTGATCGTCGATGCCTCGATGCCGGCGATGATCCGCGACTCCGGCCGCATGTGGAACGCCGAAGGCAAGCTGCAGGACACCAAGGCGCTGATCCCGGACCGCTGCTACGCCGGCGTCTACCAAGCGGTGATCGAGGACTGCAGGGCGCATGGCGCGTTCGATCCGGCCACCATGGGCAGCGTGCCGAACGTCGGCCTGATGGCGCAGAAGGCCGAGGAATACGGCAGCCACGACAAGACCTTCCAGATCCCGGCCAACGGCACCGTGCGCGTCAGCGACGACGCCGGCAACGTGGTGTTCGAGCACACCGTGGAAGCCGGCGACATCTGGCGCATGTGCCAGACCAAGGACGCGCCGATCCAGGACTGGGTCAAGCTGGCCGTCAGCCGCGCGCGCCTGAGCAACACCCCGGCCGTGTTCTGGCTGGACGCCAGCCGCGCGCATGACGCGCAGGTCATCGCCAAGGTCGAGAAGTACCTGAAGGACCACGACACCCGCGGCCTGGACATCCGCATCCTGTCGCCGGTGGAGGCCACGAAGTTCTCGCTGGAG
>Ga0206118_100943_pt1 | contig 10102 bp, 9 predicted proteins | sample 3A20Ametagenome_FD_177999 | JGI IMG/M metagenome (GOLD analysis project Ga0206118, IMG submission 177999) | Enriched microbial communities from leaf-cutter ant dump, University of Wisconsin, Madison, United States - 3A20A | ecosystem: Environmental > Terrestrial > Nest > Insects nest > Nest dump...
CCTTTCGGAGCCAACAGATCCTTCAGCTTCTGGAGCCCGTGATCGTCCTTATGGACATGGCTAATGAACACGTTCTTTTTCTCTGCCACCTGTCACCTCCATTGTTTTCACGTGGTTTGAAGATCGTAGCCATGTATGCAACCACTGCGGAAAGAATCGCTGATCTGTTTGCCTTGATCAAATAATGGCCTGCAATCCCTTGTCGGCGATGACGTTGAGCAGTTTGAGCGCAGGCCCCGTGGGATGGGTTTCGCCTTGCTCCCACTTGCGCACCGTCGAGGTGGTGGTGTGCAGGTGGAATGCGAACACCGGCTGGCTGAACTTCAGGCCTTCGCGCAGGCGTTTGATATCAGTAGCACTGAAGTCCCGCACCGGCGGCGGGCAGATTGCGTCGAACTCGCGCATCGTCACCTTGCTAACTGCCCCCGCTTCATGGAGCGCAGCTAGGTCTCCACGCAGGGACTCAACGATCTTGGCCACGATGCACCTCCCAAAAGCCCGACCGCAACGCCTTCGATAAGGCGGCCACTTTCAGAATATACCCGAAACGGGCACGCTTCTCCATCGCATAGCTCCCTCCCACAAGGGACGGCAATGGCAATACAACAAGGAAGCGGTAAAGCAAACGACATCGAACTGTATCCATACCCAGCGCAGCTCTGGATAAATCCAAGCCTCAGCTTGCAATTGCTCCGAGTTCGCCTGACCACTCCGCAGCAAGTTGTCCCGATAGACACTGAACTTCACCATGTCTCCATGCAGCGTACTCATGGAGTTCGAGGTGGAACAGCTACCGCAAGCATCCCGCGCTGCCGGCATCGACGCCGGCCAGCCCCTACCCCATCCGGGCACGGAAGCCTACGAGGCGCTGCCGCAGTTTCCGAAGCGGAAGCCCCCTCCCTTTCGGCGCACCATCCGCCGCAAGGAACTGCGGCAGATCGTTCCCTTGGCCGAAACGACGATCTACGAAATGGAGCGCCGCGGCGAGTTCCCGCGCCGCTTCAACCTGACGCCGCGCTGCGTCGTATGGGATCTGAATGAAGTGGAAGCGTGGATCGAGGAACGCAAACAGGCCTCGCGCTCCCATTTCACTAGTATCTCGACAGGACCCGATGTCAGACAACGCAAGACGCGCCCCGTCCAAGGCGACCCCAGCTAACTCGTGGTACCAGGCTCCGCCCCTCCAAATCGGCTGCGATACAGTTCTGGCCCAAGCGCCATCGCCTCAATGTCATTCTCGTTCACCGCGGAAGCATTCTTTACACTCAACTCTCGCTTGAGGATTGCGAGCTCTGGAAGAAGCTCTGGCTCGGCACCTCCATTCAAGATCGCAGGAAGGAGCAGATAGGCGCGCGCCTGATCATAGATACTGAGGAAGCGATTCAGATTGACATCGGACTCCGCGTGCATCGTTTGAATTCGCGACGCCATCATGATGGTCTTACCCGTTGGCCTCTGGTCTTCGGAAGGAAGCCGCGAAGTAATGAGAACACGGTAGTGGGCCGGGCTTTCAATTGAAATACCTCGCACGATCGCCACGTATATCTCGTCTTGACTGTCGACCTGCCCCAATCTTTCGCGCCAATGCGCGAAGATCTTCCTGGCAGCGTCTTCGTTCGTGAACATGAGAGCGACCGCTGGCGGATAGGAGCCCCCCCAATGGGCAAAGGCCGTCCCAGTCCAACCTGCCCGGTTCCAAAGATGCACGTCGATCACGGAACGAACCCCGAGATCCCGATGATCGCTCGTCGGAAATGGAGCACTTCGGCCACGCTCTGCCGAGGAGCCGTCGCCATCATCTTCAGAATCGAGTGCGCGACGAGTGATGACAGGGCGTGACAACTCAAGAGTGAACTCCGATGTGGCCAGCTGCGTCCAGTCGCTTAGCCTAGACATCCCCCTCTTGAATATGCGTTGGCGGCTATTTCCGACAACCACAATCATCCCAATGCGATCGAGCACTGCCTCGTTCTCAAAGAGATGTTCGATCGTCTTTCGCAGATCCTCCACGTAGCATGTGGCAGCAAAGATCGAACTCGCCAATCCGATCAGCATCTTCTGGACGTCGTCCTGTCGCTCGTATGTGGCGGGGATAAGTCCTACAGGCCACCGAACGGTGGCAGTCATTTCCTCGGCGTCGACGGTAAAGTCGGGCACCAGGATCTCTGAACTTTCTTGAATTGAGACAGTAAAGCTCTCCGTGTGCGCTGCTGCGCCCAGCTCGATTGCCGTTGCAAAAAGTGCTTCTATGGAACCTATTACTGCTTCCGCGGCGAGGACTGAGACGTCAGAGCATGGGTGATGAACAGCCACTCGAACGCCCTGCACTCTCGACACAAAGCACTGCTGCTCGGCCTCGTTGAAGATAACGGGGCCATACGGGTTGCTGGACACCGGTTGGCTAGCCAGTAAATCGAACAGCTCGGCCACACGCTCTGGCGCTTCTTCTTGCGGTATTGATTCCTCCTCGCGGAGTACGGCCTCATGGCCGAGCGTATAGAGCAGCGAGTTTCGACTCTGTAGCAGACCGAGCCCGCCGAGAACATCGGGCAACTTGACAACTCGCCGAAGCTCTTCCGTCGTGAAATTCAGAATCTGGCTGGCAAGAATGAGATCGAATTCCGCGAGGCGCTTCGCAACACGCTCTTTGGACACGTCGTCGAGCGGGAGTCCTGCCGCACAGCCTCGAACCAGTCGAATAGCTTCGAGAGCGTCTGGAAGATGCCGAAGTTCGACGGCGACCCAGGCAAGCATCATGACCGTAGGCACGATCGAAGCCGGAAGATCGTTGCCCTCTTCCGCTTCGATGAACATCGAAGCCATCGCGAAAATGCAGCTAGCGCGCGCAGCCCAGAGCAATCCGGCACTGCGATAAGCCAGCGTAAGCAGTTGCAGCGCTTCGATCAGTGAATCGGCATACTCCTTTTTGGTGAGCTGCCGCGCGGCCTTGCCCAGCAATCGGATCATTTCGAAGTTGTCTTCAAAATCGAGTTTTTGGGCGCGCTTAAGGAGCACAAGCGCTCCCTGAGCCTCACCAGTGCGCTCCGACACGAACGCCGCCACGTCATCGACGAGCTTGGCGTAGCCGGGGTCCTTGCCCGCGATGTTGCCAAACGCCTCAATCATCTTGGTCAACCGATCGGCAGAAAACTCGCCGAGCCCCCTTGCTTGCTTGATCACGTCGGAGAACTGTGGCCAAAGCAAACTCAGTCGCTGAGGATCTTTGCTGAGCGCAGACTGATTGACCTCGATGACGAGCTGCGAGGTTCGAGCTTCCAGTGCGTTGTTCGGACGCTCGTCATCCGCGGCCATGGACTTTAATCTGTCACTCAATCGAGCTATTCGCTCTGCGAGCTTGGTTTCGTCGGCCGTCAAGTGCCGATGGATAACCGAATTGAAAAGTAACTGCGCCAGGTTGCACAGAAGTTCAATGTTTTTGGCATGGTCCGTGTCGATTGCGAGCTTCTCGAATGCATCGTAGCTGCTGTTCAAGTGCGAAATATCATCGAACCACCAGAAAGCAGTCCAGATCCATTCGTAGTGAGCTTCCAGCTTCTGGCGATAGGTGCCATCCTGCTCGGCAAGTCGAACTGCGCGAGCAAACCGCCCGTCCGTCTCGGTTCGCGGACGCTCAAGATTGCGCGAGAGCTTGGCTGCTACCAGAGCCTCTGTCACACGCTGCATCTCCATCCCTGAGAACGCCTCAGGATTTCCGAGCGCCCTCTCAATATCTTCGAGCTGCTGGAAGCGAGAATAGTCCGACGGCCCCAGCCGGCGCGTATCTACAATCTCCTGACCCACACCGAGGTAGTTAAACGCCAGATCCCTGCGATCGCCGCCAACAATCTGATCAACGATCCAGCTCCGATCGAGGATAGTGACCGTCACGTCATATTGTTTGGTTAGTTCGTCTTCGACCCGCGCACGGTCCTTTGCACGGGCGAACTGCGCCGTGACACAGTAGATTTTCTTATAGTCGCGTTGCGTCGCAACAATGCCTGCAACGTCGTTGCGTACTTTCTCAGCCCACTTTTTCTTGGCACTGAAGGCGAATGCCCAGCGCTCCCGGCCGGCATTTGCGTTTCCCACGTAAGTGAGATTTGCAATCTCGTCGGCTACCGGAATGGTTTCGGTGTCAGCCTTGCTGTCCCCGCCCCCCTCTGGCCCGGTGGCAGGTTTTAGGTTTGGGCAGATCGCACGCTCGCACAGCTTGCGACAGAAGATCTCGAAGTCATGCGTCTGGTTGCGTGCAGTGATGGTATCGAGGCAGTACTCAAGTGTCGTTGCATCAAGTAGGTATGCTGTTCGGTCACTGGTGTCTGAATAGAGCTCAGGACGCAGTTGGCGCATGAATTCCGATGGGGACACCCTCTTTTCTTGTTCTCCCTCAGCCATTCACTGCCTCCTTCAAGAAACTACCGGCCTAATCGTATCCATCCAACCAACATATCAATCCACACGCCTCATCCAACCAAGGCTTCCAGCCCCTTGGAAGCCGAGCGCGGCAATCGGCGACCTTCTTTCGCCACGTTGACCTGCAGGGCCACCCGCGCCACCTCCTGAACGTCCCTGGTCAGCGAATAGCTGCCCTTGGCCTGCAACCAGGCCAGCACGTCCGCCAGGTGCCAGATCGACGCACTGCCTTCATGCACCGGCGCCGGGAAGCTGCCCGGATGGGCCAGCATCAGCTTGCGCATGTTCTGCCGCGACACGCCGACGATCTCGGCCACGTCGGTCAACCCGACGAGATCCGGCGCCACCTCGATCAACCTGGCCGACGGTACGGCGCTGCGCACGTCGGCCAACGCGCTGTGCACGGCCGCGTCCGCGCTGTCCGCCTCTCGGGTGAACTCCAACGCCAGCCGCCCCGGCTGGCCGATGCCGACCAAGGCATCGTCGCAGCCGGCCTCGCCCAGACGCTCGACCAGGCCATCCGGGTCGCTGTCGTCTTCGGTGAGCTGGTATTTCAGGGTGAAGGTGTATTCCATCGTGCTACTCCTCGGCACCGCCTTCAGCCTCGCGCTGCTTGCGATGCGTGGTGCAGTTGTCCACTACACGCCGCAGAGCGCGTGCATGGTTGCCAGGGTTCTTCGGCGTGCTCCATACGCTAGTGATGCAGAACTCGCCGCAGCGACACTCCTCATCGTTGTACGGGCAATAAATCCGCCCCCAGGCGTGGCTACCGCCGACTTCGACGCGCCAACCCTGCCCTTCGGCGTGCCTGAGAGCTTCCTCGACCTCCTGCTTCGGATGAGAGGGACGGGCCATCAGTGATCTCCAGTATCGGGGTGACCGGCCTAGGTTGTCAAGTGACAACCTAGGCCGCCATTTCAGACCGTCGCGCTCAACACCGGCACGACCACGTGCTCCGGCATCAGCCTCGGCACGTAGGTCTGCCCGTCGATCCAGGCATCGACCATGTTGGCCCACTCCTGCAGCATGTGACGCCGCTGCTCGGCGTATTCGGCCTTGTTGTAGACCGAGCGCGAGGTGCGCCCGCTTTCCTCATGCGCCAGGCACTTCTCGATCCAGTCGCGGTTGAAGCCCACCTCGTTCAGCAGCGTCGATCCGGTGCGACGCAGGTCGTGCACGGTGAACGGTTCCAGCGGTAGGCCGGCGGCCTTGGCCCGCTCTGCGACGATCTGCGTGACCCGGTTCAAGGTCGCGTGGGACATGCAGCGGTCGGAGTCGTAGCGCGATGGCAGCACGAATTTGGAACCGGCTGCACAGGTGTGCAGGGCCACGAAGATGTCGAGCGCCTGGCGCGACAGATAGACCACGTGCGGATTGCGTCCTTTCATACGCTGCTTCGGGATCGTCCAGGTCGCGCTCTCGAAGTCGACCTCGTCCCAGGTGGCCTCGATCAGCTCGCTCTTACGCACCAGCGTCAGGACGATCATGCGCAACGCAAGCCGGATGGTCGGGTAGGTGGCCACCGACTCCATCTGCCGCGACATCAGCCGGATCTCCAGCGGCGACAAGGCACGATCCTTCGGCACGAACGTCGCAATCGACGCCGCGCCCACGTCGTCGGCCGGGTTGTCCACCTTCTCGCCGTGCAGGATGGCGAAGGCGTAGACCTGCTTCACGATGTCACGGATGTGGACCGCGGTGGCAGGCGCGCCGCGCGCCTTCACCTTGTTGCAGAAGGCGCGCAGGTCATCGGCCGCGATTTCGTTGAGCTGCCGGTTCTGGAACGCCGGCAGGATGTCCCGATCGATGATGCTCTTGCGCATCGCCTTCGTGCTGTCGGCCATCCGGGCGCCCGCCAGCCACTTTTCGGTCATGTCGCCAAAGGTCTTGGCGGCGGTCAGCCGGCGCTTCTCGCGCTGCTTCTCCAGCGCGGGGGATTTACCCTGGGCGACGGCCTTCTTGGCGTCGATCAGCTTTTCGCGGGCCAGGGCAAGCGAGATGCCTGCCGGCCCGTAGCGGCCGATGGTCAGCGTCTCACGGCGGCCGTTGAGACGGTAATCGTAGCGGAAGGTGACGGTACCGACGGGCGATACCGTCACGTACATGCCATCGCGGTCAAAAGCCTTATAAGTCTTGGGCTTAGGCTTGAGGTTGCGCAGTGCGGTGTCGGTAAGCATCGAGGTTTTCCTCCTGTTCGTGACGGCTTTTACCGTCAGGGGCCAGGAGACCTGTTGATGCTCGGAAAGCCGCATGAAACAAGCTTTCCCGAGGAGACTTTTACCGTCAAAGACCGGTTTGGTCTGGATAGTAAACGGGAGGGTCTTAATCCGGCCTCCGGTTCGTACCGTCAGTTCTACCGCCAACCTGTTCTGCTGGCCGGCGATAGTCACCGATAGCTGCCGTAACGTATTTCTTTCTAAATCAACACGTTATGACAGACTTTCGATAGCTGGCGATAGTCCCCGAAGGACCTGATTTCACTCCCACTCGATCGTCGCCGGCGGCTTGCCGGAAATGTCGTAGACCACGCGCGAGACGCCGCGCAGTTCGTTGATGATGCGGTTGGACACGCGGCCAAGGAAGTCGTACGGCAGGTGCGCCCAGTGCGCGGTCATGAAGTCGATGGTCTCCACCGCGCGCAGCGCGATCACCCATTCGTAGGCGCGCGCGTCGCCGACCACGCCCACCGACTTCACCGGCAGGAACACCGCGAAGGCCTGCGAGGTCCTGTCGTACAGGTCGGCCGCGCGCAGTTCCTCGATGAAGATGGCGTCGGCCCTGGCCAGCAGTTCGGCGTACTCGCGCTTCACTTCGCCGAGGATGCGCACGCCCAGGCCCGGGCCCGGGAACGGGTGGCGGTAGACCATGGCGCGCGGCAGGCCGAGCTCCACGCCGAGGCGGCGTACTTCGTCCTTGAACAGCTCGCGCAGCGGCTCGACCAGCTTGAGCTTCATGTCTTCCGGCAGGCCGCCCACGTTGTGGTGGCTCTTGATGACATGCGCCTTGCCGGTCTTGCTGCCGGCCGACTCGATCACGTCCGGGTAGATCGTGCCCTGCGCCAGCCATTTGGCGTTCTTCAGCTTGGCCGATTCCTCGTCGAAGATCTCGACGAACAGGTTGCCGATGATCTTGCGCTTGGCTTCCGGGTCGGCAACGCCTTCCAGCGCCTTGAAATAGCGGTCGGCGGCATTCACGCGCACCACCTTCACGCCCATGTTCTCGGCCATCATCTGCATGACCTGGTCGCCTTCCTGGAAGCGCAGCAGGCCGGTATCGACGAACACGCAGGTCAGCTGCTGGCCGATGGCCTTGTGCAGCAGCGCGGCCACCACCGACGAATCGACGCCGCCGGACAGGCCCAGGATCACCTCGTCGCTGCCGACCTGCTCGCGCACGCGGGCGATCTGGTCATCGATGATGTTGGCCGCGGTCCACAGCGTGGCGCAGCCGCAGATTTCGGTGACGAAACGCTTGAGCAGCGCCGAACCCTGCTTGGTGTGGGTCACTTCGGGGTGGAACTGCACGCCGTACCAGCGCTTTTCTTCGTTGGCCATCGCCGCCACCGGGATGCGGTCGGTCACGGCGGTGATGGCGAAGCCCGGCGGCACGTGGGTGACGTGGTCGCCATGGCTCATCCACACGTCCAGGCGCGGCTCGCCGTTGTGGTCGGACAGCCCGCCCAGCAGGCAGTCGTTGCCCAGCAGTTTCACTTCGGCGTGGCCGAACTCGCGCTGGTCGGCCGCCTCGGTGCCGCCGCCCAGCTGCTTGGCCATGGTCTGCAGGCCGTAGCAGATGCCCAGCAGCGGCAGGCCGCTGTCGAACACCTCCTGCGGCGCGGCCGGCGCGCCGGCCTCGGTGGTCGATTCCGGGCCGCCGGACAGGATGATGCCCTTGGCGCCGAACGCGGCGATCTCGGCCGGATCGTGGTCCCACGCCCAGATTTCGCAATACACGCCGAACTCGCGGATGCGGCGCGCGATCAGCTGGGTGTACTGGGCGCCGAAATCGAGGATGAGGATCTTGTCGTTGTGGATGTTGGTCATGGGGCCTGGAACGATGAGTCGGAAAACGGGGGCGGTGCGGATGCCGGCGGCGTATAGAGAAAGAGGAACGGGACAGCGGTCCTCGTTCCTCTTCGCTCGTTCCGCGTCAGGCGCGGTAGTTCGGCGGTTCCTTGGTGATCTGCACGTCGTGGACGTGGCTCTCGCGCTGGCCGGCGCCGCTGATCTTCACGAACTTCGGCTTGCTGCGCATCTCCTCGATGGTGCCGCAGCCCACGTAGCCCATGGTCGCGCGCAGGCCGCCGACCAGCTGGTGGATGATGCCGCCGACCGGTCCACGGTAAGGCACGCGGCCTTCGATGCCCTCGGGCACCAGCTTGTCGGCGCTGGCCGCGTCCTGGAAGTAGCGGTCCTTGGAGCCCTTCTCCATCGCCGCCAGCGAACCCATGCCGCGGTAGCTCTTGTAGGAACGGCCCTGGAACAGCTCGGTCTCGCCCGGCGATTCCTCGGTGCCGGCCAGCAGGCCGCCGATCATCACCGTCGACGCGCCGGCGGCCAGCGCCTTGCCGATGTCGCCGGAATAGCGGATGCCGCCGTCGGCGATCAGCGGGATGCGGTCCTGCAGCGCCTCGGCCACCAGGTCGATGGCGGTGACCTGCGGCACGCCGACGCCGGCGACCACGCGGGTGGTGCAGATCGAACCGGGGCCGATGCCGACCTTGACCGCGTCGGCGCCGCAGTCGAGCAGCGCCAGCGCCGCATCGCCGGTGCAGATGTTGCCGCCGATGACCTGCACGTTCGGGAAGTTCTTCTTGACCCAGCGCACGCGGTCCAGCACGCCCTGCGAATGGCCATGCGCGGTGTCCACCACCAGCACGTCCACGCCGGCGGCGACCAGCGCCTCGACGCGGCGGTCGGTATCGCCGCCCACGCCGACGGCGGCGCCGACCAGCAGGCGGGTGGCGGCGTCCTTGGCAGCGTTGGGGTTGTCGGTCTTCTTCTGGATGTCCTTGACGGTGATCAGGCCACGCAGCTCGAACGCGTCATTGACCACCAGCACCTTCTCGATGCGGTTCTTGTGCAGCAGGTGCAGCACTTCGTCCGAGGCCGCGCCCTCCTTCACCGTGACCAGCCGCTCCTTCTTGGTCATGATGTGGCGGACCGGGTCGTCCAGCTCGGTCTCGAAGCGCATGTCGCGGTGGGTGACGATGCCGGCCAGCTGACCGTCGCCGCCCACTACCGGCACGCCGGAGATGTTGTGCGCGCGGGTCAGCGCCAGCACGTCGCGGATGCTGGTTTCCGGGCCGACGGTGATCGGGTCGCGGATCACCCCTGACTCGAACTTCTTGACCCGGGCCACTTCCGTCGCCTGCTGCTCGACGGTGTTGTTCTTGTGGATGATGCCGATGCCGCCGAGCTGGGCCATCGCGATGGCCAGCCGCGATTCGGTGACGGTATCCATCGCCGCCGAGACGATCGGCAACTTCAACCGCAGGTCGCGGGTCAGGCGCGTGCCGAGGTCGACATCCTTGGGCAGGACCGTGGAATGGGCGGGGACGAGCGAGACGTCGTCGTAGGTGAGAGCTTCAGCCTGGATGCGCAGCATCGGCATACCCGAGATGTGGGGAAGCGCGGCATTTTACCCTTTATCCGGTGCCGATGGCAGGGGCCGGCAGCGCGCTGCCGCA
>Ga0206118_100945_pt1 | contig 10095 bp, 6 predicted proteins | sample 3A20Ametagenome_FD_177999 | JGI IMG/M metagenome (GOLD analysis project Ga0206118, IMG submission 177999) | Enriched microbial communities from leaf-cutter ant dump, University of Wisconsin, Madison, United States - 3A20A | ecosystem: Environmental > Terrestrial > Nest > Insects nest > Nest dump...
ATCATCCCGGCCACGCTGGCGCGCATCCGCTCCAGCAAGCGCATCAACCTGATGGGCCAGCATGAGATCGCCTTCGACGAGAAGCGCGACCTGGCCCTGAACAAGCGCCAGAAGCTGCCCTACCACACCAACGGCATGCGCTTCACCGCCTTCGACGCCAACGACGCCGTCATCGCCACGCGCGATTACTACTCCGTCGGCGGCGGCTTCGTGGTCAATGCCGACGATGCCGCCGACGACCGCATCGTGCCCGACCAGACCCCGCTGCCGTATCCGTTCAGGAGCGGCGACGAACTGCTGGCCCAGGCCGCGCGCAGCGGCCTGAGCATCGCCGCGCTGATGTTCGAGAACGAGAAGTGCTGGCGCAGCGAGGCCGAGATCAGGGACGGCCTGCGCGAGATCTGGGACGCCATGCAGGCCTGCGTGGCGCGCGGCATCCGCTCCGAAGGCACGCTGCCCGGCGGCCTGCACGTCAATCGCCGCGCCCCGGCGCTGTACCGCGAACTGTCCGCGCGCCCGGAAGCGGCCATGCGCGACCCGCTGACCACGCTGGACTGGGTCAACCTGTACGCGCTGGCGGTCAACGAGGAGAACGCCGCCGGCGGGCGCGTGGTCACCGCGCCCACCAACGGCGCGGCCGGCATCATCCCGGCGGTGCTGCACTACTACGACCGCTTCTGCCCGGGCAGCAACGAGCAGGGCGTGTTCGACTTCCTGCTCACCGCCGCGGCCATCGGCATCCTCTACAAGGAGAACGCCTCGATCTCCGGCGCCGAGGTCGGCTGCCAGGGCGAAGTCGGCGTGGCCTGCTCGATGGCCGCCGGCGGGCTGATGGCCGCCCTGGGCGGCAAGCCGGGGCAGATCGAGAACGCCGCCGAGATCGGCATGGAACACAACCTGGGCCTGACCTGCGACCCGATCGGCGGGCTGGTGCAGATTCCCTGCATCGAGCGCAACGCCATGGGCGCGGTCAAGGCGATCAACGCCGCGCGCATGGCCATGCGTGGCGACGGCAAGCACAAGGTCAGCCTGGACAAGGTCATCAAGACCATGCGCGACACCGGCCGCGACATGCAGGACAAGTACAAGGAAACCAGCCGCGGCGGGCTGGCCGTCAACGTCATCGAATGCTGAATGCGGCACAGGGCGTTCAAGTCGGCACGCGCGGAGCCGCTATGGTTTTCGATGTAACCTGACGTCAGTGCGGGATTCAGGGGGAATCTCGATCGACACGCCATCCACCATCCGCCACCCGCGCCGGCCGCTGGCAACCGGCGCCGGACTGTTGGCTCGCCTGTGGCTGCTGGTCCTGCTGGCGGTTTCCCTGCCCGCTGCCGCCCTGGATGCGGGCAAACCCTTCCGCGATTACGTCACCGACACCTGGGGCGTGGACCAGGGGTTGCCGCAGATCAGCGTGCTGGCCATCGCCCAGGACCCGGCCGGCTACCTGTGGTTCGGCACCCAGACCGGACTGGCGCGGTTCGACGGCGTGCGTTTCGTGCGCTACACCCAGCGCGACGCGCCCGAACTGGGCAACAACATCCTGGCCCTGCTCGCCGACGACGCGGGCCGGCTGTGGATCGGCACCTCGCAGGGGCTGCTGGTGCTGGAGGGCGAACGCTTCCATGCCATCGCCCCGGCCGTCGCCGACCGGCCGGCACCGGCCAGCGCCCTGCTGAAGCTCGACGGCCGCCTGCTGGTGGGCTGCGCCGAAGGCATCTGCGCGCCGCAGGACGGACGGCTGCGGCGCGTGCACGCCCTGCCGGAAGCGGCGCTGAGCCTGCTGGCGCGCGCCGACGGGCTGTGGGCCGGTGGCGAAGGCCGGGTCTTCCACATCGCCGGCGGCAAGGTGCGCAGCCTGCCGCTGCCGGCGGCGGCCAGGGCGGCCCCGGTCACCTCGCTGGCACAGGCCGGTGGCGACCTGTGGGCCGGCACCCGCCATGGCCTGTTCCGCCTGCGCAACGGCAACTGGCAGGCAGCCGACGACGCCCTGACCGTGGAGGCGATGCAGGCCGACCGCGACGGCAACCTGTGGGTGGCCACGCCGCAATACCTGGAACGTCTGCGCCCCGGCCAGCCGCCCGAACGCATCCGCAACGCGCCCGGCGCCATCGCCGTCCGCTCGATCTTCGAGGACCGCGACGGCAACCTGTGGCTGGGCAGCATGGTCGAGGGCGTGACCCGCGCATGGAACGGCTGGGCGCGACGCCTGAGCCAGGCCGACGGGCTGGAGGAACCGCTGCTGTGGTCGATCGCCGCGGCGCCGGACGGCAGCATCTGGGTCGGCAGCAGCGACGGCGTCGCGGTCTGGCGCGATGGCCGTTTCCACAGCCGCGTGCCGGGCAACCGGCTGCCGCACCCGGAGGCCTACAGCCTGCTGCCCGAACGCGGGCAGACCTGGATCGGCACCCGCGCCGGCGTCGCGCTGCTGCGCCAGGGCCGGCTCGAGCAACCGGCCGCACTGGCCCCGCTGCGCGACGCGCAGATCAACGGCATCGTCCGCGACCACGCCGACCGGCTGTGGTTCGCCACCACCCGCGGGCTGTTCCTGCTGGAGGACGGCAAGCGCCTGTCGCGCTATGGCGAACGCGATGGACTGGCCGATCCGCGCATCCGCCTGGTCCACGAAACCCGCGACGGCCGCATCCTGCTGGGCACCTACCAGGGCCTGTACGAATGGCGCGACGGCCGCATCCTGCCGACCGGCCGGCAGGCCGGGCTGTCCGACGACACCCCGGTCACCGCCTTGCTCGAACTGGAGGACGGGCGCTGGGTGCTGGGTACCAGCAATGGCGAAAGCCTGCGCCTCTACGATGGCCACCGCTGGCACCGGCTGGACCGCGAACGCGAGCTGCCGGCCAACGTCGCCTTCCACCTGGCCGAGCACGGCAACGACCTGTGGGTCGCCGGCATGCGCGGCGTCTACCGCCTGCCGCTGGCGTCGCTGGACCGGTCGCTGGCCGACCCGCGGCAGCCGCTGGGCGCGCAGATCGTGATCAACTCCGGCGCCGACCGCGCCGGCGGCCAGCAGGACAAATGCTGCAACGGCGCCGGCAACAGCCGCGGCGTGCTGCGCGATGGCCAGCTGTGGCTGCCCACCCGCGACGGCGCGCTGCTGGTGGACGTGGGCACGGCCGCGGACAGCGTGCCGCGCGCGATCAGGATCGACGACGTGCAGGTCCAGGGCCGCCGCCTGGCCGCCGGCCAGGGCACGCTCAAGCTGCCGCTCGACGCCCGCGACCTGCGCTTCGAGTTCAGCCTGCCCGACTTCCAGCCGATGCACACCCCGCAGCTGCGCTACCGCCTGGCCGGCTACGAGAAGGACTGGCGCGAGCTGGACAACCCGGCGATGCGCAACGCCAGCTACGCCAGCCTGCCGCCCGGCTACTACACCTTCGAGGTCGCCGACTTCAGCCACCCCGAGCCGCTGCGTCACGCCGCGCACGTGGCGGTGGAAATCCCGCGGCGCCTGCACGAGACCCTGGCCTTCCGCCTGCTGGCGGTGCTGGGGCTGGCGGGATTGATCTGGCTGGGCTACCTCGGGCTGCAGCACCGCTACGCGCGCCAGCGCGCGCAGCTGGAACGGCTGGTGCAGGAGCGCACCCGCGACCTGCAGGCCGCCAACGCGCAGCTCAAGGCGATCAGCTTCACCGACCCGCTCACCGGCCTGCACAACCGGCGCTACCTGTCCCAGCAGATTCCCACCGACCTGTCGTTCTACGAGCGCGACGAAGGTTACCGGCAAGGCAGCGAGGCGGTGGTGTTCGCCCTGCTCGACGTGGACCACTTCAAATCGGTCAACGACACCCACGGCCACGCCGCCGGCGACCGGGTGCTGGAGCAGATCGGCCAGTTGCTGGGCGAACTCAAGCGCAGCGGCGACTACGTGGCGCGCTGGGGCGGCGAGGAATTCCTGCTGGTGTTCCGCCCGCTGCCGCGTGGCAGCCTGGCGCGGCTGGGCCAGCGCCTGTGCACGCGCATCGCCGAGCACAGTTTCGACCTGGGCAACGGCCAGCGGCACCGCCTCACCGCTTCGATCGGGCTGATCGAATGCCCGCTGTTCCCCAGCCATCCGCGCCTGCTCGGCTGGGAACAGCTGGTCACCCTCGCCGACCGCGCGCTGTACCGGGCCAAGACGTCCGGCCGCAACGGCTGGATCGCCTACCAGCCGGTGCCGGGCGCGCGCCTGCCCGACGACCTGTCCGTGCTCAGCGGCGACCCGTGGTGGCTGGTGGAAAACGGCCTGCTGGAAATGTTCGGCATCGAAGGCGAGATCCGCTGCGAAGCCACTTCGTAGCCTGCTCACGCCCTGTGCCCCGGCGCGCACGGACGGCTCTTCCGCTGCCAGCCACGCCGTATTGCGCCGGTTCCCGGTGACACAGCAGAATTCCGCCTCGCCATGGACGCCTTGGGGGTTTACGGATGCAGAGCGGACAGCAACCCGGTGGGCCGGCGACGCCGCGACGTCCGCGCACGGCCACGCCGGCCCCGCGCAGCGGGGGCGTGCTGACGCTGCCGCGGCTCGTACTCGCGGTGATCGGGCTGCTGGTGCTGGCCTGGTTCATCGGCAGGCGGCCGGCGGTCGATCCGACCGATGCCGCGACCGCGGCGCAAACCATCGCGCCGGCCGACGCCGCCCCGGCCACGCGACCGCAGGCTCATGTCGTCCATGGCGAAAAATCCACCACGCTGGCGGACATCGGCGAAGCGCGCATGTCCCTGCAGGAGCAGGGCGATGCCCTGCGCGTGGAAGGCGGGGTGGGCCGCAATTTCGCCAATGACCTGAAGGCGCTGCTGGACGCGACGCCCTCGGTGCGGCGCATCGACATCACCAGCGGTGGCGGCTATGCGGTCACCGGGCTGGAGGCCGCGCGCATCGTCCGCCGCAACAACCTCACCGTGCGCGTGCGCGGCTACTGCGCCAGCATCTGCGTCGCGCTCTGGGCCGCCGCGGCACAGCGGCAGATGGAGCCCGACGCGGTGATCGGCCTGCACCAGCGCAACGCGCAGTGCGACGCCCTGCCCTCGCCGGCGCGCGAGGAATGCCATTACCAGGACCAGTTCGCCACCGAACACGATTCCAGCTACCGCGCCTGGCTGCAGGCGGCCGGCTTCAACCAGCGCCTGCTCGACCTGCAGGCGCGTACCGCGTCGGAGGACATCGCCGTGCTGGCGGCACCGCAGCTGTGGGACAACGGCGTGGATTTCAGCGTCGTCGGCCGCGACGGAACACGCATGGGCCGCGCTGAAGTAGAGCGTTTTCTCGCCGCGAAATCCGCACGGCACTGACAGCCGGCCCGCCGGCCATCGCGCTTCCAGGGTGCCTCCCGACCGTTGACCGGGCGGGAACTTTCAGCCCCTCCCGATCCCGTGGAGCGCAGCATGCTGCGCTGGCCCCTCACCGGCCAATCCCATGCGGGCACGCTCCGCCTCCATGACAGGCGCCGCAGCGCCCGACGGCGGCCGGGCCTCCGCGCTCAGCGCCTGGCGATGTCCAGCACGTCGTCCAGCAGCGCCGCCGCGGTGACGTCGGCGCCCGCGCCCGGCCCCTGGATCAGCAACGGCTGCCGGTGGTAACGATCGCTGTGGATCGCCACGCGGTTGTCGGTGCCGCGGCCGCCGGCCAGCGGATGGTCCGCAGGCAGGGCACGCAGGCCGACGCGGGCGCCGTCCGCGTCCAGGCGGGCGACGAAGCACAGCGTCAGCCCCTGCTCCCGCGCCTGCTGGAAGCGTCCGGCGAGCGGCGCGTCCAGCTGCGTCAGGGCGGCATCGACCTGCGCGGCCGGCAAGGCGGCCAGCGCCGGCGGCACCAGCGATTCGACCGCCACCTGCCCGGCCTCCAACGCCACGCCGGCCGCGCGCGCCAGGATCAGCAGCTTGCGGCGCACGTCCTCGCCGGACAGGTCGATGCGCGGATCCGGCTCGGTGTAACCGGCGGCGGCGGCCTCGCGCACGCAGTCCGAGAACGGCCGGCTGCCGTCGAAACGATGGAACAGCCAGGCCAGCGAACCGGACAGCACGCCTTCGATGGCATGCACGCGGTCGCCGCCGGCCACCAGCGCGCGGATGCTGGACAGCAGCGGCAGGCCGGCGCCGACCGTGGCCGCATCGCCGTAGCGCGCGCCACCGCCGGCCACCAGCGCGCCGATCTGCCGCGCGCGCGCCAGCGCGGTGCCATTGCCCAGCTTGTTGGCGGTGACCACATGGATGCCGCGCGCCAGCCAGTGCGCGTGCTCGGCGGCGACCTCCTCGCTGGCGGTGGCATCGACCACGATGTCGCCGGCCTGCAGGCGTCCCACTTCCTCCTGGTGCGCGGGCGCGCCGCCCTGCCGGTCCGCGTCGCGGGCGCGCGACAGCACCGCCTCGGGCGCATCGCCGCAGGCCAGCGCGATGCGCGAGTTCGCCACCACGTGCAGCGACGGCAGCGCGAGCTGCCGCTGCCGCAGGGCCTGGTAGCGGGCGACGAAGGCCGAACCCACGGTCCCGGTGCCCAGCAGCACCAGCCGCGCCTGCGCGGCCGCCTGCGGTCGCAGCTGCGCGCTCATGCGTCCACCGTTTTCCGCTGCGCGGCGAGCCGGCTGTCGGCCAGCACGCGCGCGGCGCGCCGCAGGCCCGCCTGCAGGTCGGCCACCAGGTCCTCACTGGCCTCGATGCCGACCGACAGGCGCAGCAGGCCGTCGCTGATGCCGGCCTTGGCGCGCGCTTCGGCGGTCATCGCCGCATGGGTCATGGTGGCCGGGTGCGCGATCAGGCTCTCCACGCCGCCCAGCGACTCGGCCAGGGTGAAGTAACGCAGGCCTTCGACGAAGGCGCGCACCGCCGCGTGCGGGTCGGCGCCCTCGCACTGCGCCAGCTCGAAGGACAGCATGGCGCCGAAGCCCTTCTGCTGGCGCGCGGCCACCGCATGGCCCGGGTGCGATTCCAGCCCCGGGTAATAGACCTTGGCCACCACGTCGCTGCCGGCGAGCAGATCGACCAGGGCGCGGGTGTTCTCCTGGTGAACGCGCAGGCGCGCGTCCAGCGTGCGCAGGCCGCGCAGGGTCAGGAAGGCGTCGAACGGCGAGCCGGTCAGGCCCAGCGCGTTGGCCCACCACACCAGTTGCTGGTGCACCTCGGCGTCGCGCGCGATCACCGCGCCGCCGACCACGTCGCTGTGGCCATTGACGTACTTGGTGGTCGAATGCAGCACCAGGTCGGCGCCGAAGGCGATCGGGTTCTGCAGCGCCGGCGACAGGAAGGTGTTGTCCACCACCACCCTGGCGCCGGCCCTGTGCGCGGCGTCGATCACGAAGCGCAGGTCGGTGATGCGCAGCAGCGGGTTGGACGGGGTCTCCACCAGCACCAGCTTCGGCGCCTGCGCCAGCGCCTCGGCCAGCGCGCGCGGATCGGTCAGGTCGGCGGTGATCAGCTCGAAGTGGCCCTTGCTCGCCAGCGCGTTGAACAGGCGCCAGCTGCCGCCGTAGGCGTCATGCGGCACCACCAGCCTGTCGCCCGGCTGCAGCAGCGCGTTGAGCACCAGGTTGATCGCGCCCATGCCGGTGGAGGTGATGACGCCGCCGGCGCCGCCTTCCAGTTCGGCCAGCGCCTCGCCCAGCAGGTCGCGGGTCGGGTTGCCGCTGCGCGTGTAGTCGTATTGGCGCTTGTTGCCGAAGCCATCGAAGCTGAAGTTGGACGACAGCACGATCGGCGGCGTCACCGCGCCGAAGGCGGCATCGCGGTCGATGCCGGCACGCACGGCCGCGGTGGCGCGGCAACAGGACACGTCGGAAACGGTGGACAGGCTCATGCGGTTTCTCCGGGAAGGCGAAGGGCGTTGGCGAGGATCGCGTCGATGCGATCGGTTTCTTTCAGGAAGGCGTCGTGGCCGTAGGGCGAGCGCAGCACGCGCAGGCTGCCGCGCGTGCCCAGGCCCTCGACCAGCGCGACCAGGTCGGACAGCGGCACCAGGCGGTCGCCTTCCACCGCGACCACCAGCGTCGGCACGCCGATGGCGGCCGGGTCGACGCGGTGCAGGTCGATGGATTCGGACAGGCGCAGATAGGCGTTGACGCGGGTGCGCGCCACGTACTGCGCGCCGGCGGCGTCGAGGTAGTCCTCGGCGGCCACGCGCACGCGGCCGTTGACCACCTCGGGCGCGGCGTCGAAGCGCTCGCCGAACTCCTCCGGCGTGCGGTAGCTGAGCATGGCGAACTGGCGCGCCAGCGCCAGCCCGTGCGTCTCGGCGCACTGCAGCTGGCCCAGTGCGACCGCGCGCCGCTGCAGCGCGCGCCAGGCCGAGGCATAGGGATGCGGGCGGTGCGCGCCGCTGACCGCCACCAGCCGGCCCAGCCGCTGCGGGTGGCGGATGGCCAGTTGCTGGCCGACCAGGGCGCCGTAGGAATAGCCGACGCAGCCGTGCAGGCAGTCGATGCCCAGCGCGTCCAGCAGCGCGGCGACGGCGTCGGCCTGGTCGGCGGTGTCGATCGGCGCGTCCAGCCCGCCATCGGCGCCGATGAAATCGAAGCCGAGCAGGCGGCGACGCGACGGGTCCAGCGCGCGGCCGGCGCCGACCAGGCCGTCGGCCCAGCCCTTCTCGCCGAATACCGCGTTGGCGGCGATGTGGCGGTGCGCGGAAATGCCGCCGGCCACCAGCACCACCGGCGCGTCGGCGCGGCCGACCAGCTCGTAGCGCAGGCGCAGCACGCGCGCGCCGGCATGGCGCATGGCCAGGCGCACCTCGATTTCCCCGCGCACGGCGGCAATGGCAGGCGTCGCGCCGTCGTGCGCGGCGGCCGGGATTTCACGGAGGGCGGTGGCGGTGGCGAAACTCATGGCGATATCCGGTAAGGAGCAGCCATCGAGCTTCGCGGGCCCGTGTTCGCCGTGCGCTGGCACGGATCGAACCATCTTTCGGCGGACACAGTGGTCACCGCAGGATTTGGCACCAAGCACAGGCGCTTGCGCACCCGCTGGTTGCCCCGGCATCAAAGGGCCTGTCCCTCCGCCGGTCTCGATGGTGGGCACACGATGCCAGCCGCCCCGCCCCCTGTCAATCTCTTTATTCGGATGGAGCGATGGAGTTTCCGATGCAACCATGCCGGCATAATCCGGGGCCCGCCTCCGCCGTCACCGCATGCGCCAGCTGCCGCTCCTGCTCCTGTCCGCGACACTCGCCCTGCCCGCCCACGGCGAAGGCGCCGCACCGCGCTGGCGCCAGGGCTGGGGGCTGACCGCTTCGACACCGCAGGGAAACGGCATTGCCCACGGCGCCGGCTTCGCCCGCCTGGAGCTGCAGCGCCGCGCCGGCGGCCACGAGGCGCAGGCGCGAAACCTGCTGGCCGGCCCGGTCCAGGTCCGCCTGCGCGATGGCGGCAGTGGCGGCGCGATGGCCGCGCCGGTGCTGCTGCCGGCCGGCGCGCAGCGCCGCCTGCTGTGGCTGGCCGATGAGGGCAAGGCCGTGCGCCTGCTGCTCGACGCCTTCCCCGGCGATCCGTCCGCCCGCCCCGCCGACCACCTCTACCGGCTGCCGTTCGACGGCGCGCCGGTCCGCGTCAGCCAGGGCATCGACGGCCACCGCAGCCACGGCGACGCGCAGAACCGTCATGCCATCGACTTTCCCCTGCCCGAAGGCACGCCGGTCCTCGCCGCCCGCGCCGGCACGGTGATGCAGGTGGTGGCCGATCCGGCCGAGGACGGCTGCCTGGTCCGGATCCTGCACGCCGATGGCGGCATGGCGCTGTATGCCCACCTGCAGTCCGGCAGCCTGGCGGTCCGCCCCGGGCAGGCGGTCCAGGCCGGCCAGGTGCTGGCCCGCTCCGGCAACACCGGCCGCAGCACCGGCCCGCACCTGCACTTCGCGGTGCAGGCCAATACCGGGCTGGCGCTGACTTCGATCCCGTTCCGCATGGCCGGCCCGCACGGCGAGCTGCGCTTCGCCCGCGAAACGGGCGCCGCGCCCTGAGCGGCTATAATCGCCGGCTTCCCTTTCCCAATGCGCGCCCGCCGCGGGCGCAGCCGCCATGTCCGAAGTCGCCTCCGAAGCCGCGCGCCGCCGCACCTTCGCCATCATTTCCCACCCCGACGCCGGCAAGACCACGCTGACCGAAAAGCTGCTGG
>Ga0206118_100946_pt1 | contig 10093 bp, 9 predicted proteins | sample 3A20Ametagenome_FD_177999 | JGI IMG/M metagenome (GOLD analysis project Ga0206118, IMG submission 177999) | Enriched microbial communities from leaf-cutter ant dump, University of Wisconsin, Madison, United States - 3A20A | ecosystem: Environmental > Terrestrial > Nest > Insects nest > Nest dump...
GCGGGCCATGCCGGCACGCTCGACCCGCTCGCCTCCGGCATGCTGCCGATCGCGCTCGGCGATGCCACCAAGACCGTCCCCTATGTCATGGACGGCCGCAAGATCTACGAATTCACTGTGACCTGGGGCGAGGAGCGCACGACCGACGACCTCGAAGGCGAGGTGACGAAGACGTCCGACGCGCGTCCCGCGCAGGAGGCGATCCGCGCCATTCTCGGCGGCTACACCGGCATCATCCGGCAGATCCCGCCGCAGTTCTCCGCGATCAAGATCGACGGCGAGCGCGCCTATGACCTCGCCCGCGAGGGCGAGACGGTCGAGATCCCCTCCCGCGAGGTGGAGATCCATCGCCTGACGCTGGTCGGCTGCCCGGACGAGAACAGCGCCGCGTTCGAGGTGGAATGCGGCAAGGGCACCTATGTGCGCGCGCTCGCCCGCGACTTCGGCCGCGCGCTCGGCTGTTACGGTCACATCTCGGCGCTGCGGCGCACCTTCGTCGCGCCCTTCGGCGAGGACGACATGGTGCCGCTCGCCGAGCTGACGGCGCTGGAGGCGATCGAGGACGAGGCCGAGCGGCTGGCGGCGCTGGACGCCTTCCTGATCGACACCGGCGAGGCGCTCTCCGACCTGCCGCAGATCGTCGTCAACGACGACCAGGCGCACCGGCTGCGCATGGGCAACCCGATCCTGCTGCGCGGCCGCGACGCGCCCGTCTCCGCCGACGAGGCCTATGCCACCGCGCGCGGCAGGCTGGTGGCGATCGGCGAGATCGGCGGCGGCGAATTCCGCCCCAAGCGCGTCTTCGCCGGCTGAGCCCTGCCGCCGGAACCATTCGCCCCGGACTTGATTTCACCACGAGTGGCGGGCTTTATGGTGCCGCGAGGGTCGCCCGGTGAAGGGCGCTTGGTGGAAAGGGCCGACTTTTGACGAGCGTGCCGACCGACCGAACGGTCTCCGCAAGGGAAGCGGACACGGATGCGGACCGGCAATCGAACCGGCTGGTGCGCCAGCCGGTCGCCTTCTACCTCGTCTGCCTCATCCTCGTCGCCATCATCCCCGCCTTCGTGTTCTCGATCCTGGTGCTGCAGCGCACCAACGAGGCGCAGGAGCGGATCTTCGAATCGCTCCTGCGCACGTCGACCGGGGCGGTGAACCGCGCCGTCGAGCGCGAGATTTCCAGCATGTTCTCGACGCTGTCGGTGCTGTCGACCGCCGACGGCCTGCAGGGCGGCGACTATGCGGCCGTGCATGCCCAGGCCGGCAAGGCGCTGGAGGGCAGCGGCGTGCGCTTCGTCGTGCTCGACACCGGCCTGCAGCCGCTTCTCGACACGCATGTGGCCTACGGCACGCCGCTGCAGGCCACGCCCGATCCGGCGTCGGCCGGCCGCGCGCTCGACCGCGACCAGCCCACCGTCTCCGGCCTGTTCTTCGATCCGACGGAGGGGCGATGGGCATTCAACGTCTACCAGCCGATCCGGCTCGACAGCGGCACGCGCATGCTGCTGACGCTCACGAAGAACGCCGAGACGCTGCGCCGGGCGGCCAATCCCGATATCCTCTCGCCCGGCTGGAACGCCGCCGTGCTCGATGCCGCCGGCACCGTCGTCGTCTCGACCGATCCGGGGCAGGAGACGGGCAAGCCGTTCTTCCTCAAGGTCGTGCCGCCGCTGCGCATCGGCGTCAGCACCGTGCGCCACCAGGGGATCAACTACCAGATCGTCACCGAGTTCTCGGCGCTTGCCGGCTGGCGCATGATCGCCTGGGCCAAGGCCTCGGACGTGCAGGCGCCGGCAGTCTCCTCCTTCCTGTGGCTGACGATCGGCGGGGCGATCTTCGCCGCCGCCGCCGCGGTCGGCACCTTCGGCATCGCCCGCGTCCTCTCGCGCGACGTGCGCCTGCTGGCGCTCGATGCCCGCCGGCTCGGGCAGGGCGAGCGCGTCCGCCGCCGCCGCTACGTCATCTCGGAGCTGGAAACCGTCTCGACCGCCCTGTCGGAGGCCGCCGACGCGCGGGTGAAGTCCGAAAACGAGGTGCGCTTCCTGATGCGCGAGGTGGCGCACCGCTCGAAGAACCAGCTCACCGTCATCCAGGCGATGCTGAACCAGTCCTCCGCCGGTGCGGGAAACGCGGCGGACTTCGCCGACGCCTTCCGCAAGCGCGTGGCGGGGCTCGCGCGCTCGACCGACCTGATGATCGCCAATGCCACCGAGGGCGTGAACCTCGCCGAGCTCGCCCGCAACCAGCTGAAGCCCTTCACGCCGGACGATCCGGCGCGCGTGCGCATCTCCGGCTCCGTGGTGCTGCTCGATCCGCAGTCCTCGCAGACGCTCGGCATGGCGCTGCACGAGCTCTCCACCAATGCCACGAAATACGGTGCGCTCGCCAACGATGCCGGCGTCGTCTCGCTCACCTGGACGACGACGGCCGACGACCTGGAGCTCGTCTGGCGCGAGAGTCGGGCGACGATCGACCGGCAGGCGCTGGCCGAAAGCAAGAAGGGCTTCGGCACCATCGTGCTCGAACGCATGCTCGGCATGGCGCTCGGCGCGCGGCTGGAGCGCATCCTGCACGAGGACGGCATCGAATGGCGCGTGGCGATCCCGCTCGCGCGGCTGCGCGACGGCGGCGCGCCGGAAAGGGAAACGGCGTCATGAACAGCCTTGCGCTTCGCCTGTCCGTTGTCGCCGCCGGTCTCCTGCTCGGGACGGGAGGTGCCGCGGCGGAGGGTGGCCGGTGCCTGGTGGACGACCCCACCGGCACGCCGCTCAACGTGCGCACCGGCCCGAACGGCGCCATCGTCGGCACGCTGCCGAACGGCGCGCGGGTCGATCCGCTCGAAGAGGCGACGATCGGCACGAAGCGCTGGTTTCTCGTGGCGCGCGACGGCGCGCGCCTCGGCTGGGTCTTCGCGGCCTATGTCGTCTGCGACAGGGGCGGGGAGGAGGCGCGCGAGGCCGCGCCGGTCCCGCCGGCGGGGCAGCGATAGCCTCTTTCCTTTCCCGGCCGATTGGTTTATAGGCACCGCCAGCAATGCGGGCCTGGGTCCGCTTGCCTTCACGGCCATCGCTGGACGACATCCCGGCTTTTGGCGACCCGGTTCTCCATTCATGAAAGGACATACGATGTCGATCACTGCTGAGCGCAAGGCTGCGCTGATCAAGGAATACGCCACGAAGGAAGGCGACACCGGCTCCCCGGAAGTCCAGGTCGCGATCCTGACCGAGCGTATCAACAACCTGACCGGCCATTTCAAGGACCACAAGAAGGACAACCACTCCCGTCGTGGCCTTCTGACGCTGGTTTCCAGCCGCCGCTCGCTTCTTGACTATCTCAAGAAGAAGGACGAATCCCGCTACACGAAGCTGATCGCAGCTCTGGGCATTCGCCGCTAGGACCTATTCCGGCGGGCGCTCTTCGGGCGCCCGCCGGCTTTCTTTGCGGAAGTCGCTTCCGCGTGGACTTTCCAGCAGGCCGGATGGGCCGGCCCTGCGGAGCCAACCGATGACCTGTCATGGGGCAGGATTGCAGGATGCTTCTCGGAGCGATTCCAGGAAAAGTGTAAAGCGGTTTTCCGTCCGGAATTGCGACCAGGAAAGAACAGAAGCTTCCCGCTGTCTTGCCCATGATGCGTCACGAATGCGGACGAGCCGCCCGCGCCTTGCTCAAGGCGGCGGCGCGCCGATCCGCCAAGAAGGACAAGACATGTTCGATACCCATACGGTCGAAATCGAATGGGCCGGCCGCCCGCTCAAGCTGGAAACCGGCAAGATCGCCCGCCAGGCCGACGGTGCCGTGCTCGCCACCTACGGCGAGACCGTCGTGCTCGCCACCGTCGTCTCGGCCAAGGCGCCGAAGGCCGGGCAGGATTTCTTCCCGCTCACCGTCAACTACCAGGAAAAGACCTACGCGGCCGGCAAGATCCCCGGCGGCTACTTCAAGCGCGAGGGCCGTCCCTCGGAGAAGGAAACGCTGGTTTCCCGCCTGATCGACCGTCCGATCCGCCCGCTCTTCCCGGAAGGCTACAAGAACGACACGCAGGTCGTCGTCACGGTCGTCCAGCATGACCTGGAGAACGATCCCGACGTGCTGTCGATGGTCGCCGCCTCCGCCGCGCTGACGATTTCCGGCATTCCCTTCATGGGGCCGATCGGTGCTGCCCGCGTCGGCTACATCAACGGTGAATACGTCCTCAACCCGCATCTCGACGAGATGGACGAGTCGGTTCTCGACCTCGTCGTCGCCGGCACGCAGGACGCCGTTCTGATGGTCGAATCGGAAGCCAAGGAACTTAACGAAGAGGTCATGCTCGGCGCCGTCATGTTCGGCCACAAGGGCTTCCAGCCGGTCATCGACGCGATCATCAAGCTCGCCGAAGTCGCCGCCAAGGAGCCGCGCGATTTCGTTCCGGAAGATCACTCGGCCCTCGAAACCGAGATGCTCGGCCTTGCCGAGGCGGAACTGCGCGCTGCCTACAAGATCACCCAGAAGGCCGAGCGCTACGCCGCCGTCGACGCCGTCAAGGCCAGGGTCAAGGCTCACTTCCTGCCGGAGGGCGTCGAGCCGAAGTACAATGCCGAAGTCATCGGCGCGGTCTTCAAGCACCTGCAGGCCAAGATCGTCCGCTGGAACATCCTCGACACCAAGAGCCGCATCGACGGCCGTGACCTCGAAACGGTCCGCGCCATCGTCTCGGAAGTCGGCATCCTGCCGCGCACCCACGGCTCGGCGCTGTTCACGCGCGGCGAGACCCAGGCGGTCGTCGTCGCCACGCTCGGCACCGGCGAGGACGAGCAGTATGTCGACAGCCTGACGGGCATGTACAAGGAACGCTTCCTGCTGCACTACAACTTCCCGCCCTATTCGGTCGGCGAGACGGGCCGCATGGGTTCCCCGGGCCGCCGCGAGATCGGCCACGGCAAGCTCGCCTGGCGCGCCATCCGCCCGATGCTGCCGACGCCGGAGCAGTTCCCCTACACGCTGCGCGTCGTCTCCGAGATCACCGAGTCCAACGGCTCGTCCTCGATGGCCACCGTCTGCGGCACCTCGCTTGCCCTGATGGACGCCGGCGTTCCGCTGGCCAAGCCCGTCGCCGGCATCGCCATGGGCCTGATCCTCGAAGGCGACCGCTTCGCCGTTCTCTCCGACATCCTCGGTGATGAGGACCATCTCGGCGACATGGACTTCAAGGTCGCCGGCACCGCCGACGGCATCACCTCGCTGCAGATGGACATCAAGATCGCCGGCATCACCGAGGAGATCATGAAGGTCGCGCTCAGCCAGGCGCAGGGCGGCCGCAAGCACATCCTCGGCGAGATGGCCAATGCCATCAGCGAAGGTCGCAGCCAGCTCGGCGAGTTTGCCCCGCGCATCGAAGTGATGACCATCCCGGTCGACAAGATCCGCGAAGTCATCGGCACGGGCGGCAAGGTCATCCGCGAGATCGTCGAGAAGACCGGCGCCAAGATCAACATCGAGGACGACGGCACGATCAAGATCGCCTCTTCCTCGGCCAAGGAGATCGAAGCCGCCCGCAAGTGGATCCACTCCATCGTCGCGGAACCGGAAGTCGGTCAGGTTTATGAAGGCACGGTCGTCAAGACCGCCGACTTCGGCGCCTTCGTCAACTTCTTCGGCCCGCGCGACGGTCTCGTCCACATCTCGCAGCTCGCCCAGGAGCGCGTCGCCAAGACCTCCGACGTCGTCAAGGAAGGCGACAAGGTCTGGGTGAAGCTGATGGGCTTCGACGAGCGCGGCAAGGTCCGCCTCTCCATGAAGGTCGTCGACCAGGCGACCGGCAAGGAGATCGCCGCCGAGAAGAAGGCGAACGACGGCGAAGCCGCCGAATAACCTGACCCTGACAAACAGGAGGGGGCGCGGAGCGGCACGTTCCGCGCCCCTTTTCGTTGAAACCGCCGGAAGCCGACCATGACCCGCGATGCCCTGAAAACCCTGTTCCATCCCTTCGCCACCGGCACGCTGACGCCGCCCGGTGCGGAGGAGCGCTATCTCTTCCTCGGCGCGGAGGCCGGCCAGCGCCCGCCGGAGGGCTTTGCCGCGGCGATCGACGCCGTGCAGCCGCTGCGCCCGCTCTACCGCGCGCTGGAGGCGGCCCGCGTGCCCGCCACGCCGCTCATCGAGGGCGAGGACTATGACGGCGCGCTCATCCTCATCAACAAGCACAAGGGCGAGAACGAGAACCGCATCGCGGAAGCCTTGCGGCGCGTGCGCACCGGCGGGCTGATCGTGATCGCCGGCGGCAAGGAGGACGGCGTCCAGTCGCTCAGGAAGCGCCTCGACCAGCTCGGCCTCTCCGGCGATTCCATGCCGAAATACCATGGGCTGGCGATCTGGTTCGCCCGGCCGGAGGACCCGTCCGCGGCGATCGCGAAGCTGGCGGCCAAGCCGGTGCGCGTCGCCGGCCGCTTCACGGCAGCACCTGGCATGTTTTCGCACGACCGCATCGACGAGGGCTCGGAGCTGCTCGCCACCCGCATCCCGGAGGATTTCCGCGGCCATGCCGCCGATTTCGGCGCGGGCTGGGGCTATCTCTCGGTCATGCTCGGCGGGCGTGCGCCCGAGGCGAAGGGCGTCGACCTGTTCGAGGCCCATTACGAGGCGCTGGAGGCGGCCAGGGAGAACATGGCGGAAAACTGCCCCTCCGTCCCCGCCCGCTACTACTGGATGGACCTCGCCGGCGAGACGCCGCGCGACCACTACGACCTCATCGTCATGAACCCGCCCTTCCACGAGGGACACGCGGCCGACCACGGTCTGGGAGGGGCGATGATCCGTGCGGCGGCGAAGGCGCTCAAGGTCGGCGGCCGGCTGCTGATGGTCGCCAATCGCGGCCTGCCCTACGAGCCGGTGCTGAAGGAGGCCTTCAAGGAGAGCGGCGAGGTCTGCCGCAACGCCCGCTTCAAGGTGCTCTGGGGCCGGCGCTGAGCCGCGGCTGCGACATTCTTCGCGTCGCCGTGCGGTTGCCATTTCGCGGAAACGGGCCCATCATCTTGGGACCGTTCCGTTCAGGAGACCGACCATGGCTTTTGGACCCGCAAGACCGCCGATCATGGAAGACGTGGCGGAGGTGATCGCGAAGGAAATGAAGGAAGGAGAGGGGCATACGCCCACCTCCGAAGCGCCGCTCGCGTTCCTGCGCAAGAGCCCCGCCGGAAAGCCGCTCGAAATGAACCCCCGCGTCCGCGCCCTGCTTGTCACGGTTGCGGCGGGGGCGGTGCTGCTGCTCGTCGTGCTGGCGCTGCTGTAGGAAGAGGGCGCGGCCCTTGAGCCCCGCGCCGTGTCCCGTTACTCGCTATCCGCCGTGCGCAGGCGCTCCAGCGTCGGCATGGAGGTGATGTTGTAGCCGGCGTCGACGTAGTGGATCTCGCCGGTGACGCCGCTCGACAGGTCCGAGAGCAGGTAGACCGCCGAATTGCCGACGTCCTCGATGGTGACGGTGCGGCGCAGCGGCGCGTTCTTCTGCTGCCAGGAGAGCATGGCGCGGGCATCCGAGATGCCGGCACCGGCGAGTGTGCGGATCGGGCCGGCCGAGATCGCGTTGATGCGGATGCCGCGCGGGCCGTAGTCGCCGGCGAGATAGCGCACCGAGGCCTCCAGCGCCGCCTTGGCGACGCCCATCACGTTGTAGTTCGGCATGATGCGCACCGAGCCGCCATAGGTGAGCGTCAGCATTGTGCCGCCGTCCGCCATCAGATCGGCCGCGCGCCGCGCGATCTCCGTGAAGGAGAAACAGGAGATGACCATCGTGCGCGAGAAATTCTCGCGCGTGGTGTCGGCATAGAGGCCCTTCAGCTCGTTCTTGTCGGAGAAGCCGATGGCGTGCACGACGAAGTCGAGCGTGCCCCAGCGGTCCTTCAGCGCTGCGATCGCCGCGTCGACGGAGGCGATGTCCTCCACGTCGCAGGGCAGGATGAAGTCGGATCCGAGCTCGGCGGCGAGCGGCTTCACGCGCTTGCCGAGCGCCTCGCCCTGGTAGGTGAAGGCGAGCTCGGCGCCCTGGGCGGCGAGCTTCTGGGCGATGCCCCAGGCGATGGAATGATTGTTCGCGACCCCCATGATGAGGCCGCGCTTGCCGTTCATGATCCCCGTCATGCCTGTCATCCGTTGTAGCGCTGGAAGACCAGCGTGGCGTTGGTGCCGCCGAAGCCGAAGGAGTTGGAAAGGGCGATGTCGACCTTGGCGTCGTCGATGCGCTTGCGCACGATCGGAACGCCGTCGAATTCCGGGTCGAGCTCGGTGATATGCGCGCTCTCGCCGATGAAGCCGGCCTGCATCATCAGCAGGCTGTAGATCGATTCCTGCACGCCGGCGGCCCCCAGCGAATGGCCGGTGAGCGACTTGGTCGACTGGATGTGCGGAATCTTCTCGCCGAAGACCTCGCGGATCGCGGCGATTTCCTTCGAGTCGCCGACCGGCGTCGAGGTGCCGTGCGTGTTGATGTAGTCGACCTCGCCCTTCACGGTCGAAAGCGCCTGGCGCATGCAGCGGATCGCGCCCTCGCCCGAGGGGGCGACCATGTCGTAGCCGTCCGAGGTGGCGCCGTAGCCGACGAGCTCGGCATAGATCCTGGCGCCGCGCGCCTTGGCGCGTTCCAGCTCTTCCAGAACCAGCACGCCGGCGCCGCCGGCGATGGCGAAGCCGTCGCGCGTCACGTCATAGGCGCGCGACGCGGTGGCGGGCGTGTCGTTGTGCTTGGAGGTCATGGCGCCCATGGCGTCGAAGAGGTTCGACATGGTCCAGTCGAGGTCCTCGTGGCCGCCGGCGAACATCAGGTCCTGCTTGCCCCACTGGATCATCTCGGCGGCGTTGCCGATGCAGTGCGCCGAGGTGGAGCAGGCCGACGAGATCGAATAGTTGACGCCGTGGATCTTGAACCAGGTGGCGAGCGTGGCGGACGCCGTCGACGACATCGCCTTCGGCACGGCGAAGGGGCCGATGCGCTTGGGCGAGTTGTTCTTGAGCGTGATCTCCGCCGCCTCGATCAGCGTGCGGGTGGAGGGGCCGCCCGAGCCCATGATGATGCCGACGCGCGGGTTGCTCGCGTAGTCGGCTTCGTCCAGGCCGGAATCGGCGATCGCCTGCTTCATGGCGACGTGGTTCCAGGCCCCGCCCTGCGAGAGGAAGCGGGCGGCGCGGCGGTCCACCAGGTCGGTCGTGTCGATGTCCGGCGCGCCCCAGACATGGCAGCGGAAGCCGTGATCGGCGAAGTCCTGGGAGAAGCTGATGCCCGAGCGGGCATCGCGCAGCGATGCCGTCACCTCGTCCGCATTGTTCCCGATGGAGGATACGATCCCCAGACCCGTGACAACAACCCGTCTCATTATTCCTGACCTTTTCTCTGGAACGTCCGTCTTCCTGCGGGCGGCGCCTGCCGCCCCGTTCAGGCCTTCGACAGGCCGACGCGCAGGTCGCTCGCCTGGTAGATGGTCTCGCCGTCGGCCTTCAGCCAGCCGTCGGCGGTGCCGAGCACGAGCCGGCCGCGCATGACGCGCTTGAAGTCGATGCCGTATTCGAGGAGCTTCGTCTCCGGGCGCACCATGCCCTTGAACTTCACTTCGCCGGTCGAGAGCGCCATGCCGCGGCCGGGCTCGCCCAGCCAGCCGAGGAAGAAGCCGGTGAGCTGCCACATGCCGTCGAGGCCGAGGCAGCCCGGCATGATCGGGTTGCCGGCGAAGTGACAGGGGAAATACCAGTCGTCCGGGCGCACGTCGTATTCGGCGCGGATATAGCCCTTGTCGAAGGCGCCGCCCGTCTCGGAGATGTCGGTGATGCGATGGACCATCAGCATCGGCGGAAGCGGAAGCTGGGCATTGCCGGGGCCGAACAGCTCGCCGCGCCCGCAGCGCAGGATTTCCTCATAGTTGAAGCTGGATTGCCTGGTCGTCATCTCGGTGTCTCATCCCCGGTCTGTCTTGTCGTCATGACATTAGCTTTAGAGGAGGATCGGCGCGATTTGAAGCACCCGCAGCCTCCACTTTCGTTCCGTCCTGCCCGGCTGAGGCGAGACGTGAATTTTGCAGCCCGCATACATGATGCAGGGGCCGACAGCCAGCGCAAAGTGACCCTGCAACGGGAA
>Ga0206118_100949_pt1 | contig 10071 bp, 8 predicted proteins | sample 3A20Ametagenome_FD_177999 | JGI IMG/M metagenome (GOLD analysis project Ga0206118, IMG submission 177999) | Enriched microbial communities from leaf-cutter ant dump, University of Wisconsin, Madison, United States - 3A20A | ecosystem: Environmental > Terrestrial > Nest > Insects nest > Nest dump...
ATCTTCTCGACATTGTCGAAGACCGCGTCGATGGAGGCTTCGTCGGAAACGTCGCAATCGCCGGCCAGCACCGCGCCGATTTCGGCGGCCAGCGGCTCGACGCGCTTCTTCAGCGCATCGCCCTGATAGGTGAAGGCGATCTCGCCGCCCTGCGCATGGATGGCCTTGGCGATACCCCAGGCGATGGAGCGGTTGTTGGCGACGCCCATGATGACGCCGCGCTTGCCCTTCATCAGACCAGATGCCTGAACCATGGTTTGTCCCCTGATGTCTAGGCAATCCCGGCAAACGCGCGATGCGGCCTTGCCCTTGGAATTGCGTGAAATAAGCCGGACTTGCCTATGGCATAGGCGGCAATGCGGTTCAAGCGCGCGCAGGTTCAGGAACTGTTAGCACCCGTAACAATGGGTGCATCTTTCACGCAGGCCTCATAAACCGATTTAAAGATAGAGCCCCTCGCGCAGCGAGCGCATCAGGTCGATCATCTTGTCGTCGGGCTTTTCCCACAGGAGAAGGCGGACCTGCGCGACGAGGTCGCCGCGCTCGCCGCTTTCGCGCAGCAGCCCTTCGCCCTCGATGCGGATCTCCCGGTCCGAGCCGGACCAGGCCGGCACGGTCACGGGAAGCGGGCCGGAGGGCCCTTCCACCGTCATCTCGCAGCCGAGCACGGCGTTCTCGATCGTCACCGGAAGGTCGATCCTGAGATCGAAGCCGTCGATGCGGAAACGGCCGGGCGCGACGCGCACCGTCACCACCGCATCGCCGCGCCGCAGGTTCTCGACGCGGTGGCCGGCCTCCTTGAGGCGGATCACCTGCCCGTCGGTGGTGCCGGCGCCGATCGGCACGCGGATCGTCTGGCCCTCGGGCGTCTCGATGGTCGGGCGCGTGCGGGCAAGGATGTCCGCCACGCTCACCGTCACCTCGGTCATGAAGTCGGGGGCCTTGTCGGCCTTGGCGCGGCTGCCGCGGATGCGGCGCAGGATCGCCGAGACGAGCGTTGCGGCCGATGCCGCGGTGCGGCTCGCTGGCATCTCCTCGCCGGCGCCGGCATCCTCGGCCGGCTTGCGCGTCTCCTGGCGGGCTTCTTGCGCGGGCGCGGCGCCTGCCTGCGGCTGCGGGCGGGGCTGCGGCCTGCCGTCGGCCTGCGCGGTGCGCGCATCGACGCCGAAGATGCGGGCGATCATGTCCTCGGCGTCCTCGCCGGAAAGGGGTGGGGCTTCGGTCCTGGCCTTGCGCTCGGCCTCGCGGCGGCGCATCTGCTCCATGCGGCGCAGCTCGGCCTCGCGCTGCTGGCGGTCGTAGCGGCTGCGCTTGTCCGGATCGCGCAACAGGTCGTAGGCCCGGCCGGCCTCGGTGAAGCGGACGGTTGCAAGCGGATCGTCGTGATTCTGGTCCGGGTGCACGGCCTTTGCCAGCGAGCGCCAGGCCGCCTTGATTTCTTCCTGTCCCGCGCTGCGTTTCACGCCGAGGACCGAATAGGGATCACGCATAATTTCCACCCGTCTCCGTTGTGCCGTCCAAGATAGCGATGAACGTCCTAATCGCCTGTTACGGATCAGGGTTGAGAAAGTGTTATCCCTGCTTGTCGAAGGCGAGCAGCAGCCATTCGCCGCTGTTGCCGAGGCAGGTGCGGCCGGTGAAGCTGGCGATGCCCTGGTAGGAGTGCTTCGTCGTCACGAAATCGCGGCAGGGCCGCCCGTCCGAATCCCGGTTTTCCGCGATCCGGCTGATGACGCCGGCGCTGCCGGAGGCGGAATTGGCCCATGGAATGGGGCTGCCGCCGGCGCGCACGAGGTCGGCGGAGGAGACGGCATTACGCACGGTGATCTCGTCGGTCAGCCGCTCGGCATTGCCATTCTGCACCGTGCCCGTGTGCACGGTCTTGTCGATGCCGCTGCCCGAAAAAAGGTCGAGACCGCTCATGCAGCCGGAAAGGATGAGGCCGCCCGTCATGACGGCAAGGATCCCGTGGCTGCACGTCCAGTATCGCTTTGTGTCCGGTCGCGTCTTTGGTATGTCTTTCACTCCAGACTGCCTCATACAGCTAGATAGATCGGCATTTGAGTAGAATATGAGCGAAAATGCGTTAACAAGCGGTGACTTCACCGAGGAAAACGAACCCTATGTCCTGTTCGACGCCTGGCTGGCGGATGCCGGCAGGAGCGAGCCGAACGACCCGAACGCCGTGGCGCTCGCGACCGTCGACGAGGATGGCCTGCCGAACGTGCGCATGGTGCTTTTGAAGGGCTTCGACGAGCGGGGCTTCGTCTTCTACACGAATTTCGAGAGCCGCAAGGGCACGGAGATCCTGGCCGCCCGCAAGGCCGCCATGTGCTTCCACTGGAAGTCGCTGCGCCGCCAGGTGCGCATCCGCGGCGAGGTGGAGATCGTCGGCGACGCGGAGGCCGACGAGTACTATGCGTCCCGCCCGCGCGGCAGCCGCATCGGCGCCTGGGCCTCGAAACAGTCCCGCCCGCTCGAAAGCCGCTTCGCGCTGGAAAAGGCCGTCGCCGAATACACCGCGCGCTATGCCGTCGGAACCATCCCCCGCCCGCCCCATTGGTCCGGCTTCCGCATCAGGCCCGTCTCCATCGAGTTCTGGCACGACCGCCCCTTCCGCCTGCACGACCGCGTCGAATTCCGCCGCACGGCGGACGGCAAGGGTTGGGAGAAGGTGCGGATGTATCCGTAAGCGGCTATCGCCGCATCAGCCGGAAAGGGATGCCGGAGGCGAGGGCGCCGACATATTTCGGCTTCTGGTAGAGGCCGTTCAGCGAGATGCGCGGCAGCGCCATCGGCGTGTCGAACGAGCGCGGCGAGAGCGTGCCGGGCGCCGTCGTCACGGCGACGCGGAAGCCGAGGTCCTTTGCGATGCGGTGCTCGCGGGGCGAGACGGCGGCGCTGAAACCGTAAGGATAGGCGAAGGTCTCCGGGCGATGGCCGGTGATCGCGGCGATGCGTTCGGCCGATTCGGCCATTTCGTGGCGCGCCTCGCCGTCGTCCAGCCGCGCCAGCGCGCGGTGGCTCACCGTATGGGCGCCGATGGAGGCGAGGGGATTGAGGGCGAGGCTCTTCAGCTCCGGCTCGCACATGACGAGCTTCTCGGTGATCATCAGCGGATCGATGCCGTGCGCGCGGGCGGCCGCGTCGAGCCGTTCGATCGCCGCGGCCTCGTCCGCCTCCGCCTGGATGAAGCGGGTGAAGCGGGCGAAGGCCACCTGTTTTTGCAAGGGCTTGGCGAGCGGCAGGGTAACGGGACCGGCGCCGAAATCGAATTCGAGATGAGGGACGGCGCGCAGCAACTCGGCCAGCGTCTCCCACCAGATGCCGTGCGTGCGCGCGGCAAAACCCGGCGCGACGAACACGGTGAAGGGGACCCGGTGCTGCGTGAAGACCGGCTGGGCGTGGACTGCATTGTTGCGGTAGCCGTCGTCGAGCGTGAAGGCCGCGAAGCGCTCGCCCGCCCGCGCGATGGCGAGGCGCGCCGGCATGTCGGCGAGCGCCACGAACTGGTAGCCTTCGTCCGCAAGATGCCGGATGGCCGCATCGAGGAAGTCCGGCGTGATCTCCAGATGCGCGTTGGGATCGAAGGCTTGGCTGGTTTTCGGCCGCACATGATGCAGCGTGAAGATGGCGCCCATGCCCCGCGCGCCGGCCATCAGCCCCGCCCGGCCCGCCAGATGCGCGACCTCCAGCCCGCCGGTGATCGCGGCGCGCTTCAGCCCCTGTCGCATGCTGCTGCCGATCGGCATGTGGCGTTGTTATCCTTCGTCTTTCAGGCGGCCGTTATCGCACCCGGGCGGTATCCGGGGGGTTAACGGCGGCTTTCCTGTGGCGATTGGAGGAATTCAGCCCCTCATCCCCCTGCCGGGACCTTCTCCCCGCAAGCGGGGCGAAGGGAAGGATGCCTGCTCCCTGCGCCCAGCGGAACTTTGCGATGGGAAAACGATGCGGCAAATCCCTTCGCCCCGCTTGCGGGGAGAAGGTCCCGGCAGGCCGGATGAGGGGCAGTTGACGGTCTCGGCCTAAGCCTTCGTCCCGCCCACCGTGATCTGGTCCATCCGCAGGTGCGGCTGGCCGACGCCGACGGGCACCCACTGGCCGGCCTTGCCGCAATTGCCGATGCCGGTATCGAGTTTGGTGTCGTTGCCGATCATCGAGACGCGGCGCATGGCGTCCGGGCCGTTGCCGATCAGCATGGCGCCCTTGACGGGGGCCGTCACCTTGCCGTTCTCGATGAGATAGGCCTCCGTGCAGCCGAAGACGAATTTTCCCGAGGTGATGTCCACCTGCCCGCCGCCGAAGGAGACGGCATAGAGGCCGTTCTTCACCGAGGCGATGATCTCCTCCGGCGTCCTGTCGCCGGAGAGCATATAGGTGTTGGTCATGCGCGGCATGGGGCGGTGGGCATAGCCCTGCCGGCGGCCGTTGCCGGTCGCCCGCATGCCCATCAGGCGGGCGTTCTGCCGGTCCTGCATGTAGCCGACGAGCCTGCCGTCCTCGATCAGCACGTTATAGGCCGAGGGCGTGCCCTCGTCGTCGACGGTGATCGAGCCGCGGCGGTTGTCGATGGTGCCGTCGTCGACCACGGTGACGCCCCTGGCCGCCACCTGCTCGCCCATCAGCCCGGCGAAGGCGGAGGTCTTCTTGCGGTTGAAGTCGCCTTCGAGCCCGTGGCCGACGGCCTCGTGCAGCATGACGCCCGGCCAGCCGTTGGACAGCACCACGTCCATCGTGCCCGCCGGGGCCTCGACGGCCTCCAGGTTGACGAGCGCCTGGCGCAGCGCCTCGTCGGCGCCGGAATGCCAGCTTTCCCCGGTGAGGAAGGCGTCGAAGGTGGTGCGCCCGCCCATGCCGTAGCTGCCCGTCTCCTGCCGGTCGCCCTCGCCGACGACGACGGAGATGTTGATGCGGGTCATCGGGCGCACGTCGGTGACGCGGTGGCCGTCGGCGCGCAGGATGTTGACGACCTGCCAGCTCGCGGCGACCGAGGCCGTCACCTGCCGCACCTTCGGGTCCTTGCCGCGCAGATAGGCGTCGATCCCGGTCAAGAGCGCTACCTTCTCCTCGAAGGTCGGCGAACCGATCGGGTTGTCCTCGGTGTAGAGCCGGCGGTTGGTGCCCTGCGGGGCGGCGGAATAGTCGCCGCAATAGCCGCGCGTGACGGCGCCCGCCGCATCGGCCGCGCGCTTCAGCGCCGAAAGCGTCATCTCGCCGGAATGGGCGTAGCCCACGGCCTCGCCCGCCACGGCCCGAAGGCCAAAACCCTGGTCGGTGTTGAAGCTGCCGCCCTTGAGGCGGCCGTTGTCGAAGGAGAGCGATTCGGCCTGTGCGTGTTCGAGGAAGAGCTCGCCGTCGTCGGCGTCCTTCAGCGTGTCCCGGAGCACCGCCTGCACGGTCGCCTCGTCGGCGTCGAAGAGGGAGAGGAGGTCGGTGTTCATGGGGCACTCCGCAAGCAATGTGACATGGGCGTCATGTAAGACCCCCGGCGGTGGGCGGCAAGCCCGCCGCGCTCACGGCAGCGCGTCGTAGCCTTCGCCGAAGCCCTTGAGGTCGACGGGGATGCCGATGCCTTCCTCCGGCGTCTGGAAGACGATGAAGGTGGCCGTCGCGCCGGAGCGGAAGGTCTTCAGGAGCTCGTCCTCCAGCACGACCTCGGCATAGCAGCCGTCGGCGAAGCAGCGCACGAAATAGGCGCGCCCGATATCCTTGCCGTCGACATTGAGGCCGAGCCCGTTCGGCAGGAGAACGCCGAGCGGGGCGAGCACGCGCAGGATCTTCGCCTTGCGGTCCGCGGTCTTCAGCACGACCACGGAAAGGCCGAGCTCCGGCCTGTCCTCGGCCAGCACGTTCTGCATCAGCGCGCATTGCTCGCCGGAGGCGCCGGCCGGCTGGTCGCAGACGATCGACCAGGCGCCGTGGTTCGATTTCACCGTGCCCGGCTGCTGGGCCGCGGCCGTCCCCGTCCACATTCCGACCATTGCCGCGGCAGCCATCGATGCCGCCAGGAGCGGCTTTAAGGAAGACCAAAGGCCCATAACCACCTCTAAAAGACGAATCATAGGGCTATTCTTGAAGCCTGACTGAACGAATGAAAAGCCCGGACGGATACATTCCAGCCCTATTGGGCCGAAATTGGACGGCCGCCGGCGATCGTCGCCCGGAAGAATGGCGAGATTGACAGGGGGCAGGACCGGTGCGAGCCTTTCCGCGGGAAGCGGCGCATAGTCCGGGTGAGCGGATCGTAGAGGCAGCGTCATGGGGGGCGGTTCGATGAAATACATCTCCATACTCGTTGCGATGCTCATGATCGCTTTTGCCGGCGATGCCCGCGCGCAAAAGCGTGTCGCCCTCGTCATCGGCAATTCCGCCTACCGGCATGTTCCGCAGTTGGCCAACCCCATCAACGACGCCGCCGACATGACCGGAAAGCTGCGCGGCATGGGCTTCGAGGTCGTCAGCGGCCATGATCTCGACCTGAATGGTGTGCGCGACACGATCCGCGATTTCGTTTCACGGCTCGACGGTGCGGATATCGCACTCTTCTATTATGCCGGGCATGGTCTCCAGGTGAACGGGGAGAATTACCTTGCCCCCGTCGATGCGCAGTTGTCTTCCGCCATCGATCTCGATTTCGAGACGGTGCCGATAAGTCTCGTCATGTCGGCCATGGAGCGGTCGGCGAAGGTCAACCTGTTCTTCTTCGATGCCTGCCGCGACAATCCGCTCGTCGACAATCTCGCCCGTTCCATGGGCACGCGCTCCGGATCGGTCGGACGGGGGCTGGCGAAGCTGGGCACCGGCATCGGCTCGCTGATCGCGTTCGCCACGCAGCCCGGCAATGTCGCGCTGGACGGCAAGGAGCGGAACTCGCCCTTCACCGCCGCGCTGCTCCGCCATCTCGGCACGCCCGGCCAGGACATCACCCGCGATCTGGTCAAAGTCCGGCGGGACGTTCTGGCGGCGACGGATGGCCGTCAGGTTCCGTGGGACAACTCGTCCCTGACGAGCGAGGTCGTCCTGGTAAGCGTCCCGGTGGAAAAGCCGGACGAGACCGTTGGCAAAGCCGTTGCCGCCGACGCCGGCAAGGCAGGTGCGGCCGAAGCCGACAACAGCGTCGAGCTTGCCTATTGGGACACGATCAAATCCGCTGAGGACAGGGAATATTTCATGCTCTACCTCGAGCAGTATCCGCAAGGCGCCTTTGCGCCGCTGGCAAGGATGAAGATCGCGACGATCGAAAGGCGGGCGGCAGAAGCGGCCGCCCGAAAGGCCGAAGAGGCGAAAAAGGCGGAAGAAGCGAAGAAGGTGCAAGCGGAGATGCAGGTCGCCGCGCTCGCGCAGGGCGATTCCCTGCCTGCCGGTGACGAGCCGGACGGCGTTCTCGTCCAGGAGGTGCAAAAGGAACTGAACCGCCTCGGCTGCTCCGTCGGCAGCGCCGACGGCGTCTGGGGGCAGGGCAGCCGTCGCGCGCTCGGTCAGTTCGAGCGTCATTCCGGCGTCGATCTGGCTTCGCTCGAACCCACCGCCGCGGTGCTCGGCGCCTTGCGGGCGCGCAAGGCGCGGGTGTGTCCGCTTGTCTGCGGCAGGAACCAGGAGGAAAAGAACGGGCGCTGTGTCAAGGTCCCGGTCGAAGCGAAATTGCCGCCCGCCGAAAAGAAGAACGGTGAAGCGACAAGGAAGGCATCAAGCGGGAGCTGCCCGGAATCGGCCCTGGTTGCCGCGACGCAAATGGCCAACCATGGCCGGATCGGCTTTTCGGAGCGGACCGATTTCCTGACCCAGATACACACCTGCGGCAGAAAATACACATGCAGCAGAGTGATAGCCGGCTCGCCGTGGCATTGCAGGTGGCGCTAGGCGGGGGCCTTGCGAGCCCTCCCGATCCACGGCCTGAAATAGGCGGTGCGGATGAATGCGCGGCCGGGCTTGCGTTTATGCAAAAATGCCGCACGACCATTTGTCCATGGCGGTTGCGGCGAGCATGAAACTGTGATTTTAAGCACTCAGTATAGCAGGGATTCTGCGCATCTGTTTGATCCCGATCAAACGCCTTGGGGAGACATGTTGTGAAAAACAAAGCTTTTGCAGGTCTGGCCGCTCTCGGCTGTCTGCTCTTTGCTTCGACCGCCTTCGCTGACCAGCCGATGCCGTGGCAGAGGGGGCTCCAGCCCGCCGCGACCTCGATCATGGAAGAGGTCCGCTGGTTCGAGCAGTACACACTCTGGTTCATCGTCCCGATCACCCTGCTCGTGCTCGTCCTGCTCATCGTCGTCGTGGTGCGGTTCCGCGAGGGCGCGCATCCTGTTCCCTCCAAGACCAGCCACAACACGGCCATCGAGGTCGTCTGGACGCTCGGCCCGGTCATCGTCCTCCTGTTCCTGGCCGTTCCGTCCTTCCAGCTGCTGACCAAGCAGCTCGCCCCCACGGAAGAGCCGGAACTGACGATCAAGGCGACGGGCTACCAGTGGTACTGGGGCTACGAATACCAGGTCGGCGACAAGCCGGTCTCCTATGACAGCCTCCTGCTCGCCGACGCGGACCGCGCGGCCGCCGGCAAGGAAGACAAGGCCGTCTATCCCCGCCTCCTGACCGTCGACAACGAACTCATCATCCCGGTCGGCAAGCACGTTCGCGTGCTCGTCACCGGCGCCGACGTGATCCACGCCTTCGCGATGCCCTCCTTCGGCGTGAAGATCGACGCCGTGCCGGGCCGTCTCAACGAGACCTGGTTCAAGGCGGACCGCGAGGGCCTGTTCTACGGCCAGTGTTCCGAGCTGTGCGGCAAGGACCATGCGTTCATGCCCATCGCCATCCGCGTCGTCTCGCAGGATAAGTTCGATACCTGGCTTGCCGCCGCCGCAACGAATGTCGGTAATGCAAACAAGGCCCTGATGGCGTCCATCGACGGTGCGGACAAGTCCGTCGCCGTCGCTGAAAACGCCGCGCAGTAATATCTAGGGAGATTGAGACCATGGCCGGAACATCCGTTGCCCACGGCGATCACCACGATCACCACGAACACAAGCCGCTTAGCTTCTTCCAGCGTTGGTTCCTGTCGACCAACCACAAGGACATCGGCACCCTCTACCTGATCTTCGCGATCATCGCCGGCCTCATCGGCGGCACGCTCTCGGTCTTCATGCGCATGGAGCTCCAGGAGCCCGGCATCCAGATCTTCCACGGCCTGGCGCAGATGGTCTACGGCTACCAGGGCGATGCCGCCATCGACGGCGGCAAGCAGATGTTCAACGTCTTCACGACGGCGCACGCCCTCATCATGATCTTCTTCATGGTGATGCCGGCGCTCATCGGGGGCTTCGCCAACTGGATGGTGCCGATCATGATCGGCGCGCCGGACATGGCGTTCCCGCGCATGAACAACATCTCCTTCTGGCTGCTCGTTCCGGCCTTCCTGCTGGTGCTGCTGTCGATGTTCGTCGAGGGCCCCGCGGGCGCCTACGGCGCGGGCGGCGGCTGGACGATCTATCCGCCATTCTCGACCTCGGGGCAACCCGGGCCCGCCATGGACCTCGTGATCCTCGGCCTGCACGTCGCCGGCGCATCCTCGATCCTCGGCGCGATCAACTTCATCACGACGATCCTCAACATGCGCGCCCCGGGCATGACGCTGCACAAGATGCCGCTCTTCGCCTGGTCGGTTCTCGTCACCGCCTTCCTGCTGCTGCTCTCGCTGCCGGTTCTGGCCGGCGGCATCACCATGCTGCTGACGGACCGCAACTTCGGCACGGCCTTCTTCGCGCCGGACAACGGCGGTGACCCGATCCTCTTCCAGCACCTGTTCTGGTTCTTCGCCCATCCGGAAGTCTACATCCTCATCCTTCCCGGCTTCGGCATCATCAGCCACATCGTCTCCACCTTCTCGCGCAAGCCGATCTTCGGCTACCTCGGCATGGCCTATGCCATGGTCGCCATCGGCGTCGTCGGCTTCATCGTGTGGGCGCACCACATGTACACGGTCGGCATGTCGCTCGACTCGCAGCGCTACTTCGTCTTCGCCACGATGGTCATCGCGGTTCCGACGGGCGTGAAGATCTTCTCGTGGATCGC
>Ga0206118_100950_pt1 | contig 10058 bp, 8 predicted proteins | sample 3A20Ametagenome_FD_177999 | JGI IMG/M metagenome (GOLD analysis project Ga0206118, IMG submission 177999) | Enriched microbial communities from leaf-cutter ant dump, University of Wisconsin, Madison, United States - 3A20A | ecosystem: Environmental > Terrestrial > Nest > Insects nest > Nest dump...
AACGCCTTCGTCGGCCGCCACGCCGAGGGCCGGCCCGCCGATGGCGACATGGAGGTGCTGGGCAACCGCTGGCCGACCTGGACCACGCGCCTGGCCGGTTTCCTGATGGACGACCCGCTGCATGCGCATCGCCTGCAGCTGCAGCAGCTGTACGAGCAGGCGGCGCTGCCGGCACGGCAACCGGACCTGTTCGGCGACGGCGACGAACCGGCCGCGGAGGCGGCGCCGTGAGCGCGGCGATCGCCGTGGTCGTGGTCAGCTACCAGAGCGCCGCGACCCTGGACGACTGCCTGCTGCGGTTGCGTGCGGCCGAGGACGTGGCGCAGATCCGCGTGGTCGACAACGCCTCCGACGACGGCTCGCTCGGCATCGTCCAGCGCCACGCCTTGGCCGACGCGCGCGTGCGCTTCATCGCCAACCCGGACAACCCCGGCTTCGCCACCGCCTGCAACCAGGGCGCGCAGGACAGCGACGCGCCATGGCTGGCCTTCGTCAACCCGGACCTGATGGTCGAGGCCGACACGCTGGCGCGCCTGCGCGACCTCGGCCAGCCGCTGGGCGACTGCCTGCTCGGCGTCGAGCAGGTGGACGAGCAGGGCCGGCCGGACGCGGCGGTGCGCCGCCGCGATCCCGACTTCGCGGCGATGCTGCGCAACCCGGCGGCCGGCGCGCGGCTGGCGGTGGCCGCCGACCCGGCGCAGCCGCTGCAGCCGGTGCCGGCGCTGTCCGGCGCGCTGTTGCTGCTGCCGCGTGCCCTGTTCGAGCGCATTGGCGGCTGGGACGCCGGTTACCGGCTGCACGCCGAGGACCTGGACCTGTGCCGGCGCGCGCGCGAGGCCGGGGCGGTGGTGGCGGTGGCCAACGCACTGCAGGTGCTGCACGTGCGCGGCGTGTCCAGCCGCGCGCGGCCGTTCTTCGTCGAGTGGCACAAGCACCGCGGGCTATGGCGCTATTTCCGCAAGTTCGAGGCGCCGCGGCGCAGCCTGCCGGTGCGCGCGGCGGTGTGGTGCGCGATCTGGGCGCATGCGGCCGTGCAGGTGCCCAGGCTGCTGCTGCGCCCGTAGCGGCGGGGCCTGCCGCGCAGCGGGCCTGGCCGGGAAAGCCCGCTGCGGGGAAGGCCACGGCCGGATGCGCCGGCCGGCAGCGCATAATGCGCGCATGATCATCCAGTCCCTGCTCGATACCGACCTCTACAAATTCACGATGATGCAGGCGGTGCTGCACCAGCACCCCGGGGCGATCGTGCAGTACCGCTTCAAGTGCCGCACGCCGGGCATCGACCTGGCGCGCTTCATCGACCAGATCGACGCCGAGATCGACCACCTGTGCCGCCTGCGCTTCGGCGCCGACGAGGTGGACTACATGCGCCAGCTGCGCTTCGTGAAGCCGGACTTCGCCGATTTCCTCGGCCTGTTCCACCTGGACCGCAAGTACATCGACCTGCGCGCCTCGGCCACCGCGCCGGGCGAGATCGAGCTGGACATCACCGGCCCGTGGCTGCACACCATCCTGTTCGAGGTGCCGCTGCTGGCGATCATCAACGAAGTCTGGTTCCGCAATACCAGCACGCCGGATTTCGCCGAGGGCGAGCGCCGCCTGCGCGCCAAGACCGCGCTGCTGCGCGACACCCCCGGCTTCGACAACTGCCGCATCGCCGACTACGGCACCCGCCGCCGCTACTCGCGCGACTGGCACGGCCACATGCTGCCGCTGCTGCGCGACGCGCTCGGCGCGCAGTACGTCGGCACCAGCAACGTGCATTTCGCGCGCCTGTACGGAATGACCCCGCACGGCACCATGGCGCACGAGTACCTGCAGGCCTTCCAGGCGCTGGGCCCGCGCCTGCGCGATTCGCAGGTGGCCGCGCTCGAATCCTGGGCGCGCGAATACCGCGGCGACCTCGGCATCGCCCTGTCCGACGTGGTCGGGCTGGAGGCCTTCCTGCGCGACTTCGACATGTATTTCTGCAAGCTGTTCGACGGCGTGCGCCACGATTCGGGCGACCCGTTCGCCTGGGGCGACCGCATGCTGGCGCACTTCAAGGCCAACCGCGCCGACCCCTCCAGCAAGATCCTCGTGTTCAGCGACGGCCTGAACATCGAGAAGGTGATGCGCCTGTACGACTATTTCCGCAACCGCTGCCAGGTCGCCTTCGGCGTGGGCACCCACCTGACCAACGACCTGGGGCCGACCCCACTGAACATCGTCATCAAGATGGTCCGCTGCAATGGCCAACCGGTGGCCAAGCTCAGCGATTCGCCGGGCAAGAGCATGTGCGACGACCCCGGTTACCTGGCGTATCTGCGGCAGGTGTTCGGACTGCCTGCCATGCCCTGAGCCCTTGATGCGCGTGCGTCTGCGCGCGTCCGCAAGCCTTCTACACACGGCGTGGAACCACACCGTGTCAGGGTTCTCGTGAGCAAATGACATTGAGATGGCGAACGAAAGGCGCGAAAATGTGCCTTCCGTCATGTTTTTCGCATGTCCAAGAAGGACGGAGCCCGCGGCGTGACCGGTGCCGCCGAAGAGACGACACCCTTGAAAACCCTTGCACTCGCCATCGACGGCTTGCCGGACGAACTGACCCGTATGCGCCCCGGCGGCGTGTACTGGATCGCCTGCGCCGATGCCGCCCACGCCGACCTGTTCGCCGCCGGTGTCCTCGCCGGGGCGCAGGAGGTTGCCCTGGCCGTGGTGGCCGCGCTCGGCCGTGCGCCGGCCGCGATGCTCGCGCCGCTGGCCGCCGACCAGGGGCCGGCGCGCATCCGCCTGCATGAAGCGGCGGTCGCTGACCTGGCGCCCGCGGTCCGCGCCCTGCCGGCCGATCTGGTGCGTTGCGCTGGCGCGCGCGGCACGCTGTGCGTGGTGCAGGTGCCGGCCGCGGCGATGGAAAACCTGGAAGGCGCCCGCCTCGCGCGCTGGTGCAGGGAGCTGTACGACTGGGCCGCTGCCGGCGGCCACTGCGTGCTGCTGCTGTGCCATGGCGAAGCGGCGACGCTGGCGCCGCGCCTGCTGCCGCTCAACCGGCTGTGCAGCGGCGTGGCGCAGTTGTACCCGCACCGCGGCGCCCTGCAGTACCTGGTGCATTACTGGAGCAACGCCGAGGGCGTGTACGCGCATCGCGATTTCGAAACCGAATGGCGCGGCGCCCGCCTGGGCGTGATCGCCGATGGCGACGGCCTGATGGCCGCGGTACGGGCGCAGGAGGGCGGCGACCGCTTCCTCTACCTGGCGCAGGCCGACGCGCTGGAAGGCGCGCCGCCGTTCTCGCCGGCATGGCGCCTGTTCGAGAACCGGCCGGCGCTGGTGGCTGCCGCCCTGCAGGCGCAGGCGGCCACGGTGGTGCTGTCGATCGGGGAAAACGCCGACGTCGACGCGCTGGCCCGCCTGGTCTTCCGCCTGCGCGGCGAGCGCGGCAACGGCCTGAAGCTGGTGGTGCGCGAGATGCAACCCTGCCTGCGCTATGCCGACGAGCGCCTGCTGCTGGAGTGCGGCGCCAGCCTGGTGGCGCCGGCCAGTTTGCCGCTGGCGCGCTTCCTGACCCTGCTGGAGACCCTGCAGGGCCAGGTCTGGCCGGGGCGCCTGCCGGAGGACCCGGAGCGCCTGATCCGCCTGCACCGGCCGCCGGATGTCGGCGGCATCGTCACCGCGGCGCAGTTCCGGCAGCTGGCCGGCGAACTGCTCGGCCAGGGCGAGGGCGTGGTGGAGAGCGCCGTGCTCATGCTGCAGCCGGTGGCCGGGGTGAGCCCGGCGCAGGCGCTGCAGCAGCTGCAGATGCGCCGTCGCGGCGATCTGGCCTGCATGCATGCAGGCCAGGTATGGCTGTTCCTGTTCGCCTGCCGCAGCGACGGCATCGAGCGCGCGCTGGGCAACCTGTTCCGGCTGCCGTGGCGGGAACTGTTCGACGGCTACGAGCGCCTGGCCGGACACCACGTGGCCGCGATGAGCGCGGCCGAAGGCGGCAGGGTGCCGCCGCAACCGCAGCAGGCGCCGGTACTGGCGCCCGTCGCGCCGGCGCCTTCGTGGACGGCGCCGCGACCGATCCGCCTGGGGGAAGAACGATGAACGACCAGCAGGTATGGAGCCTGGTGGCCGCATGTGCGGTGGTGATGATTCCCTTCGGCGTGATGCTGGGGACGGTGGCGCGGGCGCTGCGCGCGCGCCTGCGCCGCGGCCTGCCGCCGCGCTACCTCAGGCGGGTGGGCGAACGCCGCCGCCAGGCCGCTCCGCGGAGGCAGGCATGAGCCGGGCCGGCACCGCGCCCGCCGCCGCGTCCACGGCCTGGGCCTGGCCCGACCTGGGCGGCTGGAACCTGTATTTCCTGTCCAAGGTGATCCTGGCCTGGATGGGCGCGCTGGACCTGCACATCCTGCCCAACCTGCTGCTGCTGGCGGCCCTGCTGGTGCCGCTGCCGTGGCGCGGCGCGCGCATCGCGCGCACCGTGGTGGCGATCCCGGTGGCGGTGGCGCTGTATTACCAGGACACCTGGTGGCCGCCGTTCGAGCGCCTGCTGGCGCAGCCGGGCGTGCTGGATTTCTCCGCCTCGTACTGGCTGGAGCTGCTGGGCCGCTTCATCAACTGGCAGATGGTCGCGCTGCTGGCGCTGCTGGTCTGCGGCTACTGGCTGCTCAAGCCCTGGCTGCGGGTCACCACGCTCAGCGTGCTGGGCATGCTGGGCATGGCGGCGATGGCGCTGCCGTTGCCGGCCGGCCTGCAGTTCTCCGGTGGTGGCGGTGCGACGGCGGCGCAGGGCGGTGGCGCAACCGGCGCGCCGCGCGGCGGCCCGGCCAGCAACGAGACGCTCAACGCCTACCTGGCCGGCTTCTACCAGCAGCAGGCCGGCCTGAAGACCGCGTTCCCGCCGGCCCATGGCGGCACGCCCTTCGACGTCATCATCCTCAACATCTGCTCGCTGGCCTGGAGCGACCTGGACGAAGTGGGCCTGCGCCACAACCCGCTGTTCGACGGCATGGACGTGGTGTTCGACGACTTCAATTCGGCCACCTCCTACAGCGGCCCGGCGGCCATCCGCCTGCTGCGCGCCAGCTGCGGCCAGACCTCGCACACCGCGCTGTTCGACCCGGTGCCGGCGCAGTGCCAGCTGTTCGCCAACCTGCAGGCGCTGGGGTTCCAGAACGAGCTGGCGATGAACCACGACGGCCACTTCGACGACTTCATCGGCGACCTCACCAAATATGGCGGCCTGGCCGCCACGCCGCTGCCGATCGAGAACTACCCGCGCGCGCTGATCGCCTTCGACAAGTCGCCGCTGCGCCGCGACAGCGACGTGCTGACCGGCTGGCTGAAGCGCCGCCAGGCCGAAACCACCGGACAAGTGGCGCTGTTCTACAACACGATCTCGCTGCACGACGGCAACCGCATCGTCGGCGCCGACGGCCGCGCGATGGCCAGCGACTACAAGGCGCGCGCGCAGATGGTGCTGGGCGACCTGGACGGCTTCATCGACGCGCTGGAGAAGAATGGTCGCCGCGCGGTCGTGGTGGTGGTGCCGGAGCACGGTGCCGCGCTGCACGGCGACCGCATGCAGATCCCGGGCATGCGCGAGATTCCCAGCCCCTCCATCACCCATGTCCCGGTGGGCGTGAAACTGGTCGGCATGGGCATCCCGGCCGCGGGCGGCCCGCGCCGCGTGACCGCGCCGAGCAGCTACCTGGCGATCTCCGAACTGGTGGCGCGCATCTATGCGCTCAACGCCCAGGCGCCAGCCGACGGCCGCAACTGGGACGGCCTGCTGCAGGGCCTGCCGACGACGCCGTCGGTGTCGGAAAACGAGGGCGCCAAGGTCATCGATTACGACGGCAGACCGTGGCTGCAGCTCAAGGGCAGCCAGGCCTGGACGCCCTACCCGGAGGACAAGCCGTGATGGCCAACCCGACGACCGCGAGGCTGACCTCGGAGGAGGACGACATCGACGTGCTGCGCGGGCACCTGCAGATGCCGGAACTGCCGTACGTGGACTTCTCGGCGCAGCGCGCGCGGGCGCAGGCGCTGGCGCGCTGGCCGCTGTTCGCCGAGCTGGCGCAGGAGCCGCGGCGATGAGCACGACGCTGTCCCTGCAGGGTGTGCGCGGCGGCGTCGGGGTGACGACGATGACCGCCGCGCTCGGCCATGCGCTGCATGCGCAGGGCGAGCGCGTGCTGCTGGTGGAAGGCAACCCCGACCACCTGCTCGGCCTGCACCTGGGCCTGTCGGCCGCCGAGGCGCGCGGCTGGGCGCGCGCGTGGCTGGATGGCGATGACTGGCGCGACGCCGCGTTCGAGGCGCGGCCGGGGCTGGCGCTGCTGTCCTACGGGCTGGCCAGCGACGCGGAGGTGGCCGCGGTCGAGGAACGGCTGCGGCAGTGGCCGCGGTTCTGGGCCGAACGCCTGCCGCTGCTCGCGGCGCAGTTCGACTGGATCCTGTTCGACCTGCCGCAGCGGCTCGACGCGCATGTGGCCGCGGTCAACCAGCACGCCGCCTGCGCATTGCCGCTGCGGCTGGCGACGGTGGACCCGGGCTGCCATGTCCTGCTGCAGCGGCGCGCGGGCGATGCGCGCCGCGTGCTGTGCAACCGCTACGACCCCACGCTGGCGGTGCAGCGCGACCTGATGCAGCTGTGGATCGACGGCGGTCCGCCGCTGGTGCCGCAGCCGCTGCACGAGGACGCCAGCGTACCGGCGGCGCTGGCGCGCAAGCTGCCGCTGGACGTCGACGCCGACGGCTCGCAGGCCGCGGCCGATGTCGCCAGCCTGGCGGTGTGGTGCCTGGCCGAGCGTGGCCGCCTGCGCGCGCGCCAGGGGCGGGCGCCATGAACCTGGGTTACCTGCGCTGGCCGCAGCTGCGCGAAACGGCGCGGGCGCCGCTGCCCACGCTGTGGCTGCTGTGGCTGCTGCAGGCGATGGGCTGGGCCCTGCTGCGGCTGGAAGGACCGGCATGGCAGGCGCTGGCGCCGCGCCTGCCCGACGCCTTCCCGCAACTGCGGCCGTACCGCCGCTGGCGGTTCGGCGACCCGCTGCGCATGCTGATCCAGGCCAGCTGGCTGCTGCTGGTGCGCATCAACCCGAAGACCTCCGCGCGCCGCCACCGGCTGGCCGCGGCCCGGCGCCGCCATGTCGCCGGCCTGCGCGGCGCCGCCGACCGCGGCTGGCGCCGCTACCTGGACGCGATGCGCGGCCTGCCGCGGCTGGTCTGGAACAGCGCCGCATGGCAGCGCGCGCGGCGCTGGCTGGGCGGCCTGTCGCCCCGCGCGCGCCGCTGGCTGACGTTCGGCGCCGGGCTGGCCACGCTGGGACTGGCGCTGCTGTGCATCACCCAGCCGTTCAGTTATTTCGCGCAGTTCGTGTTCGTGCTGCTGCTGTGGGGCATCGCCCTGCTGGTGCGGCGCGTGCCGGGCCGCTACGCCACGCTGATCCTGGTGGTGCTGTCGATCACCGTGTCGTGCCGCTACCTGTGGTGGCGCTACACGGCCACGCTCAACTGGAACAGCAATTTCGACCTGGCCTGCGGCATCGTCCTGCTCGCGGCCGAAACCTATTCGTGGCTGGTGCTGATGCTGGGCTACGTGCAGGTGGCCTGGCCGCTGCAGCGCAGACCGTCGGCGCTGCCGGCCGATCCGCGGCACTGGCCCACGGTGGACGTGCTGATCCCGACCTACAACGAGGACCTGTCGCTGGTGCGGCACACGGTGCACGCGGCGCTGGGCCTGGACTGGCCGGCGGACAAGCTGCGCATCCACCTGCTCGACGACGGCCGGCGCGCCGAGTTCCGCGCGTTCGCCGCGCAGGCCGGGGTCAACTACATCACCCGCAGCGACAACCGCCACGCCAAGGCCGGCAACCTCAACCACGCGCTGACCCAGCTCGACGGCGAACTGGTGGCGATCTTCGACTGCGACCACCTGCCGGTGCGCTCGTTCCTGCAGGTCAGCACCGGCTGGTTCCTGCGCGATCCGAAACTGGCGCTGGTACAGACCCCGCATCATTTCTTCTCGCCCGACCCGTTCGAACGCAACCTGCGCGTATTCCGCCGCGACCCCAACGAGGGCGAGCTGTTCTACGGCCTGGTGCAGGACGGCAACGACCTGTGGAACGCGGCCTTCTTCTGCGGCTCGTGCGCGGTGCTGCGGCGCGCGGCCATCGACGACATCGGCGGCTTCGCCACCGAAACCGTCACCGAGGACGCGCACACCGCGCTGCGCCTGCACCGCAATGGCTGGAACTCGGCGTACCTGCGCATCCCGCAGGCCGCCGGCCTGGCCACCGACAGCCTCGGCGCGCACGTCAACCAGCGCATCCGCTGGGCGCGCGGCATGGTGCAGATCTTCCGCATCGACAACCCGCTGCTGGGCAAGGGCCTGAGCCTGTTCCAGCGCTTCTGCTACGCCAACGCGATGCTGCACTTCCTGGCCGGCATCCCGCGGCTGGTGTTCCTGACCGCGCCGCTGGCGTTCCTGCTGCTGCACGTCTACATCATCTACGCGCCGGCGGTGGCGATCCTGCTGTTCGTGCTGCCGCACATGGCCCACGCCAGCCTGACCAACTCGCGCATCCAGGGGCAGTGGCGCCGCCCGTTCTGGGGCGAGGTCTACGAGACCGTGCTGGCCTGGTACATCGCGCGGCCGACCACGGTGGCGCTGTTCAGCCCGGGCAAGGGCAAGTTCAACGTCACCGACAAGGGCGGCACCCAGGCCGGCGACCGCTTCGACTGGAAGGTCGCCCAGCCCTACCTGGTGCTGGCGCTGCTCAACCTCGCCGGCCTGGTGTTCGCGGTGTGGCGTTTCCTGCACGGGCCGGCCGACGAGCGCGGCACGGTGATCGTCAGCTCACTGTGGGTGCTCTACAACCTGCTGATCGTCGGCGGCGCGCTGGCGGTGGCCGCCGAAGTGCAGCAGGTGCGCCGCACCCACCGCGTCAGCCAGCGCCTGCCGATGGCGCTGCGCCTGCCCGACGGCCGCACGCTGCGCGGGGTCATGCACGACTATTCCAACGACGGCGTCGGCCTGGAGCTGGCGCAGGCGCAGGAACTGCCCGCCGGCACGCGGGTCGTCCTGCTGCTCGGCCGCGGCCGCCGCGAGTTCGCGTTCGCTGCGGTGGTCCAGCGCAGCGTCGGCGCGCGCCTGGGCCTGCTGCTGCGTTTCGAGGACGAAGCGCAGCGGGTGGAGTTCGTGCAGTGCACCTTCGCCCGCGCCGACGCCTGGCTGGACTGGCATGCCGGTTACCAGCCGATGAGCCTGCCGCGCAGCCTGTGGAGCGTGCTCACGCTCGGCTGGCGGGGCTACCGCCGGATGAGCGAGTTCTCGCCCATCGATCTCGACCGGCCGATGCACTGGAGCCGCCGCGCCCTGCGCTGGCTGGCCAGCTTCGCGCCACAACGACCGTTTCCTTCCTACCCGGCTGACCCAGCCGCTGACCCGGGGCTTCGTCCATGAGCATTTCCACTTCCCTGCGCTGGTTGCTGCTGCCGCTGTTGGCGCTGCCCGTCGCCAACGGTTCGAGCGCGCCGCAGGCGGCACCGGCCGCGCCCGCGGCGCCGGAGGCCGTACCCGCGCCGGTACCCGCGCCTGCGCCCGCCCTGCCGGCCGCCGCGGCGCAGGCGCCGGTGGCGGTCTGGTCCGGCGCCGCCTGGCCGTGGCAGCGCGCCAGCACCCTGGCCCAGCTCGGCCGCCGCCAGGACACGCTGCTGTCCGGCGTGCGCAATACCACCACCTTCGAGTTCCAGGTGCGGCGCGACCGGCTGGCGCGCGAGGCCGAGCTCGACCTGAGTTTCACCCCGTCGCCGTCGCTGCTGCCGACGCTCTCGCACCTGCGCGTCTACCTCAACGACGCGCTGATGGACGTGGTGCCGATCGGCAACGACCAGCTCGGCCGGCCGGTGCAGGCCAAGGTGCCGCTGGACGCGCGCCTGATCGCCGACTTCAACCAGGTCCGGCTGGAGTTCGTCGGCCACTACACCGACATCTGCGAGGAGCCGACGCACAGTTCGCTGTGGGTCAACCTGTCCAGCAACACCACCCTGCGCCTGGGCGGCCAGCCGCTGGCGATGCAGGACGACCTGGCCAA
>Ga0206118_100951_pt1 | contig 10057 bp, 8 predicted proteins | sample 3A20Ametagenome_FD_177999 | JGI IMG/M metagenome (GOLD analysis project Ga0206118, IMG submission 177999) | Enriched microbial communities from leaf-cutter ant dump, University of Wisconsin, Madison, United States - 3A20A | ecosystem: Environmental > Terrestrial > Nest > Insects nest > Nest dump...
GACAGCCAAAGCGACTTTGGCTGGGCGCGGGGCAACGTGGTTTTTGTCTCAAAAACCGACAGCCTGATCACCGTGGGCGATGAGGGGATACGGGTAGGCAGCCAGGGCATCACCAAAATCAACGGCTCTACCATTACGCAGTATATTTCGCGGAGCGAAACGGCGCTGATAGCAGGAGATTCGCTGCGTATCGTTGAAAAGCCCCGGATCGCGGCAGATTCAGTAGGGATGCCGGTCGATACGGTGCGACCTGCTCCGAAAAAAGAGCCCGGGCGTGAAGACGTGCAGTTTATTATTGTTACGGGAAAAGTGAAGGTCTACCGGGCCGATATGCAGAGTGTATCGGATTCGCTGATCTATAATGCGATAGATTCAACGGTAGGGTATTACAAAGAGCCCGTGCTGTGGCACAGGCGAAGCCAGCTGAAAGCCGATTCTATCGATGTTTTCATGAAGAATAACCGGATAAACAGGATGGAAATGACGCGAAACTGCTTTATTATTGAACAGGATAGCCTGCTTAATTTCAACCAGATCAAAGGGCGAAACATGAATGCCTACTTTACTGACAGCTCGCGCCTGGAGCAGATTCATATTTACGGAAATGCAGAATCCAAGTACTTTATCCTGGATGAAAAAAACAAAATAGTGGGGCTTGACCTGTCGCAATGCTCTTCCATGAAATTCATTTTTGCCAACGATGAGCTGGAAGACATTTACTTCTACGGCGATGTAGACTCCCGGCTGGTTCCTCCCGGCGAGATCACCCAGGCAGAATCGCGCTTTGAAGACTTCAACTACCGCATTGCCGAAAAACCGAGCCGCGAGAGTATAATGGGGCTGAAGCACGGGAAGCTGCTGGAAGGCGCTGCAGAAAGCTTTATGAAACAGGAGGAGGAAGTTAAAAACTAAAAGTGAAAAGTTAAAAGTTGCGGTACATTAGTCCGCAATTTTTAGTTTTTCACTTTTCACTTAAATTCACGGTGAGAGCCTCGAAATCCCCCACGCATTCCCTTCCCTCACATACAGCAGCCGGTCATGCAGCCGGTTGGGCCTGCCTTGCCAGAATTCAATGGATCCGGGTTCTAAAATATAGCCGCCCCAGTGTTCGGGCCGGGGAATAACGGGCAGGTCCCTGAATTTTTCCTCGTAAAATTTCTGCTGTTCCTCCAGTACCTGCTGCGACGCAATGGGCTGGCTCTGATGGCTTACCCAGGCGCCTATCTGGCTGCCCCGCGGGCGCGAGTGAAAATACTGGTCCGACTGCCCGGCGGTAAGCTTGTGCACCATGCCTTCTACCCGGATCTGCCGCTCCATGAAATCATAAAAAAAAGTCAGGGCGGCATAAGGGTTCCCGGCCAGCTGGATGCCTTTGCTGCTGTTATAATTCGTGTAAAACTCAAACCCTTCTGCCGTGGCGCCTTTGAGCAGCACCACACGGGCATGCGGCCGGTGGTGCTGAACGGTAGACAAAACCATGGCGTTGGGTTCGCGGATCCCCCCTTCAAGGGCCTCTGCAAACCAGGTATGGAAGAGATCAAAGGGAGAAGCCGGTGCATTCACCTCAGAGAGTTCGGATTTTTCATAATGTATCCGAAGATTTGAAATATCTTTGCCGTTCATGGAAAGGTGTTTGAATATTATTATTAATTTTGCTTTTTCACAAAAGTAATTATCAATTTCGATTAATGAGCGAGTCAAGTTTAGAACCGGGCAACATGGAAGGTAAAAATGACAAAGTTTCTGAAGTACCTGCGGAACAGTCCGCTTCTCCGACGCCGGATACGGCAGAGAAGCCTGTTGAAGGGAAAGGCACGTCTGCAGACCTTGAAGCTTTTGAAGAAATCGTGGAAGAATCCGAGTCTATGCTTGAATTTGACGAAGACTTTTCCAACTATTCGAAAAAAGACTTCGTTGACCTGGCCGACCGTTTGCTGGAAGCCATGAACGCACGGACCCTCTCGGTAGCCGATGTGAAAAACATTGATAACGCGCTGAAAGTGGTGCGCGGTGCTTTTGATGAAATTCACCAGCAGGAGAAAAACGAAGCCCTGGAAAGCTATATCGCCGAAAACGGATCGGACGAAGGCTTCGAGTTCCGGAACGATAATTACTCGATCCGCTTTGAAGGCATCATGATCCAGATCCGCGAAAAGCGGCAGGCCTTCTTCCAGAAGCTGGAAAGAGAGAAAGAAGATTACTTCGAAATAAAAACCCGGCTGCTGCAGCGGCTCCGCGAAATAGTGGATACCGAAGAACGCGGCGAATCGAAAAATAACTGGGAGGCCTTCAAAAGCCTGCAGACCGAGTGGAAAAACGCCGGGAATATCAACTCACCGCATAACGGCTCGCTGTGGTCGGCATATAATGCGCTGGTAGACCGGTATTTCGACATCCGGAGCATCCAGAATGAGCTGAAAGACCTCGACAGGAAGAAAAATATTGAGGCCAAAGAGGCTGTGGTGATCAAAATTGAAGAGGTGGCGCAGTCACTGGAAACCACGCCCATCAACAACGTGACCCTGAAGAAAGCCAATGAGCTACTGCAGGAGTACAAGCACATCGGCCCGGGGCCCCGCGAGGAGCAGGATGCCCTCTGGGAACGCCTGAAAAAGGCATTTGATGTGATTTACGACAAGAAACGGGAGCTGCAGAAAGAAAGCTCGGAGCTGTCAGAAGAAGTATTGAAAGCCAAAAGCCAGCTGCTGGCCAACCTGCAGACGTACCTTACCTTTAACAGCGACTCCATCAACGAATGGAACGCAAAAACAAAGGAAGTACAGGCCATTCAGGACCAGTGGAATGCCATAAAAGGCGGCATGCCGCGCGAGAAAGGAAAAGAGGTCAGCAAAAACTTCTGGAGCACGCTCAAGCAGTTCTTCAAGCACAAGAGCGAGTTTTTTGCCCGGCTGGAAGCCAAGCGCGAGGCCAACTATAAAGCCAAAAGCGAGCTGGTGCAGCAGGCAAAGGCCATTCTTGAAACGGGAGACTACTCGGCACCGCATACCAACAAGATCATTGATCTCCAGAAAAAATGGAAGACCATCGGGCATGTACCTGAAAAGTATAAAGACAGCCTGTTTGAGGAATTTAAATCGGTATGCGATACCTATTTTAACCACAAACGGGATGAAAGCAAGGCCCAGGATTCGGAATACGACAAGAACCTGGCAGCTAAAATCGCCATTTGCGAGGAAATTGACAAGCTGGTGGCCGGCGGCGAAACCAACCTGAACCGGCTTCCCGAATTCAAAAAGAGCTTTAATGCCATCGGCTTTGTACCCCGTAAGGACATGAAGTCGATCCAGGACCGGTTCATCAAAGCCATTAACTCGTATGTGAAATCAGCCAGCGGAATCGAGAAGTCGGAAAAAGACAAGCTGATGATGCAGAACGAGGCCGAAGTGGTGTTGAAGTCAGGTGGAAACCTGAACAAAACGGAAAGCGAGATCCGCAGGAAGATCAAGAGCCTGGAAGACGAAATTACGCTCACCAAAAATAACCTGGAGTTTTTCGGCTATTCAAAAAATGCGGATAAGCTCAGGGCTGAATACCAGAAGAAGATCGATAAGAGCGAAGCCGAGCTCAAAGAGCTGAATGCCAAGCTGCGGTTAATTGTGGCGGCTAACTAAGCCGTTCGGGCTGTGCTTCCTGCCGGAAGCCGCCGGGCCCGGAAGAACTCCGGATGTGTGTAAAAAAGTTTCTGAAAACACTTGCGTCATATTATCCGGGTGATTAATTTTGCACCACCAAAATAAGGAACGCCTCCTTAGCTCAGCTGGTAGAGCAACTGATTTGTAATCAGTAGGTCATTGGTTCGATCCCGATAGGGGGCTCAGAAAACTCTCAGAAATGAGAGTTTTTTTGTTTTACTGCGGGAAGAAACCCCAGGTTCCTCCCGCAGCGAACCCGCCACCCCGAACACGTAAATACAATGAAATACAAATTTCTGAACGATTACAGCGAAGGATGTCACCCGGCTATCCTGGAGAAGCTGACCCAAACCAATTATGCGCAGCAAAGCGGGTACGGAAACGACGAGTATTCCGAAAGCGCGGTAGAGAAGATACGGCTGGCATGCCGTAACGAAGCGCTTGACGTTCATTTTGTATCGGGCGGAACCCAGGCCAACCTACTGGTGATGGCGGCTTTCCTGAAGCCCTATGAGTCGGTGATTGCGGCAGAAAGCGGGCATATCAATACGCATGAGGCCGGGGCTATTGAAGCCACGGGGCATAAGATAGAATATTCACCGGCCCCTGACGGGAAGCTCACCCCGGAGCTGATGGCAAAACACCTCCTGAAATTCCCGAAATACCATACCGTAAAACCGCGCCTGGTATATATATCCAACTCTACCGAATACGGCACCCTGTATACCCGCCGGGAGCTGGAAGCCCTCCATACCTTTTGCCGGGAAAATGAGCTGCTGCTTTTTATTGACGGTGCCCGGCTGGCTATGGCCCTGATGGCCGGAGAAAATGACCTGACCCTCGAAGACCTGAGCCGCCTGTGCGATGCATTTTACATTGGCGGCACCAAGTGCGGCGCCCTGTTCGGGGAGGCTATCGTGATCTCCAATCCTGCGTTGCAAACCGATTTCAGATACCATGTCAAGCAGCGCGGTGCTATGCTGGCCAAGGGCCGGAGCCTGGGCATACAGTTTGATGTATTGTTTACCGATCACCTGATTTTTGACCTGGCCGCCCGTGCCAACCGCCTGGGAGCAAAGCTGGCAGAGGCTTTCCGGCAGCTGGGCCTGGCTTTCCTCACCCCGCCGCAAACCAACCAGGTCTTCCCTGTACTGCCCGATACGGTCATACAGAAGCTGGCAGAGCGGTACGAGTTTTTTGAATGGCAGGTGATCGATGAAAACAGCAAGGCCCTTCGCCTGGTAGTGTCGTGGGCCACGCCTGAAGAGGCCGTAGACCGTTTCGTGCAGGACCTTAAAGCGTGTTACCCGCTATAATTCTGCCCCGGATAAGCAGGCCTCAAAAAACGACCGGCGTATGTTTTTAACAAAGGGGCTTTCCTGGTCGTGCATCCGCTCAGGGTGCCACTGTACCAGCGAAAGGTAGGAGGAGCCCGGCTCCCGTCTTTCCAGCGCTTCGACCACACCGTCTTCCGAGAGGGCCGAAACCACCAGCCCGTGGCCTACCTTGCCTACGCTCTGGTGGTGGTTGCTGTTGATCATGCCTTCTTTTTCCTGCACAATACGGAAGAGCGCCGACTCCGGATCTACTTTTACGGCATGGTACCGGTCGGTATCGTCAGGCAGCTTGCCGTGGTTAAATTTTCCCCAGGTAGGGATATCCGGGATCAGCGTGCCGCCGAAGAATACATTCGTGATCTGCAGCCCGCGGCAGATGCCCAGTACGGGCAGGCTGTGCACCTGGCTGTACGACAGTATTTTCCATTCCAGCTCGTCTCTTTCTTCGTTGACGTCGTCGTCATAGCAATATTGCAGCCATTCGGGCTTACTGTAATAGCGGGGATGCACGTCTTCACCACCGGTAAGTACAATTCCGTGGCAGCGGCCGATCTGCGCAAAGCTGTTGTCTTCCACACTCAGCCGCAGGGTGCTTACGGAAGGGTGGAAGTCCAGGATCCATTGATTGTAAAGTTCGAACTTACTGCAGTCGGTTACGCCGATGGTCAGAGGTTTCATAGCATTACCAGGATTTTCAGCGGGGTTGGGTTTTAACATTGTACCGGGTTTTCGGGTTAAATATAAGAAAAGTTCAACCCGGCTGATACAGGAAATAAAAAAATATGCTCATCTTTACCTGTAAGGAACGGCCTTCTCCGGGAAAGGCCAACGTGCACAAACCCAAAAACATGTATACAGCAGATAAAATCAGAAAATTTACCGAACAAGTATTCAAAGCCATCGGCTGCCCGGCCAAAGATGCCCGGCAGGCCGCAGATATCCTGGTCAGCGCTGACCTTAACGGCGTAGACTCGCACGGCGTAGCCCGCCTGGCGGGGTATGTACGCCTGTACGATCACGGGCGGCTGAACCCGGTGCCCGATATCCGGGTCATTCATGAAACCCCTTCTACGGCCACGATAGACGGCGACAGGGGCCTGGGGCTGGTGGTAGCTCCCTTTGCCATGAAGCTGGCCATGAAAAAGGCCCGGAAGTCAGGCTCCGGCTGGGTTTCCGTACAAAACTCCAACCATTTCGGCATAGCCGGCTACCATGCTTCGCTGGCGCTGGAGCAGGACATGATCGGCTGGGCCATGACCAACGCCGCCCCGCTGGTGGTGCCTACCTTTTCCAGGGAAAAGCTGCTGGGCACCAATCCCATTGCCGTGGCGGTGCCGGCTGGCGGGCAACCGGCTTTCCTGGCCGACTTTGCTACCACGGCGGTAGCCTACGGGAAGATGGAAATTTTACAGCGAAAAGGAGAAAAAGCACCTCTCGGATGGGTACAGGACGAAGCCGGTAACGCCACCGACAACGCCAATGCCGTGAAAGAGGGTGGTGGACTCCTGCCGCTGGGCGGCGACCGCGAGCACGGCAGCCATAAAGGTTACGGGCTGGGAGCAGTGGTCGATATTTTTTCAGGCGTGCTCTCCGGGGCTAATTTCGGCCCGTGGGTGCCGCCCTTTGCCACAGCCGGCTTTCACGGGGTAGCGGCAGAACAGGTAGGCAAAGGCACGGGGCATTTCCTGGGGGCCATGCGCATCGACGGTTTCCGGCCGAAAGAAGAATTTAAAGCCCATATGGATCAATGGATCACGCGTTTCCGTTCGGCCAAAGCCGTAGACGGACAGCATGTGCAGATTCCCGGCGACCAGGAGCGTATTTCCAGGGCCGAACGTCTGGCTAACGGTATCCCGCTGAACGGGAAGGTGGTGGAGAGCCTGGAAGAGCTGAGAGAAAGATTTAAGATAAAGGAAAAGTTAAAAGTTTAAAGTTCCGGTGGATTTTGCTGAGAAGAATGTACCTTAACCCGGTGTGTCGCCTGCAATGCGGCAGAAATCCGGCACTTTTTACGGGCATGAAAGGAAAAATCATTGCCCTGCTGCTGATTTTCGGAAACCTGTCGGCCCAGGAGGTGGAAGTCTCTTCGGCAGATGCTCTTTTTCAGATGGCGCTGGCCTCTAACCCGGCTGTCCGGAATGCTGCACTGCAACGTGACCTGGCCGGCATCACCCGCAAGATTGCCGGGGTGAATGCTTTTTCGCCCCGTGTGCCGGTGTCTTACCAGGCATTGGATAACATTGCCCTGCAGAAAACCTATGTGCCCGGCGTGATTTTCGGACAGCCGGAAGGCAGCTACAAAGAACTGATCATGGGGCAGAAATATGTGGCTACTTTTAACCTGTCGCCCCAGTTTGATATCCTTAATTTCAGCAACCGGGCCCAGCGCCGGGCGGCTGTGGTGAATGAAGAGCTGGCGGAGCTCAGCGAAAAGCAGGCGCAGCGCGACATCCACCTGCAGATCAATGCGGCGTTTCATAACGTTATTTCGTTTGACCGGCAAAAGCACATCCTGGAAGAAAACCTGGAGGTGGCCCGGAAAATACGAGCGATTACCGGCAATCGTTTTGAAGAAGGCATAGCCCGCAGCCAGGAAGTCAACGAGGCCGAGGTTAACGTGGTGACCCTTGAAAACAGCCTGGTGCAGCTGGAAGAAAACCGGCGTTTGCAGGTAGAATTGCTGAAGGCGATCTCCGGATCCGCGAGGAAACAGATACCGGGCCTGCTCCTGAGTTACGGGCAGAAGGCAGCCTGGAAGCCGACCTGGCCCGTACCCGCACCCGGATGGCCGGGCAGGATGTACGGTCTGCCCGGCTCGATCAGTGGCCGGTGCTGTCGGCCGTATCTTCTTTCAACTGGCAAAGCCTCGATAACCGCTTCTTCTACGGCTCGGGCAGCAGCGCTATTTATTTTGCCTATGTGGGGCTGAAGCTTTCGTGGGACCTGCCTACCAACGTTCAGAAGGTCAGCAACCTGAAAAACCGGGAGGTTCAATGGAAAATAGCCGAAAATAACCGGGAGCTGGCCGAAGAACAGCAGGTGTATGATAACCTCCGGCTGGAAACAGAGCTCAGGAAGGCACAGCTCCAGCTGGAATCGCTGCAGAAGATCGAGACACTGAAGAAAGATACCTTCGAAAAGAATTTTGCCCAGTTTGAAGAGAACATATTGCCGCTGGATAAGCTGCTTATTTCCCAGAACGACTGGCTGACCAGCCGGCTGAACGGGGCTGCCGGTGCCGTCAATGTTAAATACAATTATGAAATTTTAAGGATCAATAATCGTTATTGATATGAAGATCAAAGCTGTGCTTCCGATCCTCCTGGCAGGCATTCTGGCCTGCTCAAAAGAGCCTGAGACCCGGCCGGTGGTTCAGGACATAAAAGAACTGGTCTTTGCCTCGGGGCAGGTGGAGTGGAAAGATGCCTGGAACCTGGTGGCGCAGACCGACGGTATCCTGGAAGAGCTGAACCTGGAAACCGGCGACGAGGTTCAGGCCGGCCAGCTGCTTGGCTCGGTAGCAAACCCGGCGAATACCGAGAACCTCAGAACCGCCGGCCGGCAGGTACGGCTGGCAGAGATGAACTCGGCCCCGCTTGAGCAGCAGATCAGGCAGAATATCACTTTTGCCGAACAGAAATACCGGCAGGATAAGCTCCAGCGTGAACGCTACGAGAGGCTGTACCGGAAGCAGAGCGTATCGAAACAGGAATACGAAAGCATGCAGCTGGCAGAGGAGAATTCACGGGCCCAGCTGAAAGCGCTGGAAGAACAGCTGGCATCGGTAAAGCTGCAGAACGAGCAGGCCGTTACCGTAGCCCGTAACCAGGAAGCCAACTCACGGATTCTGCATGCCTACAACCAGCTGCGGGCACCGGAGAAGGGGCGGGTGATCAGGAAGCAGAAGTTCAGGGGCGACTTTGTCAGGCGGGGCGATGTGATTGCTACCCTGGCCAACCCGTTGCGCACGGAAATAGTGCTGAATGTGGATGAAAGCAGCATTGGCAAGGTCAAAACCGGGCAGGCGGTTTTCATTCGCCTGAATACCGAAAAAGAAAAAGTATACAACGGTACCATAACAGAGATCGTGCTGGCTTTTGACGAAGCCTCGCAGTCGTTTATTTGCAAAGCCCGGCTGGATGACCCGCAGGTCATGCCGCTTTACGGTACCCAGCTGGAAGGGAACATACTGGTAGGAGAAAAGAAAAAGGCGCTGCTGGTTCCGAGAAACCGGGTAGGATACGGGAATACCGTGCGTGTGAAAGGAAAAGACGAAAAAGTGGTGCTCCAGACGGGCATTGTCTCCACAGAGTATGTGGAAGTGCTGGGCGGGATCACGCAGAACGACATCTTACTCCCGGTTAAACCATGAACATCAACCGCAGCATTGCAAAAACCTATGTTTTTGCCAATAAAAAGATGACGGCAGTGGCGGTTACGGGAGTGGTGCTGGGCATGGCAATTTACATTTTTATGAACTGCCTTATTGTGGGGTTCGACGGCATTTCCTACAGCTCGGTTTTTAAAAGTACGCCCCATATCCGCCTTTACCAGGACGATACCATCAGTGAGCCCCTGGTGAGCAGCGGCGAGGCCCGCTACCTGATCATCAACCCTAAAGTGGTGCCTCATAATAACCGGATCCTGAACCCCAATTCGGTGAAGGCGCAGGTCATGAAGCACCCCCTGGTACGGGTGGTCACCCTGCAGGTGAGTACCGGCGTTTTTTATAACAGCGGGAAATCGCAGCTATCAGGCACGGCCATCGGCATTATACCCGATGAAGCCGACCGGATGTTCAGCCTGGCCTCGCTGATGGTAGACGGCAGCTGGGAAGCCCTGAAAAGTAACCCGAACGGTATACTGATCGGGTCGGGGATAGCTGAAAAAATGAGCCTGAGGATAGGCGATAACATCAACCTGACCTCGTCGAAAACAGTGAACAAGAACCTGAAAGTGGTAGGCGTTTTTAAAACCAGCAATTCAAAAGTAGACAAGACCACCTCGTATGTGAACCTGAGCAGCGCCCAGCAGATGCTGAAAGAGAACGGCGACTACGTGACGGAT
>Ga0206118_100955_pt1 | contig 9980 bp, 7 predicted proteins | sample 3A20Ametagenome_FD_177999 | JGI IMG/M metagenome (GOLD analysis project Ga0206118, IMG submission 177999) | Enriched microbial communities from leaf-cutter ant dump, University of Wisconsin, Madison, United States - 3A20A | ecosystem: Environmental > Terrestrial > Nest > Insects nest > Nest dump...
TGTCGGCGGCCAGCTTCAGGCGGAAATCGTTGACGTCGGTGACCACCACGTTGCGCGCGCCGATGTGCTTGCAGATGCCGGCGGCGATGATGCCGATCGGGCCGGCGCCGGTGATCAGCACGTCCTCGCCGATCACGTCGAACTCCAGCGCGCAGTGCGCGGCGTTGCCGTAGGGGTCGAAGAACGCGGCCAGTTCGGACGGGATCTGGTCCGGGATCGGCCACAGGTTGCTGGCCGGCATCACCATGTACTCGGCGAAGGCGCCGTTGACGTTGACGCCGATGCCCACGGTGTTCGGGCACAGGTGCGGGCGGCCGCCGCGGCAGTTGCGGCAGTGGCCGCAGACGATGTGGCCTTCGGCCGACACGCGCTGGCCGATGTCATAGCCGGTCACGCCGGGGCCGATGCCGGCGATGCGGCCGACGAACTCGTGGCCGATGGTCAGGCCCGGCTTGATGGTGCGCTGGCTCCACTCGTCCCACAGGTAGATGTGCAGGTCGGTGCCGCAGATGGCGGTCTTCTCCAGCTTGATCAGCACCTCGTTGGGGCCGGGCACCGGCACCGGCACCTCTTCCATCCAGATGCCCTTGGTCGCCTCGCGCTTGACCAGCGCGCGCATCGTGTTCTGTGTCATTGCCGGAAAGCCGCAGTGGGAAAGAGCGGCGATTATATGCTTTCGGCCGGAATCGCCCGCACCGGCAGGCGCGCCGCAGCGACGGTTTCAACCGCTACAATCGGGGCTTCCATTTGCCGGGGATACGCCTCATGCGTCTGAATCTTCTCGCTTTTTCCGTCGTCGCCGGGCTCGGCCTGGCGCAGGCGGCCAGCGCCGCCGAGGGCATGTGGGTGCCGCAGCAGCTGCCGCAGATCGCCGGGCCGCTGAAGCAGGCCGGGCTGAAGCTGGACCCGCAGCAGCTGGCCGACCTGACCGGCGACCCGATGGGCGCGGTGGTGGCGCTGGGCGGCTGCACCGCCAGCTTCGTTTCGCCGCAGGGCCTGGTGGCCACCAACCACCACTGCGCGTATGGCGCCATCCAGCTCAACTCCACCGCCGAGAAGAACCTGATCAAGGACGGCTTCAGCGCGGCCAGCTTCAAGGATGAACTGAGCGCCGGCCCGAACGCGCGCATCTACGTGCTGGACGACATCACCGACGTCACCGCCCAGGCCAGGGCCGCCATCGCCGGCGCCGGCAGCGACCCGCTCAAGCGCACCGAGGCGCTGGAGGCGCTGGAGAAGAAGCTGGTGGCCGAGTGCGAGGCCGACGACAGCTACAGCTGCACGCTGTACAGCTTCTCCGGCGGCAACACCTACCGCCTGTTCAAGAACCTGGAAATCAAGGACGTGCGCCTGGCGTACGCGCCCCCGGGCAGCGTCGGCAAGTTCGGCGGCGACGTCGACAACTGGATGTGGCCGCGCCACACCGGCGACTTTTCGTTCTACCGCGCCTACGTCGGCAAGGACGGCAAGCCGGCCGCGTTCTCGGCCGACAACGTGCCGTACCAGCCCAGGCACTGGCTGAAGCTGGCCGACCAGCCGCTGGGCGAGGGCGATTTCGTGATGGTGGCCGGCTACCCGGGCCGTACCGACCGCTATGCGCTGGTGAGCGAGTTCGAGAACACCGCCGGCTGGACGTACCCGACCATCGCCAAGGCCTACAAGGACCAGATCGCGCTGGTCGAGGCCGCGAGCCGGGACAACAAGGACATCGCGGTGAAGTACGCCGCGAGCATGGCCGGCTGGAACAACACCAGCAAGAATTTCGACGGCCAGCTGGACGGCTTCAAGCGCAACAACGTGCTGGCGCAGAAGCAGAAGGAAGAGGCCGCGGTGCTGGAATGGCTGCGCGGGCAGGGCGAGAAGGGCAAGCCGGCGCTGGACGCCTATGCGCAGCTGCAGGCGCTGGGCACCCAGGCGCGCCGCACCCAGCAGCGCGATTTCACCCTGGGCATGTTCAACCGCACCGGCACGCTGGGTACCGCCGTGCGCCTGTACCGCCTGGCGATCGAAAAGGCCAAGCCCGACGCGCAGCGCGAAGACGGCTACCAGGAACGCGACCTGCCGGCCATCGAGGGCGGCCTGAAGCAGATGGACCGCCGCTACGTGGCGGCGATGGACCGGCAGTTCCAGCAGTACTGGCTGCAGCGTTACGCCGAACTGCCGGCCGACCAGCGCGTGCCGGCCTTCGACGCGTGGCTGGGCGGCAGCGACGCCGCGGCCGTGGACGCCGCGGTGGCGCGCCTGGACGGTTCGCGCCTGGGCGACCTGGCCGAGCGCATGAAGTGGTTCAACGCCGACAGGGCCGCGTTCGAGGCCAGCACCGACCCGGCCATCCAGTACGCGGTGGCGGTGATGCCGGCGCTGCTGGAGATCGAGCACCAGAACAAGGTCAAGCGCGGCGAGGAACTGGTGGCGCGCCCGCTGTTCCTGCAGGCCATCGCCGACTACAAGCAGAGCAAGGGCGAGTTCGTCTACCCGGACGCCAACCTGTCCCTGCGCATCACCTTCGGCAACGTGAAGGGTTACACCGGTCTGGACGGCAAGGTGCAGCAGCCGTTCACCACCATCGAAGGCGTCGCGGCCAAGGAAACCGGCGTCGATCCGTTCGACTCGCCGAAGGCGCTGCTCGATGCGGTCAAGGCCGGGCGCTACGGCGGCCTGGAAGACAAGCGCCTCGGCAGCGTGCCGGTGGACTTCCTGTCCGACCTGGACATCACCGGCGGCAACTCCGGCTCGCCGGTGCTGGACGCGCACGGCCGCCTGGTCGGCCTGGCGTTCGACGGCATCTGGGAATCGGTGGCCAGCAACTGGGTGTTCGACCCGGTGATGACCCGCATGATCTCGGTGGACCAGCGCTACATGCGCTGGATCATGCAGGAGGTGGCGCCGGCGCCGCAGCTGCTGAAGGAACTGGAAGCCGCGTCGAAGTAAGCCGCGCCTGTGTTCGATCGAAGGCCCGGGGCGGGAAACCGCCCCGGGCTTTTTTGTTGCCGCCATTCCCGGCAACTTCCGGCACCGATGGCCACGGCCCGGCAGGAGTGTGAGGCTCGCCCCACACCGGGCCTTCTGCGGCGAGCATGCGGGCCAGTCCCGATCCACGAGTGTGCTGCAGGCAGCCCGCCATGGAATGTCGCGGGAGCGGGCCGGACCCGCAGGCGTCTCAGCGGTATGGTCCGGGCCCGCGCCAGACCAGTTCGCCGCGCCGGTACACGTACATCACCGTGACCACGTCGCGCGCGTCGCCGATGGAGCGCAGTTCCGGCGCGTCGGGTGGAAGCAGGCGGCATTTGCTGGAGCCGCGCCTGAGCGCGACTTCCGCCGGGCAGACCATCAGGTAGGTGGTGCCGGGCAGGGGGATGGAGAGCTCCTTCATGCCCTGTTCCATCCAGGTGCGCAGCCGCGTTTCGGCGAGCAGGTCGTAGACGATCTGGTAGCCGCCCACTTCCATGGCCGGTTCGCCGGCGGCCGCGTCGTTGCGGTAGCCGTTGCGGTTGAGCGGTCCGGCCGAGCGCCCGTCGTCGGGCGCGGTCTCCCTGGGCTGCCAGCCCGGCGGACGCCCGGTCCAGGTCTGCGGCCGGCGCTGGACGCTTTCCGGCGGACTGGTGGCCGCGGCCTGCGCCGCTTCGGGCGCGGGCGGCTGCTCGCTCCTGTCCGGCTTCTGCTCCGGTTCGGCCGGTGGCTCGATGTACCGGGCCTGCGGCACCGGCCTGCGTGCATCGGCCTGCCGGCGTGCCACCGGCTTGGAAGGCCGCTTGCGATCATCCACCGGCTTCGGTCCCGGCGGCTGCTGCGCGGTGGGCGGGGAAGGCGGCGCTTGGCCGACGAAATCCACCTTGACCCGGCCGCCGCCGGATGTCCCCTGCGGCGTGGTCACCACCGGCGGCGTGGAGTGCAGCAGGAGCAGCAGTACCAGCAGGTGCAGCAGCGCGCTCAGGACCGCCGCCGCCCAGGGCTGCAGGCGTTCGTTCCAGGGCTTGCGGCCGGGCCGTGGGGAAAGCGAAGGGCTGCTCATGCCACTCTGGGGGCGTGGGAGGTGCTGGCCCTCATGTGGAAGTCACACTGTGCAGCGGATGGGGCCGCCATGGTAACGCCTGTCGTTGGCCGGCAATGCGCCGTGCCGCGCGGGAGCCGCCACGGATTTCGTAACGCAGGCAACCGTAGCCTGCGCCGCGGCGGCGACAGGCTATGATGCGGGCCCCCCGCCACGGACTCCCCACTGCATGCGCATCCTGCTTGCCCGCCACGGCGAAACGCCGTGGAACGCCGAAGGCCGCTACCAGGGCCAGATCGACATTCCGCTCTCGCCGGTGGGCGAGGCGCAGGCCAGGGCACTGGGCGAACGCCTGCAGTCGGTGGCGATCGCGCGTGCGGTGGCGTCGCCGCTGTCGCGCGCGCAGAGCACCGCCCGTGCCGCGCTGGGCAGCGCCCGCGAATCGATGCTGCAGACCGATGCGGACCTGCAGGAAATCGCCCACGGCGAATGGGAAGGGCTGCTTGCCAGCGAGATCAACGACAAGGACCCCGCGCGCCTGCGCGCCTGGCGCGAGGAACCGGACACGGTGCTGATGCCCGGCGGCGAATCGCTGCGCCAGGTGCTGGACCGCAGCTGGCGCGGCCTGGCCCGCGCCGCCGAGGGACTGGGCGCGGACGACACCCTGCTGGTGGTCGCGCACGACGCGGTCAACCGCGTGATCCTGTGCAGGGTGCTGGGCCTGCCGATCGGCAAGCTGTGGACCTTCCGCCAGGCGCCGACCACGCTGAACCTGCTCGAAGGCCCGGACGTGGAGCACCTGGAAGTCGTGCGCCTGAACGACTGCGCGCACCACACCCCGTTCTTCGGCGAGGCCAGACACCGGGCGCTGTGATGGCTGGCCCACGGGCGCGCATGCGCTGGCTGGCGGCCGCGCTGTGCGCGCTGCTGCCGCTGCCGGTCGTGGCGCAGCCGCCGGGCGACGCCTGCCCGCCATTTGCCGCGCAGGACAACCGCGCCCCGTCCTATCCGCCTGCCGAGCTCTGGCGGCTGCTCGGTTACACGATCAACGTGATCATCGAGGCCGACGCCTGCGGGCGGGTGACCGGCGCGCGCGTGGAGCAGGCCGGCGTGGCGGCATTGGATGCGGCGGCGCTGGCGGCGGCCCGCGCCTGGACCGTGCCGCCCGCGTACCGCGGCCAGCCGCGTTACCGCCTGCCGTTCGCGTTCGAACCGCTGCCCGAGGACAGGCCGGCGCGGAGCGGGCAGCGCCCGCGCGATCCGTTCTTCGACGAACGCAGCAGCGGCCGGGTGCCGGCGGTGGCGCTGGACGACGACGGCACGCTGCCCGGCTATATCGCCGATCCGTATCCGATCGGTTTCCTGCAGATCCCCGAGGCGATCGCCACCCTCGGTCCGCTGGCGCTGTTCCGCCGCTATGGCGGGCAGGCCAACTTCTGGCTGCATGACGAAGAGGGCCTGAGCCTGTTCCAGCTGGAAGGCGCGATGATGGTGCGCAACCGGCTGGTCAGCGACGGCCGGCACCGCTTCGTGGTCACCAGCGTGCTGTGCGGCAACGACCTGGACGCCTGCCGCCAGTCGCTGGCCGACCTGCGCGCGCACCGCGGCCGGCAGCGGCCGCAACCGGTGGCGCCGGACCGGTCCTAGCACGGCGTCCCCGGGGCACGCCGCGGCGCGGCTGTATCATGTGCGCCCCATCCGCGCCGCCGCACCGCGCGCCGGCGCGCGTCACCTGAGAAACCCGCATGCCTTCCGCACGTCCCGCCACGCTCGAACAGTGGCTCGCCCATATCGACCGACAGCATCCGCAGCCCATCGCGATGGGGCTGGAGCGCGTACGCGAGGTGGCCGCGCGCATGGGCCTGGAGCGTCCGGCGCGGCGCTGCATCGTGGTCGGCGGCACCAACGGCAAGGGCTCGACGGTGGCCTTCATCGAGGCCATCGCCCGCGCCGCCGGCTGGAAGGTGGGCGCCTACACCTCGCCGCACCTGCTGGCCTACAACGAGCGCGTGCGCATCGACGGCGCCGACGTGGACGACGCCACCCTGGTGGCGGGCTTCAACGCCGTGGAGGACGCGCGCGGCGACACCGCGCTGACCTATTTCGAATACGGCACGCTGTGCGCGCTGTGGGCGTTCGCGCGCGCCGGCCTGGACCTGGCGGTGCTGGAAGTGGGGCTGGGCGGGCGCCTGGATGCGGTCAACGTCGTCGATGCCGACGTATCGGTCATCACCACCGTGGACATCGACCATGCCGACTGGCTGGGCAGCGACCGCGAAACCATCGGCGCGGAGAAGGCCGGCATCATCCGCGGCTGGAAGCCGGTGATCCTGGGCGAGATCGATCCGCCGTCCAGCGTGCTGCGCCGCGCCTACGTGCTGGGCGCCAACGCCATCCGCTTCGGCAGCGATTTCTTCGCCGACGCCATCGACGCCGACACCTGGCGCTGGCGCGACGTGTCCTTCCGCATCGAGCTGCCGCAGCCGGCGCTGTGGGCGCCGGTGCAGCGCGCGAACGCGGCCGCCGCCATCGCCGCGCTGCGCGCGCTGGACCGCCCGCTGCCGCGCGCGGCGTGGGCGCAGGGCGTGGCCGCGGCGCAGGTCGCCGGGCGCCTGCAGCGCTTCGAGCGCAACGGAGTGGAAGTGCTGGTCGATGTCGGCCACAACCCGCAGGCCGCCGCCGCCCTGGGCGCCGCGCTGCAGGCGCGCCCGGCCACCGGGCGCACCCTGGCGGTGTACGCGGCACTGGCGGACAAGGACGCGCCAGGCGTGGTCGCGGCCCTGCAGGCGCGCATCGACCGCTGGTACCTGGCCGGGCTGGACGGCGCGCGTGGGCAGAGTGCCGCGCAGCTGCGCGAGCGTCTGGCCGGCACCGCCGCCGCCTGCGCCGCCACCTGCGCGGACGTCGAACAGGCGCTGGCCGCCGCACTGGAACAGGCCCGGCGTGGCGACCGCGTGCTGGTGTTCGGCTCCTTCCATACCGTGGCCGAGGCGTTGCCGCTGCTGCGGCAGTGACCGGGCCGCAGCCGCGCGCCCCGGCGCGCAGCCAGGCTCTGCGCGTGATCGCATCGCGCCGACGTGCGCTCCTGCCTGTTCAGCTGCGGCGGCGTTGCCCGGCGATGGCGCCGCATATAATCGGCGGACATTCCGCCCTGCCGCCATACGCCTTGCCGTGGATACTCCCCTGAAACAGCGATTGATTGGCGCCATCGTCCTGGTGGCCCTGGCCGTGATCTTTCTGCCCATGCTGGTCAAGGGCCCGGCGCCGGACAGCGGCGTGCAGGACGTGCCGCTGCGTGCGCCCGACGCGCCCGCCGATGGCCAGTTCGAAACCCGTGAGCTGCCGCTGGTCGCGCCCAACGCGCCGGCGGCCGGCAGCGCCACCGGCATGCCGGCCGCGCAGCCCGTGGCCGAAGCCACGTCGCCGGCGGACACCGGCGCGCTGCCGCCGACCGCGGCCGCCGGCAACTACGCGGTGAATTTCGGCGCCTATGCGACCGAGGCCGACGCCGATGCGGTGATCGCCCACCTGAAAAAGTCGAACCTGCCGGGCTTCCGCCAGCAGGACACCATCAACGGCCGCCCGGCCTGGCGCGTGCGCATCGGCCCCTATGCCGACCGGGCGCAGGCCGAGCTGGTCCGCCTGGAGGCGGGCAAGGTCCGCAACGACGTGAACGCGCAGGTGGTGGTGCTCGACGCCGGCAAGGAACCGGCCGCCGCACCGGTCGCCGCCCAGGCCGCTCCGGCACCGGCGCCCGCCACCGCAACGCCGCCGGTGCGTACCGAAGCCCTGCCCGCGGAGCCGGCCAGGCCGGTGGCCGCCGCGCCGAAGCCGGAAGCCCCCAAGCCCGAAGCCCCCAGGCCCGCCGTGCCCAGGCCTGCGGCGCCGGAGCGCACCGCCCCCGCGGCTTCCACCGCGCCGGCGGCCAGCAAGGTCGGCTTCGCCGTGCAACTGGGCGCGTTCGGCCAGCCGGCCGACGCCAACGCGCTGCGCGACAGGGTGCGCGCGGCCGGCTTCAGCGCCTTCGTCGAACAGGTGCGCAGGGGCGATGGCGTGCTGCTGCATCGCGTCCGGGTCGGGCCGGTGGCCAACCGCGCCGACGCCGAGCAGCTCAAGGCGCAGGTGGCGGCAAAGGTGGGCATTGCCGGCATCGTCAGTCCGCACCCCTGATGCGGCGACCGGCCTGATGCCCGGGCAGGGCAGACCGTGATCGACCTGCTGCTGCTGGGGCTGATCGTCGTATCGGCCCTGTTCGGGCTGATGCGCGGCCTGCTGGCCACCGTGTTCGGCGTGCTGGGCTGGCTGCTGGCCGGCTGGGCCGCGTTCCGCTTCGGCCATGACGCCACGCTGGTGTTGAGCGGCGGCGCCGCGCCGGGCATGGGCCAGTACGCCGCCGGCCACGCCATCGTGTTCTTCGGCGTGCTGCTGGGCGTTTCGGCCATCGGCATGCTGCTGCGCGGCGTGGTCGATTCCACCCTGCTGCTCAAGGGACCGGACCGCCTGCTCGGCTTCGGCCTGGGCCTGGTGCGTGGCGTGCTGCTGGCCGTGCTGGCGGTGCTGGTGCTGGGCTTCACCCCGCTGGCCGACGGCGAGGAATGGCGGCGCTCGCAGGTGGCCGGATGGCTGCGCCCGCCAGCCGACTGGCTGCGCGCGCGTCTGCCGGAACTGCCCGCCGTGCCGGAACATGCGCTGCTGGACTTGGGCAAGGCGGTGCTGGCAGGCGATAATGCCGCGCTCAGCGAACATGAAGCGGGCAGCGGACTGCCGCAAGCGGTGCCGGAAGGGGCGGAAGACGCCCGGCCGGCCGCGACCGGAGGCAGCCGCCAGGACCCGGCGAAGGCGTGGCCTTCCAACATCGATCCGGCGCAGGTGCGCACGGATCACCCCGGTCCGGCACGGACCGGGCCATCGGGCCAGGCACGGCCCCCTTCACGTTAACCGGGCCACGGCCCAGCGGAGATCGCGCAACATGTGTGGCATCGTCGGAATCGTCGGCAACCAGAACGTCGCCGGGCAGCTCTATGACGGCCTGACCGTCCTCCAGCATCGCGGCCAGGACGCCGCCGGCATCGCCACCGCGCACGGCACCCGCCTGCGCGTGGAAAAGGGCAACGGACTGGTGCGCGACGTGTTCGACGAGCGCCGCATGGCGCTGCTGCAGGGCCGCATCGGCATCGCCCACGTGCGCTACCCGACCGCCGGTTCGGAAGGCACGGACGAGGCGCAGCCGTTCTACGTCAACTCGCCCTACGGCATCGCCCTGGCGCACAACGGCAACCTGATCAACACCGAGGCGCTGCGCCAGCAGGTGTTCGAGGCCGACCGCCGCAACATCAACACCGATTCGGACAGCGAAGTGCTGCTGAACGTATTCGCCTACGAAATGGACGCGCAGCGCATGCTCACCCCGGAAGCGGCGATCCGCGCCGTGGCCGGCGTGCACCGCCGCTGCAAGGGCGGCTACGCGGTGGTCAGCGTGGTGCTGGGCCTGGGCCTGGTCGCCTTCCGCGACCCGCATGGCATCCGCCCGCTGGTACTGGGCAGGCGCAGCCATGCCGAAGGCGAGGAGTACATCGTGGCCTCCGAGTCGGTGGCGCTGGACGTGCTCGGCTTCGAGCGCGTGCGCGACGTGGCCCCGGGCGAGGCGGTGGTGATCACCGAACGCGGCGAACTGTTCACCGAGGTCTGCGCCACCACCACGCAGCAGACGCCGTGCATCTTCGAGTACGTGTACTTCGCGCGCCCGGACTCGATGATCGACAACGTGTCGGTGCACAAGGCGCGCATGCGCATGGGCCAGAAGCTGGGCGAGAAGATCCTGCGGCTCAAGCCCGACCACGACATCGACACCATCATCCCGATCCCGGACACCTCGCGCGACGCGGCGCTGGAAATCTCCAACGTGCTCGGCGTGAAGTACCGCGAGGGCTTCGTCAAGAACCGCTACGTCGGCCGCACCTTCATCATGCCGGGGCAGGGCGAGCGGGTG
>Ga0206118_100959_pt1 | contig 9889 bp, 15 predicted proteins | sample 3A20Ametagenome_FD_177999 | JGI IMG/M metagenome (GOLD analysis project Ga0206118, IMG submission 177999) | Enriched microbial communities from leaf-cutter ant dump, University of Wisconsin, Madison, United States - 3A20A | ecosystem: Environmental > Terrestrial > Nest > Insects nest > Nest dump...
TCCAGCTCCCGGTGCACCTCTTGGTAGTCCAGCCCTATCAGGCCCCCGGCACTGCTGCGCCACTGGGTGGAGACCCGCGAATAGATCGTGATCGGCAAGGCGCACTCCGGCCACAGCTCAACCTCGGGCGCGGTGAAGTGCTTGGCCTTGAGGCCGGTGCCGGCAAGCTCGGCCTCGGTGGGGGCGCGCCAGTACAACGCCCCCACCGCCTCTGTCAGTTTCCCTTGCGGGCCACCTGGATCGCTTGGGCATAGCCGTGGATGATCGCCGTGTCGAGGCCGATCTGGTGCTGCAGGGCCATTTCCACGCCGTCGGTGTCCAGGTCCACGTCCGCATCCCACTCGGCTACCATGTCCAGGACTGCCTGCGCCGCGGTGATCTCGCCGGCCGCCAGTTTGTCCATCAGCTCCTTGTAGGCGTCTTTGAGCAGGTGGCGGTACTTGACCTTCAACTTCTGCTCGCGCCCCTGCCCCACGATGGTCAGGGTTGCGTCGAAGGTCTCCGGTGCTTTCACCTTGAACATCAGGCCACCTCCACCAGCGTCGAATCGCTCAGCGCGGTGAACGTCATGGTGTTGCCCATGGGGTTGTTCGCCGCGATGGTCGGATCGCCGTCGAAGGACATGTAGCCGTAGCGGTACAGCGTGTCACCACCGGGCAGCTTCGCGCGCAGGATCAGCGGAAGGCCCTTCGCGTCTGCCGCCTTCGCCGCTTTGTACCAGGGCAGCGACGGATCGAAGTACAGCGGCAGGGTGAGCACCTTGGCGTTCTTGAACGTCGGAATCTGGATCTGGCGGCCGGTGGGGTCCTCCAGCAGGGTGCCGGTCCAGTACTGCTGGTCACCGCCGGAGGTCGAGGCGTCGCCCTGCTGGGTGAAGTCGACGAAATCACCGGCCTTCTGCAGGAAGCCAGCGCCGCTGTTGCCGGGGAACAGCACCGCATCGGTGGTGTCCAGGCCGGCCAGCGGGACGGCGCCACCGGTCTCGGCGCCGGCCTGCGAGACCACGTTGTTCAGGAGCGGCCAGCCCGGCGCGCCGATCAGAACAATGTCACCTTCATCGACGGCGCCAGCCGCCACGCTCGCCAGCGGCGGCGCCGCCTTCGAGAACGCGGTAACGGGAATCTGGGTGGGGATGATCGGCGCGAAACCGAACTGAGTGCCTTTGGGCATCTTGAGAGCCATTCGTACATACCTCGCTGGGGTCAATAAAAAACCCGGCGCGAGGCCGGGTGGTTGGGGTTGGTGCTGGGTGGATCGGTCAGGGGTCGGGGTACCACAGCCCGAAGTCCTGCCGGGCCGTGTACTTCTTGATCGCGTCGGCGTATCCGGACACCGCGGCGCCCAGGGGCTCAGACTTCGGCATGCCGGTGCAGATGCTGTCCTCGATCCGCCGCATCAGCGTGTTCGCCTGCGCGCGCGTGTCGGCCCATAGGGTGATCTGCACGCGGGCGTGCTTGTGGTCAGGCATCGCGCCCTCGCCGAACCACAGCGAGCGGCCGCCTACCTGCTGGTAGACCGCGCACGGGTACTGCGGGTTGTCCGGTGGCACGTCCGGGTAGAACCGGTCGCCCAGGAGTGGCGCCAACAGGGCGGTCAACTGCGGCTCATAGCTCATCCTCGCCTCCCTTGCCGGCCAGCAGCTCCGGCAACCGCGCCCGGCCGCGCTCGATCATCGCCGCCTTCGCGCGCTCCCCAGCTGCATCCAGCGTCGGCCGCAAGAACGGATCGGCCGGCACCCACTTTGGCGACGCCAGCGGCGCGCCCGTGTACCACTCGCCGTCCTTGCCTTTGTACCGCGCGTGGGTCTGCCAGTGCCCGAACTCGACCAGGTGTCCGTGCGGCGCCGCCTTGGCGTTCCAGCTCACCGCGTAGACCTCGACCTTGTCGGTCGAGGCCTTGTCCCGGTACGCCAGGTAGATCGCGTCGCGCAGCTGGCCGGGCCGCTTACTCCCGTCGCCTACCGACGCGCGCGCCTGGGCTTCGTCCCGCAGCACCTTGCCGCCGGCCACCGCCATGGAGCGCGCCAGCTGGTGGCGGACATCGGCCAGCATGTCCAAGCCCTGCAAGGCATCGCTGAAATCGACGTTCGCCTTGATGGTCATCCGCTGTTCCCGCCTTGCTCGGTGATGATCCACGCCGCCGTGCGGTCCTTCATGTCGCGGGTGACGCCCTTGATGTCGAACACCAGCCCGTCGTAGACGATCCGCATGCCGGGGTTGATGCCCAGCCGGCCGACAACGTCGAAGCGCACCAGGAAACTGTAGCGGGCGATGGAGGCGGGCGCGCCGGCCTGCAGGTTGGAGCGAATGGCACCAAGCCCGGTTTCGCCAGCGATACCGGCCCACACCTCGCCTACTGATGCCCACGTCTCTGCCGGCTGGCCCCACTCATCCTTGCCGGCGCCGCGCTGCTCGATGGTGATGCGGCGGTTGAGCTTTCCCGCCCTCATGGCAGGACCCTCCGCCACGGGAACACCAGTTGCTGAAACACCGGGTTCTCTGCGACCTGCTCGACAGTGAGCTCGGGATTTCGCAGCATTTCCCCGACCATGAAGATCACCGCCGAGCGTAGAGACTCCGGCGCCGGCCCTGGCTTGGTAGTGATCAAGATGGGGCGCACGCCCTCCTCGCTCGTGACAATCGCGGGCTGGATGGGTAGCTCTGCGCCCGTGCCCACCGGCGACCAGCTGTAGGAGGCCTCCGCCAGCGCGTAGCCGGTCTGCTGCTCGACGGCTTCGCGTCCGGCGCTGATCATCCGCCTGATGTCAGCGTCCAGCGCATCGCCATCGAATCGGAGGCGTCGCTTGGCTTCCTCGACATCGACGGGCTCGTCGGTCGCGGCGATCAGCAGGTGCAGCATGGTTCACCCCTTGTAGGTGATGGCGTTGGGATGCGTGTCGATCAGGCCGCCGCGCTGCAGCTGTTCCGCATGCGCGGCCGGCACCTGCACCACCTGCCCCACCTTGCCCAGGTGGTTGTCGCTCAGTACCAGGGCCGGGACGGTTTCGCCAGACTCTGTCGGCGGCGCGGCATCGTCGCCTTCGCCGTCGAGCGGCGCGCCTTCGTCGCCCTCGCTGTCGGCGGGCGCCGGCGCACCATCGCCGGCAGCCTGCAGGTTGGCCGGCTCCGGCTCCGGCGCGGGCGGCTCGGCCGGCGCGTTGCCCGCGGTTGCGGCAGGAGCCTCGGCCGCAGGCGCCGGCCCATCTTCCACCTTGTCGGCGGCGGCCGGCGGGGTCTTGCTGCTGTTCTTTGCCATGTCGTGCTCCATGGCGGCGCCCCATTCCCGGGACGCCGCGTGGTTGATGGGCGGGGACGGTTACGCCGCGGCGCCGTGCTGGAAGGTCTTCACCGCGCCGCCGACATCGATCAGGTTGCCGCCGGTACGCATCCACGCCAGGAAGCCGACCTGACCCTTCTTCACGTAGGCCGAGTCGTTGAAGCGGAACATCGTCAGGGCCATCACATCGCGGATCTTGTAGTAGCTGAAATCGCCGAACGCGATGGACTTGGCGCCGGCCGCCGGCGAGGCCACATGCTGGTTGATCTGGATGTCGCGGTTCAGCAGACGATCCGGAGCACCGCCCGGGTTGCCCTGCTCGTAACCGGGGACGAAGATCGGGCGGCCCTGGTCGTCCTTGACCTTGCGCACCAGCTTGAGCATGTCGTCGTGGAACATCCACTTCGCAGTAGCGCGGTAGGACGCATCGACGCTGTGCTCCAGATCCACCAGGTCGTCGTAGGTGATGACCGGAAGCGCCGACACCCCGCCGATCTTGCCGACGCTCGCCGCAGTGATGATGCCCATCGGCTGGCCGGTGCCGCTGCCGAGCGTGTAGTGGCGGTTGGTGATGCGGCCCAGACGCGACTGCAGGCGACGCTCGATGAAGCCGGCGATGTCGGCGGTGCTGTCCTGCAGCAGCTCCCACGGCACGGTGACCACCTTGGAGCTGTACTTGTAGACCTGCAGGCCCTTGGTGCCGAAGGACACATCCGCGTCGGTGGCCGACTGGTTCTCCGCCACGATCTCACCTTCTTCCGAGGTGCCATCGCTGGTCGGGTACTGCATCGGCTCGCCGCCGGCGGTGCTGAACACGTCCGCCACCTGGCGCATACCGCCATACGCCTTGAGCGCGTCCAGGATCTGCTTGGCCAGCGTGGTGGGTACGGTGTAGCCGCCCTGCTCGGGATTGAGCGCCGGGTTTCCGGACATGGCCGCGTTGACCTGCTTCCAGTCCTCGGCCGACAGCGCGCTATCGCCGCCGCGCGCCCAGCGGTCGAACAGGCGCATTTCGTTGGACGGCTTCATGCCGCCGGCGGCGGCGTCGTCGCCCTGCTCGCGGGCGCCGCGCTCGCGCATGGCATTGTCCGCGGTCAGGTCCATCACCTTCTGGTGGCGCTCGATGGCCGCATCGATGCGCTCGATCTCGGACACGTTGTCGTCGTACTTCTTCTGGTCCTCGGCGGTCCAGGTGTTGCCGTTGCCGGTGCTGGTGTCCAGCAGGTTGCGGGTGTCCTTCGCCAGCTGGGTGCGGCGCTCCCGCTCGGCCTGGATGTTGAAAGGCATAGGTGTCGATCCTCTTGGCAATAAAAAACCGCCTTTCGGCGGTCGGGGGTGTGGCAAGCGGGAGCCGCTTACGCTGGGGCGCGCTCCAGAAGCGCCAAGCGGCGCGACAGGGCACTTTGGTGGGCGGTGATGTCCTCGCCATCATCCGCGCTGTTCTCGGGCCGCAAGAGCGCGGCCGGCGTGTTGCTGTAGGCCGACAAGTCCCACTTGTTGCCGGCCTTCTTCTTGCTCACGACCTCGACCACGCGGTCCGCGAAGCCGTGCTCCTTCGCCTCGTCGGCGGTGAACCACGTTTCCTCGTCCATCCACTGGACGATCTGGGCCTCGTCCTTGCCCGTGCGCCGGGTGTAGTCGCCGGCCAGGCCGGTGTCGATCTTCCCCAGCAGGTCGGCGGTCTTGCTCATGTCCGCCTTGTTGCCAATGGCGATGGTCCAGGCGTTGTGGATCATGAAGCCGGCGCCTTGGGTGATCTCCACCTCGTCGCAGGCCATGCAGATGCCGGTCGCGGCCGAAGCCGCCAGCCCATCGACATGGGCAATGACCGTCGCCCGGTGCTGGGAGATGGCGGTCATCATCGAGCGCGCGGCGAACACGTCACCGCCCGGCGAGTCGATGCGCAGGTGGATCACGTCGGCATCGATGCCGGCCAGGGCCTGGGCGAACATCGTTTCGTCAATGTCACCCCACCATCCGCCGATGACGCCGTGCAGGTAGATGGTGGCCTCCTTGCCGCCCGACTCGGCGCGGACGGGCTTGGACTTGCCGGCGTTATTCTTCGCCAGCTGGAGCAGCTTCGGGATCGGCATCTGAATTTCCTTCGTTGTCGTCGGGCGGCTTCTTGGCCGGCGCCGGGTCTTTCGGTCGGTACAACTCGTCGCCGCCAGCAATGGGCGGCAGGTTCTTGAGGCGGCGCACCTCGTTGACGGTCATCCAGCCCTGAGCGCCGGGTCCGCCGAGCGCCTTGCCGAAGTACTCCGCCTGAGCCTTGGAGTCGCCGGCCAGCAAGCTATCGACGTTGTGCTCCGTGAAATAGCGAACGGTCCGAAAGAGCTTTCGGTTCAGCTCGTCCTTGATCCGGCGCAGGTGCGGGCCAAGGGTGTGCTTCACGAAGCCGATGCCCATCTGCTCGATGCCGGTTCCCCAGCTCGTCGCCTTGCTGGTCTCGCCGATCATGTGCGGCGGCACGCCGAACGCGCGCGCGATGTCGATCACCTGCCACTGCCGGGATTCCAGCAGCTGCTGGTCCACCGCCGACATCGTGAGTTCCTGAACCTCGAGCCCCTGCGTCAGCATCAGCGGAACACGCCGGTTGCCCTGCATGCCGCTGTACTTCTTCACCCACGCATCTCGGAAATCCTCCTGCTGGGCGGGCGTCATCTTGCCCGGCGCCTTGATCGCCACTTCCGGCTTTCCGCCTTCGGCGAAGAACTTGCCGGCGTGCTCGTCGCCTTGGATGGCGATGCCGATGCCGTTGCGCGCGCCCCACTGGATGACCGACATCCCGTGCGTGCCGTTGAAGCCGAAGCCCGGGAAGTGCAGCACGTCGTCCTGATCGACGGTGAAGTACCCATCGTCGTCGTGAAACGTGTACTGCAGGCGCCGCGGATCGCGCGGGCTCGACTTCGGCTGCTCCAGGATCATCACCCGGTCTCGCGGCCACGGGATGAACCCGGTTGCGTTGCCCGAACGGTTACGAGTGATGTAGGCGATACCATCGCCACGGAGCAACATCTGCGCGACCACGAACTCCCAGGCCGCGCCCGCCGGCCACGCCGCGGAGAACTGCTCGTTTAGCAGCCACCAGTAGTCGTGGTCAGCGCGGACGCGAGCCTCTCCGACGCGCTCGAACACCGGAAGCGGCAGCTGTGCGATGGCACCGGCGATCAGGCTAACGCACGCGAATACTGCCGAAACGCGCATGGAGCTGGCCGGACTGACGACTGCACCCGATGCGGTAGTAGGGTTGCCGAAAATCTCGAACATGCGAATGCTGGAGGACGACACCGTCTCTCCATCTGCAATGGCCCCGATGGTCGGCTCAATCCTGCCACGCGGGTCGGCGCTTAGTTTGCTGGGGAATCCGAACATCAGTCGATCACCACGAAGCCTTGGGAAATAACGCCGTTCCCCGCTTCGGGGTTCAGCTCCATAAGAGCGATGGCGTCGAAAACCGCCATCAATGGGTCGATCTTTGCGGTGCCGCTGATCTGCTTTGTGATCAGGATCGCGTTGCCGCGCGGCTCGACCTTGGCATTGCCGACGCACCACGCCATCAGCGGTTGCCCGCCGTGAATGAGGACGCCTTCGGCCAGTTTCCGTTCCGTGGTCTTGATCGCACCACCCAGCCGCCAGCCCTGCGAAACCGCGACGATCTTGTCCGCAGGCACACCAGCCTCCTCCAGCGCGTCCAGGATCGCGCCAAGCCCTGCAGGGTCAGCGCCGACCTTGGCAAGCAGGCCGGCGTCTTCCAGCTGTGCAACCAGTTCCGCGAGTTCCCGCACGTCGTCGCCGATCTTCTCGACCAGCACCAAGTCGCCATCAGCAGCGAAGTCGCGCAGCCGCGGCGCGATCTCCTGCCGCCGCTCCAGCACAGACGGGTGCGCCCATGCTCGGGTCCAGGCCAGCCATTCCCGCGTACCCGCGTCTCGGCCAACCACGGCAAGACCGAGCAGGTCGTCCAGCCCGCCGCCGTCGATGCCGACCGTGACCACTTCGCAGCGTTCGATCAGCTCCAACAGGGACAGCCCTTGGCGGGCCTGCACCTGCCAGTAGTCGGCGCCGGCCCAGCGGTCCGACCGCAGGGACATGCCGATCTCGATGTTCAGGTGCTTGGCAAGGAACTCCTGCAGCTTGCCGTCGCGGGAGTTGGTGAGCCTGCGCAGCTGCGCCTCGATCCAGCCGGCGTTGACTGAGAACCCGATGTTCGGGTTGGTGATGTAGTAGTTCTCCGGCAGCAGGTACGCCTTCGACTCGACCATGGCCGCCGGGAATTCGTAGAGGATTCCCAGCGTCGCCGGGTCCACCACCACGCCGTCGCGCACGTCGCGCCAGTACTGCAACTTCTCCTTGAACACGCCGGCCGGCGGCTCATCCGACTGGGTCGTCAGGAAGATCACCCAGCCCTCGTCGCGCGACACCTGGCCGCCCAACGCCTCCAGGAACATCGACTGCGCTTTGGCCTTCTTGCCAAACAACCACAACTCGTCCACGAGGACGCGACCGGCCTTCTTGCCCGACACCGTGTCGGTATCTGCCGCCACCACCTTGAGCGTGTTGCGGCTCACCCGGTGGGTGATCGTGCGCAGGTGCTCTTGGACGTGAAACATGGCCTGCAGCTCTTCGTCGGCCCGGATCATGCCCGCGGCCGGGTTGAAGCTGTTGTCCGCGACCTCCTTGGTCGGGGCCAGGATCAGATGCTCCTCGTCCTCGCGCCAGCACAGAATCGTCGCGGTCAGCATGATGCCGGCCGCAATCGTGGACTTGGTGTTCTTCTTGCTGATCAGAAGGCCGTACTCGCGGATCAGCTGCCTTCCGGTCTCCGAGTCGTAGCCCCCGAAGATGGCCCGCACGAAGTCGAACACCCACTCCTCCGACGCCTCCCCGAAGGTTGGCTTGCCTGGGAGGTCGGCGATGCGCAGCTGCTTGAAGATCGCCAGCGCGTGCTCCGCCTCGTCGGCGAAGATCGGCGGCGGGATGATCCCCTTCCGCGCGATCAGGCGTTGCTCCCAGCCCGGGCACGCCGTCGTCCAGGCCGGCATCACCCCTTACCTCCCACCACCCGCAGCGGCGCCTTGGCCGGGCCAAACCGGCCACCGCCGGCGGCCTGCTCGGCCGCACTCTTCTGTTGGTCCTTCTTGCCGGTCGCCTTCTTGGCGTACTCGTAGGGCATCAACGCCTTGGCGGCGTCGACCCGGACCTTGATGTCGGTCTGCATGTCGTTCATCACCCCCTGGAGGAACTTCTGGGGGTCGGTGGTCAACAGCAGCTCGGACAGGTTCAGTTCGGGCGCTTTCGGCTTCCGGCCCGCACCGGGACGGGCGCCGCCAGAGTTCGCGCGCGGCCCTCCGCTACGTCCCTTCTTGCCAGCCATTTGCTGATTACTCCGAAATCACCAAAAAATCTCTGCGTGAGAGGACAGGTGGTTTCCGGGGCTCGATTCCGCCCAGGTTTGACCCACCCCCTCCCCTTTTGTGGAACGTCAACGCCGTGGAACGCTTCGCCCTGCCCGCGCGAGGTCCGCTCGGGTCTTGGCCTTGTGGCACTCGATGCACCGCACCCTGCAGTTCTCGTCCGTGTCCTCGCCGCCGTTGGTCAGCGCTACCTCGTGGTCGAGCTCGAACCCGTCCGGATAGCGCGTCACCGCGTTGCAGTCCCGGCACGCAGGATCGGCCGACCAGATGCGCAGGCGGCGCGCCTGTAGGCGACGGCCGGTGATGCGCCGCTCGCTCGGTGTGGGCGCCAGCGCCAGCCGACTACCCGCAGGCTTGAGCCGTGGCGGCAGCGTCTTGAGCCTGCCCATCACGTCCTCCTGCCCATGCGGAAATCGCGGAAGTGGATCGCCCTGCCCTGCGCGTCGACCATTGCCCCGTCAACACAAGGCATCGCGCACATGGACATCGACATCACCATCACCATCGTTCTCTCCGGCCAGGGCGCCCTTATTGCTGTCCTTGCCCTGTACCGGCTCGCTCGCCTACCTCGACGGCGCAACCGGCGTTGACCATCGCCCGCCTGGTGTCGATCAGCTCCCGTTGGAGCCAGCCGATCCATGCGTCTGCCCGGTCTCCTCCTGCAACAAGATGCGTCGCGCCTGCCCACCGAAGTTCGGCGGCAGCATCTTGTCCTCGGGCAAGGCCCGCAGCTCCACCGGCGCCGGCTCCGGGCGAACCACAGGCCCACTCCGGCCGCAGCTGCACAGAACCGCGGCGCAGAGCAGCAGCCAGGTCACGTTGAGCGCGTTTCGCATCGTTCAGTGCCTCGTTGTAGCGGGTATCGTTCGCCTTCCGGCTCGCGGCCAGGGCAGTGGATGCAGCGCGCGCCTTGGCGGCAACGGCGGCGGTGGCTTCCGCCAGCTGCTGGAGCGTCGCCGCGTGCTGGGCGTTCTCGGTAGCGCGGGCCTGAGCCTCGTCCTGGTACTCACCGCGCCAGTGCGAGCCGCCCCAGCGGTAGCCCAGCGCCACCAGCGCGACGGCCAGCGCCACCACGAGAACCCAGCGGATCAGGTTGGCGTAGGGACGTAGCGGATCGAGCCGGGCAAGGAGGTCGGCACTGTTCATCCGAAGAATCCTCCCCACCACAGCAGCGCGGCACCCAGCGCCACTCCGAC